>Ga0335072_10000109_pt1 | contig 168296 bp, 151 predicted proteins | sample Lox_Sample_21_FD_206725 | JGI IMG/M metagenome (GOLD analysis project Ga0335072, IMG submission 206725) | Soil microbial communities from Loxahatchee National Wildlife Refuge, Florida, United States - Lox_Sample_2.1 | ecosystem: Environmental > Terrestrial > Soil > Wetlands | place: USA... | reverse complement strand
ATGAAAAATTCCGCAGCACGAGGAGAAATCCTGTGATCAGAATGAAGAACTAGGTTCAAATTGATGTCGTATGCTGCATCGTTTCTTTGTTTCCTGTGTGCCGCCTTCATTTAACTTCTCGCTCCTTCTCTCTAAGAGAAGCAGATATGTTGATGTTAAATTGGTGTTTCGATTGGTTATTTTGGTTCTTCCATTACATCATACGTCGTTTTATATGCGACATCATAACGAGTCGTCGAAGACTTCATCACACTCGAAGTTAAGATGCATTTCTGGAGTTGCTTCAGTTTCAGTGCCGAATAATGGCTCTGACGGTTCGGCATTTATGACCTTGAGTGGCCATGCCATGAACGGTTTCCAACACGCTGGCAGGTAGTTAGTTATGCCTTTGATTTCCCATTCCGATCGTCCACGGAGCCACCAGACGTCGTCAACCCTCCTCAGGACAGCAAAGTAGTAGCCAAGCACGATCATGGCACGCGGATCCTGCTGCTTCAGAAGTTCGACAAATCGCATGTCAATATGAACCGGAAAGCTGTGGATCAGGCGTCGGATGATGGACATGCTCTCCCCGTGCAAGATGGATATGTATATGCTGTAAATCAAATCCAGGGATGCACACAGCGTCAATCTGTTGTCTTCTGATAAATCTTGGCCTTCCAACAGCTCGAAGGCAATTTGAAATGGGTCATCGGGACAACCACGCCGCCGCCTTTGTTCGGCTGTGAGAGTGGAGCATTCGTTGAACTGATCCCGCTCCGATTGCGTGACTTGCGAAGATGCAGCGTAGAGCATACTTCGAGCCTTTTGCGCCATGTTGAACCATTGGATGGGCAGTTGATAAGTACCCGAGCTCGTACATGGGTCCTTCCAGCTGGCGAAGGATTGAAACTGGATCAGCAGGCAGGCGGCGAAGGCCGTGGAAGCATTTGTGGGATCGAGGTTTTCGAGCTGGTGCTGCATGTTGTGAAAGGTCGTGGCGATGGAATGGTGCGAAACTCGTTCCATTTGAACGTCATGAGGTCGGTGGACATGTAAGTGGAGTGCAGCAAGAGATAATATTGCATCCATGAGATAATCACGACCTGCGGCTTGCTGAGGAATTGAGTAGGTCCACATCAACTGTAGATTTGGATTGCAAAACTTTGGGTGGACGAGAAGCATGACAGTGTAATGGTTCATCAGCCGGAGTTCGATCATGCGAGTCGATGGCTGGCCGAAGAACGGCGGCGACTTGCGTGGAGAGTCGGTGGCTACAACCAATGCCGTTTGATCATCTTTGCTTTGAGTCGACGACGATCTATGGGTTTGTCCTCGATTAGGGCCGTTTTGCGAGATGAAGACGATGCGGTCGTAGTAACATTCAACGGACCGCTTTCTGCATTGGCCGCACGCGGGCCGGACTTCGTCGCACTGCAGTAGCCATGTGGTCAGCGAGTCCGTGATGCGGAAGCGATGAGAAAGATGACAGACGATAAACGACCATGGAAACGGCTGATTGAATGTTCCTGAGCGTTTCTGCAGGGTTATGCTCACCTTGACTCTGCGCGTACGGCAGACGCGGCAGCCAGTTCTACTTTTCGTGTGCGGTCTCTTCGCCGGCATGCCTGTACCGAGAGATCGGGGGCCAAATATTGCTATCTCTCACGTCGGCCCGGCGATTCCATGCACACGAGACCTGGTAAGAGTAATTCATTTGTGCAAGAATGCAAAAGACCGGATCGGTGGGACGTCGTTCTCGTTCAATAGCCCCAGATCAGCCACACGCACCTAAGCTTAAGCTCTGCCAGCTCGATACGAGAAAAAGTCAAACTCCGAAATGAGCTTGGCTCGATTCTTATGCGCCAAAATCCTGCCAGCACTTTTGTTGCATTGAGGTCATATCTGACTCTCATACTCATTCAACACCATCTGGCTTCAAGATCTTCACTTGACGCAGTCCTGGCAGTACGGAGGTACTTTGAGTCTCGCTGAGGCCCAAACTGCAACCCCGGGTCTGCACTGACTGGGAAAACCGTGTCGGGGCTCCTGGTGACTGTGGCGTTCGGTAGCGGTCTTCTGTATTGGACGAAAGTGGCAATTGAAGGTGCTGGGTGCGGTAGGATCCATTGATTGCTTGAAACCCTACGGTGAGACGAATGGTAGCAAAAGAAATTGCCCCAACTTTGCGCCAGCTTGCTACCTACCTTCAAAACTCCCTGCTATTGCTCATTGGTCGAAGACGCTCAGCTCGACCGTCGCACGTCGCGGCTCATTGTTCGTATCGTACCGTAATCAATGACCACACTTGCTCTCGTGCTGCGATTCCACCAAAGCCTTTCTGAGACTTCAGCCACTCCCCTCTCAGCGTAGTTGCCATCAATGCCTGCAAGTCAGTAGAAGTGTCTATCGAGTGGTTAATTTGTTCCCACGATGCGAAGGGCAAACCAAGGCGGAGATATTGTCATGTTTCGACTATGAGATGCAGCAGAATGTACCTTCAATCGAGAACGAAATGCTCGGTTTGAAACCGAGGCCTACACTACACTAATTGGGACATCCGTAATGTATAATAAAGGCCAACAACTACAGAAAATGTATTAACCGCAAACCACAAGTCCTAACTTCGGGCCGAACTGCAAAGGTGGGCCGCTAGGGCTCGGATGCGCCCCCTCTCCTCGGAGACATTTGCTTACCTCTACGGATCAAGGGAGGCGATGTTCATAGACGGCTCAGAAACCTCGTAGGTTATCGATCTACATCTCTTGGTACTGATTCCTAAGACAAATACAATCATCGGTAGTTATCACCGCGGAAAGGGCCTCGAGGTCGAAGCCAGAGGGATACCATCCAACAAACCAGAAAGCGGATATCCAAGCGCCTCGGTCGTTAGATCTACGGTTGCTACATATCGTCTCAAGTTCGAATACCTTCTGGGGAGAATCTCTAGTCACTAGCCATGCCTTTTCAGCTAGATCCGGAAGTGGGAGCTGGTCTCCAAGCATTGATGGCTGGAGCGGACATGAAGCCTCATCCTGTGGGTGATTGGAAAGCTCGTCGCGAAATGGTTACAGGCATGTTTGCCGCCTTGGCGCCACCGGATAATATTCCAAAAGATGTCGCCGTCAAAGAGTTCACCACCAAGTCATATGATGGTGCCGAAATTGGACTCCGCTGGTACGAAAAGCAAGGTTCCAAGCCAGGATCCGCCATTCTATACACTCACGGAGGAGGTATGATTGCTGGAAGTGCCGAGATTTACGAATCGGTCGTCGGTAACTACACGCACTTGAGTGGTGTCCCGATACTCTCGGTTGACTATCGTCTCGCTCCTGAACATCCGGCTCCAACTCCCGTCGAGGATGCGTATGCTGGCCTTGTCTGGCTTCATGATCATGCCAAAGAGTTCGGTATTGACCCATCACGGATTGCCGTCATGGGAGATAGTGCTGGTGGAGGTATTGCTGCCGGTCTCACTCATCTGGTCAAGGAGAAAGGAGGCCCTGCTCTCGCCAAACAGATTCTGATCTACCCTATGCTCGACGATCGCAACATCCAGCATGACGAACAGATCGGCCAGTTTGCAGTCTGGAGTGGTGCTGACAACGAGACAGGGTGGGGAGCTTTGCTTGGTGAGAGAAGAGGAAATGAAGGAGTTCCACCAAAAGATGCGCCAGCGAGAATGACGGATGCTACAGGCCTTCCGCCAATGTACGTAGACGCAGGTGAATTAGACATCTTCCGGGATGAGATCCTCGAATATGTGCGAAAGTTTGGGAAAGCCGGAATCAGTGTGGAGTTGCATCTTTTCCCTGGCTGTCCTCACGCTTTCGAGGCGTTTGCTCCCAACAGCAAATTTGGAAAGGCCGCATTCCAGGGTCGAGTCAACGCCATGACTTCTGTCTAGGCTTTGTAGAAGGATCTAGACCATAGTTACAACCTTATATCAAAATCGAAAGAATTTGTTTAGCTCTATGTATATACCATAAGCCACGCTGTTTGAAGATTGGTGCTGTGAAGTGAGCCAAATCATGATAGTGGATCTAGGTCGTATTTTGAAGTCCGGAGTTCAAGGCTGGAAAAATGAAGTTATGAATTGCATGCATAACGTGAGGACATTGCGACGACCCAGTATTATAATTGAAATGAGGTACCTACAAATTTATCCAGTTACAGATGTTTTCGTACTCGACTTGGCGCAGATGGTTGCATGAGGCCGCGAGGCGTGCGCCAAATTCATACGACGCGGAGCCGACAACGACGACCAAGCAACAACTAAAGTGTCATAATTTATCCCTTGTCATCTCCAAAGTATACAGTGTAGATTTATTCTACTTCCCCAGCTATATTCGAAGAAGATTGAATAAAGCTCACAGAATAGACGCGTCAAAGTCGACCTGTCGTTGCACCCGCCTTTTGATCTACTTCGACATTTGGATGTATCTCAACTTTGACGCCTTCCAACAGCAAAAGACGACGAACCCGCTGGTAAGAGGCGACGATGATGAAAAGGAATCTCATCGGCTTTTAAAACCAAGTCTTCTCCTGGGTATTGCAATTGCTTTTCAATAACATGTCTCGCGGTCGCAGAACCATCAACATCGAACCGTACAAAGACGAACTGGTCGATAAGTACCAGTCTGGAATATCATTCAAAGACTTAGTTAAATGGCTCAAGGACGACAAGAACACTAAGATGGAGATACGAAGTCTCGCCAGGCGTTTCTCCGATTGGAATGTGCCCAAGAGAAAAGTGTGGATCACGGAGTTGGATGATCAAGACAAGCTCAAGGAAGTCATGCTTCCTTTGGTTCTGCAAAAGCTGGATGATGATAAGATCCTTGAGCAGCTGAAGCAGCAAGGATTTAACGTCACCATGTACCACGTATGCAAATTGCGAAAGGAAATGGGTATGAGGAGACGGCACGATCCAAGTGTAGACTGCGATGTATGCAAGAAGCAAGGCCGCTATCCGAAACAAGGCTGTCCACATCAGAACAAGCATCAAGTAAAACCGCAGAGGAAGTCAGCCGAAGTGAGCAAGTCACTACGAGAGGAGGTCAAGTCGCTGAAGAAGCAAGTCCGAGAGATGGAGGGCGAGACGAAGCGGAAGGATAGAGAGCACGAAAGGCTTCAGAAGGAGATTGAGAAGCTGAAAGAGGATTTGAAGAGTGCTACATGGCAACAACAATTGCTAGGAGCTACGGTTCCCGATCAATCCCAATACGAACAGTATCCTGAGTCATCGCATTGGTAATTCTGAGCCACAAATCCAATCCATGGTTGATTCGTCTTCGACATCAGTTATATCTGTATTCCGCTACCGATGAGTGTTTATCGATCTATCCAATTCACTTCAACCAACCTCTACCTCTAACGGGCCTCGAAAATAACCCTGATTTGAGACTGCATTGCAATTTCCTCAGGCTCAAAACTCAACTCCTGGGGAGCAGCAGCGACGCCAGGGCCTCTGGTAACGGTGGATTTAAACAGCATCGGGCCACGGAAAGGAACTGGCGCCAGCGAATCGGTGATATCAACAGCGGTGATGTTGGCAAAGCCTGTAGCGTCGGCGTAGTCGCGGGCTTTGGCGAAAGCATCCTCGACGGCCTCTTTGCGGCTCTGGCTGCTGTAAGTGCGGCGCGTCGCTTCGGTCAGACTCCAGTCGATGCGTTTGATGCTGACGTGCGGTGTGGAGGCAAGATCCGTGACCACGCTGCCCAGCCGCGAGAAGTCGCGGAACGTCACTTCGAAGTCAGTCATCGCGATCTGGTTGCGCTCACCCTCTTGCCCGAATATAGTGAAAGACCATGTGCTGAGACCAGCCATGGTCCACTGTGTCACGGCGGCGTCGGCAGTTGGCTTGCCAGAGGCATCCTTGGGAGCGAGGTCCGATTTGAGTAAGTTTTGGATCAAGTTGGAAGCTTTTGTCACCTCTTGTATCACCGCTTTCTGGTCAGTTCCGGTCGCCGTCACGTGTATATACAGGATAGCTCGTTCGGCACGCTTTGAGATAGTACTGCAGCCTTGGACGTCGATTCTAAGCGGCGACATTGGTTGTACGTATAATTCCAGTTCTTGGGTTCTAAAAGCTAGAAGTAGCGTCTAGCTTCAAGCCCTGCCTCTTTGGCAGAGAATCGTATGGTAAGGTTGACAAATGAATTTGTTTTTGTACTATGAATACCAGCTCGCAGCGCTTTCGTGTGCTAACCGTCCATCAAAATAATCGTGGCAGTGCTTGGAGTTTTCGATTCAGCTGGCATGGGTGCCTAATAAGTGATGTTTGTGGTTGTCGTAGTGGGGCAGACGAGAGCAGAGATTCAGGTACGCTTCGGTGGGACCCTGCGAATGCCCGAGCGAAAAGCAAGGATGCGCCTGCGAAGACGAGTATGGCACTGAAACCGTTGGAAAGACGTTCAAAACCGCTAGAAAATGCCCTGAATCAATGTCATGATATTATGATATACGCAAACGTCGCCGGAGTCAAAATGGCGTCGTTAACGGAGATTCCAACCAAGACGAAAACTCCGTATGAAGATGATGCAATCCCAAGTGACTCCAATGCTTCCAAGGAGAATATGCAACAATATGACACTGAACAAGAGCCAAAAACTCCCTAGCGCCTGGCCGTATGCAGCTTCTATGCTTGCGAAAGTCCAGATGCTCTGGGGGTATGCATGGTATTCAATGCCATTGAGCCAAAGGCCAAGAAGAAAGGTTTTGCGAGGATGGTATGACAGGGAGGACTATTGCTTGCTCTTGATGGCTGGAAATTTGAGGCGGAAGGTTTTATCTATAGACCGGTTGTTAGTCCAAGCGTGGTAGTGACGGCTAAAGAAGGCGTGCCTTTATTGCGCAGCTTGTACATGACGTCCAAGACGGTGTCATTTTCAACGACAGCCATGTCATTGAACGTCTTACGCACTTGAGTGGCGAGTTGCTCCTTTGTGATTCTTCTTTTGTCTCTAGATCTTGCCATCGTCGGTGAGCTTTTGCCAATCGGCGAAGCGAGCATAGCGAGAGCCTGTCCGTTCTTGAAGGATGCTGGAGAGGATAGACGGTAAGCGGTACGGTAGGCGTGGAGAATTTCACGGTCCATTTTCGACCACTCTAATATGGGCTATAGGGATGTGAGCAGCTCAATCATTATTTTAAAACGTCGGAGCAGTCAGTGAAGAAGCCTTACACCGTCGTTCAGAAGTTGTGCTTGAGCGCCAGCGTTTGCCAACGCAGCGAGGTGCGATAGGTCTTTAGGAGTCCCGTTAGCGACTGCGGTAGCAGTCCCATTTCTCCGTCCTCTTCCAGCAAAAAAAGCCTGTGCAGCTAATTTCTGCTTTGTCAGAGCCGAGTCGTCATACGAAAAGGAGTCGTTGGCTGTTGTCGTCGCCGTCGCCGTGACACGGTAGGTCGAGCCTTTGGGAGGCATGACGGGCGAGCGTTGGTAGGCGGAGAAAGCGCTGCGAGGGCGAAATGCAAATTAAGAGTGCGTGAGAAGCGGTTGGATCGACATCAGGGAGCGTGTCAAGCGCACAAAGAGGAGTAATTCGAAAGTGAATGCTTGAGCAGTCGGTCGTCTGCTGGCTCTGCCCTGAGACCCTGCATTGTCACTGAGGCCGGGCGGTTTTCTTGGCAGACGTAGAGGCTCGAATTCCGAGCAAATGGTCGCATTCTCGAACCATCGCGGCCCGCTTCGCCCGCTGCCGATTTAGCGCGTCAGTCGCCATCATTAGGTACTATGCTCTGCTCTATTCAACTGCCGGACATTGATTGATGGACTTTGTCAAATCCAATCAGTTTTATCGGTCCTCCACTATGTGTAGGTTTACTTCTCTCCAAATCTGTCTGTCAATGCCTGGTCTCGCAGCCAAAGATGATGCTTCATACTGTTACCGCTGCGTTTTACCTGCTCTCAGTATTCTGGCGAGTGAAGCGATCAAATCTAATCCATTTACCGCATATAGTTTGTCTTCAATTGGATTCGAATCCGTAGGCTGACTGCCTTTAGGTGTCGAAGTTCGCATCAAAGTCATATGCTGACTAAGCTTGATATACCTCCGTACAGGTAAGTTATTCTGTTCAGCCTCAGTGAAGTGTGACTGTAAACCGTAACTGGAGCCTGGAGGAATGTGGTGGCATTAAAAAGATGTACGATTGTTGCAAATTGGCATTTTTTCTTCACCTTTTGAAGTTTTGGCAGTGAAGTCATCGAAATGAACAAGAAAATAAACGCATCTCGATTCTACTTCGAGTGGAAGGGCCATCCCTTGCAAGACGTCTCAACATTCCGCTCAGCTGTCCTCAAACGACGACCAAACAAACCAATCATCTATCTAGCTGGCGACTCTTCTCTCGACAACAAGGCGTGGGTTCCTTCTTGTGGCCCAAATGGCGAAGATCTGCCTGTCGAAGTGCCGGAAATCTACAAAGCAGTTCTCGATCATTCCACTCCGAAGCCAGATGTTGCCTTTTGGCTGAATCATTTTCTCGGTGACAGCTCGACAACTCTCAACTTAGCCGTTGAAGAATCGACATTGCGCGAGCGAAGTCATGAACTTCTGGATCATGACAAGTTCATTAGAGACAACATCGGCCCTGATGATGTTCTTATTGTATCTGTGGGCGCCAACGACATTGCCTTACGTCCGACATTCTCCACAGTGCGAAACATGTTACAGCTTGCCTGGCTGACTCCACGTGCGGCTTTGGAGCGAGGTCTAGCTTGGGGACTCGGTCATTTCATCAAACTGTTCAAGAACGAAATCGAAGCATATGTGTCGAAGATTGTCGAGAAGCAAAAACCTCGTGCCGTTATCATCTGTATGATTTACTTTCCTCTCGAAGCTGGTGCTTCAGACCAAGGCAGTTGGGCCGATTTGCCGCTTCGACTTTTGGGTTACAACATCTTTCCAGGACAGCTACAAACCGCAATTCGGAAAATGTACGAACTTGCCACAAAGAAAATCCAAATTCCAGGGACGATGGTCATTCCATGCGCGCTTTATGAGGCCATGGACGGCAAGAACAAGGAAGATTACAGTGCCAGGGTCGAGCCTAGTAGTGAGGGAGGACGCAAGATGGCAGAGCATTTGAAGAAATTGCTAGATCCGCTGATAGAAAGGAAAGAGTGATTTTAGCATTCAGTAGCACTGACAGTCATACCACAAGCCGTACATAGCCACTGCATGGTCCCGTTGAATACGACCATTGAAGCTCTTCATCAAATAGCAAACGTTATGAGTAAAAGTAGCGAACATTCTTGAGATGAATTCAGAACATTAAGAGTTGAGATTTATTCTTAACACCGTTTCGAAAAGCAGTGATATTCATATGATTCTTCCATCTCACACAACGACTACGCATACTCCTCTCATACAATCATCAGACCAAGGTTTCAGCTACGAAAGGAGATCTTCTTCACTGATTCTTAGACTCATTCGTGTTTGTTTGTCTGATTCAAATATTTTCCAAACCTAATACCAAATCCATCTGGATCCAGAACGATAAAATCTCTCAAGCCATAATCCTTGTCGTCGATTTCGTTTTGAATAGTGTATCCAAGACCCTTGCATGTTTCGTACTTCTCATCTACATTGCTGACCATGACTCGTACATTTGCCGGACTGATAGCTGAGTTTTTTCCTTCGTAATTATCGACTTTCAAGAATAGAAGACTCTGCTCCCATGATAGCACGGCGAAATCTCCAGGATCGCTTCTGTTTAAGTTGAAGCCGAGGGACTTGTAGAAGTCGATGCTACGTTCTAGGGATGCAACATAGATTTCGACAACCAACTGACTACCAGCAGCAGTGTACAGGCTAGGCTGAGAAGCAGAGTCGGTCGTCATGGTCAGAAATTGTCGTCGTAGACTCCATTCCAAATCATCCTGGAGTTGGAAGACTTTTATAACCGAGCCTGTTCAGAAATACCAAATACAGTAATTACTATTCCTTATACGACTAGTCTACTCTACTCCGTTTCGTTTTGAAATATTGATGGAAAGTTCGCTCAATCTTCCATCTAAAAGTTTTCGACGAGACTATCGTGCAGGCGCAAATCGCCTCCTTCTTCATTCAAGTGATGCGTTGCAGTGATTTCTCTTCCATCCGACAATCTACGCTCTATCTTCCGATTTAGCTCCATGAGTCTCATTGCACCGGGACTACCGCTTAAAGCGGCTGTCCCTCTGCGAGCAGTCCTAGCATCACGACCGTGCTTGCCATGGCATTCTGATCAGTCAGGTCACAAACCTTCATCGCATTACAGAAGATTCTCCTCCCATACTCGATGGAGAGTCAATCCATCAACTCCGATCCGACGGTCTAGTCCATCGAATGCACCTCAACGCCGACGCTTCCATTCCTCTCCATCTTATTTCGCAACTCCTGATCCTTACAAAGTTCTTGGTGTCTCCAAATCTGCCACGGCAGCTGAAATCAAGAAGGCCTACTACGGTCTAGCAAAGAAATATCATCCTGATACAAATAAGAACCCTTCCGCCAAAGACAAATTCACCGAGGCCCAAACGGCGTACGAACTACTCTCTGATCCGAAGAAGAAAGAAGCATACGACGCGTATGGCTCAGCAGCTTTCGATCAGGGAGCCGGATTCGATCCCGGAGCAACAGGAGGGAACCCTTTTGCCGGTCAAGGCAACCCGTTTGCAGGCTTCGGTGGTGCACAAGGAGGATTCGGAGGCGCTTTCAACTTTGAAGATCTATTCGGCGCATTCGCAGGTCAGGCGCGAAGACCGCCAAGAGGAACGCGAAGACCGTTTGCCGAGGAGATATACATTGGCGATAACATCGAGGTGCAGACAAACATCAGTTTCATGGAAGCGGCAAAGGGAACAACGAAAGATATTTGGATCACACCTCTCGTGCGATGCCAGACATGTAGTGGCAGCGGCCTAAAGAAAGGTGTCAAGAGAGGAAAGTGTCAAACTTGCGATGGGACGGGTACAAGGGTGCATTTCATGCAAGCCGGTTTTCAAATGGCCAGTACATGCGACACATGCGGTGGATCTGGTGTTTCGACACCTAAGGGAGGAGAGTGCACAACTTGCCGTGGTGATGGTGCGGTGAGGGAACGGAGAAAGGTTACGGTCGACATACCTGGCGGTGTCGAGGACGGAATGAGACTGAGAGTTACTGGTGAAGGCGATATGCCATTGACGGGACACGCCGAGTCAGAGAACGCAAAGGCACAGAAGGGAGATTTGTACGTGTTCATCAGAGTGGCACCAGACTCGAAATTCGCGAGGTCAGGATCCGATATCTTGTACACCGCATCAATCCCTCTGACGACGGCTGCGCTCGGTGGTGAAATTCAAGTTCCAACGCTTGACGGCCATGTCAAAGTACGAGTTCCTACCGGTACGGGTACTGGCGACAAGATCACGTTGAACGGCATGGGAATGGCCAAGATCGGATCAAGAAGAGGCGTCAAGGGTGATCTGAAGGTTGAGTTTAAGGTTTCGTTGCCGAAGCATCTCAGCGCAAATCAGAGAACGATACTCGAGATGCTCGCCGATGAACTTGGAGACAAGAATGCGAAACGAGTGATGAATCTGGGAGGCAACAAAGACGCGAAGGACAAAGACGACCATAAGAACGAAGGCTTCTTGAAGTCTGCTTGGCATTCCATTACCGGTCAACATTCTCAGAAGGACGGAGAACAGCAACAACCACCGCAGGACGAAGAACCGAAGAAGGCATCAGGATCAGGTTGATATTGTATAAAGTCTTGTTTACAGCGTTTACGCCGATGGCGCCGAGGGTTCCGAGGCATTTCAGGCGTCTTTTGGAAGGTCGACAATTGCATTTTGGACTTGGTAGACAATGGACGAAGGCTTGAACAAACATCACGCATGTAGCATTAGGTGGTTAGCTGTTGCAGTCAGACTCTACTCCACTACTTTTCTCATCCGAATAAGACAATTCAACGAACCACCTTCGCAAACCACAACATGTGAGTGGCGTGTGATTCGTGTATATGAGCAGCATCGAAGCTTTTGGCAGGAGTGATTAGACGCCGGCGCTTAGCTAGGGGAAAACGAGTGCGTTGGGCGTGCTTTGCGGGCGGCTGCAGGTTCCATTCCCCACCATCAATCAGCTGCTTCACCCACCGTCACACCACACCCACACCCTACCCGACCTACAGTACTGTCTGCGCTGCAGGAGGCCCAGAATGCGGCCATCTTCTTCGTGGCCTTGCGCATAACCAGTTCACCTCTTGCGCCGACTGTAGATATTGCCTTTGCACTGCTTCCACCACGCCGCCGACCACCACGACTACATCTATATCGACCTTGCTTACCCGCTTCAAGCGTCGTCGTCACCTGCAGAAATCACACCTCCTGGAAACCCAATCCGACGCCTTGCGAACGAACATCCCCCGCAATCGACGGTCCATGATAACTTCAAGCGTTCCGCCTACAGCGTCCTCTTACCTCGAGCGGTCCAGCTTCCATAGCCTTCTCTGCTCGTAGCCGCCGCCAAGGCGAGCCTGGCATACCACCAAAAATTTCGACCTTCAGCCGAGCCTAGATAGACACGATCCGCAAGACCTTGCCTGCCTATACGCAAACATACCGCTCATAAAGCCTCCACCCTTGGTCGCCGGATCGGTGACAATCTCCTCCATCATGCTTCACCAGGCACCAATGCTTTCGGCGCCGTTGAAGCAAACCAACGAAATTGACTGGGTAGCTCCCTTGAAGGCCTACATCCATGATCAATATGGCGATGATCCAGAACGATACAGCGAAGAATGTGGTATGCTGAATCGGCTACGGCAGGATATGCGAGGAGCGGGCAAAGATTCGGCCAGTGGAAGAGACTTGCTATACCGATACTACGGACAACTGGAGTTGCTAGATCTGCGATTTCCAGTGGATGAGAATCACATCAAGATCTCGTTTACATGGTTCGACGCTTTCACGCACAAGCCTACCAGCCAGTACAGCTTGGCGTATGAAAAAGCGAGCATCATCTTCAACATCTCAGCTGTGCTATCATGCCATGCCGCCAACCAGAACAGACATGAAGATACAGGCTTAAAGACTTCGTATCACTCGTTTCAAGCAGCGGCAGGCATGTTCACTTACATCAACGAAAATTTCCTGCATGCGCCGAGCGCCGACCTGAGTCGTGAGACTGTCAAAACCCTCATACAGTTAATGCTCGCGCAAGGTCAAGAGGTATTTCTGGAAAAGCAAGTTGCAGATCAAAAGAAGGTGGGCCTCCTCGCGAAGCTGGCAAGTCAAGCTGCATATTTGTACGGTCAAGCCTTGGAAGGCGTCCAAGAGAATGTCACAAAAGCCATATTCGAGCGAGTTTGGCTGCTGGTTTCTCAAATAAAAGCCAGCCATATGGCGTCAGTCGCGCAGTACTATCAAGCTTTGGCAGATAACGACGCAAACTCTCATGGAACAGCAATATGCCGATTGCAAGTTGCCGAAATCCATGCCAAGGATGCCCATCGGATAGCTAGCTCTTTTCCTGCAAATGTACCTTCAAATTCGAATCTGACATCTGAGACCGGATCAATTCTGGCCGAAATCACAAAACGGCACCTGTCGACTCTGCAGGAGAAGCTCTCGGAGCTTTCAAAGGACAATGATTACATCTACCACCAACCAGTGCCGAACGAAGCAGCACTCTCAGCCATACCAAAGCTACCAGCCGCCAAAGCAATCCCTGTCAGCGAATTGTATCAGGGTCAAGATATACAACGAATCATTGGTCCAGACATCTTTCAGCGGATAGTGCCAATGGCGGTTACGGAATCAGCCAGTATGTATGACGAAGAGAAGGCGAAGCTCGTGAGAAGCGAAGGTGAACGAGTTGAGGTTGCAAATGATGAAATGGCTGCCAGTCTCGACTATCTGAAACTTCCCGAAAGTCTCGACATCCTGAAAGGAGCAAAGGACAATGACATTGGTGTTGACGCAGACTTTGGGAAGTGGTGCGAAGAGCTTGCCGGCCACGAACCGTTTGCTCAAGCCTTTGATGAACTGGCCAAGGACAAGTCAGCGGTTAATGGCTTGCTTGATCAGAGTGTCAAATCTTTGGACATGGAAGAGAGTGTGTGTGAAAAGATGCGCTCCAAGTATGGCGACGATTGGACTCAACAACCAAGTTCACGTCTCACCGTGACTCTGCGAAGTGATATCAAGAACTACCGGCAAGCCATCGAGGAGGCTGCTACAAGTGATGCCCAACTGTACAGCACATACCGACAATTTGAGGCCGATTTTGAGGAAATGCGATCGGCCGGCGAAACTGATGAAGCAGACGTATTGTATCAGCGAGCGATGATCAAGGCTGGTGCTGCAAGAAACAAGGGCAAGAGCGTAAACAGTCCTGGTGGAAATGAAGGAAATCTGTTGGACGAAGACTTTGAGCAAGGACCAAGTGTGGCAGAGCAAATCTCAAACATTGAGGAGTTGATGAAGAAGCTGAAGCTGGTGAAGAAAGAGCGAGAACAGGTGCTGAAAGATCTAAAGGAGAAGGTGAGTGAAATGGTTCCTTTGTCACACAAGCATAAGGCTTACGCATCGCAGGCTCACACCGATGACATATCAAACGTCCTGATTCTGAACAAGAAATCAATTTCGAATCAAGACAATCAAATTTTCAAAACCGAGCTCGAGAAGTTCAGACCGCATCAAAATCGCATCCTCCAGGCCAACCACAAGCAGACGTCACTCCTCAAAGAGCTTACTCGATCCTTCGATGCACTTCTGCAAGACAAGCGTGTTCGAGCGGAGCAAAGCAAATATGAAGCCTTCTCGCGGCAACGTAGCTCGGTTCTTCACAAGTATCGCAAAATCTATCAAGCATTCAATGACTTGGTCACCGGATTGATGCGAGCCCAAGGGTTCTACACTGAGATGAAAGATACAGTTGAAAGTTTGCACAAAAATGTTGAAACTTTCGTCAACAACCGTCGTAGCGAAGGCGGTCAACTACTGAGCGGCATTGAGGAGACAAAACGACATGGCAGCAGTGGCGGACTTGTGGATTGGGAACGCGAGCGACTGAAAGAGCTCATGGATAGAATGAGCATGGATCCTTCAAGCAGCACTGGATCTAGTCCAAGTAAAACTTCAAAGCCGAATTATCCTTCGATAGCATCTTCGGCAGGGTCACAGCAGCAGTACACGTCGCCATCGCAGTCTGTGGCTCCGCAATTCCCATCGTACACCAGGCCTGGTGCCGTACCTCAAGCTCCCGCTCAAGCTCAAGCTCCAAATGGTTCGGGCAGACCAGCAGATTTCTCATATCAACCAGCGTCATTCGGGCCACTATCACCTCAAATCAACACGGCGGTCAACCCTCCACAACCAACGCAAACGTATCAACCGCAGAATCCATACTCTCCGCAGCCAGCACAGCAATACGGGCAGACCTTTTCGCCAGCTCAACAGCAACCGTCTTATCAACAACATCAGCACTCGCAAAGCGGCGGTGCATCCGCGACGACAACGCTACCTCCCGGCTGGCAACCTCCGCCTCCACCTCCAGGACCGCCGCCGAGCCAGGACTTCAATTTTGGTCTCAGCGCTCAGAATTATCCCGCCGGTCCGGGCGGATACGCCAGCAGTCAACCGACGAGGCAGCCGCAGGCGCAAATGCAAACGCAGCAACAAGGCGGCGATCCTTGGAGTGGCCTTTCCGGGTGGAAGTGAGGTGGATCTGTCGAGAGCGGCATTGTGTCGATGCGAGCCATTTTGACGATGCGTTGTAAGGCTCACTGCACGGGCGATGTTTGGAGTCCTCTGTCACAGTCGGATTAAGTATGTTGAGCGGCCGAGCAAGATATCCTGAGATCGAACTACAATAATAAGGCTGTTAACTGTGCGAGTAGACTGTATAGTCGATGTGGATCATTCTGGTAAGTAGGCATTTCCAGGAGTCCGAACTCGAAACAATTGTGTTCTCCTATACGCATAGTATGAGTTGAGGGTGTCATAAATCGGAACTATACTTTGGCGTCCCTATTGCGAGATTGATATGAGGCTGAGCTGAGGGCTCTAAGTCACGAAGTCATAATGTCAATATTTTCGCCCTTCAATAATCACTACAATGCTTCTCCGGTATGTGCTCATGCATTTCCCGGAGATTATCGTTTGGCAAGGCCGGATTTGTCGAATATATTCTTTACGGATATTGTGAACCAAAATACGCATTCAAACTCCGGGCCTCCAAACTCCAGCTTACAAATGCCTGGCATTCTTTCAGTTGCGCACGTCGCCACTAACTCAACTCCGCGATAAGTACCCTAGATCCGGTTCTTTCTCTACAATCGAAGCAACTACTTTGAGTTCAGCTCATGTTCTATACGGCATCTAGTGAAGGTTCCATCAATAACGTCCAGTTTTTCAGGGATCTCAAGTCCGTAGATATATATATTGCAGGATGTTTTCGATTTCTCTCTCGTCCATTACAGTCTCAGCAGCAAGCAGTCCCTTCGTCACTTGAATAAGTCTTATTTCAGTATCATAGAATCAGCAGCAAATCCTCTCCATCGATTCTATCAACCATGTCTCTTCAAGGAAAAGTGGCCATCGTCACCGGCGGATCGAAAGGCATTGGCAAGGCCACCGCACTCAAACTTGTAAAAGAAGGCGCATCCGTAGTGATCAACTACGGTTCCGACAGCAAAGCAGCGGACGATGTTGTGGCACAGATTGGCAAGAACCAAGCCTTAGCTGTGCAAGCGGACGCAGGTAATGTGGCCAGCTTGGAGCAACTAGTCAGTAAAACGGTGGAAAGGTTTGGCAAGATTGACATCCTGGTTGCGAACGCCGGTGTTATGCCAAACGTCGATCTCATGCATATGACCGAAGAAGTGTTTAACAAAGTCTTTAATTTAAATGTCAAAGGACCAATGTTCCTCGCGCAGGTACGTCGCTTTGTTCGTAGCTCTTGCCGACCAGGGGACGACTGACACGCTCTACAGAAGGCTGTACCACACATGGCGTCCGGCAGCAGCATTATATTGATATCTACATCACTTAATTACGCACAAAACATCCTGCCAGGTCAAGTGGCATACATCAGCAGCAAAGGAGCAATCGACCAAATGACGCGAGTACTGGCGAAGGATTTGGCCGCAAGTCGAGGCATAAGAGTCAACGCTGTCGCTCCAGGTCCTACCGGAACAGAACTCTTCTTTGAGGGCAAGTCAGAGCAACTACTCAACATGATCAAGTCCTTAAATCCTTTCAACAGACTTGGTACACCGGAGGAGATTGCAGATGTCATCGCATTCCTAAGCGCAGATGGGAGCAGGTGGATGAATGGACAGACTATTAGGGTAAATGGTGGACATGCTTAATATATCATCTATTTGGACGCGATATCGGATTATTTCGGCTTCTCTCCTAGTTAGATTATTCTTCTCTGCTGATGGACTCATTTTGCCACTAGCATTGTCTACGCTTGTATCTCAATGCTTTGTCGGGGGTTGGAAATTTATATTTACAAAGAATTGAGAAGCAGAAGAGATTAGGTGAACGCACAGCTGCTTCCAGAATTAGCAACCTTACTTGCAAATATCTGCTGTCGTTTTCTCATTTCGCCGACGATTTCGCTCATTATCTCCAGCCTTGCCCGATATGTCTCCATAGCGTCATCACAAAGTAGCCCCGCAAACTCAATTTTATCCGCGGGAGTCTTCGGGCAAACTTTGAGCGCAAAGGTCCGGTATTCTGAAGAGCTTTGGTTTCTAATATGTGATAAAGAGTCTCTTACGCGTATATGAATGCATTTGGGAGGTCTCGGAAATTCCTAAAACCTTCGCCATCATCGCGGACGTTACGAAGCAACCGTCTCTTCGTGTCGTGCCGGATAATAAACCGATTCACAGAGCTGCCACGCATACGGAGGAGTCAAACTCACCCTTCAATTGTTACATATTCCAAAGAATCACGACGATATAAACGAATCATGGTCGATTCGACGAACCATCCTCTCTCTGGTCTGTGGAGGCCAGGCGGAGTCAAAGCTGTATATTATGGATCGAACTCCGTTGAAAAGCACCTTCTTGTGGCGCTTCCTTCAGAATCATCCAAAGCATTCATCATCACTGGTAACTCTCTGGCCACCAAAACCAATCTTGTTAAAAAGGTCGAGCAAATCCTAGGATCGTCACATCACGTTGGCACATTCTCACGAATTGGCGAGCACGCTCCGGTCGCGCAGCTCGACGAGGCTACAGAAATCGTCAAAAAGGACTTGTTCGTCGACACTATAATCTCAATAGGCGGTGGGAGTCCCATAGACTCGGCCAAAGCCATATCCAACCGGCTGCACGAAGTGTCCGGGAAGTATCTCTATCACATTGCCATACCAACGACGCTCTCGGCGGCGGAATGCTCGGGTGGTGCGGGATACACGACATCGGATGGCCTCAAAAAGGCGGTTTCAGGAGCCGGTTTGGTACCATCGGTGGTCATCTACGACAGCTCGTTTGTGCTCGACACACCGCCGCAATTATGGATGAGCACTGGGCTTCGGGCTCTCGACCACGCGATGGAGCTGATGTACCATCCGACGGCGACCGAACTGGCGCGGCTGATGTGTCTCCAGGCCGCGAGCGGTCTGTTCATCCACCTACCGCGATACAAGAAGGATCCTACGGATCAGGAGGTCATCACGCAGTTGCAACTTGCGGCGTACGCATCGCTTGGTTACCTGGGACTCAACGTCAAAGGGCCGCTCGGGCTGTCGCACACCTTGGGATACGCCTTGGGCTCACCGTACAAGATCCCGCACGGCGTCACGAGCTGCCTCACGCTCGGGCACGTCGTCAAGATGAAGGCAGCCGACGATGCGGCCAACGCGGAGCAGATTGCGCGGATGGCACCTTTTGTCGGTCTGACGCGTAGCGGTGACGATGAACAAGACGCGAAACAAGTCGGTCAGGCCGTTCTTGATCTTGTGCAAAATCTCGGGCTGAAGACGACGTTGACGGAAAGGCACGTCGGACGTGATCAAGTGCCCATCATTGCCAAACGGGCGCTGGGTGGCACGGAAAGCGGGCCGCTGTATGACAAGGTGGTCGCGTTGGTCGAGGGACTGTATTAATTAGCTATACGATGAAATACGTCAATCTACAGCTTAGCAAATCGAAATGGTACGATGCTTGCTGCAGAACATATGAAAATTGTGATATTCTGGCCAATGACTTTCAGCCGGACAAAGCCGATTGTGGAAAAGAAGCATGCAGGAAGGCCGAGAAAATCATTCTTCCTCTTGGCATACGCCTTCTCTTCCACGCATGAAACGGTTGTAGCCTTCCAAAACTTTCTCGGAGCGGTGACGTTCAGCCTTCCGGCCGGCTTGTCGGCTGCATTGTACCGTTGAAACGGGAAGTCGCATGGATGCAGGCCATGGTTTCTTACCGGATTCCAATGATGAGGCGGCTCAACTAAAGTTCTGACCCTCAAAGAATTACATCTTAGGGAAGTCGAAACGATGTAAGCGGAAATTTCCGGTTCCTGTACAGAATGTACTTTGACACAGGCGAATGCTGAATCGAGAGGGCAACTAATGGTATAATCCGTTTGTAGATTCACTTATTATCATCCCGTGTTGTTCTGGGATGATTCAGATGCGAAAACAAAAGGTGTTTTATGTGCTGGTTTAAGTCATTTTGGCTGAAGTCTTGGTCCGGACGGTAGTATCCGAAGATACTGGCGAAGAAGCATTTTGCAACGCAATCAGGAGTATCACGATATTGGAAGAGTCGATCCGGTCGGAACGACGGTAGAGATCAGGGACCAGGGAAAATGGAATACTCTTTTGATAATGGCTGGAGATTGGGCAAGGGTTGAGGCGAAAGGGTTTGAAGAGCTATCAGTCCACAATTAAGTGGAAGGCATCTCCGACGGGGTTTTCCGGCCGACTGGCCGACGGTTCTGATTTCCATGCTGCTGCCCGAACTTTGCAAGGTATTCTGGCGGCGAGGTTCAGGTGAAAGAGAAGTTGTGTTGATGGAGGGCGTACATGTGTCTGTCAGCGACTCAGTTGTTTCGAGCGACAACCATTCCAGGATTGATTGGTGCCAAATCAGCCAGATGGCGGACGGATGGATAGGAAATGCGATCTCGTCGATTCCTGGGGAATGTGATGAAGCGGAAGGTGTACCGAAAATCCCGTCGGGCCTTCAGGGATTCTAGATGAACGCTTACTTATCCGGCCAGCAGCTGGAACACCCTCTCTGCGCCCGGCCTCAGGCCCATCTAATCTGATAGACCTGTAAGATGATGTTGAATGGCGCCACGGGCTTGGCCAACCTGGGTGACGAGGAAGGCCAAGTTACTTGGTTGCAAACGTAAGGATGGGCGAACACATCGTTCCTGAGTCAGCCAGTCGAATGCGATGAGTGATAGTCACAAGGAAAGGTAGCTTTTGGCAGACGCACTCCTAATTGGCCACAACTATCAATGACCTGGTGGAGAGCAGCAGGTGGCGGCGGAGCAGGAGCAGTACAGCGTAGGCACTCGCAGGTGCGGGCTGTAGCAGCGCGCACTAGCAGCGAACGACGCCAGATCAAGGGTCCCTCGAGTGGTGCAGCATACCGAGGTGAAACATGTTTGTTTGATTGACGGGAGTAGAGTTTGCAGTGCTGGGTTCTTAGTGAAGTGGAGCGACGATGAATAACGGCCAGATATCGCCAACGAAGATGCAACGAACTGACTCGACGGAGAAACGGGCCAAGAGAGCGAAACGATGCTCGCTAGAGAGCAACACGAGCTCTCCATCTTTAGCTACTACTGCCTTTCTTGTACTCGTGCGAACTATTCCAGGCAGTCGGCCAGGCCAAGCGAGAAAGAAAATATAAGTATACCAGGCGGGACGAACGGAGTAATCTACGATTAAGTGGCGTGACGGATCTACTTGGCATGTAACTCACGGTCGATAATAGCAGCAAAACGTGTCGTTGAGCAGCCGCCACCAGGTAAATAAAGGTAACTCTCGCTTGGTAGCAGAGCGAGGTTGGCTGACATGGGCGATTTCAGCCTTGCTTCACATCGCCATGCGCTCCTCCAAATCCGCAACCGGGTAGAGACTCGTCGTACGATGTTTGCATGAAATGACGTGCTGGTGGTCGGAAGGAGATGGAGACGGGGTTGGGGTTCAAGGGCTAGTAAGGGACGAAGCGGAGCAGGTGGTTCATGACAATCAACCGTCTTTTTCCTGTGGCAACTCCACGGCCATCCTGGAGGCGAAATGACATGTCCACGAGCTGAGGCGCCAAAATTGGATTCCAAAGCAATTCTTCTGGCCCTTTGAGCGTTACTCCAGGGCGAACCACTGACGATGTACCGCCCGCCCACAGGCCCAAGATCTGGTCGGGCTGCGGCCATCGACCGCAACCGTAGCCGGCAGCGTTATTTTGGGTCAGGTTCAGGGTCCAAGGCCCGTTGGTGTAGAGTAGGCCAGACGAGATTGCTGTACATGTACCATTGACGCTGTGCGCCGTTGCCTATCTGTGATTGCATCGAAGATCACAAGCAAGCCTGGAAGGACTGCTTAGTGTCACCTTGTTCCCCTCACTCATTCACGCCGTGGTCCGTTTGTCACCCAGCGATTGAAGCCAAAGAAAGCATTAAGGGCCTTCGGGCTAATGCAGCTGCGGGCTGGAGTTGCACAACACTAAAGGTTGAAGCTTCCCGGCTATGCACGCATTGTAAGCATCTAAACCAAAGTTGGCGCTCCACCACACGGCCAGCGAGCAAGCGGAGCCGGGCGGCGTAGAGGTGTGACTAAGTCGTGGTTGGCAACTCCGTCCAGTTGTGAGCGGGCCGTATGGAGAAGTGAGGAGCGTAAGGTCAAATCCGCACCGCTTCCCGTCTCTAGTCACTGGCGGCAGCTTTGCTGCGAACGGGAATATACTGCAAAGAGTAAATGCACAAATTGGGCCGCCGAGCTTCGCGCCCATCTCACTTTGGAGGCTTTGGAAATAGAAACCATCAAAAATTCGAACATTTTCGGCACATCCAAAAGCAAGGCCAGCAAGGCAAGCCTTCTCTTTTTTCCACACGGCCCGACAATTCCATGGCTCGTCAGCAAAATGGCAATCTTTGAGTCGAAGCAACGGCGACGAGTGGCTCTGCCGGAGAGCGCCGCTACGTCCCGGATTCGCTGGCTTGCAAAACAGAACTCAATTCTGCGTCCGGAAAGCCAATGACGCCCATCGCCATGGCAGGATACGAGGGTTGGCGCCGATCGTCACCATCCCGGAGCACACGGCCGATGCGGTTCCCAGGGTCCATTTCCGCCATTTTGCCCAGCGAGAGCCGCCATCTTCGGTGTGGTTACTAAGAAGCGCGCTTCGGAGAGACGGTGAGCGGGCTTTGGAAGCACCTTGTGATTTGCATGCCGCCATCTACAAGGATCCACCGACCATGGAGCGAATATGGTCCTTTGCAGACCAACAAATCCACTCCAAATGCCACAGAACATGCATGGAATGCAACCGACCTGCCCCGCGGTACGATAGCCTTCTAGAATGAGCATGGAAACCATTTAGGCCCGCTGAGCCATCGTCGCGAAGGTGGTGGTGAGGAAAGTTAAAGATACTTTGGACTGCGACTAAGTATGGCCGACTGGCTCACCACCTTTCTCAAGCTTCTCCGACCGGCGAAACGAAAACCACGTTTTGCCGTTCTTGGAAAGACATCATTATCTGGTTGCGTGGAGACGCCGCTATCGCACACAAGCGCAGCTGCAGCTACATCCTGGCCTTGCAGACGCCCTGTCGTCCAAAAACGCCCAAGGGATCGAATGTCATGCCGGAAGAACCGAATGCATATCCTTGGAATAGCACGCTCACGGGGACGATGGCGCTACCTCCGGAGCTCCAGGTAAAGATAGGACGCCAGCCGAGCGCGAATCGAACTGTGGACCCTGTCCCTGTCATGCATATTCTTGAATCCTGTCCTCGAAAACGTGGTCTTGGAAACCTCCCAAAACAGCTCCGTCAGGTGTATAGATATATGTTGCTTTCCTAATCCTCATTGGAATCAGATCAGACGATCCGACTCCTGCTCAAAACAGTCGTTGCAAATATATTCCCAGCCATTTCTCTCTTTGCCATGGACACCGAGCAACTGGAATATTGGAACTTCCAAAACCAATTCCCCTATCCACCAATTACTGCCGACCATTCACCAGACCTGTCACCATCGTCAAGCCTAGAAACCTCACCGGTAAGCTTAGCCATCCTTTTTTCCACAACCGAATTGACCGTCGCCGCAGACATTCTCCGATTGTGAAATGTATTCGCCGTACTCTTACCACCAACAACTCACATCAGTACCCGAGGACTATCGGCTACGGAGCTATCAATTTCCAATGACACCAACCGACATGAGCTCCTCACCTGCCGAGAGCACATTCCTCACCCCGCCGCCATCGTTGCTCGAAGCGGCGCGACCATCTCTATCCGAGCGACAGCACGTGACAAGCGGCGTGAGCATTCCCCTCTTTTGAACAAAAGTGTTTTTGGTTCTGACTCCAGTTTTCTTTGTAGCGACGGAGAGCGCAGAACCGAGCGGCGCAACGCGCCTTCCGCGAGCGCAAGGAAAAGCATGCGCGCGACCTTGAGGCCAAGCTGACGGAGATGACGGAGAAATACAAGAACCTCGAGATCTCGCACTCGGAGCTCAAGGTGGCCTACGAAAAGCTGCACAAGACGCTCGACCTGCTCGTCAAGGGCGACGAAGAGGACCGCATGCCCAGCAACGCCGAGACCCTGCGGAAGCTGTTGCTGCTGCTGCACAGCGAAGTCAGCGACAGGGGAATTCCCAACGGTCGCACTTAGCCTCCGCACGCATTCGTTGTCCTTTTTTGCTTTCTGCGTCTCAAAAGCGACGGTTCGATACAAAAACGTTGTTCATTTTCAAATCCCTTTTCGGCTTTTGGAAATAAGCGTTTTCGCTTTTTGAATTCCTCGCGCTTTGAGTCTCACGCATGTACCATGATACCTTTGAACGGAGTATAGAGTTGGGCCTCTACCATGTAACGTTTTCTGGCCGGAGGGATGGGAACTGGGTACGGGTTCTGTAGCTCCACGCGGATGCGAACGGAGCCGTGTAAGTTTGCATAACGGAATGGAAGCAAGCAGTGGTTTTTGCTTTGGCGACTGAAACATGACGACGTAATTGTGGCTGTCAAGCATGTGGGAAAAATGCAAACTGTATGTCACCACCTTAGCTCCCGCAAGGGTTTTGCGATTTAGCGATGGAGATCCGGCAAACCAAACGGGCACGCTACCCGTTGGCATTTGACTCGGCGCCGATCGATCGCAAAAATCAATTTTCTAGTCGTCCGGCATCTGTTTCCGCTGATCAAAAGCGCGTGTACCTGCCAAGAGAGGCGCTTGATGCTTGGTTCCCGCAGGACGACAGGTTCGGAGCGTGGCTGAATAAAACATTCGCATGATCTCGCAAAATGAAATCGCTGCATTCTTTAATGTGAATGGACGCGAGGAGTACAGATGAAGAGAGGATTGGCAGCGCATGGCCATGCATCGATCCCCAGCCCGCAGCCCGGCGTTTGGTAAGCGTGACCTGGTTACCAGGCATGGCTGCAAAGCTTCTGACGTGCTTTTGGCAGAGAAGCTGCACCCCATGCTCAAAAAACAAGCAACTTCGGCAGCGGGGTCCTCCAAAGCCGTCGTCACGTCACGCAGGCGCCGCAAAAGTGCTCGACGTGGATTTTCACGGACACTCGGCCCGCCTGCTCGCAAAATCATCCACCTCTCATAGGCTGTCGAAAACGCTGCCGATGTCACTCGCTTCCGTGCCGGCTTCATTGACCAGGTAGGTCACCGAGCTCGTGCTCGGACCGTCATAGAAGTAGGCGTATCGTTCCACGTAGCTGAGGCTGTCCAACCATGGCAAAACCATGTTGAAGAAACTCTCGATTTCCGCGTCGGTACCCGAGGCGCCGAATTCTGTGATCCACAGAGGACGGTTACCGCCAGCGGCATAAGCTGATGGTATGTACGACTGGAAATATCCGATGTTGGTTGCCGAGTCATACCAATGAATGGGAACGACATCGATGGTACAGCCGGTGCAGTTGTTGATGAAGTTCTCAAGGTATGTGAGCCCCATCGGTGCTCCTCCATTCGTTACGGCTGGTGCTCCAAGCTTGGCACGCCCTGCAAACGGCTGCATATAAGCTTTGTACGCTGATACGGCTTCCGAGACATCTAGGTTTGACTGCGATGAGAGGTCGGGCTCATTGAAAGCAAGGAGAGTGTCTGCGCCTTGAGAAATGGCATAATTGGCGTCGGCGGACCATACGGACGTGTGCGCAGAGTCAGCACCCCAGAGCATGGGAATGTACATGAGCGAAGGATTTGGATTGGTGCCATTGTGATCGGAATACCAATTGTACATCCAGGTCACTTTGGAACCGGAACCACCGAAGAAATCGGTAGCAGTGGCATTGTTGAAGCAAAGACCACGCTTGCCGGCGCTCTCTGCCGCAAGCGAGGTGGTTGCTGCCGGCAATGCGGAAGAGCTAGTTGCCGGACTCACTGAAGCGGATATTGTATGCGAAGAGGAAGTCGAACTTGGCGTGGTCTTGGTCGTGACGGAGCTTGCCACATACGCCAGGTTGCTGGTAGCAGACGAATACGTTTTCACAGACGATGTCGATGTCGATGTCGACGAAGATTCGGACACCAGTCTAGCTCCCCACACTCCAGCATTTGCCTCCATGGCTCCAACGCCAGACTTGACATAACAAGCTTTGGGACCAGGGACCCAGTCTACGAGGATGCAGCCTGGTCGAGCAATGCATAACGCAACACATGCTTCTAGGGTTGCGGCATATTGACCATTTGGAGACGGAAGATCGCCTCCGCTGCGGTCGAAGCACTCAATCTTCCAGCCGGTGCTTCCAGTAGCGTAGATGGTGTTGTTAGCCGATGGGCATGACAAGGAACGTTCGGAAAGCGCTGGCACCGCGTTCGCAGTCACATAGAAGCCAATGGCAAGGAACAGGGGGAAGATGAGCGACATGTCGATGCCAAGTCAAAAAGTAAACGAAGGGGATGTAGTATGGTACGCTGTACCTACTTAGGGTAGAGAACCAAAAGAAGTAAATGGAGAAGTAAATGTCGACACCTCCATGATTGTGCAGATTGGAGGAATATATGGAAAATTCATAGCTCACGGATAGATGAGCACAACTCAGGCTGGCAAAGATTAAAGAAATTTGTACGTTGCTCTTTTCTCAAAGAGCTGCAGTGGTTGATGCAGCCACTCGCAGATGCAAATGGTAAATTTTGATTTAAGGCTGTCGTCTATATGACTCTAGATCCTTAGTCAATCCTGAAGGAGATGCGGTGCGACAAGACGATGCTGCAGTCGAGTAGGTGAACTCATGTGTCAACGAACCGAGTACCTCACTTCTCTGTTTTCCGTCTCGCATTTGGTAGCGTAACCAGCACGTTCTGGTGCTCGTATCAACCAGCAGGCTCTTGAAGTAGTTGTCAAATTCAATGGCCATCGAATAGCAAAGTCTTTCTTTGCAGGATCTGGTGGCGTCTTTGCTTCTCATGCGTGGCGCGAGATCGGCGTTTCATGTCATCATGACAGGGGATGGCAACAAAAGGGAGCCAGAGGTACAAATTTCGTAGGAACGCTCCTGAATCAACCTAATCTCGCGGACCATTCTTTCATGACGGTGGAGACGACGATGAAGGATTGCATTGCATCAAATTGGCCAGCGAGAACTTGTCTATCTGGATCAGTTTGAAATGGCGAGACAGAGCTGGGTTTTATTATCGTTTCTTTCTCTTTTCGTCCAACAAACCGTGGGATTATTTTCTTCTTCAGCTGGTCAACGATATGATGGAGTCGAGATCGCAGGAGGCACTCTTCGCCGTCGGTAAGGTAACCATGCATCCAACATGACTGATGTTATACCGGCAGTTTCGTTAAGACTAGCGAGACTATCGGGATTCCGCTGCTTAGGCTAGGATGTTCTGTGATGAATTCCAATGATACAAAGACAGATAGAGATGAGCGTAAGACAGTCGAGAAGGCGACGCGTTTCTTCTTCACTGACCGGTTACACAAGCTGAAATTGGTCAGGTGAGCTTTCTGAACGGGCTGAGAGTGAGGCGTGTTAGGCGCCCAGGCAATCATCTGCTACTTCGATGCAACCTCGCGTCAACCTTCATACGCAAAACCCAGCTATATTCTACCCATCACAGCTTAGATTTCAGTCGCTACGCAGCTCTCTACTTTGCCTTGAGCCTCACCAACATCCCAGGCACCACTCTGGGCCCGAGCAAAAGGCTCACACTCAGAGGCCGCGCCCGCTGAGGCCGACTGTTATCGAGCTTCCCCTCCCCCACCTGCCGTGCCTTCATTGCTTCTGACCCTTTCGCCATTTTACAAATCACTGCTTGACATGTACCGATACTATCCTTGACTTGCCGGAGCTTCTTCACTTCGGCTGCTTTCATACCGAATCAGCCGCCCGGTGTTGCCCGTCGCTCAGCCTCGTGAGGCGGCAGCCGACAACATAGTCACCTCCTCCTCCTCATGATTTTCGCTTCACATTGAACCACATTATTCTTCGCACGCTCCAGTGACACTCTCCCATCCGTGTTCATCGACTCTTCATCATCATCACTCTTCCTCCGGTCACCGGACGACGGACGACTCACGTATTCTCCGCTCGGCGCCCATCTGCCTGGCAAAAGCTCAACGGACAGTCCGAGCAGAGACATCGAGATCACTGCAGTTCGACTTTTCCTCACGGTGTCGCATAATGCCACCAGGAAAAGTCACCATAGATCTCACCGAAGACTCCGATGAACATCCAGCTGCCTCCAACATCGGTCGCCTGACTATCGACCTCACAAGTGATGTGGACGAAGGCTCTCCTCGTCGAACTTCCATCCTGGGCAAGCGAAAGGCTTCTCACTCAATGAATCGTGCTATCCAGCATCCCTCTTCCGCCGAATACGCACAGAATGTAAACGTCGGTACCCCACCAAGCCAATCTGACATATTGGCTTTGGATGAAGCCTTCGCTTACAATCTCCAGTTACAGTTTGATCGCGAATATGAGCAAGCACAGAGTAACAACAATCTCGCCATCGCCTTGCCGGAACCTATTGAGCCACCTCTCTACGACTCACCGACATTTTTTGCTTGCTCCAACTATCAGAATCAGGATTCAAAGCGCGCGTCCTCATTCAACCTTCAGAGACAGTATCAGCTACCCGTTTTCGCACAGCAAGCAACAGAGAATAGCTCCATTTTGCCTCTACCGGTCGAGGTCGTCGCTGAATTCTCCGCCATCAAGTACTTTGGACAAAGTATCCGATCTAACGCGCTTTGTGGGTGCGGGCATAACATACTACCTGACCTTCACGGAACAATATTCGCTTACATCAAGGGATGGCTTCGTCGTGAACTGAACTTGGACTCATCGTTCCTATGCTCGGCTTGCGCAACATGGACTTGTCTCGGATGTGGTAGACCGCACCCGCAACCCGATGAAAACTTGCGAGGTCCAAATGCATCACGCTCTACCATTCCCATCACCCGTGGCTGTGACCAAGGTCGTCTGTTTCTCATCTGGCTCGTCCTCTGTGCGCTCGACGTTCCTACTGTCGCATTCGTTCAGCAACCTGCACGCCCACCACCACCATCACAACCATTTGCCGTGCAGCCTGGACCAAGCAAGTCCAGCAAGTTGAGTCCTCGAAAGCGACCGAGTAATGGGATCGGCTATGGTGGCACTCGCCTCGCTCGTGGTGAATCAACGACCACTTCACAGAAATCGGTCAAAGATGACATCGCCGAGCAAAATATGTCAATGGCCTTCAGAGCGCTTGGCTTCTTACTGCCCTCTTCTGACGCTGTTTCGAGCTTTGACATCAATCCTCCAGAAGTTCTCTCTCCCATCCTCAAGTACAGCTCGATTATGCGCAAGATTACTGAATTTCTCAGGCAGCGATCGCTCTCCGAGATATTAGATAAAAGCGATCTTTTCAATATAGTGCTTGACGTTATCTCAAGGTTGGGCAACCATCTTTCCACGGCAGAAACGCTATTCTGCGCTCGTCTCTCACTGCCGAATCAACACAAGCTTCTGGATATGTCATTCGCCGACAGGCTCCCAAATACGCCTCCTCACAAAAATGAAATGGTGGATTTGAAGAAAGAACTTTTGTCAAATGTTCTCAAAATTAGAGAGCAATGCGATATCCTCCTCCGGAAAGCCGCTTCCAAGCCTGAGAATTTCCAAACAGCCGACAACGAAAAGCACCTCCGTATCTGCCAAAAGATTCGAGAGTTTGCCGACTTCTTCGAAGCCAACGCCGGAGTCTCATCTGCCAAGAAAGAAAATGGTCAGTCCGGAGAAACCATGGAACAATATCACCGAGATAACTGTGTGTTGGACGTAACAGATGAAGTCATTTTCCAAGACCTCCATGGTCATTTCGTTGCGGAGGCCAATTCGTCGACGGAAATGACGGTGAAAGGAAGGATGAAGCGATTGATAACGGAACTCGCAAGTTTGCGCGCGGATTTGCCATTCGGAATTTTCGTTCGCCATGGCGAATCGAGGCTTGACGTTATGAAGATACTGATCATCGGACCCAAAGGAACTCCATATGATGGAGGCATCTTCGAATTCGACCTTCTGTGTCCAGCCGATTATCCTCAGCGACCTCCAAATGTTCAGTTCCGAACAACAGGTGGAGGTCGGTACGGTCTCAATCCAAATCTTTACTCCAATGGTAAAGTCTGTTTGTCGCTTCTCGGCACATGGAAGGGAGAGCCTTGGAACCCAAAGCAATCAACCATCCTTCAAGTTCTAGTTTCCATACAGGCGATGATATTCTGCGAACACCCTTTCTGCAACGAGCCTGGACGTGAAAACTTAGACAAAACGCCCCAGTCCAACGTGTACAACCAAGGCATTCGAGCTATGACTGCAAGATTTGGCATCCTCAACTGGGCACAAGGGAAACATGCTGCCATCTGGAAAGATGTGGTTGAGCAATATCTCAAACAGAACGGCGACGAAATCTTACAGACGGTCAAGGCATGGAAGGCGGATTCTGCGTCCACAAGACACCCTTTCTCGATGCTATGGGACTCCCTCATACCGAACCTCGAGAAAGCACTCGAAAAGTTGAAAATGGGTGGTTCTCATGAAGTGTTCCCGGCTCAGGCTTACACACCTGCACGAGATATCCCTCGGCCACACGGTTTTCATCCTTCATCTCTTCCACCACCGCCTGGACCTCCGCTTTCCCATGCCTTCTTTTTCCCACCCAATTTCGGACCCACAGGCCCACCTATGCCAGGTCAATTTCCTCCAGATGCCGATCCACTCTTCTCACACGTAAATCCGTTTGCACCAGGTCCGACACATGCTGCTGCTACAGCTCAAAGCGGAATGAATCCTTCAGTCAACAAGCACTTTATGCCACCACCGCCACCACCACCTCATCAAGCAGGTCCACAATCCGTCGGTCCTCCGAATCCGATGCATCACCCAGCTGGTATGCATTGGTCTCACCACATTTCAATCTCACCGATGCCGGCGTCTGGGCCTTCGACGTACCCGATGCAGCCATACATGATGCCATTTTCATCAAACTGGCATCCACCTCCACGTCCGCCAATGCCGGTTGCTGGACAGCTCCCTGCTCCGACCCAATCACAAGCCCAATCAAACTCAGCAGCGCTCATTCTCCATTCCCAAGGCCTGCAGCCACCACATCAGCCTCAACAGCAGGGAATTTTCTACAAGCACGAACAAACACCACAGAATACGCAGCACCAACACAGCATGAGTGCTCCTCTGGCAGTTTCTTATTCTCAAATGCCTCCCGAGAATCACTTCGCTGCGCATAACCATCCACCTCCACCGGCAGAACACATGCAGCACGGTGATCAGAATTCAGCCTTCCAATTCCCCACCGAAATGAACCCATTCGACTTTGGTTTGGATCCTTGGGGTTTTGTCTCCGAGGAGGAAGACTTTGAAGATTTCGATGACTCATGGTATGCGGATCCAATAGTGCCCGAACAGAGTGGAGAGCAGGCGTAAAAAGCGTGCTGGTTCTTTCCTATTTCACAGCGATGGCGTTAAGGATCATACACGATACCGAAGGTTCGGTTTGCGATGGTATATGAATGGAGGAGCATTGCATACGAGATGGTGTTCAACAGATTGATAAATTCTCTCATTTCTAATCCCATAAGATAAATTCATGCACTCCAAAAACCTCACGTGATCACATAGTCCAATAACCGATTGAGTTCACAGTCGGTAAATAGAAGTGCAAAAATGGGCCGCCTAGTCAATAGGTCCAGCTACTCCCAACGACGTGGAACAGCACAATCTGACTGTCAACAATAGACGACCAATCCTGCGAGCGAGTAGAAATTGCCGCAACGTGAAATCACATCCCGTGTAATATTTCACCTTCACAGCATGGCGACGGCGCCTATGAAAAGACCTGCAGCGACACCAGCTGCCCTGACACCACTACCGGTAGGAGCAGCATTGGTTGACTGTGCCGCGGCGCTGGTGGTAGTGGTGATGGTAGATCCTCCTTTACCGCCAGTTTGGGTAGACATCGACACGGTTTCTGTGGGAAAAGAGTCAGTGTATGCCTCAGACAAGGCCGTGGGAAGGCGGTTCGCACCTGAGGTGGTGGTCATGGTGGAGACGTCGTTGTTCAGCACGCTAGATGCGACTGCGAGCTCCTCGGAAGCCAAGCTGCGGAGGTAGCTCGCGGCGTCACTTGGGAGTAAGTTGATGACTGAGAGTACCGACGTGTAGTCTACTCCGACTGGAACGTTGGCGAGTGTAGCTGAGGCCGCCTCGTAGACTGAATAAGCCGTAGCATTTGTCTCAATCTCGGAAAAGATGGATGTCCAGGCAGGGTCATTCTCGACGGAGGTTGCCAGCGGTGCGAAGGCGGATACGAGAGCCGAGGACTGCCATTACGTGTCAGTGATAGGTCACGTATGGACTGCATCTTTTGCCTACCTGCTCCGGAGAAAGTGCAGTGATTGTCAGAGGGTTGATCGCAGCCATGGCGACGGCTGCGCCGGCCACGAGGGTGACAAGAGACGACTTGAACCCCATTTTGCACCCAAATTTGTGAACTTCAACTTAAAGGAGAGCTCTGAGAAGTACAAGAATTAGGACGATTCTAACGAGATGGAGGAAGAGAGCTTACGAAGTGTTGGAAGTTTGACCGAAGGCTGCAAAACAGGCCTTACATTAAGGCCTTGAACTATGCAATCGCTTAATATCAATTAAACCATATGCATGGTACCCCTTTTGAGGTTTAAAATCGGACATTACAGCCAATCTAAGCAGCGAAATAACTGCAACAACGGCCGGCGTTTCTGTTTCGAAGAATTCGGAGACATTTAGCCGCTCCACAGTCAGGACATTGGCCAGGTGAGCGGGTGATTGGTGTGACAGGCGACATGGTTTGCAGCATCACCGTCAAACACAGAAAATACGACACCGCCCTCCAATCTCTCTGCTTTGCCGCATACTGTAATATCCGAACCATTTTGGTGGGATACGCCTCAGTGCCCGGTTGCGTTACACTCGGGCAGCATGATTATGCCATGACCTGACAAGAAGCGATCGCTTATGTCCAATGGACCGTCACCGATTTTCGATTGTGCTAGAATATCATCCTAGAGCGTGGGGTAATTGAGTGGCGTCTTGGATGTGTGAGGAAGTCGAAAGGTGCGGGACGACATCTACGATATCATCGTGCTGCTAAGGATTCAAGTCACAAATGGCTCATTGACAACTTCAGATGATGTTAAAGGTTCGATAAAAATCATTAGAAGTGTATGAAACAAAGTGGTGAGGGTGCTTTGGATCATTGTTGCATGCGATGTCTCTTTCTACTTTTGTTGTAGGGCTGAAGCCGACTCGTGCGCCGGTTGCCTGGCAACCCCAACCAATACATACAAACTTTACCAGAAACATCCCCCTGGCCCTCTTAACGTCACAATTGCTTCCAAAATTCGCATTTCGCTGCTTCTCATTTGCCAAAGTAGCTGCTCTCTAATCGATAGATGCGCAATTCTACCTCAGAGCCATCGCAGTATCCCAGTATCTGAGCGCAACATACTGCTCGCTTTCCACCTTCGCTTTGGCTGACCACCGCATTCCACAACCATCTTCGTCACTATGAGCGGACCGAGAACTCCAAACAGACCAACACCCACGCGATATCGTCGACCTCCTTCTTACGAGGCTTCGATCGAGCAGAACAGTGAATTCACACCTGGTGATGATTCGGGCGAAAACGCAACACTACGCTTGTTGACATCACAAGATGACTACACACCGTCAGTATCATCGTCTTCTCCTCATCTTAGAAACCATTTCGGTTCGACTTTGAGTGCATTCGAGGGGTGTGGCGTTGGCCAGACTCCCACCAAGCCTTCTAACCAAGCCCAATCTGCGAATCATAATCCGTTGGACAGCTTGCTTGGTGAAGCTTTGGAAGCACTCAAGAAGTCAGGACCCAGAAAGTCCCGCTTTTGCATCGTCCGAAAAAAGGCACCACATAATATAACATATAACTTACCAGTATCTTGTAGAGTCTCTCCACTTCCAAGATCCTACCAGCCTTCAAACGCCGCTATACCCACGTCCAGACCAGCTTCAGTCATAGATGATGTGCCAGACATGCGATCTCCAGGAGATAGAACATCTTTCAACTCATTCCGACCATCATCTCCAGGTAAACAGTCTGGATCGACACCGTGGACGCCTTCAAGATCATCGTATCCTCGGCCACCGGCCTCCAGTGTCGCATACGAACCACAAGACATAAATGGCAGTCCACGCCCAGGTACTCCGTCCTCGCAGTACGGTGGAAGCTCGAAGCGACCACTACCACCTGCTCCTCTGTTTGCTGGAGGTAGACCGATCTCCCGGGAGAGTCGAATACATGACGAAGGTGACGCCGCCATTCCAATGGCTGATAGTGAAGATGACGTGTTCGGGCATTCTGCCATGGACGGCCGACCTGAACTTCGTGAGCGTGATTCTTTCATGTCGCAGTCGACATTCACCGAAGAATATCACAACGAGAAGGACGAAAAGGTCGAACACTACGGTCCAGCTCCAGATGGCGCTCAAATGCGTCGTGGTGCTCGTCAAGCGCAAATGGCGAAGAAAGAAGTGCGCCTCGTAAATGGCGAACTCATCCTAGAATGCAAGATCCCAACCATACTCTACTCTTTTCTACCGCGTAGAGATGATGTCGAGTTCACACACATGCGATATACAGCCGTCACCTGCGATCCAGATGATTTCGTTTCCCGAGGCTACAAGCTACGACAAAACTATGGCAGTACTCTCCGCGAAACCGAGCTTTTCATCTGCGTAACAATGTATAACGAAGATGAGACACATTTCACTCGAACCATGCATGCTGTCATGCGAAACATTGCTCATTTCTGCAGCCGTACCAAAAGCCGTACCTGGGGCAAGGACGGCTGGCAAAAGATTGTAGTATGCATCATTTCGGACGGCAGACAGAAAGTGCATCCGCGAACTCTCGATGCTCTCGCCGCCATGGGAGTTTACCAGTCTGGTATCGCAAAGAACTTCGTCAATCAAAAACCAGTTACAGCTCACGTGTATGAGTATACGACTCAAGTCTCGCTAGATTCAGATTTGAAGTTCAAGGGAGCTGAGAAAGGTATCGTACCGTGCCAGCTGATCTTTTGCCTCAAAGAGCAGAATCAAAGGAAGTTGAACAGTCATCGCTGGTTCTTTAACGCGTTCGGCAGAGCTTTGAACCCAAATGTGTGCATCTTACTCGATGTTGGCACCAAACCTGGTAATACGTCCCTTTATCACCTTTGGAAGGCTTTCGACAATGACTCCAACGTTGCCGGCGCTGCTGGTGAAATCATTGCTGCAAAGGGCAAAGGATGGCTCGGGTTACTCAATCCTCTGGTAGCGTCTCAAAACTTCGAGTACAAGATGTCCAATATCCTCGACAAGCCACTCGAGTCTGTGTTCGGATACATCACTGTCCTTCCCGGAGCGCTGTCAGCGTATCGCTATCACGCCTTGCAAAATGATGAAACTGGTCATGGACCCCTTAGCCAGTACTTCAAAGGCGAAGCACTTCACGGTCAGGATGCAGATGTTTTCACCGCAAACATGTATCTTGCTGAAGATCGTATTCTCTGCTGGGAACTTGTCGCGAAACGCAACGATCGATGGGTGCTTAAGTACGTCAAGTCGTGCAGAGGTGAAACCGACGTCCCGGATGCTGTTCCAGAGTTCATTGCTCAACGCCGTCGTTGGTTGAATGGTGCCTTCTTCGCAGCCGTGTACTCTCTGCTCCACTTCCGCCAGATTTGGCACACGGATCATACGGTATTGCGGAAGGTTCTGCTGCACATCGAGTTCGTATATCAATTCGCGTCACTCATCTTCACCTTCTTCAGTCTCGCCAATTTTTACCTTACCTTCTACTTCGTTGCAGGCTCCTTGTCGGATCCATCAATTGATCCCTTCGGACATAACATCGGCTCTGGAATCTTCCTTATACTGCGATACGCATGTATTTTGCTTATCTGCGTCCAATTCATCCTGAGCATGGGCAATCGACCTCAAGGTGCGAAGCGGATGTACCTGATGACGATGATAGTTTACAGTATTATCATGACATACACGACATTCAGCGCTCTGTACATTGTGGTGAAGCAACTTAAAGGTCCATCCACGGATCTCAGGTTCGGCAACAACGTGTTCACCAACCTTGTCCTCTCGACGACATCGACACTCGGTCTATACTTCCTCATGAGCTTCCTCTACCTGGACCCATGGCACATGTTCACGAGCTCAGCGCAATACTTTGCGCTTCTTCCCAGCTACATCTGCACGCTACAGGTGTACGCATTCTGCAACGCGCACGACGTGACATGGGGAACCAAAGGCAACGACGTGGTGCACACGGACCTGGGCGCGGCGACGGGCAAGGCGGGCGCCAGCACGGTGGAGCTGGAGATGCCGTCGGAGCAGCTGGACATCGACAGCGGGTACGACGAGGCGCTGCGGAACCTGCGCGACCGCGTGGAGGTGGCGAGCGCGCCGGTCAGCGAGTCGCAGCAGCAAGAGGACTACTACCGCGCGGTGCGCACGTACGTCGTGGTCGTGTGGATGGTAGCCAACGCCATCCTCGCCATGGCCGTCAGCGAGGCCTACAACGCCACCCACATCGCCGACAACAACTACCTCAAGTTCATCTTGTGGAGCGTCTTTTTGCTTGCGCTGTTCCGCGCCGCCGGGAGCAGCACCTTCGGCATCATCAACATCATTCATTCTATCGCTGAGGGCCGTCTCAAGTGGAGCAACAAGTGGGAGGGTCGCAGTAGCATCGCGAGCAGTAAGAAGGAAAGCATGTGGAAGTCACCATCGTGGATGAGCAACGGAGGGAGTTGGGTGAGTAGCAAACTGAGTCGAGTTGCGCCGAGTAGCTTGGGTGGTTGAGGTCAATGGCACCGGTATTGTGTCACACTGTACACTATAGTGGATTCGGTTTGGGTAGGCGTTTAATAATACCGGAGCCTGTTCGATCTGACCGCAAGGTTTCTTCATTCCCTATATAAAGCTATGAAATTATCAAGGAGCAGCTATAAATTATTATTAGACATGTATGCTTGAATCTAGTAGTAAATCCTGATAAGTAGAGCGTCTAGAGCTCCGTTTATGCTAAGAGTTTATCCATCATAAGGACGTCTTACCGGATTAGACGCCAAACATAGCAACTAACATCCGCGCAATGCAGTACGTTGGCACCAGAAACTGTCTTGGAACAATGGAGTACATCAATTCCCCTGATCGTCTTAACTTTGACCTTTCCACGGTGGACGAGAATCTAGTCATTACTCTCTACTCTTCAAGCTCGAGTTCGGGGATGTCAGCGTCGGACCTCTCTTCGATGCCGCCGCAAGGAGTGGTCGGCGCGGTGGGTGTCGGAGTCACCGTAGGCGTGGGTTGCGGCGTGGGCTGCGGCGTGGGTTGGGGAGTCGGCTGAGGCGTGGGTTGGGGAGTCGGCTGAGGCGTGGGTTGAGGAGTCGGCTGAGGCGTGGGTTGAGGAGTCGGCTGAGGCGTGGGTTGAGGAGTAGGCTGAGGAGTCGGCTGAGGCGTATCTTGCCTCTTCTTCATACTCTTCTGGGATTCTTGCCTCTTCCTCTTGTTCTTCCTATTCTTCCTGTCTTTCTTGGTCTCTATCCACTTCACCTCGTTCTTCTTGTTCTTCTTGGTGTTTTGCCGCTTCTTCTTCGTGTTTACGCACGCAGCTGACGAGCTGGAGCTTGTTGATGAGGCTGTACTCGTTGACGTGACCGTACTCGGTGGTGTAGTGATGGTGCTCGTCGACAAGGTCGTACTGGTCGACGAAGTCGATGTGCTCGACGTCGACGTGGCCGATGAACTAGACGAGGTCGACGTACTTGCCAGCGAGGTCGATGTGGCCGATGAGCTCGATGAGCTTGATGAAGAGATTGATGTACTCGTCGGTGAAGTCGACGTGGCCGATGACCTCGATGAGGAGGACGTAGTCGATGTACTTGATGTCAACGTCGCCGATAGGCTCGATGAAGAAGCCAACGTGCTCGTTAACTTGTTGGTCGTACTAGGAACCGTAATCTAACAATAATACTTATTAAAGAGTGTTGTCTCTCCGGACCAGAAGATCTTACCGTAACGCAGGATGGAGTCTCTATACAAGAGCAGGCCGTGCTCAAGAAATCCTCTGCGAGGAACTCGAGCTGCGAGAAGAGATAAGGAACTTCGTCTTCGGTCAGGCTCCTCTTCGGATTTGGTGTGGCAGTAGTGGTAGAAGTCGTTGTTGCTAATCGGCCAGTGGTAGTGACAGTACATTTCGCTTCTGGAAAGTGAGACGAGCAAAAAGCTTCAGCCGGAGGGTAAGCAGATAGAGGAAGAAGGTCTTGATAGATGCCACTCGAGCATACCGAGTCTTGGGGTTGGGGAAGGCCTCGTGCTGGTGCCATGATGAAAATGAGGTTACGTTTCTATGTGAATCAAAGGGAAATTGAACGAGGAAGAAAACTGATGAACGTGCGAATCCAGCTACCAACCTTCTTTTATACCTTCTCTGGACAAATCAAACTTTGACTGAGAATTTCCATATGCGGGTTACTTCTCTTCATGTACCGCGTGCACAAGCTTCTTCAACTAGTCAAATATGAAAGCCATTTACCCAAGTTTTCCAGATTGCTCCGGTTTAAACGCCATTTTTGACCAAGCCTTTTCAGCAGACCCCGATTTAAACGCCATTCAGCCAGAGATTTGGCTGGTGGCAACATCTTACCGGTTAGAGTCATGTTGTTTATAGGTTTTGCGTTGGAGTTCAAGTCAGTCTAACATTTTCAGCCGCATACGACTATTGATCATCTCGGCTCGCCAAGGAAGTGGACTCCGAAAGAAGAAACTTTTTAGGGGAAGTTCGGCAGCTTGTACAAATGTTTCTTAGCTTTTTCTCTTTCAAGTATAATCGAGTGCGTATTCAGGGGGAAGATGGCAGCGCAACGACTTAATTAGAAGTTTTAGTTGTACAAAAAGGATAAACATGTCGTGTGCGTTTGGTTTTGAGCTAGAATTGTGGCCATCGGGACTTACAACTGGAAGTCAACTTTGGTAGTTAACTAAATAGAGAATCGTAAACTCAACATCTCAATAATTTCCCAGACCCGTCGGCATATGAATACGAACAGTAATCAGTCCTTCATGCGCGGCAAGCTACATCCTCCAGATCTGAACCTCGTGTACTGATCTTCGTAGCACACATTCTTTTCACACTCCCAAGTTTGAAACCAAAGCTTTTTGACCATATACTTTCTGCAGCAGAATCCCCATGGAAGGCGTGCAAAGTCTGGGCATACATAGTGCCAGCCGCCATCGCTGTCTAGCCAATTCAAACCTGCCAAACGGTCAACCAAATCGAACGATGAGTATGGGGAAGAGATTTCTACCTGGCTCACAATCGAAGTGGTGACGACCTTCCCTCCCACTGCAGCACATAAAATTGGGGTAGATCTCAACCTCGACGCAGAACGGGCGACCACTCCTATCGATATACGCTGGATCTGGTTCTTTGAGCCTGTGTGGTCTGAAAGGAACACCGTCGATTGACGGAGTATTATCCCAGTATTCTTTCATGCGTGGAAGCAGCGTATCATTATAGGGGTTGATGGTAGTATTGTTGAAGCCCTTGTCGTCAAATGGAGCCGCAAAAATCGCACCAGCCATGACAGTAACCGCAATAATAAGCTTCATGTTGACTTGATGCTGAAATACGTGCGTTGCGTCCGCCTTGAATACGTATGCTACAAGATTCCTTGAGTGCTATTGATCGTGGCGTTGTATTTCGTTCTGTCGATGTGCGGGTAGTCTAGGCTTTGGAGAGAAAAGGAGGTAGTCGTAGTTTCTCTCTGCTGGTGAAAAACGGTGGCTCAGATGAGTTGTACACTCGGCTCAGATAATTGTGGATCGGACTTCAAAGAGAATCGTGAACCATGAATGGGAGACAAATACTAAACATCGACGCTATCCTGGCTGATCCAGAGAAATAGTACCAAGACTAAGAAAGCAAACCGACTGAGATTTGAACTTGTGAATATCTGGGCATGGTTGACCAGAGAATTTTGATCCGTTTAGAGTCATCACTGAAATGCAACTCTAGAAATTTGGAGCGAGAAATGTCTTCATTGATGCTCCAGAGAAAAGAAAATCTACAAAATGCTCGAACCACCGTTGAGGGGATTCGTTGGGTATCTCTACTTTTGTGGTACCTTACCATATGTCAATAATGCCTCCGATGCATCGTGAGGTCTCGTCAAAGCCGTCCAGTTGAGTGACGCCTTTTCTACAACCCAAACCGTGGAACCACCAAATTCCAAGGCCCAATCCGTTTCGCCGAATAGCTGCACTGGTTGAAACGTGCCGGCAACAGTCGGTTGAATTTCTGGAACGGAAACCAAAAATGCCCATGTGCATGCAGAACATAAATATCCGGAAGACCGCTGTGAACTGTCAGTTCTTAAGAACTTCAGCAGTCACTTCTGGGCCATTAGTTACGCCGTTCGTGACAGGAGCAGGAGAATTTTCTTTGACAGTGTGCTGTTGCATCTCGATGTTCTCGACCTCGAGGCCATCAAATAGAGGGAAAATGCCATGAGTTTGGTGGAAGTCGTTGTGAACTGTGCATGTTAGCGTTACAGTATCCCGCCAAAATCAAACAGCTATTCTGCATACCGATGTTCACCAAATACCATGTATCCATTATGTCTTCAATCAGATAACGTGATGGACTAGTTGATGGATAGCACTGGGCCCAGTCTTGACCAAGCCGGTAGAACTCGTCTTTCCAAGCCAAGAAACTTATAGTTTCAACAATGGTGGGTTGAATGATCTCTTTGCCTGGGAACACACCCCATGTAACTGCGTTCGGCGCGTCACTAGGAGCATTCGTCTTCAGATCACCGTGTTTGTTGACAGCGTAATATGTCAAGTCATCGTTTCGTTCAATACGAGTGATCAGTTCCGCGATGAGTTCTGGTGAGACAAGAACTTCGAGGTAAGCTTTCTGAAAAACGTAGCCGTTTCGTGGACCCCAGCCGTAAACTGGATCTATTGACTTTGCTCCATCAACTGATGGTTGTGAGTTGATCGTTAGGAGTCCGCGGCGATTGAGAGTGACCAAGTCGTCTTTGATCACGTCGGCTTCATGGGTAATAGGTTGTTCGCTCCAAGGCAGGCTATCCAATTTTCCCTCTATGTACCGAACGAAGAGATCAGATACATCTTTTATTGACTTGGGATCACCCCAGACTTTTCGATTCTGTTCATTTGTGCCTTTGAGACCAATTCCGTAGGCGTCGAGTTCACCAAAGGCTGGAGATCGCGAGTCGCCCCAACGACCGTTCGGAAACTCGTCCCAATCCTGTGTTCGAGCAACGTACGAACGATTTCGATTCCGCCAGAATATAGGTCGGACGTTCTCATCTCTTCGTCTTAGTCCCAGAGATCGTCGCCATGGTAAAGGCTTTGCTAGAGGAGTTTCGATATCCGGCATCATGCCAAGATCTTCAAGGACCATCCGCGTTGCTTGCGCCAGATTCATGGTGTAACTATATAAATTAGCACTCTATCTTTGCTCCTGCGAGGTGACACGCACAAATGCAAGTGATTGATTCCAGAGGCAAGGATCTTTCGGCACATCTCCGAAACGAGACTTTTGCCAACTTCTCTAACCTCTACGTCGTCATTCTTGACAGGTTCCAGCGCGGTCATCCACGATTCTGGTACATGGCATTTTGTCCAAGTCGCTCGTCGAAGAAATGCCGCATAAGTGTGGATTGGCATAATCCCTGGGATGATCGGAACATTGATGCCTTTAGCTCTCACTTTGTCAACCCATTCCAGAAAGATATCTGCATCGTAGAACATTTGCGTGACAACGAATGTCGCTCCAGCATCAACTTTCTCTTTCAAGTGGTCCACAAGCTCATCGGTATTCCTGTTATCATCACAGCCTTCCGCGTAACCTGCGACGCCGATATCGAAGTGATTGCCGTATCGTTCTCGAATATACTTGACTAGATCTTTTGCGTATCTAAATCCGCCTGAGGTTGCCTCCCACTTCTCTTTCTCTCGAGGCGGATCGCCGCGTAGCGCAAGAATATTTGTGCACCCAGACTTGTAGGCCTCCCTGAGGGCTTCGTCTATCTTTGACTTTGGCATATCCGTGCATGTGAGATGCATGCAAGTCTCGAGACCCAACTGCGACTGCGCAACGTTGACCATTTCCGATGTGAGCTGAGCATGTCGTCCTCCGGCTCCCCAGGTGATATCGATAAAAGCCGGTCCGAAGCCATGCATGCGATCCATACGATCATAGAGGTTTTGAATACCTTGGGCGGTCTTCGGAGGAAAGAATTCGAAGGAAAAGGTAGGTTTATGTGAGCGCTCCGCTTCGGCCAGTCGTTCGGAGACCTTCATGGTGAGAGATTAAGTTCAAGCGAGAACCTAACGACTCGAGTTGTGAAGGAATCGATATGAAAACACTAGCGATTATTAGAATCGCAGAACAAAGAGTAGGATGCAGAGTAGAGTACAATTTGGTAAGGGCCAATTCGTATGAATCACTCCCTCTGAACTCCACCACAGGCAAAATGCCTGTTATCCAAGGTAACGAACACGAGCCCAGCGGTCCGCAAGGTCGCGCTGCATGAACCGCGAGTGACGCTGGTCTTTTTAAGGTGAAAGATATGTGTAGGGTTGAACGTCAAGGTTGGGAGGTGAGAAGTGAAGAATGCTTCGGAGCCTTTGTGTGGTGGGATGGTCCAAACCGAAATTCGGCGATGGCAAAATTCGCACAGGGACCAAACTGCCACCCACGCTTATTAGAGTACGGTACGGAGTACACTCTAGGTACGATATAGCCCAACCGCGACTAATGAAGTCACTATCTACATGTAATAAGACTGCATTGTCCCAGCTTCAAGCTTGCATGATTCGCACTTTAGGATCTAAAGATAACACTGGAAGAGATATTACTCTGCCTACCTATCGTACACATTTTCGACTACGCTGAAAGAAACACAGGCTCTGCTTGTAATCCTCAACCGAGATCCAAACTCTCGTCTTTCCCGCTTTGGCAATCCGGGATATACATTTCGGATATGCAAGTATAGTCTTGTTTGCTTTCTTTTCTTACTTTTTGGCATACAAGCTCAGCTTCTATAAGTTGTCATGTCTTCTTCCTCTTCAATCCGTGCCCGCCGCATAGTCGGCACAAGTCTGAAAATGTACTTCGACTTGGAATCGACAACGAAATACCTTGAAGGCGTCGCGGCTTTGGCGGAACACGCCGACTCGCATAACGTCGACCTCTTTGTCATCCCAGACTTCCTGTCCATCTCCGAAGGTCGGCGCATCCTGAAAGCCACGAGTGTGCTGCTGGGCGCGCAGGACACGTTTTGGGAGGACAAAGGCGCCTACACCGGCGAAGTATCGCCGCTCAGCTTGGCACAGGCTGGCGTGCGCATCGTTGAGGTTGGCCATGCCGAGCGGCGTCGTATATTCGGCGAGACGGACGATCAAGTAGCGCTGAAGTGCACGGCCGCCGCCCGAAATGGTTTGATTCCTTTGGTTTGTGTGGGTGAGAAGGCCTACAGCTCGATTGCTTCGGCAGCCGTGGGTCTGGCGGTGGAGGAGGTACGGCCGCAGGTCTTGAGTGCGGTGAGAGCAGTACCGGATGATATTAAGATGATTATTGCGTACGAACCAGTGTGGGCAATTGGAGCTGCCGAACCAGCTGGCGCAGACCATGTTGTGAGTGTTACCAAGGCCATTAGGGAGATGGTGAGCGGGAGAAAGGGTACGACGAGAATACTGTATGGAGGCAGTGCAGGGCCAGGGACGTATAAGAAACTGGTAGATGGTGTGGATGGACTGTTTCTAGGCAGATTCGCCCATGATTTGGAAAATTTGAGAATGGTAATTGAAGAGGTCGCTGAAAGTTAACTCATGGTTTGAAATTCAATAGCTGGGAGTGCATAACGGATTTGATAGCTTCATCATCGACATAAGTACCGCTATCAAAGCATCTTGCGGCCACATGTATTTATTGTGACCACAACATCCACCGTAAGTCTTTGAGGTATTCTCTCGTGTAGAAAATTAATCTCTCGTCGGAAGTTCTTCGACGGCTTCCCTGCACCAATTCAACCCCTTCTAGTCTTGCCAAATCGATCCCAGACACAGCACTCCTTTAGGTACTTCCTGTTGCACGTGCATTGAGGTACATTGCCATCCGCTAGATATGATCTTCCAAATGTTCTTTGCTGGATTAAACGCTCCAGGTTTTTCCTAAATACCTCTTGCCCGGCGTCACCTCTTGGACCTTCAATGTTCACCCTGATGTTCACCCCTCCCAAACGAGCGACGTGCTGGAGAAAGTTTCTTTCCTCGATTTGGTGTCCCTCACCAATAGTTTGACCTTGGCGTTCGCACAGATGAGGAGTATTGAAGACAGATTCAGCTCCTGCCGTCCAGTTCGGAACGTTTCTCCAAAATCCATCATCCAATATGAGCTCAAAATCTACGAGACCGAGAGAAATATGAACAAAGAGATTACAGATCCTCCTCCATGTGCCAATAAAGGAGATTGGAGCTCTCCCTAGTCCGCATGTCGCGTTGTAGCATCCTTGAAATCGAATTTCAGGAGAAGTCGAGAACCGCATCGAGACTTTACGGATGGAAAGAAGCCTGCTGGCGTGATCGTGAAAGAAGGCGAGAGCAGATTCAGTGGTGCCGAGGAATTTGAATCTGTTCGTGCCATAGAAAACCATGGCTATTTCAGAAGAGAGCTTCTTATTTACCAGCATGAAATTGAAGTCGAACGGTGCTGTATTTGCAAGATCGCGAACAGTGTAGGAAGTCCTGCGCAATCTGTGGGCCCGGTGGTCATATACATCGTATTCCGTTCGCCTGAAAAAGCCTTTGGGTTTAACATCACAACTCCAATCTCCAACGTACAACTCGCCTCGGAAAAAGAGGAGGTGGATGACCTGACTTCGAATCTCGTCTGGTAGATCCATAAACCTGAAACCAGATTGTTGAGAGCCAGAAGAAACCCTCGCAGCAGAGTTTTCACCGGTAATTGGGATGAGATGAGGAGAAGTTCCTGAGTCCACTTCCATCTGATTTGACCGCACGTCTCGTAGCTTTCGCCACTGCGACAGACAGGCTCGAGGGTAACCGCCCATGCGCTCCGAAACTTCTTCTGCCGCATGGAAGTAGTCATCTGTCCAACCAGTATCCATGAAACCTAAAGACAAGCTGGATTCCAAGAGGTTGGTAAATTCGGATGCCGGGCATAGCTTGATTTGTTCGCGGATCTCGCTCTGAATATCAGAGGTACGAACAGAGAAGATAAGCTTTACGCTGCTGAAATATTCGTCTAATTTCCTGGAAGGAACGGCTTGTAGGTCCTCGGAAGTAAGAAACTTGGGCGTTTTACCAACCGGATGGTTGACCCAGTTCAATGCCATTGCTCAGGGGCGCAACAGAGTATGGCTTCCGGCTATCGCATTGACAAATTTGGACCTGAAGGAGGTAACGCCACCGATAATGACCTCTTGCAGTTACAAACTAGAACATCAGGCATGAATCTCAGTCAGCTAGAAAGTGCCACAATTAAAATCAACGACTTTGAAGGCGGCAGGCTTGGCTCTGGACGTCTATAAAGTGAGGGAGTCAAGAACGTTGCCTCCGAGCGGAGAATATGAGATTTAGGTTAGAGAATGGAGAAGATGATTCGCAAGCAATGGAATAAAAAGCTGCTAGAGAGAAGTTGTAGTTATGCTTATATGAAGAGAAGCCGGAAGGCAGCAGGTTGTGTCGCATGAACAACAAAGAGCTTCGCCGCAATCACATTGTGCATTGTCTCACCAGGCTGCAAGGCTTCAATACAGCCTTGTCTGACTTTTCTCTCCGCCTGAAACTTCGATAGTTCATATATCGCTTTGATAGCTTGCTGTTATTTTACACGAATAGGCTGCTCCAGAGAAGCCTTTGTTCCACAGCAATGGGTGAGTGTTCTAGCTAATCACTGCTGTATCTAGAGAGAGAGAAGTGGTGGAATGCTTAGCAAGAGACAAGTCGCGAAAAAGATCAACGCGCAAAGGTGTTTTGAATTTTCTCCATTGACTGAAGAAGCAGTTAACGAGGTGTTCAAGACTATTTTGCGCATGACATTCCAGGCAAATCGAAACTTGAAGAAGGATTCCGATCAATATTGGAAGAAGAGGAAAGGACTGCGGAAATTCCCACGTTAAACCTATGCGAAGTTGTGTCCGAAGCGCGAATATCCAGATCATTTTATAACATATCTCGTTCGGGAGGGACTTCGTTTCCTGAATCGGCAGTAATGGAAGAAGCGCTTCGACCTTATATTTGACGCAGCTACAATGGTCACAGTGTCCTTAGTTTTGACCAAATATGCCGTTGCCATTTCCTAAATATTAATACCAGTTGATAGTCAAGGACTTACAGTTGTCTAGATACGCCGAGCAGCGTCCTCATAGGTGCGAAGGCAGAGAAGGCCAGCCGGTTTATAGTCATCCGTCCTCCTATTTCACCGATATGCAACCTATATCGGATACAACCTCTGCTTAGCGCCAATAGAGCGTGAGGCTATCCCGACAGCTAGCTGTAACGCTAGACTGCCTTGCTTGATATCATGATCTTCATTTTGCCCTCGCTACGCCCGTGATTCCATTGTGCCTGTTGGTAATCCAAGATCTTCTTGAAAAGACGCGGCCTGCACGAATCCATATGATCAAATCTAGCTCGATGACTTTATGTTCCTTGAATATACCGAGACCCGTCGTCTCAGGTTGTAGGCGGTAGCCTGGTATGACGGCGATGGCGGAGTGTTTGAGTACGAAGTCGTACATCTATTGCTGAAAGAAGGGCATGAAAAAATCGTGACACGTCGATAAGGTAGCCACCGTGCCAGTGAGCAGCAACGGGGTGTTTGCCTGGCTTGAGATCCTTGGGGATCAAGACGGAGGTTTCGATGGAAGTCCAGTTGACAGTACTGTAAGCGAGATTATGGACATTGAAAAGAGCTAGTTATTCTCTTCAGTCGTCATTCTGAGATGTCTAATTGGAATGGTTCTGTTTAACTCTTTAGTATAATACATAACCATCTGCGAAGCTTTCTCGGGAGTTGGAATAGCCACATACGAATCCTAATTGGGTTATCTATATTCCGCTGTCGTTATCCACCTTTCGTAGAAGGTAGATATCACGCTGCAAAGCATCAAAGCACGGGTGATATTCGCAATGCGGTAAGCTTACACAATCAGGTTAACAATGGTGTACTTGCAGTTCGGACAAGGCCGAAATCCTCGCTGACCTCCGTCTTTCACTGATACGAGCTGCTACGTTTCCAACGGCTTTGGCGGGGATATGTATGACTGACATTTCACAGCATCAATCGCATCTGCTGAAGAGATATGAACCTCCTGTGGCGTACGGTAGCGTGAGCTCAGCCTTCGTCTTCCTCAGCCGTGAGGCTACGAACTGCGCCGCATTCAGCCAACGGGAAATATTTATAGGTGGTCAAAGAGCGAAAACAGAGATTATTCGCAAAAATCCATCCGTAATTATTGTATAGGTAAATAGTTTATCACACAGTAGTGATGATTGACCTCCTCGAATCTTCAGCTGCCGCAATCCTTCAAAGGTCGAAACAGAGCATCTGGTACCATCGAGCGACGACTAAGATTATATGACTCAATTACCATTGACAAGGCTTTACAGACTAATGAGAAAACTCACAGGCATCTAATCTTCTTTAAATAGAACAAGAGGGGGCCGTAACCATGTCGCTCCAAAGAGAAGAGTCAAAATGGCTTCTAGCATGAGTAGATCACGAATCATTCCAGCCAGCAAGCAAGCAATAGCTCGCTTCCAACAAGGTGGTCCGATTTTACAGCTGCTCTGGCACTAGTGGACGCTGAAAATATAAGTCGTTATGTATCAAAGCTGGATTGTTTTAGGTTGGGACTTAAATTTCCATCATACGTCGGTCGATGCCAGAGCTCACTCGGCTCGTAAAGTGGACTAGAGTAAAGCTTGAACACACAGAGTCTGAACAACTGCATGCTGCGCCTGTAGCTGAACTCCACCTAGTGTTGCCGCTCGCCTCGCTCTTTTATTCCAGTAGCAAATGCTGAGAAGCTAAAAGGTGGACAATGAGAGACAACGGCACGAAAGCCTCCAATAGGTCGCAGCGAGGCAGCCAAATGCAAAACTGGCCCGTCGAACTTGTCGCTCACTATATATGACACGCAGTCATTGCCACCCAGACACACGAGTGTTGACGTGGAATTTCGCTCGTGAACAAAGCATGGCACGGAGGTGGGTACCAATGCATCGCAGCCTTATCCACACCAGCCGGGCACATATTGCCAAAGAAACCGGGCGAAGCCCGTATTATCTTCCGGCCTTTGCTGTAGAGTATCGTACACGTCGGTGATCCGGTCGAATGGTTACTCATGGCCAGTATTTCAGGCGAACCACGCGGCGAAGCAGACATGAATGCTAAAACTTGGAAACGGCCAACTGGACGGTGTGGCCAAGAGTTGGAAAGATACGCGCCCTGGGTTTGAGCTTCGTACCTGTACATACAGTACCTAGACCGTAGAATAGCTTAGCGCAAAGACATTCGAGCAATGCTAGTTCGTGGGTCGATGTGCCAGGATGGGGAAGCAGCGAATACGCGCTCGTAGATCCTCTCAACTCACCGAACTCTCAGCCACCGAAAACAGCAAGTACCTTATGATCACAAAGCACCATCTCTCACCCTCTCCCGCACTGCGCTGAAAAGGCCCCGAAACCTCCTTCATGTGCTGAAGCTCTGCGTCGAACCATCTTGAACACCACTTTCACAGCCGAACAGTCAATAAACTTATCCAAACCCTTGCTGCCTCCGTCCCGAGTGACTGGCTCTCAACCGTTACCGACTACGGTACTACTCATATACACCGCCATCCACTTCCTCCCTTCGTATTTCATGCTACCGCAATTTCTCACTTGCCTCCATTACGTTTGCGACGCATCACACTACCACAGCCATTTGTAGAATTGGACGCGACCGAAAAATGGCTCACCAAGACCAGCTGGGCTCGTAATACAGCGTCTAAGCCTCACAGTGACGCACAACGTCTACAATTTTTTTGCGAATTTGCCCCTTTCCAGAAAGACTAAGCATTCGCCAAACCGCTTTCATTATGCCTCAATTTCCTCATAATTCTCACGGCGACGCTATTCGAGATCGCTCTCAGTCTCCCGGCCAGCCATACTCTGGTAAACCCAATATGTGGGGTCGCGCATGGCACACAGTCGGTAATTTGTGGAAAAAGGAAGATGAAGACGAGGAAGAAGAGCATGAGCAAACGGCAACGGATGCAACAAGACAAATCAACGAGAAGATTGCGGAAGGGAGAAGTGATGGGAACGGTAAGAGCCGCACGGAAGTCACACCCAGTCTTCCGAGAGCCATCACATTCAGAAGACAAGACTCGGAGAGACGAGACCGACTAATACCACACGAACCTGACGCGCAAGAGAGACGCGCTTGTTCCACTGATCGTAGAAGAGCCAACTCCGTGTTGCGAGAACCTTCCACTGCCACGATACCCATTCGACCGTCAAGCTCTCTGCCAGAACCACGTATTCTCAGAGTGCCTTCAATATCTGCAAATCGTAGCATGGAAGGTTTCAAGTCAAAACCAGACTTAAGAATAAATACTAAGCTGCAAAATCAATTTCAACCACCTTTCGAATCGCCTGAGGAACGCTGTCCTGGCGTGCCATCTCAAGGTGCCATGTCCGATAGGGATAATTTCTCGGACGAGTTTGAAGATCACCATCTGCGGCTTGAGATTGAATCCAAATGGATTTTAAACCTCAGTATGCACTTCAGAGATAAGTCAGACCGCGAAAAATTCTTCATTACCTATGCGAAAGAGCCAAATAAGTGGTTGCGGGTCACCGTCTCTCTCGATTACCGGGAGATACAGGAAGATTCTCTCGAGTACGATCTCAAGGGACTACACTACCAGCGCGACAAGAGCGCAAGAATATACGAAGCCATTCGCGATTCATTGTCAGGAATTCAGTTTTACCCAACAGTTACTAATCTCAAGCTGCAAACCCGAGAAGGACGCTTACACGTTCATGTCACCGAAGACGTAAACGAAATCATCAAATATCCTTCCCTCTCTCTCGTCAGACACGTAGAAGACGCTCCACGTGTCAAGGAAAGCGAAATCGAAATCGACTCTCACCTCTCCGGCTTCGTATACAAGATTCGAACCTCTCTGAAAGCCGACAGCCCAAAAAAGATATATATCAAAAAGGAAATTCCAGGACCTGATTCAGTCGAAGAGTTCCTATACGAGATCAACTCGCTAAGCAAACTTCGCGGATCACCACATATCATCGAGTTCAAGGGCATCGTCACCGACAACGAAGGCCAGCTGATCAAAGGTCTTCTCATTGCGTACGCTGAAGGTGGCACGCTCATTGACTTGCTGTACGACCACCGACACGACACGCCGCTCCACAACAGCCGATCGCCAGCATTTCTTAGCTTGTCGAGTCGGCTCGGGTACGCGTGGCAGATCCTGCGCGGGCTGAAGACGATACACGCGTACGGCTTCGTGCAGGGCGACTTCACGCTGTCGAACATCGTGCTAGACGCGGAGGGCAACGCGCGCATCATCGACATCAACCGGCGCGGCTGCCCGGTCGGCTGGGAGCCGCCCGAGCTGGATGACATCATCCAAAGCAACGGGCGCGTCGGCATGTTCATCGGCGTCAAGAGCGACGTGTGGCAGTGCGGCATGGTACTGTGGGCGCTGGGTCGGGGTCTCGATGAGCCAGAACGCGCAGATGGCATCGGCGATTGGGACGACTTCGACGCCCAGGTCGAGCCCGACGAGGTACCGGACTGGTACAAGGCTATCGTCAAGGCCGCGCTGCAGAGAGAGCCGCAGCATCGCAAGACGGCGGCTGAGTTGCTGGATCTGTGGCCCTCCGATTGGGAGAATAGTTTTGCCGTGTCGGGAACGACGGCGTCGGCACCGCCCGGCGTCATCACGCCGCCCGGGAGGTCGGAGGAGCAAGAATACATCGATCCGGACTTGGCCGTCAGTCGCGAGGACATTGCCATGAAGAGAGGCACGCGGAGTCCCGCTGGCCGCAGCCGCAGCCATCGATCGGGCTTTACCGCCAGTGACTTGACGTTCGCCGAAGAGGCCCCAACAAGTACGGAGTACATCTTCGAAAGCTCTGGATCATATGTAGTTGGAAACCGCGGAGCGGGCGGCGCAGAGAAAGGAGAGTCGGCAGTCGATGCAAAAGATCGATCAGCCGCGCAGCAACCTCTTCACGAAGAGGACAAAGATGACGAGAAGGATATGGAGCCTGAGAATGATAAGAATGGCGGTGAAAGATACGACCGTAGGAGCGCGGAGGAAATGCGATTGCACAGGATCTCTACGGGTGTGCCCGCGAGTTTGTTGACGCAGAAGCTGCGGGCACTTGAGCATACTGATTCCGGCTTCGATGAACCAAGAGAGACTCCGACCGATTGAGCTATCAAGAATTGGGATTCTTAACTTCTAAGCTTGCAGTGCACTGGAAATATAGCTGAAGCACTGAATATCGGTAGGCGACACTCCAGCGGCTGTAGATATAAAGCGCTACGAAGGTATCAACAAAGCAATAGAGGGACAAGGACACATTGGAGAAGATCAGGAAGAAACAAGGATGTGGTGAAGAAGCACAGAGACAAACGGACAGTTACCGAGGAACAGTAAACTATAGGCAAGCAGAGACAGAATGAAACAGTATCCCAGGTAGGATAACAACCGCATAGCGACAGCAAGTAGAACTGGTTGATCGAAATGAATGGTGTCGAGGAAGAGACATACCGAGTAAGAGAGGTGTAATTGGAAGAAGGAAGATGCAATTTTACCGGTGAATCACTCAACAGAATGGTGACTGCGACGACTTTCGACTCCATTCGAATGCATCCAAAACCGCTAGAGGCATTCGAACCGACATATTTAATCCAAGGCATGATTACGCGCACATGAATAACGGATCTTTCGGTTTGACTAGAGGCTTGAAGCAATTCTTTAGGAGCCAGGGTTTTTCTTAGATTATAGGCCAGACTTCGAGTTCTAGATAGGAAGTTACGTTATATTTCTATCTAGCTATGAGCTATTATATGATTCATGACATGGCGCTTTCTTGGCCAGCACTCTTCCAATACGACATCATGTTGTTGAATGCTGGCTCGTTTTCTCCAGCCAAGATGCAAGTTGAGGAATTACCTTACGTTTAGTTGGTCCAGAGTGCTGATTGTGCATGTCGAAAGTGTGAGAGTGGAGATGACTGAGAGATATCCTGACCTGAATGCTTCCTAAGTTCTTCCTTTCGTCCAACATTTCCAACAGGTAGATTCTCCTGCTGCGTGACTTCGTAATAGAGGCATTCTTCAACTCCAAAGCTGTGAAGGACGCCGGCAAAACTCAACGCGGCAACGCACAGCGCTCAACCGCCAACCATCGATTACAATACCTCTCAACTCTTCCAAAACCATCCCTTCCACGCCTTACCTCTCTCCTTCGCTTCCTCAACCACACCACCATCCACCAACCCGGGCACCGGCGCGGCCGACACCACAGCAACGGGAACCGCGACAGCACCACCCTCCACAGCGCCCAAGGCCAGCACAGGCGCGTGCTCGCCCGGCGCGGCCACCGGTGCCGTCCTCACCGGCACAGGCGGCATGTAGCGTGGCTCCACGCGCGCCGGATCCGTAGCACGCGCGTAGTGGCCGGCGTAGCGGTCGCGCAGCGCAGCCCACCAGCGGGCGTCGCGCTCGCCTGCGCTCCACAGCGCGCCGGCCACGACGGCCGCCGCGCCGCCGCCCAGCACCAGCACGATCAGCGAGCCGGAGCTCGAGCTGGAGCTGCCGTGCTGCGGCTGCTGCTGTGGCGAGGAGTCGCCCGGTCCGGTCCACTCGTCGTCGAGCCGGGCTGCTCGCTCGGCCCGCAGCGCCGCTTGTGTGGTGGCGATGTCGCGCTGGAGTTGGGCGATGCGGGCGTCGCGTGGGTCGGCGGTGGTTGGCGATGAGGCGTGGAGATGCTCGGTGTGGACGGCGAAGTCTGTGGGTGATGCTGCGGGTGGGAGGGTTGATTTCGCGGCTGGAGGTCGTGGTGGCAGTGGCGGTGACGGCGCTGAGTTTAGTGAGGGTTTTGGAGGTGAGGGAGGTGCGATGTTCGCTTTAGGAGCTGTCTCTTGTACCGTCGGATCGATGTGCTTCTTTCCCGAGGCGAGTTCGCATTCTGAGCGCAACAGTTGGAGGGAAGGTGAGAACTCGATAGATGAGAGCTTCGATCCACGTCGAAAATAAGCAGTCTCGGCAGTTTGCGAACGTGCGGCTAGGTCTAGGAAGCTGGGATGATGATGGATGGTTGTGAGGGAGAAGCAGCGTGAGTTGCGGGTGATAGTGAGAATGTAGACTCGGTACGACGGCATGGCGAAAGATGAGTTTGAAGAGATGAAAGGTACAGGTTAATACAGCTCGAGAAGGAAATACAACAGGAGAAAAAGAAGAGGCAGGAAGGATGAAGGCGATTATTCGAGCACAGTTGATACCTTATGAATCGGTGATGGAAGACGAAATGGTGGGGTTGAACGTGGGGTGTAGATCGTGTCCTCAGGCATAGAATTCCGACTTCGACTGAACACTCGTACTTTGATCACTTTCTTACACCTGATAACTTGGATAGTCTACTCGGTGAATACATGGATCGATGGGTATGAAGCTCTAGGTCCTAGTATACGGCGGTTAGCACTTCCTTGGTTGCGGACAGCGACGAAGCCAGAAAGTTGAGATTCATAGTCAACCAAGTTTAACTCCCTCCGTTTCCAACTCCAAAGTTTGATGGTTTCTTCCTGCAAATCTATTCGTACGAAATAGATTCAGCCTTGCCAGAACGTGGCCTTTTCGCCTCCAAGGGCTTGTGGAAACGATTGAACATGTGATAGGCGTGGACTATAGTCAGCCTAGGGACCATCAGGATGCTGCGGCAACTCAGCCAGAACAACGGCCGAAGGGACATATACGTCAAACATGCAGGATCAAGGGGCTTTTATCCGGTTTATAACTGTCATATGCTCGTAAAATTGAATGCGAATTGAACAGCCGGGATGCAACGGACAAGTAGAAGCCGAAAGCTATGGAGGAACTGGCGGCAAAATGCTCTTTTCGGACGGGCCTCGGCTTGAAAATCGAATACAAATCCAGTGTCGATGCGTATGACGGCAGTAGTTAAATGTTCAAGCCCGTCACAGACACTCTATCGTCGTCAAATTGATTATCTCTTCATTCCAGAAGCTTCAAGGCCAGTCCGGTTAGTTAAGGTACCGCCGAATCGTACCTACATACATTATTCCCAGATCGCGGCTAGCGTACTGCATTTGGCCGCATTTCATCAGTCACACCGCCCAGTCACAAAATTTACTGTGGCAGCAATTGTCATGTCACGATATTCATCTCGCTCCTCCTCTTCTTCTCCCACTTCCAGACTGTCCCAGCTTGCATCTCACATTTCACCACCGAGAATGGGCTCAGTCTTTGCTGCCGATGTCGTGCCTCAAGCACCCGAGGACCCGTTGTTCGGCCTCATGGCTGCATACAAGGCTGATACCTTCGACAAAAAGGTCGACTTGGGCATTGGAGCTTACAGAGATGACAATGCGAAGCCATGGGTCTTGCCTGTAGTCAAGAAGGTCAGTCACCGCGAAATTGGAGCTTCAACGACCGAAACTGACACCCAATTTCCAGGCCGATGACATTCTCCGACAAGATCCTGAACTCAATCATGAGTATCTACCCATTGCCGGTCTAGCTCCCTTCACCTCCGCTGCCCAGAAGCTCATCCTAGGCGCCGATTCGCCTGCGGTAAAAGAGAAAAGAGTAGCCTCCTTGCAGACCATCTCGGGAACTGGAGCTGTTCACTTGGGAGCTCTGTTCCTGTCCAAATTCTACCGCAAAGTTCACTCTTCGGCCGCCGTCTACTTCAGCTCACCTACATGGGCCAATCACAACCAAATCTTCAGCAATGTCGGTCTACCCATCAAGAACTACCCGTACTTCCACCCGCAAACCCGTGCTCTCGACTTCGATGGCATGGTTTCGGCCCTCGAGTCTGCGCCTGAACACAGCATCATTCTGCTCCACGCCTGCGCTCACAACCCAACCGGTGTCGATCCAACACAAGAACAGTGGAAAAAGATTGCTTCAGTCATGAAAGCGAGAAGCCAGTTCCCTTTCTTTGACTGTGCATACCAAGGCTTCGCATCTGGCGACCTTAAGCGTGATGCCTGGGCCATCAGCTACTTCATCGAGAACGGTTTCGAGCTGGTGGTGGCGCAGAGCTTCGCCAAGAACTTCGGTCTGTACGGCGAGCGCGCCGGTTGCTTCCACTTTGTGGCCGGACCGGGTGGCGATGCCGAGAACGAGGTGAAGCGCGTTGCCAGCCAGCTTGCGATCTTGCAGCGTTCCGAGATCAGTAACCCGCCGGCGTACGGTGCGCGCATCGCTTCGCTCGTGCTCAACGATCCAAAGCTGTTTGAGCTGTGGGAGGAGAACCTACGTACCATGTCCGGTCGCATCATCGACATGCGCAAGGCGCTGCGAGGCAAGCTCGAGGAGTTGAGTACGCCTGGCACTTGGAACCACATCACTGATCAAATCGGCATGTTTTCTTTCACCGGCTTGAACGAGAAACAAGTTCAGCTGCTAAGAAACGAAGCTCATATTTACATGACCAAGAACGGTCGTGTCAGTATGGCTGGAATCAACACCAAGAACGTCGATTATGTTGCCAGAGCTATTGACAAGGTAGTGAGGGCCACGCAGTAAGGGATAGCTGTGAAGAGCAGGAAAGGAGATACGAAGCGAATAAATCGTGAACGAACTTGAGATTTTCACTTGTACCTGCATTCTTTTGGTAGCTGCCAGACATCACATCGAGCCTTGTAGGACATTACCACTCGTGGAACATTGGCGTACAAAATTTACGGCTGCTACCGAAGGCCGCTGCCGAACATATTGTATTAACAATATATAGACTGGCTATTCATCATCTGTTCCCTCGACGATCGAATCAAACGTACTTAGTGCACATTCTCGATGCTCACATTATGGGTGCTGAACCACACAATTCGAAAATTCCTTTTCTAAAAAGTAAATGGAGTCCCTCTTTCGCCACTTTTTATTAAATTCACATTGGTAGGATTACTGCTTACAGTCTAAGTACGTGCAGTGCAAACATGAAATACGAGTGGATTGATTCCAAATCCACCACATCGTGGCTTTGCACAACGCAAATCTTACAACGAGGCCGAGAATATATTATATGTAAGTGGCCAAATGTACGCTCCTACATCACAGGAAGCATTTAATGCCGCTCCACTTTCTACGTGCTTCATCCAGTACAGAACTCAACACCGCACCTCCCAATCCCGAGTAATCCGCCCAGTCCCGCAACCACAAACCACCCAATGCCGCACCCAACACGCTCCTCCGTGCGCACTGCAATCCTCGACACCTCGAACCAAAACTCCATGCTACTAGTGCGCCTCCGCGCGACCTCGTCCGCGCCGTCGCAGCTCTCCGCACACGAAACGCACCTCACGGCGCTGCGAGCCGCGCTCGCAGAGCAGGACGCCGAAGCTGCACGCCTGGAAGCCGTCCTAGCGCAGGCATCGCGGGCGCAGCGCCGCAGCGCGCTGCTCGCGCCGGCGCGGAAGCTGTTAGCGCGAGCGACGCAGCGGGTAGCGGCGTTCGAGGCGCGGGGTGCGGAAGTGCGGCGTGTGGTGGAGGGTGCGGCGGCGGCGAGGGACAGCGCGGAGGAGCGCTGCGCGGCGCTGCGCTCCGCGCTGCAGGACGCTGAGCGCGAGGAGCGGAGGTTGCGGGACCGAGTGGCCGAGCATGAGGGCGTGCATGGGCAGATCGATGACCTCTATGAGCGGGTCTTTGCCGGGCCGACGCCGGGGTTTGAGGGCGAGGATGAGAGGGAGTTGCGCTTTAATGAGGCGAGGCGGGCGCATGAGGTTGTTAAGACGCGGATCTCCGAGGCGCGGGTGGCAGGAAGGCTGCTCGGTGTTGCGGAACGGAGACTAAAGAAGGCGATTGGCTTCATCGGAAGTGCGAGGGATGATGCCGGGAGGAGTAGGCTGTCTTTTGACGGTGCGCTGTACTCTTTGCGCGTGGCTGGCGAGCATTGTGCGCGCGCGTCGATTGATATCGGTTCGGCGACGAGGGTTTTGACGTCCATGGATGAAGAGATGAAAACGAAAAGGAGCTGGGCGCTCGAGGCACTGCTTCGAGCAAAGGCGGAGACAGAACCGTTATTCTCACGGGACAAGATCATCTCATCTGTGAATGCCATGGAGATTGCTGTTACTGAAGCAATGGACATGGTCGTAGAGATGAGGGAGCTTATGAAGCACAATGAGAATGACGGGATAGTCAAACTCAAGGATACGGCCAGGACGCTTGAGGAATCTCGACAAGTTTTGCAAGAGGTGAGGCAAGGAATCTTCGAAGAAGTGGCTGGATTCGGAGAGGCTGCACCAGCATATACGGAATGCTGTGACAGAGCTGATACCTTTTGCATCCTACCCGCCTACCCGTATGATGAAGTCGACGAACTTCCAGATGAACAGAACGGTGAACAGCAAGTTCAAGAAACTCTGCGGCTATCAAGCAGCTAGAGACGGCTTGCAACATTTCCGAGTGGACAGTTGTAGAACATAAACCACCATACGCATGACTGAGTACAGAGTTCCGTATTTTGGTCTAGCGGTAATCAACGACCGTCGCGGTGTCAAGAAATCGAGTGATTCCGAGCTGTCGGAGTCGCTTCACTCTATGTTTGGTTAGTACCAGCGCGCTGCAAAACGCTACGTGTAGCTGTCTGATGTTTCTCAAGGAAAGAACGAAAGAGTGAGAAGTGGCTTTTCGAGAAGGCAGGTGGTTTACCCGGGTTGGACACTTCAAGAGCTGCTTGCTTCCAATTCGGTTGAATTCTCCTTCGAAGGGATTACCGATGCCATCATCCAAAGCGTTATCTGCTTCTTGGAATTGCATTCTTCAAGAAGGTCATTCGAAATCAGAACAGAGGGCTGTATCATTAAGTCTTCAATATACTGTATTCCCGGAACTCATTTTCGAAAACTTGACTGGCAATTAGATTGACGAGGTTGTATTGTAACGACAGATCAGATCTTGGTGACATCTAGCTATTAAGCACTTCTATTTATATAAAACCAAAGTCCAGGCTCAAGTCTGCTCAAGTCTATCCCAACGAGCGGTCATTTGAATACTTGGCGATAGACGACATCAGTAGTAAGTGATTCATGCAACTAGAGCATCACTATCTTGAAATTTTCCAAGTCTCAACAACTTCTTTGCATTCTCTCGTCCAACATCTTCATACGCTTTTGTTCCACCAAGAGCTTTCTTGATATTCTCAGCATCTCCATCCCACCATCCACAACCATTCTCAATTGTTTCGTATGGATAGTCAACACTGAACAACAATCGTTCTGGTCCAAGATATTCGCAGACATACTTGAGAGTTGGTGTAGAGAAATGACCACTTGTGGTTAGCCAAATGTTGTTTTTGAAGTAGTATAGAATGTCTTTCTTTGCAAATGGGTCTCCGGCTTTGATAGCGAGCGGTCGTTCGACATCTTCGAACCAATGGTTGATGCGCCAAAAGTCAAAGGGTATATGCTCGCCCAAATGACCAACGATGATCTTGAGTTTCGGGAAACGATCAAAGACTCCAGTACTGAGAATTCTGAGCAGGTGAAGGGAAACTCCATTGGCGAAACTGAGAGGTGGTCCGATGAGATATCTGGCGCCAGTGTACAAATGCTCTTTGAGTATACCTTGGGGAGCGGCCGGGTGAATGTAGAGTGGAACATCCAGATCGACACAAGCTTGCCAAAAGACATCATACTGAGGCTGGTCGTAGAACAGATATGTCTCTCCATTTGGGCCAGCATGTTGAAAGTCACAGAGTAGCGAACCGTGAAATCCAAGATCATTGACACAGCGGCGAAGTTCCTGAGCAGCTTGGGCAGGATCGTGCATTGAGAGGCAGGCAAAAGCACCAAGCTTGTTTCGGTGGTCCTTGATCTTGTCTGCAATGTAGTTGTTGACTTCAGTTGCATGCTTTTCGGCCTGTTCTTTCTCGTAGATGCCTTGAATGCCAGGTACCGTCAAGGAGACAATGGTGTATCCAATTCCGTATTTGTCGGAAAGTTCCAACCGTTCGTCGGTGATGGACTTGATCTGACGCAAGTAGCGCTCAATGTCTTGTGGGGCAATATACAATTCAGCTTGATCGCGACTCTGTTCTGCCAGAACAGGAAGCTCAAAAGCTTCTTCCAATGAAACTTTGCCAAGCATTTTGAGGTCTATGAAAACAAAGTCGTGAAGATGGACTGAGTTCAATGAATACTATGAGTATGGTTGAGAAGGAGCTTTGAAATTGGCTTGGGTTGATAGTGGTTCATGCCGACATGCACATTTATACTTCATCCACCGAGTGAACATCGGCTTCGTGCGGAAAACATCATAGGTACGTTGTTGAATGAAAACAACACTTACCTGGTTCTAAGACTTACTGAGACATGATCAATGGCTTTTGGAAGCTGAAATCACTAATCAAAGGGAGTTCCAAGAACAGAAAATCTTGTTGCGAGATATTCCTAAGCGATGTAGTTCCAGTAGTGGCAAAGCTTGTCAAAAGCCAAGAGATCGAACTTGAAACAAGCTCAGTAGATTGGGATTCTTACATGGGTGGAAGCTTGTTTGTTGTGATCGTTCCGTGGAACTTATACCGATTAGAATCAACACCATCACCAAAGGCCCTAGAATCGTGATCCGAAGTTACAGCCACTGTTGTAATGAGCCGAGTTATTGGAACTTGAATCAAGTGATTAATCGCATACGGTGTTGTCATTCGTAAATGTTGTTTGTGAAAAATGCTCCATGCGGGAGCAATGTTCGATACAGTGGAAAATGTCGATGTAGAAGGAGGCTGATTAATATCAAGTCATGCAGACCGTCTGAGCAGCAAAGTTAGGGGGTACCGGCTAATAACTGTGGGTCGCTTTTCCCCTTTCCACTCGTGCTAAGGACCTGACCAATGCTAAAACATCGTGGTCGTTGAAATCATACCAAAATGGGAAATACTTCAATTAGTTATCATATGTTGACTATGACGTCGAAAAGTGGATTGCTTCGGAACTTCTGTCTTGTCAAGATTCGCAATAGGACGGCACCTTCTAGTGCCGATTCCCTCGAAATCGGTTGTTCAACCAACAAACAATGCTTCGATAGCTGCTTCTGTGCAATATTTGGATCTTCAATCGTCATCAGTCTTGGTAGTTAAAGAGGAATATTCATCTGTCTCTCACTCTAACTTCGTTCATAATAGAAATGTCTTCACTATCAACACAAACTACAGCTAAATCCGATATTCCTTCAGACATGGAAATGTCTATTGGAACTGGAAGAGCTGAACAAGAGCCGGATGGAGGTTACGGCTGGGTGGTAGTTGTGTCTTCCTTTCTGATCAATGCCCACACTTGGGGAATCAACGCCGTAAGTCTATAACATTTCACAAAAGGCAAATCGTGGTCACTTACCAGAGCTCCAGTCGTATGGTGTATTCCTCGCTGCCTACCTCTCCAAAAATGTCTATCCAGGAACATCCAATCTTGCTTATGCCTTTACAAACGGTCTTTCTTTCTCCATGGCCATGTTTGTATCCCCACTAGCAACAATGACCACTGGCAGATTCGGTACTCACACCTGCCTCTTCATCGGTGTTGTTCTACAAACTACGGCACTGATCGGTGCGAGTTTCAGCAAGAAATTTTGGCAGCTCTTGTTAAGTCAAGGTTTCTGTTTTGGCTGGGGTATGGGATTCCTCTTTGTTGGGATTGCCGGTATCTCTTCGCAATGGTTCACAAGAAAACGAAGTCTTGCGAATGGATTGTCAACATCAGGTTCGGGTTTCGGCGGTCTGGTGTACAGCTTGGCGGCGAACGCAATGATCCAAAGACTAGGCCTGGCATGGGCTTTTCGAATTCTCGGCATCGTCTCAGGAGCCGTCAATCTTGTCTCAGCAATCTTGATTCGCGATCGTAATGCTCATATCGGAACCAGTCAGTTGCCTTTCGACTACAGACTTCTCAAACGTCCAGAGTTCGTGCTGGTCCAAATCTATGGGTTCTTCAATCAGCTAGCGTACGTCGTTTTGCTATTCTCATTACCAAATTACGCCAATAATGTTGGATTGTCTTCTCAACAAGGTTCCATCGTTGGAGCACTTCTATGTCTTGGAACGATGTTCGGACGTGGATTGATGGGGTATCTGAGTGATCATGCCGGCCCAATTAACGTCACTGTGATCGCTACACTTTTGAATGGAATATATTCGTTGGCATTTTGGCATTTTGCAACAAGCTATGGTGTAAGTTAATGATTGCACTACGATATCGTGCCGACTAAACAACGTACAGGTGCTTCTCTTTTTCGCGTTGCTCACAGGATTGACGGCTGGAACATATTGGGTGACAATTCCGCCGATATGTGCCGAAATTGTTGGGCTCAAGAATCTGAATGCGGCGTTGTCCATTAGTTTCTTCCTCCTTGTGACTCCACTTACATTCTCAGAACCGATAGCCTTAGAAATAACATCAAGTACTGGAAGTTACCTTGGGACCCAACTCTTTACAGGATTCATGTATATTATTAGTGCTCTTTGTTTGTGGGTGCTAAAGGCATGGAAAGTGGCAGATCTCGAAAAGCCAAACGAACTACAGCGCGTGATGACTCGCGGTGACACATCGGAAGCCAAATGGGAGATGAAGTTGGAATCCAATTTCTTGAGGAGACTCTTTTGCTTGCGAAAGGTTTGATTGGTTGCGTGAGGTACCGAGTTGAGAAAGTCAGTTGAAAATGTTTGGAAGAAATTCGACATTAGAAGGAATTTTCGCATTGCATGTATCCACCCAGAAGTACTTAAGGTCATCCTTAGCAACCTTTGCTCCGCAGAAGCGGAGTTTGGCGTACTTGGCCTTCTCTTTGCCAATTCCGGCTAGTAATTCGTCATATATGACTTCTTCTTGGCTGTCGGCTCATATGTGCGGTTGGATGGCGTACGGGTGGGACTCTCGTTGTCGAAGGTTGTCAGTTCAAAGTTGTCCTCGGTTCTACAGTTAAGGAGGCGCAAAGTGATATACCTATATTAACATTAACGTGAAAGATCTTAAACTAAGCTTGGATTCGAAGTACCTATGATTTGCCCCGTGGCGGCGTGCGTCCCTCCACCCAGAGAAACACATTACTCTAGAGGACTTAGAGTAGTTGCCAAAGAGTTGTGGCGAAATTTCTATCGACGAAATGTTCGATATGCCCTGATTAGCTCATTGCTTCCAAAATTCAGAAATCAATCCATCACGAAACAGGTAGTTCTATTCCTGTATGTCCAAATCGAAAGACCTTTCGTGCATCGTACAAGTTCTCATATGAACCAATCCCAGACGACAAGTGTTGTGCAGAAAGCGCAAGTTGCCCAGAAAACCATTCTCGCAGTCGATGGTCTTTCGCTGGCCTTCTTAAGCTCCTTGTTACCTGCTCCAACCTGTTCCGAAGTGAGGTATGAATCTTGAACCAACTGGTCGATGTGCGCCGATTGTGTTTCAAGGTTCATTGCGAGGTGGGACTGTAGCGAGGATATCTCCAGCAACGAAGACTCGGCCGTTTTAATCTTGTTCAGCTCATCATTGTACTGCTTGAGCATATCCTGCTGCTCTTTCTCAAATATCTGCATTTGTTCGGGACTGAGATCCTTCCAGGCGCTGTCTCCTGACTGCTCAGTTTCCAAGTCAACCGCCTTGCCCATATCCAAACTATTACTGAGGCTACCTGCTTCGCTGCTGCTCCCAAGTCCGCTCACATCATTCACGAATCTCATACCCACGGGTGCCTTCGTACGATACAATATGCTCTTACTACGCTCCATCTCTCGATCGAGTCGTATTTGCACCATATTCATCTGCACCTCGCTCGCAGCCTCCAACTTTCGCTGTAGAAACCACACAACTGCTTCGCGTGACACTCGTGTGGTCTCCAGCTGAGCTTCCTCCTCAAGTTCCTGCGGGCTCCTGGCGGTGATGCCGCCTCCAGCAGCCCATTGGCCCAGGACTCCCAAGCCCTTCCGTCTTTTCCTCGCAATTACCTCTTTCTGAATCGCAGACTCGGCATCATTGATATCGGCAAGCTTGCGGATGGCAACGGAGAGAGAGGTGAGGAGGGTTTTGGTTTCGTGGTCGATGCGAGTGCGGTCGTTGTCGGTCAGTCCCTGCGCGTCGTGAGCGCGATCTCTGGTGTTGGCCTTTTGATTGCGCGAGGGAAAAGGCCGGTGAGGTTGCAACGTAAGATATGCAGGTCGGATGACTCGAAGGTAGGATATCAACTCGGAGATGTGGCTGTTGATGCGATAGGCTTCCTGGAGGAACTCATTAAGTTTGTTCACGGCGAATATGGGTTTGGAAATGGGTTCGGCGTTGTGTCTGAGCAGAGAATCGTTGAATGAGGGTGTGAGATCCATTGAGCATGATATTTGCGGACCACAATAGTAAAGTGAAGTTGGTTAAATAAATTATACGTACGTTAGGTAGCAAGATGACGGAGCTTCTAAACCCAAAGCGGGAAACAGCTGCTACCTGAGATCGTCAAGCTCTTGCATTCCTCCATTTCGCCATCCAATAACAACATTTTAAACATTGCTACATGAACAAATGTTAGGGGACAACTTTGTGATATAGACTCGTCGAACGGATGTCCAGTAAAGCGCCCTCATTATCCCTCAACACCAATGCCGCTTCGACCTTTTCCTCTTCCCTTCAGTGTTGGAGTCGACATATGTCAAATTTCACGGCTGCATAGAATAGTATCAGCAGAGCAAAACATAAATTCTCAGCGAGATCCGAGGCTCCACAGGTTTCTGCGTTATTTGATGACGGATCATGAAGAGTTTGGTTTTTGGCGTCGGACTTTACCAACTCTGCATACTCAAGTCACTTTGGACCGTCCAATATTGAATCACCTTGCGGGAAGGTACGCTTCCAACTTGAAGTACCTACACAAAGGATCTGCAACTAAAGTCTTTCTCCTAGATGGGCCGCAAAAGAGGCTGTTGTGAAAGCCTACTCACGACGAATCTCATTTCATCAGATCATGATCTCGGCTGGACATAACAAGCAACCATATGGCGTTGTTCTAGATACAGTCATGTCGAGACGTTACCGATCTCACGAAATCATAAGAGCGGTATCCACAGGGTCGAATGCCATGCAGGATCGGCCGCGCGCTGGAAGAGAACACATCACCACTTCACCTGAGGATGTCGACGGCCAAATTGTGCCACTTACCATAAGCCACGACGGCAACTATGCTACAGCAGTCGCACTTTATCCAGGAGAAGCTGCAACGAACACGGTGTCGGCAAAAGACCTCTTTAACAATCTAAAGGAACCGCTGTCGTCTCAAAGTACAATGTCGGATGCTTCAGTCAACGATTGATTGTTCGGTCAAACTTCATCCTAGGAGTAGTCACGAAGAATGTCAGAAATCTCAAGAGTTGCATAATTTGCCATTGAATTCCTCCAGAAACGCCAAGATATGTTATAGCTGGAACCCGATAAATCTCCTCTTTGATCAAATCATGCCCAACTCCGACATCCTATCCCAAACATCCTCAATCGTCTTCTGGATAGGAATCGGATCAAAACCAAGCAACTTCCGCGCCGGAGAAGTGTCAAGAGCGAAATGATTCTTGGGATCGCACTTCGCACCAGGCTCACCCAATCCCTTGGTTCCCTTGGCCCGCAATCCGGCAAGGCCATCCTCGTAGTACGCGACGCTGCTGCACAGCAAGAAACGCTCGCTAGTGCCCTTCGGCAGACCCAGGCTCGCTATGTGCGCCTTCGCAACGTCCCGCACGTCAACCCACGCTGGCAGGCCCGGCGTCGCTACCTTGGGCGCGAACTTCGGGTCGGTGCCGGTGACTCCCTGCATGACGCGCATGACGGACGTGTTCATGCCTTCGATGCCTTTCTCCGGGTGGACCTCATGGATTGGCGGGCCGTAGATCATGGGCGGGCAGAAGGTGACGAGGTCCCAGGCGGGCTTTGGGTCGGCGTCGCGCCACATGGCCCAGGCGGCGCGCTCGGCGAACGTCTTGGACGCGTGGTAGCCCAGGATGCCGTCCTTCGCCGCCTGCTCCTCCGTCACCGGGTCCCAGTCGTCGGCCGTGTAGGTGTAGCCGGCGCGCGCGCCCTTCGATAGGTCGACCACCGATGCGAAGCTCGACACGATGGTCATCCGCTTGAGCGTGGCACTCTTGAGCGCAGACGCTACCACGTTGCGCGTGCCGTTGACGGCTGGTTCGACCAGCTCGCGGATCGGATCGGTGGTGGCGGTGAAGTATGGACTTGCGACGTGGAAGATGTAGTCGACGTCCTTGGCGGCGTCGTCCAACGCTCCGACCGCCTGGATGTCGGGCACCACGACGAACTCCATGTCTTGAATGTGTGATGGATACTCTTTTTTGAGGAAGTCTCCGCCGCTGGCCCGTCGGATGGTGCCGCGAACGCGGTAGCCATTATTCAATAGTGCGCGGAAGACGTGTGCACCTACGAATCCAGTTGGACCGGTGAGTAATACTAAAGGTTTACTCATGATTGTTGGAGCTGTTGGTATTGGAAGTCCGTGGTTTACGACAAGATGTTTGGCAGATTTGGTCGAACTTGTGTGGATGAACTAGATGAGCTTTATTCAAATGTCAATGGTTTGGAGAGTGGAAGAGCTGTATATTCTTCCGTGGATTGAGTTATTGATAAGATATAGCCGTAGATGTTTCCGAATATTTGACGGCGGGGCAACAGAAGAATTCTCAGTTGAGTGCTGGAGGTCCGCCTACGATATGCAGTACCCCCAGATTTTATACAGAGAACTGCCCTTCGTCAAGCTAGATAATGTAACCAGCTTCCCGTGTTCTTAGAAAACAGGCCTGTAAACCTTGAGGTTTGACGCCGTCTATGCCTGATGCCGTCTGTTCCAGGCAATTCGTAAGCAACAATCCCGTCGTTAGTTAGGCTAAGCTAACTAAGCATACCTTTGTGTTTAATGGGACCAGCAATGGCCATAGGCTGCTGACGTGCAGTAGCTTCTTCTCGAAAAGCTGAATCAGCTTTTTGTCAATCGCGGATTGTTAGCATTGGGGGGATTTCTCAGGTCAACGCCGCGGAACGAATGTAGAACGTTCAGCAACTGCTGATTTCAGGATGGTGGATACGAAGATCTCTAGCCTCGGAGCCTCCTTCGGGCATAAACGGAATTAGCCGGGAGAATCACGTTCAAACTCCTCCTGAGATTAGCAGCTGGAGGGTCTTCGCATGGTTTCCGCCTTTTTCAACACCATGCGGATCACCCGGACGTTGGAGGGAATAGATGACGTCACGGCTTTAGTTCGGACTTAGCTACCACCCGATGCTGATGCTTTGATACATCTCTTATAGCACGGCAATTGCTGATGGAAAGATGGCAGAATATCATACGGCATCCACCTTCCAGCTTAGCACAACTGCGGTTCCCAAAGAGATATCGCATTCGAGCTCGTATTGGGTGCAGATCTTAAGCGGCGCTTCATTTTACCGATTAGTCATGACTCAACGCCAATGAAATTGACGTGATTTCTCGCTTTCCATTGTCTTCTCTCTCGGATACGGGGAACTTTTCGCCATCTCTAAACTTCGTCGCTATGCCCAAAACCGCTCTCTTCGTCATTGACATTCAAGACGATCTTGCCGGAGAAGGAAATCCGAACGCGAGTCCGTACGCCGCACGTGTTCGCGCTGCTGGTACCGAGATTCTGAAACGAGCTCGGGCTGCGGTTGATGATGCTGAGAAGCAGAAGAGTGCAAGCCCGCTGGACTTGATCTTCGTTCAGCATGATGACACCGAAGGCCCTCTGATCAGGGGGTTGGATTCATGGAAGCTGGTTTTTGAGCCAGATAAGAGCAGGACTACGGAGAGGCTGGTGTCTAAGATGGATGGTTTGTGAAGAGTGTGCTACACGGTGGCCAAAGTATGTCGCTGACGATTTGAAGGAGATACGTTTGAGTCAAATCCCAAACTGGCTGACGAATTAAAGTCTGATGGTGTTGAGGAAATAGTTGCGTTCGGCCTCCAGAGCGAGTATTGTGTTAGATCTACCATCAAAGGAGCATTGAAGAGCGGTGGCTTTAAAATTAAGCTACTTAGCGGAGCTCATTCAACATTCGACGAGAATGGCAAGACGGCAGCGCAGATCGAGAAAGAAGTAGAAGAAGAATTGAGAAAAGATGGCGTAGAAGTCATTCCTTGGGAAAACTGGAAGCCGTAAGGACAAGTGAAAAGAGTTCGAAAGCATTATGATTTTCGAGTTCTTGCTTCGTCTCTCAAGATGCCTACGTGGACGGCGAAGCCTTTATCTACTCTCAGCTCAATATCAAGTAAATCATCCGGCACTCTCCAGACAGTGAAGAACTTGATAAAGGTCTCCAACCAAAGATCAAACACGTCCGATGACCGAAGCTGTTGAGCTACAATGCAAACGGTAACCTTGTTCTCGGGAGCAAGACTGCAGATATCCCGACACGCTTCCACGAGAGGCTCTATCAAAGATTCATTGTAGATGCAGTCGCATGCAATCACTGCACTTAGACTATCCTCATCGCGATTGATGTTGAGTTCTGAGTACAAGTTTGAAAGCAACGAGGTTTCCCAGTCCAGTGGCCATACATCAATGTTCGGCTTTGTATCGATTTTTGTGTAAACCTTAGATTTGTGTGCTTTAGGTTTAATCTTCAAGGAGGAAATGGAATGATCACAGTTGTTATCAATGTTTCCCTGAAGAAGCTTGAGGACGTATTCTTGGTCTGTGGCGATGTACCTTCGTATCTTCGGTGCAAGGGCCAAAGCCACGATGGCGGATACACCAGCACCCAGTTCAAGGACGATGGATCCACTATTCAAGATACCTGAATGTAAAAAGATATTGTGTGGAGAAGAAATCCATTCAGCGAAGAGAGGCGTGACTTTCCAAATGACTACCGAGGAGATAAGCGTCAGCCCTCTCTCGCACTGGTGGTGGGCTTTCGGTACGAGTTTGACCTTACCGGCACCGGTGGTACCTTCTTTTCGGTTCGATGAAAGCAGACCAGGAGACTGGTGGATCGTAAGGAGCCTTGCAGCAATGCTCACTTCGACCTCCTGTGCCGTCGAATCAACGAAGCCCAAGTTTCTGGAAGGGAAATCATGAGAAAACAGTTCAAATGTCTCTGATCAGCCATCAGTGAGCCACATCCACCGAGAGTGCCTTGAGATGACACAGATCAAATGAAAGTATACGGCAAGTACCTTGGTCAGATGCTTGGATTACGGGGCCCAGGGCATGATGCAAGTTTCCCGCGGCATCAGGCGGATCGGCCATGATAAACGAGCTTGTTGGGAAGTCGAGAACTGCCACAATTACAAAGGACAGATATGCTGACGGCGAGGCTTGACCAGGTCACTTGATGGCAGTGGGCTGTTTGTGTGGGAGGTGGAGGCCTGGACACAGGCTTACGATTGATTAGCTGCGTGGTTTTGTCGTGGATACGATATTGCCATTAATTTCGGCGCCACAGAAGCGGAGAAGCAAAGCATCGCGCAGAGATGAACATGAAAGACCGCGGGGTAATGGAGATGGCGATGTGTTCAATGCGATGGGCAGTGAATGAATACATGTATTGCATTTGCATGTGTGAGGCGCGGATGTTTCAAAGCTGCTTGCGATGTCTGCAGTACCAATTAGTATCGTAGCTGCTAAAGCTGCCAGCTAGCTTCCCCGGATTCACAGCCACTCATCACTGCGACTCTGCATCATTGCCGACCCAACCCCCCAACCTTCAAAGAAAGTCAACCGCCATTAACACATTATCAACCTTACTCTGTCTCCCACGTCCCTTGACAGCTGGCATCGTCATTCGCTGTTTCTGCCGTCTCCATTTGATCTCCCACCACCACAAATCTCATCCACGCCAGAAAACATGGCTATCCCAAAGGACCTCAAGACCTTCTCTCCGCAGCCGCGGAACTACAAAAGCGGTCTCATGACTGTCGAGGCACCTGGATTCGAGCGTGTCAAGGGAGAGACCATTCCCAGACGCAACGCCAAATGTCCTGAAGCCCTCAAGACCGTACCCAAGGAGGGCCTCACCACCTTGCACGAGATTCTGAAGTACTCCTCGGCAACCTATGGCAACGCAAAAGCACTCGGTTCACGGAAGCTCATCAAAACCCACACCGAGGTGAAGAAGGTCAAGAAGGTTGTCGATGGCCAAGAGACCTTGGTAGACAAGAAGTGGACCTACTTCGAGCTAAGCGGATATACGTACCTAAGCTTCGTCGAGTTCGAAAGACTCGTAATACAGTTAGGCCAGGGTCTCAGAAAACTTGGATTGAAGACAGGCGATAAACTGCACATGTTTGCGGCTACCCAGTAAGTTCTCTGAAGACGATAGTCATTGTTGATTTGCTGACACTTATCGACTGTAGCCCACATTGGCTGGCCGCAGCTCATGGAGCCTTTTCTCAGTCGATGTCCATCGCCACCGCCTATGATACCCTCGGTGAAGATGGCCTAACGCACTCGATGCTGGAAACCAATGCCAAAGCCATCTTCCTCGACCCTCACCTGCTTACAAAACTTATCAACCCACTCAAAGAAGCTAAGGACATCCAAAACGTCATCTATAACACGGAGGGCGAGTTTAAGCAAGCTGATGCAGACAAGCTTAAGGAAGCGCACCCACACCTCACCATCCTGAGCTTTGAAGAGCTACGCAAGCTGGGCGAAGACAATCCCGTCGACACGGTGCCACCGAAGCCAGAAGATCTCTGCTGCATCATGTACACGTCTGGATCCACAGGACCACCCAAGGGCGTTTTGCTGAAGCACAGAAACGTCGTCGCCGCGGTTGCTGGTATCGATGTCATCGTGGGCGACTACCTAGGACCCGGTGACGGCCTCTTGACCTACCTTCCACTCGCGCACATCCTCGAGCTTGTCTTCGAGAGTTTCGTCCTCTTCGTCGGCGGTACCATGGGATATGGTAACCCTCGCACACTCTCCGATACCTCTGTTCGAAACTGCAAAGGTGACATTCGCGAGTTCCAACCTACCATTCTCATAGGCGTACCGCAAGTGTGGGAGTCGGTCAAGAAAGGCATCGTGGGCAGGGTTAATTCAGGTAGCTTCATCGTCAGGAACATGTTCTGGGGAGCCATGGCCGCAAAGGGCTTCCTTCTCTCTTCTGGACTGCCGGGAGTCAGCATTCTCGATAGCGTCGTCTTCAGTAAAATCAAGGATGCCACCGGTGGACGGCTCCGAATCTGTTTCAACGGTGGTGGTCCCATCGCCAAGGAGACACAGCATTTCATTTCCATGGCAATCTGTCCTATGATTAACGGTTACGGTCTAACAGAAACAGCAGCGTGAGTAAACAGATTTTGTCAACATTTTGCATTTATTTCTGACTTGAACCGTAGGCTTGGTGCGATTTTGGATCCTCTCCGCTGGTCCACCGATGGTCTCGGCGAAGTTGAAGGTTCCATCGAAGTCAAACTTGTCGACTACGCTGACGCCGGCTACTTCGCTGCCAACAATCCTCCACAGGGTGAAATTTGGATCCGCGGTCCTGGTATTGCTGAAGGCTACCTCAACTTGCCAAAGGAGAACGCGGAAGCCTTCACCTCGGATGGCTGGTTCAAGACCGGCGATATCGGCGAGTTTGATCACCATGGAATGCTCAAGATTATCGACCGCAAGAAGAATCTAGTGAAGACCCTGAACGGCGAATATATCGCATTAGAAAAGGTAAGTTCTACTTTTCTGAATACCACGTCAGCTGCTAACGACCCGCGTAGCTCGAATCCGTGTACCGTTCAGCCACCGTCGTAGCCAACATCTGCGTGTACGCCGACACAACCAAAACCAAGCCCGTCGCCATCATCGTGCCAGCGGAGCCAGCGCTGAAGAAGATCGCCGAGGATAACGGCATCTCGGGCGATCATCTGGAGGAGCTGGTACACAACGAGAAGATCAACGACGTGGTGCTCAAGCAACTGCAGGATCAAGGCAAGCGGGCTGGTCTAATGGGCATTGAGATCATCGACGGCGTTGTCCTAGCCGACGAAGAGTGGACACCGCAGAACAACTTGATCACTTCGGCGCAGAAGCTGAACAGGAAGTTTATCGTCGAGAAGTACAAGAAGGAGATCAATCATGCATACGCTAAAGCCGGTTCGTAGACGAAGAGGCGCCAAGGTGAAGGCAGAGAGGCTCGAAGATTTTCACGACGGTTGACTTAGCCTTCTTTTTGAACGCGTTTTTCTTTGCCCTAGGGCTGCTGTGAAACTAGTTTTGATATCTAGGCGCTTGTTGAACCGGCTTTGTGTGGTAGCTTTGGGTGCTGAAGATGGCTTTGTTGTCGCGGCGAGATTGAGTTATGCTGGTAATCAAAATTCGACTCTGCATCTCAAACTACAATCTTCTTCCCGTTAAGACATTGTGATAACTAAGGAATCTGACCAATGTACACTTTGGTAGTGGCCATTCGCTTTCCTACCTACCAGTCAAACCCTCGGAATGTTACACAATAAAGCTGAGCATTGCGGCTTCGACCGACTGAGAAGTGCTCAGCCTCATTTAAAGAGCAGTGCAGTTCCGTTTGGCTCCGACAGCTTCAATATAAAAGTCTTGGAGATGGCACTCGCTCATGGTTTGATCGACACAAGCGTCGGCGCAGTTTCAACTCAAAATTTGGTTATCATGACAGACATCGGTTCCTTCTTTGAATACGAACCACTCGATCCGTCTGCTCAACAGATTCGGCTCCTTTCTATTGTTCCTAAAGCCGAAGGACCTATCCAATGCACACTCAGGCACTTCGATCTCAACGCGACTCCAACTCCGGATTATAAAGCATTGTCTTACCGATGGGGTCCGCCATTACCTGTCCAAGGAATTGAAGTGAACGGGAAGTTATTTACTGTACAACAAAACCTTTATGACCCTCTCCATACCTTCAGAGCCAGATTGTTTAAATTTTCAGGCTCTGGCTAGTATGAAGAAGAAATTCAATGGATATGGATTGACCAAATCAGCATCGACCAGTCTGTGACTAAGGAACGCAACCATCAAGTTCAGATGATGTCCGATATATATGTAAAAGCTAGCTATGTTTACGTGTGGCTTGGTTCATCCGACCATCACACAGAGACGGCCATGAAAGCTCTAAAACTTGAGTTCAGACGCCATTATAGTGGTAGAACCTCACAGGCTAAACCAAAAGCAAACGGTGCTCAACTTCATCAACAGAGTGCCACCAGGCCATTGGAGCCAAATAAGGACAATAACCGTGCGGCCGAGCTCGAAGCTATGCCCGTTCCGTTATCTATCGAGGGATTGAATCGTTTCTTCAGAGATCCGTACTGGCGTAGGCTTTGGATCGTTCAAGAAATCATGTTGGCAAGATACATTCGCCTCATGTGCGGAGAGACTTTACTCACATGGGATGAATTGAGACGCTTTTGTTCCTCCGGAATAAAGAGACATACAGGGGTAGTAAGGCAAATTGTACCTCCTCAGGTGGTATGGCTTGCCGAACATGCGCTGTCAGCCAGGACATATAACTTTACCAGCCCCCTTCGGACATTCTGCTCGAACGAATGCCATGATGCAAGGGATAAAGTGTACGGACTGCAGGGTATGCTTGATAAGAATGCTAGAATGGAGATTGAGTATGAGAAAACGCTTCAGATGGTATTCCGTGACGTGGTAATTTCGATCATTAACGAAGCGAACAATATCTCCTCGACGTTGTGAGAGAGCGCGGAAGATCTTGCAGGGGTGAAACCGGAAAACGTAGCTCATCTCAAAAGAATCGAGCCTAAAGGGTGCCCGAACGATTTCACGACATACCCGGCAAATGGCAATCAAGAACTTGACTACGAGAAGCGGAGTAACTTAGCTCCTCTCAAAATATTCGACCGGAACTTTTTCACGACAAACCTAGTAAATGGCATTGAGGAACTTAACTACGAGAAACCGGCGCAAGAGGTTTTTGCTGACGCAGCAATGATTATGAGAAGAGAGGCAGACAACATGGTCAACTTGCCACTTCTGCATATCCTAACATAAATGAGCGAGGAGATGGGCTTGCGTCTACATATTGGGAAGTTTGATGAGAAGCTTGCTGAGAAACTAGCTACGCGGTTTGCTCAGATACTTCATGCGGATTTAAATGTGAGACTTGATGTGAAGTCTAATGACAAACTCGTTGAGCAGCTTGCCCGGGTACCGACTTTTGATTCGGAGCTTGCTCAGCGCCTTGCTAAGAAGTTTGCACTGGAGTTCGTCCTAGAGTTACGGGTGGTTTATTTGAAGTTCATTCAGCTGACTTCTGAGAAGCTTAATGATGAGCTTGGTCTTGGGTTCGATAAGAGGACTGTTGGGAAGCTAGCTGTGGTTCCTGTTAATATACTTGAAGGAAAGCTTGATGGGAGGCTTGTCGTGAGCAAGATTAGCAGGTTGTGGAAACAGGCTGCACAGGTCTATACGACAGCGTTTTTGGATGCTAGGCGCCCGGGGAGGAAGCCGTTGAAAGAGGAAATCACGGGGACAGTGGATGAATTGATGTTACAATACGACATATTGGCGAAGACTATCGACACATCATTCCGGAAACTCGAACGGCAATTAAAGGATCCGGTATATCGCAGTACGGTAAGTAATTTCTTTGCTCGTAAGTCCTTTCAATTCCTAAGAATTTCTAGGGCCCTCAGAACGTCGAACCCTCGATTTCAAGTCGCATAAGGTAGGAAGCCTACGGAGCCCTATAGATATCTTTATGGTGTGGAGTTTCTAACATGTGGTTAGCTATTACCGAAGAGACACAGAGAGTATACTGATGAATTTTGATGCTATTAGAGACACCTTACGCTTGGGTCTTAGTTAGCCGTTATAGCCTGTTAGAGTCCGTTTTCACTGAATAATTGAATTCAGAACATTTGGTTGCACCTGTTCGATCTGGTGAGAGAAGCCTTAATTGTGTCTCAAAGCTAGACCCATCCATTAGGAGCACAGACAATCACCTTGAAACTGTGAATCCCTAACACCGACGAGTATCGCCAAACCCCAGCGGCGCACTGAGATTACAAAATACCAGAGTTTACACCGATCTTAAAACTTCCTTGGATGCTGGTATCCGTGTTACTGTTGCTAGCAAGCCAGATCGTACTCCAAATGAGAATTCGATCGTGAAGTCCAACAACTAATTGTCTCCAAACAGATCTTTCTCCACCAATTGCTTGCAAATAGGATGGTAAAAGTCCTTATTCTTCTCAAAAGTCTCGACAGCAAGCTCCCTGTCGCACTTAGCCAGCTCGCGGAACAACGGACGAACGAACTTCATCCTGCCGACGCGGCCCAACAATTCGGCCGTCGGGCGATAGACGCTCTCGGCGCGGGCCTTCAAGCCAATGACGAAGAACCGAAACGCCAGCTCAACGTTCCGACTGGCAGCGTAGCCGTACACCTCGCCCATCTTGCGAACGTCGTCGGCGCGCAGCGGTGCCTCGAAGCCCATGACACGCTCCAGGAACACGTACGACTGCTGGGCGAACCAGCGCGCGACGTCGGCGCGCGCCGGCTCGAACGGCGCCTCCGCGATACGCTCCCACCGGTCCGCGAGGGCATAGCACTCCTTGGCAAGCGTGTCGTCGTAGGCCGGGCGCGGCGGGTACCCCGGCGCGTAGAACCAATGGTCCCAGTCGAGCGCCTGTAGCTTCTCCGTCGCGTGCGCATCGTCGCGGAAGAACTCCAGCAGCGCGGCCTTGAAGTCGTAGGAGTCGAGGCTGGCAAACTTGAATTTGGCGAAGTAGAAGGGGGTGAAGGCGTCCCACTTTGCGCGGCCCAGCAGCGTGTCCAAATGGTACAAGAACACGAAGCCTTTCTCGTACGGCACGGACGAGAAGGCGTCGTCGGGATCGCGGCCCTTCAGGTCGAGCACCAGCTTCGTGAACTCGTGGTCTGCGCCGTAGCGCTCGATCGAGTCCTCCAGCGCCTTCCAGCCGATGAGCGCGCTGAAGCCGAAGTGCGGCTCGCCGTGGATGGCCGCCGCGATGCGCCGCTCCAGGTACGTGGTCCAGCCCTCGTTGAGCCAGAAGTGCTCCCAGCTGGCATTAGACACGAGGTTGCCCGACCAAGAATGGCTGAGCTCGTGGGCGATGACGTCGACGTTCTGGCGGTCGCCCGATATGATGGTCGGCGTCGCGAACGTGAACACGGGGTTCTCCATGCCGCCGTATGGAAAGCTCGGTGGCAGCACAAGCACATTGTACGTCGTCCAAGCGTACGGGTACACAATCTTCTCGGCTGCCTCAAGGAAGGCCGACATTGACTCTTCCAGCTCCCATTGGCAGGATGTTAGCTGATCCGGGCTCGTTACGACGGTGCTACGGTCGCCGATAGATGCAAATGCCAGGTCACCGCTGGCCAAGGCAAAAAGGTACGATGGGATTGGCACTGCTTGCTTGAACGTATAAAGCAACGTTCCCGTTTCGTCGCCTTTCTTGGGCGGGTGGTAGTCGTGGGAGCCGGTCGGCAACCCGCTTGCAACAACAGGTAGCGGTGAGCGAATGTTGAAGGAGACTGGTGCCTTCACGTCTGGTGTGTCTTGACACGGGAAGATGGAGCGCGCGTGGATGGCCTCGCACTGAGAAAACATATACGGATGGCGTTTGTTCGATGTCTGAGCTGGCGAGAGCCATTGGAGCGCTGTACAGCTGTCAGAGGTGCTGAGCGCGATTTGGATGTCCACTTCCTTGTCGCCCTCGGGTGGTGAGTCGATCTCGATGGTTAGCGGACTTCCGAGAGCTTCAATCCGTGCCGCCACGTCGTACTTTGCAGTTTTGCCGTCGACTTTGACGCTCTCGATATCGAGATAGCTACTATCAAGCACGACTTTCTTGCTGTCCGCTCCGGCGTCGGTCAGCTTTTTCATCTTCAGCACCACGTCTCCCCATAATCGCTTCTTAGCAAAGTCAATCTCAAGATTGACGGTGATATGTTGAGTTCTCCAGGCATTGTAATTGCTCAACGTGCTTGGATCTCTCGGACTGTGAATCTCCACGTTCTGCGCCGGTGTACGCTCGAGAATTGAGGCCGGTGATCGATGCATTGTGCTATAATTTCGAAGAGTCACGAACCGTAGCTTGCGGAGAAAAGTGTTCATCAAAAGTTGTCGATGGTGATGTCAAAGACTTGCGGCGCAAATACGAAAGAAAGCGCCGTAGTATGAGTACCTACGGGTTCAGATAATAAGACTTGGAAGCAGCAAGATCAAGGCTATAGCAGATGAAGGAATGTCGAGATCTGACGAAAGGTGATTCGACTGAGATTTCAAGAGCTGCTTCTCGTTCTCGATGACGATTGAGGTTGATTCGGTTTCGACTTGCCACCGCCAATCAAATCAAAGACGCCGCAGTTTCATCCTAACACTCGTTACATCCTTTTGTCGAGACTTTTCTACAGTTCAAAAATGATGATTATCGCTTCCCAGGTCGCTCGAAAAGATGTATTTTCAAACGAAACGTACAAAGGATCATCCAATGTTCAACTAATTACTTCAAATGCAACTTCAAACGAAGCGTACGATGGCTTATCCAATGTTCAGCTTCTTCAAATGTTACTCAATGAAAGTACTTTGAATAACTTAGCTATAATTCAATCATATTCCGTTTTACATGGGGGGCTTTCATGATTTCGCTCGAAAGTGACAGAGATGCCGATCCATACAGCTCAAAATCAAAAAACTTCGCCAAAGGGGTATAAAGGAAAAGACCGATCCCGAACCAAAATATATGGACAGAGAAGAAAAAAATAACCATAAACCATCCAAGAAACCAAAAGCATGTGCCGTAAACCGTCATCATCTCCGTTTCACCACATTTGCCAACCAGTCCGGAAGCCGTTGCCTAATATCATACAAGAAAAAACAAAGTGCTCCATCCGCTATGTTGGGACATGATAAGTGAAGATTCATCAGTCAGGTGCGGGCGAAGCCGCATCATCGTTTCACCACCAAAATGCACCTCTCACTCTTTCGCACCAGCAAACAAAAACGACCGTCCCATTTCTCCCGTCAGTCGGAGTCGGAAGAGCTTCCTCACCGGTCCAACTTCCCACTCGACAGCATGCCAATGCAATTGTTGAGTAGCCTACCAGCCTCATGCAGCAGCTCCCAGCGGGTGTTGGCGAAGGTGTCGCGCATGAGCATGAGCAGGCCGAGGCAGGCGTTGCGGTTCGCGACGGCCGCGAGGTCGTCGGGGGCGCGGACGCCGCCGACGCGGCGCAGGAAGCCCTGCATATCCTCCACCACCTGCTGGTCGTTCTTGAGCGAGTACAGCGGCGTAATGGGCCCGTCCAGCGCGTAGCCGTACGACCACACGATCAGCGTCGCGAAGTACAGCACCCACGGCCGGTTGATCAGGTAGTCGTCACGCGCCGAGTACGTGAACTCCTTTGGCAGCGCCGACGTTGGAGGGGCGGCCGCCACCGCCGCCGACGACGACGACGAGCCACTGCTGGTGGTGTCGGGGTCGCCCAGCAGCACTTTGCTTAGGAAACGCAGCGCGTAGAATGTAGCGTCGCGGGCGCGAGCTGTCGGCGCCCAGCCATCCTTCATGCGTTTCTGCGCTCCGTTGTAGTCTTGCGGCGTGATGCTGCGGCCCAGCAACCGCGACGCTCCGGCGTAGATTTGGCAGTCCACGATGTCCACGTGCATGGCCATGTGCGCGAGGTGGTGAAGAACGGTTCGGGACTCGAAAACATTTTCATCGTCGACGCGACTTGGGTGGCCGTAAGAGTAATTGCCGGTTTGGTTTTCATTGGCAGCTTTTGAAAGACTTTCATCGAAATCCATTCTCCAGAAATCGAATGCACGTGTGAGGCTGCCACGCCATTTGTCTCGACCTCCAAGGACCAGCTGGACTCCCAAGCTCGAAACTTGCAGATCTCGTTGATTCATATGCCAAGATACTGAAAGCAGTCCCGCCATGAGAATCGTTCGACCGAAGGCATTGGTGCGCACCGGCTGACCGTTCAGAGTCTTCTTCAGGCCGTCGAGGAAGGTTGCTGGCTTGATTCCATTTTGGTGTAGACTCTGCTCCACACGACCAACCTCTGCACTGCTCGTGGCGGACCACAGTGCTTCATCGCAAGGAAGTGGTAGTCTCATTTCGTGAGCCACCATAACAGCTGAATGACCAAACATTGTGGCATGAATGGAATCCATCAGGAAGGCTGCAAAAGCAGCACGGCGGGTTGCTTCATTGGCAATCCACTGGCTCCACCATTCGTCGGCCGTTGGTTGCTGCACGCTTCCGGTACTCAGCGCACCATTTATCGAACCGCTTCGAGTTGCCGATGAGGTGCTACCGCTAGGAGGAGAGTCAAGAGAAGATCGGCCTATCAATGAGCTACCTCTACGCATCAGCGTGAGCGTGGTCGCGTGGTGAATGTGCGCTCGCTCGTGTAACGGCCGCGACGAGTACATTTTCTCAAAGACTTCAAGCAGCAGCAAGGCTTGGAAAACCCAAAGCTTTGCCGGTGGTCGGAAGTCGGCATCCATGAAAATTTCCCACCTCAAATGCCATGCCAGAAAGTTGGACAGTTCGGCGCAGCTCTGAGTCGTGTCGTAGCCGTGAGTCTTTTCCAGGCAAGACGCACCCAGTGCCATTATGGCGAGGAGTAGCAACTCTGGACAGGTGTTGGCGCTGAAGGTCGGCTTGTGCAGAATTGGCCATTGTGGGTGGAAGTGCAGCCAGTACGAGCCAATATAGATCTGCATCATGTGCAAGCTCAACACGTGATTGTCGTCGTTGTCGTTGCCATCGAGCAGCTCCACCGCCTTCTTTACAGGAGCGTATGTTTTGTCTGTGAATCTGTCTTCGATGAGATCCATAAGCTGTCGCCGCCTTTCTTCGGATATGGCCATCTGCTGCATGTGCGTGTCAATCAAACTGTGAACGGCCATTGGATGCTGTGGCGGCGGAGCCGGTTGCTGGAAGTAACCACTAACAATAGGATCGTGAGTGAAGTATGGAGCTTGCAAGCTGAAATTCTGTGAGCCTCCCACGACGCCTTGCATCTGGCCTGATCCATGATATGTCATTGGCGATTGACCCATGCCGCCGAATTGCGAATCGTTGAAGAGCCAAGCGGTGAAGTCATCGGCCATGGCAAACGGTGATCGACTGTAGCCTTCGCCGCCAAACATAGGGATGGCATACTGCGGCGTCATACCTTCCATGAAATTGCCATCGGAGGTCTGCATACCTTGCATGCTGTCGGAGGTGGTTGCAGCGAAGGTGCTGTCCGTTTCGGAAGACGGTGCTTGGCTCATGGTCGCATAAACTGGCGGTGGAAGTTGAGTCAATGGAGGAAAGTTCTGGTGCGAGACGTATCCGCTTGGAGACGGGCCGGATTGCGAGTATGTGGTGACGGCTGGTATGGATGAAGCATGAGGTGATCTTCTCACGCCGTAGCCAGAAGCACTGGTCGTCTGTGTGCCAAACGGTGAGGGTCCGGAGAAGGTATTCGATCGTGGTTGTGAGGTTGGTCCACCGGACCGGTAACTCTCGTCACTCCGCGCCCGTGACAGTGAGCCTGGTTCGGTGGAAGGTGATTGAAGGTTCGGATCGACAGTATCATTGCGCATGGACGACTGTGGTGACGGCAACGGTCCTTGCGGTTGCGTTCCGGCGAAGGAGGAGCTTGGTGTGGAGGGAGAGCCGCTCTGTGCTTGCTTCATCCGCGCCGCTTGAGATTGCATGGCAGCGGTGACTATGGGATTGAGGTTCTGCATGAAGTTTTCCTTTCGTAGGAGCTGAGAGCCCCTCGCTGTGTGTCTCTCTTTGTGTCTCGCACACAGGTCCTGTCGGACGAAGGATCGGTGACATTCGGGAAAATCGCAGTAGTAGATTTGTTTCGGATTGTCTACGACCGAGGTTAGCATGTATGGGCAAGCATCGACGGGCAGGCTCACGATTCAGTTGGTGTCGATAGAGATGCTCGGCGCGAGAGTAGCTCTTGCCGCAGCCCTCGTGCGGGCATTCGAACTTCTTGTCGAGTCCCTTGCGGCTTCTCCTGCGCTTTTTAGAGGAGCCGGCACCCACGCCTGCGTCCGCTTCTCCGAGGCGGTCGTCCTCCTCGCCCGTGTCGCTCTCGCGGTTCCTCCTGCGTCCGCGCGAGGCATCTTCGTGGCCGGGCGAGCCCGAAGCGCTCGAATGCTCCATGTCCGCAACGGTTTCAACTCCAACGCCAAAGTTCGAGGGATGTCCAGCGTGCAATGGCAGTACCTGGGTCGTCATGGCATGCGGCGACGACGGCGGAGGTTTAGCGGCAGTAGGTTTGGTGGGCGACCAAGTGTGAGGCCGAGGAGCGGGAAGCGAGCAGCCACGGACTAAGCGTCGACTGTCGGACGGAGAGGATTACATACAAGGAAGCGGAGAAGAGGGGCAGAAACGCTCCAGCCAAAGGCGGCGTCGGAGGAGGTGTTTTGTGGAGTGCTGTGGTGTGCAATCGTGGAGGAGCAGCAGTAGTAGCAGCAGCGGCGGCGGTGGCGGTAGCAGCAGCAGTAGCAGCAGCGATGGCAGCAGTACCCAGTGGCAGCAGCAGGCCGATCGGGGTGCGCCGGGGCATGGGTTGGTGGCCGGCTACCGTACAGAAGGGTCCCGTAGAGTGCCCGAGCACCCCACTAAGCCTCAACCAGTAGGGCGAGCCTCTCACTAGGTCGGCTCAGGCGGTCAAAATACGGCGGCACTGCATTGGGCAGGTGTTAACAACGCTGGCTTTGTACGTACTAGTAATCAATCATGGCGATACTGCGGTGATAGGGCTGGGGGGCGGGGGACTGCGTGTGGAGAAAAGGGAGAGGCTGAGAAAAAACGAGGCGCAAAGTAGCATGTAGCAGGTAGCGTGTAGCTTGTAGCAGGTAGCGTGGCCGAGAAAAGCGGAATGGCAGTGGAATCGGTGGAATCCTCGGCACTCCACCATCCACCACGTCCAAACCCGCCACTCGAGAGGACTCACTTACCACTTGTTACCACCTGCACGCTCTCTGATCCAGCGCGCACATACAGCTCGCCGAAGATAGATTGACTGATGGCGCGGCGAAGGCGGGCCGCGGTCGAGAGGGGTAGATGGCGTGTGCTCCGAACCCAGAGTACAAGCGCAAGGGCAAATGAGAAATTGCACACGGTCAGAAAGGCAGGACGACGAAGGATGTGGGGATGCATAGCTCATTAAAAATGGTCATGGCCCACCGGCAACGCACCCACGTGAGCCTTGTCGTGTCCTGCGCTCTCTCCTGCTCAGCAGAGATTGAGTCCAAGAATCGCCGACGCCCGCGATTGACGCGTGCTTGTCATTCCGGTTGCTCAACTCACCCACTCCGAGCCTGCGAATATGCCTCAAGGCCAACCCTCACCGGCCGATCTTTGGCAAAGGGACTTGAAAATTTTTTCAAGGTTTGCATGGCCTGGAGCACAGATAGCAGTCTGACAGTTCCAGATGAGGCGATGCGAATCGATCATCGAAATCGACCCCGGGATTTGAAGCGACAGCCAGCGGCAGCATTAGCGGGAACGCAGCTAACCATAGCCTACAGTAGCCTACAGTAGCCTCACCAGCCCTGCCGACGCCGTCAGAATCTGTAGCTTGGGCTTGTACCCGGCTTGCTCCCTCTCAGCCAATCAGCCGCCGGCCATTGCCATCCAATTCGGTCATCCGCATCATTTTCCCCTCCCGAGTGACCCTCTCCCATGTCGTTGCTGCCGACTCGCAAGCCGTGGAATGACAGATCCGATCAGCGAAGCCGGGGATGGCGCCTGGGGGGCATTTGACTGAGGTTCGTTCGCATGCGCTGCGCAGGCGAAGTTTTCTACGCTGGCGTGGGGGTGCCAAAAGGCTACGTGGGGGGTTCGCCTTCAATTATCGCTCTCCTCCCACTCTCTGCTCTCCAGTGCGCAGCCTACCGCATCTCCAAGAAAAAAACGCTCTTCAAAACAGCTGCAATACCGCTGTTGCCTCCGTCGTTCGGCATGCCTGGCCGGTGGAGAAGCTTGCACTGTCGTGTGACAGCGGGGTGCGTGTCCTGATGCGTGTTTTTTTCCCAGCCACTCTGCGCTGCTTGACAGCTTCCAGCTCTCCGCTGCCTAAAAGAATTTTCCTTTCTCGCAAGCATTGTGGCTGCATCCGCCGAATCATGGGCCTGCTCATTCGCCAATTTTTTCCAGCCTTGACTGCTTTTCAATGTAGCGGCTTTCCATGAAGCTTCTGGAAGCCGACGGCAACATGCCTCCAGCTACTATCGGAGAGTAGCGACACAACGCTCAAATCTCTCATCTCCACTGTTTCAAACTACTTCACTGCGTTATGTAACCACTTTCGACGGGTGGGCAAATCGTATCTGCGCGGTGACCGGCTGGCTTACCCATCTTCGCTTCTTTCGCGAGCCTGCCTACTACCTCTCAAGCTGTATCTCCATGTTACTCTTGCTCACGTTCCTTTTTTCCTTTACTTGCCGACCTGCGTCATCTGCAATCTCTTCAAAAGAAAATCAACCCGGCCCTGCATTTTGGCACATGGCTCTTTCCAACCCAGCCACGCACTGTGCACCCGCCACCGCCATGAACGCGAAGTCTCGCCACGACCCTGAGAATCTCTGTACCAAGTCCAAGGGAGCCATTCTCATCTGGAGCAGGCCCAACCCGACGCTTTGGGAGGCCGGCCGGCCCGGAGCATTTCATCTGTCGTATGGCACGACGCCTCTTCTCTAGTCGCTGCATCGACTTTTGTGTACCGAAGCACCATCCGCCATTGAGGTTGTTGCCTGCTACCAATCATACGCCTCTCCACCACAGTCTCTGCCTTCCTCCTGGGATGGGCGTTTTTTGGGTCGTGCATTTACTATTTTGCCAGTAGATTGTGCTCGACTACGACATACCTTGAAACGGTAGAATCTTCCCTGTCGGTGACCGTCGATTGAATCGAGATCGGGCATCATCGGAATTGATGGTGGCGTCAAATTGTCGATGAGTGACCTCGTCGAATGTACGACCGACAACGACAATCTACCCCTGAACTTTCCGTGTTTGTGACGACACATCGGCAATGCACTCCAAGGTCGCGTGAGAAGTAACCTTGTAGAACATCCTCTCCGGCAGGATCTGGGCGCAATGAGGCTTGTTTGACATGTCTAGATCGTCTGATGGACTTTTCAAAGTTTGATATACGAGATTGATCCTGAGCCACAAGACTCTGCGAGCCTAGATCCCCCTTATCGATCTCATGCGTCTGTGACATTCGTATTAGGGATTCCAATTTTGAATTCCATTTTCAACTACTTTAAGCGATAACTTCGTCAACCAGGTCCAAAAGGCCTCATACAGTTTACTCTTCATTCGTCAATAATCACTTCTCAACATGCATTATGGGACGCTATATCGTATAAACAGGCCACTTTTTCATGAATCCTGACAGTCCTTAATCGTCTCGAACGATGACGCGCAAGCCAAGCGAGCAGTATGCACATATACTGCTGAAATTGACATGGGATGAGCAGTATGGCGCTGTAAGCCGCAGGATATGTCAGCGTAGAGCATCATTAAGAAGGAATTCAGGGACAATCATAGACCGATAAAGCATTGGAATCTCCTTGAAACAGAGCACTCCACGTATTACCGAGTTTGGAAAAGTGCTCTGCTTCAACTGCGCGCAAATATCTCGAGAACCCCCCCGGAACTTCACTCCTTTACACTCGGATTGGCCGGATGCGGATCGAAATCATATTAGCACTACATACGTATCGAATGTTCATTCTTACGGGTAGTCTACATCGTCCTGATGTTCGTGTCAGTAGTTCCAAGTGATTCACTTTCGCCATGGCAATCCAAAGTATTCACCTTCACTCAAAGCGTATCATTGAGATATCTGGCCTATACATCAGTTGATTCAGAGCGCATGAAGCTAGTCAGTCAATTGAATTGAATTTAAACAAGTACTTGAGATTTCGGCTCCTTTTCTGCACCGGCGACCTTATGTTAGGAGATATGCTTGCGCTCATCCATATTCGCTCTGCATGCGCCCATCATACTACTACGCGATAGAGCTCCCCAAGGTCGCTCCAACCACCTGTCGTTAACTGCCCTTTTCAACTGCACCAAATAGGAATTCACTTCGCTTTTAGTTCATTAGTGGTACGAACGCAGTGCTGACGATCATAGTCTTCTTGCTACTGTGCTGATGAATGACGCCAGCTTCAACTTGCAGCTGCATATTGCGCTTAAGTGAACGAAGGATCAACATCAGCATTCGCGACAACATCAGAATCAAGAATAAGACGAACACTGCTAGTCGAACAGTGTAATGCTTATATTTTCAACCATATCTAAATTCCTTCCAAGTCATCCACATCTCTCACATTTCCTCGCAATTGATACTCCAACACCTAGCCATCACCTCCAGCAAACTGCACCGTCCATCTCCCAAAGAGAACAACCTCCACAATGGCGACCTCGTCCTCAGCCAACCCTCCACGGCACTACGTGCACCTAGTCGGCAGCGCACCGCTAGCGGACACGCCGACGGCGTTCCGCACGCTGGCTACCGCACTCCCAACGCAACTGCAGCGGCTGCCAGACGGCGAGCCCGGCGAACGCAGCCGCTTCGTGTGGTGGCAGCGGTCGGCGGTCGGGCCCACGGCAGCGATGCTGCGGCCGCACGGCAGCTCGTACGGCGGGCGCGCGGCGGGCACGGAGGCGGCGGGGCCGGGCGCGGACGAGGCCGCGCGCGTCGTGGCGCGCCTGCCACCGCTGCACACGGGCTACGACGACGCCGCGCTCGCTAGCTACGCGGAGTTCGCGGCGCTGAAGCGAGCTGGCGTCGTGCCGCCCGCCGTGCGCTTCCAGGTATGCGTGCCGAGCCCGCTCAACCCCGTCGCCCTGCACCTGCGCGCGCCGTTCAAGCCGCTGGTTGCCCCGCTGTATCGGGATGCGCTGAGCCGCGCGCTCGCCAACATACAGGCCGCCGTGCCGCGTGACCAGCTCGCGGTGCAGGTGGACTGCGCGGTCGAGTTCATGGTGCTGGAGGGGGTGAATCTGGACGTCGTGGAGCCGTGGTTTCCGCCGACGGTGGACGAGCTCGCGAAGGGCGTCGCCGCTGTTGTGGATGAGCTACGCGGCGAAGTCCAGGCTGGCGTGCATCTCTGCTATGGGGACTCGCTGCACAAGCACTTCGTCGAGCCGCGCGACATGGGCTTGATGGTCGACATGGCGCTCAAGGTCATGGAGCTGGCCACGCGGAAGCTCGATTGGGTGCATATGCCTGTGCCGAAGGATCGAGTTGACGATGCATACTTCGAGTCGTTGGCCAGGTTGAGACCTGCGGTCGAGGAGAGTGGAACGGACGTGGTTTTGGGCCTCGTGCATGCGTTTGACGAGGAAGGAACACGGGCGAGGATGAAGACGGCGGCCAAGTTCATCGGCGAGAACTTTGCCATAGCGACCGAATGTGGTATGGGAAGAACGCCGGTGGAGCACCTTGACTCGATTCTAAAGATATCGGCGAATGTGTCTGCTGGATAAGTGACATAGGGTGCATTCGGAAGGCGAAAAGGTGAAGGAATGGTTGTGAGAGAGATCTTTTAATCATTAATGCGTGAATTTATAGATATGAGCTGTACTATGTTCTTACAGCCTCCCATTAGCTTTTACCAGAGCCCAATGAGACACAAACGCTTCCATGGCTAGCACACAGACAATCCTTTCGGTGATGCACGAAATCCTCGAACATACCTATATAATGAAAGGATAGATGAGCGGGTGGGAGGCTTGACATTGCTTTAAAAAGATAGACCACGTCATTGACTCTTCTTCCCCTCTCGTTCGGCTTTCTTTAGCGCCCTTTTCCTGATATTCTCATGCATGGTCTTATTCGTATTAAGCACATAACCACTCCACACTCCAACGGTGCTCGCAATGCCGAACAGAAAAGCGCTGTGACTCCACCACGGCGTCATCGTAAACGGTACACCCTGGCTGCCACCGGCGCGTCCAATCTTGCTTAGCGTTGCCTTGACAAAGCTCTTCGCCGACGGCACGAGCAGCGAGGAGCGGCGGATCTTCGACATGTTGGACGTGACGAGGTGCGACTGGACGACCTGAACGAGGATACCGTGCGGCGCGAGTTCGGCACCCAGAGCGATGCCCCATTGCTGCAGGAACGCCTTAGAACCCGAGTATGTGGCCAGCAGAGGAGTAGGTACGACGCCGCCGAACGAAGCCATGGTCAGGATGAGTCCGCGCTTGCGCTGGATCATGCCCGGTGTGACGAGCTTGGTCACGCGTAGTGTTCCAATGTCATTGACAGTGATTATATCCTTAACCGCCTGATCAGGCGTATCCACAAAGGTTTGAGGTATGTCGTGTGAGAGGCCAACGTTGTTCACCAGGATGGAAATGTCGAGGCCGCTGGTGATCTTCTCAAGCGCCTTGTAATCGCTGTCTTTGTTGGCAGTGAAGTCCATCGACAATATTTGAACGTCAATGTTTGGGCTCTGTGTCTTAATCTCATCTTTGAGGGTGGCTAGCTTCGAGGCGGTTCGAGACACGAGGACGACATTGTAGCCTTTCTTAGAGATCTGTAGGGCAAATTCGCGGCCGATGCCGTCGCTAGCTCCGGTAATGAGGGCATACGATCCCTTAGGGCCAAATTTCGAAAGCTATAACGCGTAAATGTTAGTGTTCAACGCAGAAGTAAACTCTAGGGTTTCATACGGGAATGCCCGGAAGCAAAAAGGTACTGGCAAGGAATTGGAGGATGCTAAGAAGTTTTGACGTTACAAAGAGAATTCCAATGGTGGCTAGGCCTTGAAGAAGGGGTTTGGGGATTGGGACATCCATGATGAATTGGAGAAGAAAAGTGCAGTTGGTTGGTGATGTCGAAGTAGGGAGCGAGGTGTTGAAATATTTGAAGCTTTGACCTCAACCACTTTTGCTGCGTCTTCAATTGCTCGAGATTCCGCAGCCACAACCGCAGCTTCTGAGAGCTCAATTGACTAGCTGCAGAAACGAACGGTGGACTAGACTATAGCCAAAGTCTCATTGATTACTTCCTGACCACCCCAATATCTCTCTTCGGCTCATAAGTCTCCTCTCTGACTCCCTACTCCTCCCTCGACTCTAAAACGCGTACATCATGGACGTGTTGAAGAGCTATCTCCCTCCCTCTGAAGGCTGGCTGCCTTCTTGGATGCTATTTGTACGCAATTGACTCCAGCTTACCCTCACTTCTTCTCTCTGTTCCGTATAGATGGCTCAAGCTAACTCTGACGCACGGCAGCTGGCCACAGTCTCTATAGGCAACTCCGTTCAAGCATATAGCACTCTCAGTTACACCAAGCGCGTCTATTCTGGCACACCGGACCAAGTCACTCCCCTCTCTGCCAGAACGTTTGGCACTTGGACCTTTGTCACCGCCGTTGTGAGATTACTCGCCGCATACCATATCAACGATCCGCTTGCATACAAACTCGCCTTTATTGTATTCCTTGGTGCGAACCTCCACTTCATGAGCGAATGGCTTATCTTCAAATCAGCAAAGTGGGGAGCAGGATTGTCAGGACCGATTATAATCAGCTCCATCAGTCTCGCCTGGATGTGGACACAGTGGGACTTTTATGTTAAGGCATGAAGTAATAAAAACTTAGAGCCACCACCAAAAAGGCTCAATAATAATCTAAACTACAAGTTACACCTCAATTCTGCCTCTGCTCCTCAAAGCTTCTTCCTATACAACTCTCCTCCGCAGCCTCGAAGTCTCGCTGCAGCCTGCTCGGGGGTAATGTCCCTCTGTGGCTCTGCCATCATCTCATAGCCCACCAGGAACTTCCTGACCGTTGCGCTCCTCAACAACGGTGGGTAAAAATGCATGTGGAAGTGACTGTCCTCAATTTCGTCAGGCGTACCCTCGAGCGGTGCTTGATGCAGGCCCATGCTGTACGGGAAGTGCGTCTCAAAAAGATTGTCATAGCGGCGGGTGACCTCTGCGACAGCCTCGGCGAGGAGCTCGCGTTCACGGACGTCGAAGTCCACGAGCGCGCGCCTGTGCGCAACGCTCACAATCATGACCTCGAAGGGCCAGGTAGCCCACCAGGGACACACGGCGACGAAGGCGTCGTTGGCGAAGACGACGCGCTCGCTCCGCCGCACCTCCAGCGCCGCGTAGTCCTCCAGTAGGTGCGCTCCGCCTTGCTCCCGCCGGTACTTGCGCAGCTGCGTTAGCTCTAGCGCCGCCTCCTCCGGCAGCCCTGTCGTCGTCCAGATCTGCCCGTGTGGGTGTGGGTTCGAGCAGCCCATCGCCGCACCCTTGTTCTCGAAGATCTGCATCCACCGGTACTGCGCGTTCGGTGCGGCGATGCTGTCGTGCGAGTGTGGTTTGTCTGCGAGAGTCGTTCGGATATTGGTTGCTGCTGCAGCAAGTGGTGACTTGGGTGACAGGTGAGCGGCGTAGATTCGTGTCCAGGTTTCAATGATAGGCACAATTTCTGCGGGAGTGAGGTCGGCTAGTGTAAGGTTGTGGGCTTTGGAAAACGTTAAGACGTAGCATTTGCCTACGACTGGCTCTGCCTTGAGCAAGAGATTTGCGAGACCTGCATGTTATGCGTCAAAGATGTAGTCGAACTGCAAGTCATCTAGGTTTGACAAACTTCCGTCCTGGTCAGGAGGATGGTACTCCGCTTGCTCTTCTTTTACAGCACTGTAATCATTGACAAAGACGAAGGTGCTGTCGTAGTCGGGATTTACATCGCCTGCAGCGCGCTTGTTGCCAGGACAAAGGTAACACTACTGAAGATTTAGGTCCCAATCTTTCGTATCCATAGAATTTGCTTCGGAAGGAATCAAACCAGAAAGCTCTTCTCCCATACTTCTAAATGTGCAAACGGGATAACTAGTAGAATCCGAAGTTTGGTGACTTAATTTGACGAAAGCGTAAACTCACACTCGGGTCATATTCTGGCAACATTGTCTTGCTCGGTGTCTCTTGTTGGCCTCTTGCTATGAATCAGTACTTTGTCTGGTGAATCTCTTCGTTCATCTTACTGCCACGGCCTTTTGGTTCTGTGAGGTGAGACGAGTATCCAGCTTCCTCGCAATGGATTGTACCGCCGGTGTGAGATGTCATTCAGTATCTCCTCAGGCATTTTGAAAATATCCCAAGGACAAATTAACCTGATGCGGTCAAAATGTGAGAAATTGAACTTGGAAAGGTTTGGTGTTGACCTTTCATTGCATGGCAGAAAATGACGTTGATGCACGAAGTGGGACCGTGAACAGGGATAAAACCACCTCTTTCGAGATCGATCAGAGCATCTACCATTCCCATAGCAATCTAGTTTGAATACACTCTTGCAGACTGTTCATATTTTTCACCATATCACTCTGAGAGCATAGATATCCGTTAAATCTCTTCGAATGGGTCAATAGCCTTTCCCTTCATAGTAGTGTAGCCTTTTTGTTCCTTCTTGGGCTTCCTGACAGCGTTCTCGAGAGTTGATTGCTGTGAAGGAATCAGTAGAGTTCGGGAAAATTGTGTTGAAGTCATCACTAACATCGTTTCCTTTCTCCATGGTCCCTTCCATCCTCTTGAGAGTCTTCTCGAGAGTAATTGGTTGTGAGGGAATCGGTAAAGTTCAGGAAAATTGTGTTGAAGCCATCACTAACGTCGCTTTTCCCAACGTCCTCTTCCATCTTTGCGGCGACTATTGTCCAAAGTTGCTTTCGTAGGGTCTTAATCCCCTCCTCTATCTCATCTTCGGCATCTGCTTTCGCCTCTTGGGGTGCTTTAGATGCTCTTCATCATCACGGGCTATGGCGGCTTTGATTCTTAGGTAGCGCGAGCACTGTTATCTACCAAACAGAATATCCAAAAGGGCTTCCAGGAAACACAATCCAAATTCAATCAGTGGATTACAAATGTGCGAAAGAGGCGTGGCAATGAAGACGATCTCCCTTAGCGCAGGAGGCCGCGTCGCCAGGATTCCATCGTCAGGACTTTAGACAGACAAAGTCCGATTAGTTCTTTGCCATTAAAAGGGTTGTTAAGGCACGAAACAACGCAGAGAAGAATGGAGAACGCTACTAGTATGATGCTGACCCGGCAATGTTAAGCGACGACTTAGTCGTACTCATCTGATTACGACTAGATACCTAACTATACGTTTCACCTCTATTGTTTCATCGCAACTTGTCCAGCCCGACCGGTGTCCCATCACGCCGGCGGAAAGGTTGACCATGGTATGATCTCCACATGGATATAGCAAGTAAAACTCTCATTTACGGTGTCCTGCACTTGCAATGGTATTCGTTGAGCGGTTCGCCTACACAGAATTCTTAGCCCCTCTTATTACAGCATCATATGCAGAGTAGGAATCGATTTCTAGTCATTGTGTCCTTCATATTACTACCTAATTAGCTATGGACTACTGAAAGAAAGCAAACCAGAACCACTTCTTGACGTCCCCGAAAAATTATACCACATCGAAACGTCTCATGTGACTGTCAAGTGGTCTAGAGAGCACATTACGGCCTCGAACATTTCCACTGAAGTAGTCCTCAGCAAAGTCACTCGTGATTGATTGCCCGTAGCCGAAATTCAATGATCTGGAGGCTATAGGTGCCTCGTAAGTCGGGGAACTTATTCGCCGTATTGGATCGTCTCCTGCCGCGTATGGAGGAGTTGGTGAGCTAGAAAAGAATAGACCGTCAAAATCCGGAGACTCGGGTTCCAGTTGAGTGTCCTGAATGGTGATTGGAAGCGTGTAGTTGGGAAATTCAGGTTCGGTATCAATCACGAATTCTCTGTGCTCTGGAGGCCTCGGCAGGAACTTTTCCGGTAAGAAACAGCAGAGTAACCTTATCAATCTTCTAGTGAATCTCGCGGTTTCGGCGTGGAAGCGGCGCAATGGATAGTCCTCGGTGAGTTCTGGCATATCATATTCCGGAGGGATACGAGGATAGTATCTCCAAAAGATACGAAGGATGGGGATGCTCTTGTGAAATGTGAATCTGCCAAGCAATTTGGCATATCGGTACTCTCTTGTGATTACGCGCTCGGGTTTTCGCTCTTTTTCGAAGTCGTCATCATCATCGCTTTCATCTTGGTCGTCGTCGTCGTCATCATCCTCAGTAGGAATTTCCTTCTCTCCTACCAACCAGATAAAGAATTTCCATATATCCTCTCTACCAGGGATGTTGTGGATGATGTATTTGGCAGAACGACTGATTCTGTTGACGAAGAAGGCGATGAATATCATGGGGACAAACAGGGCCACAGATATGCCAACTGAACCTACGTCAGTATTTATGAGAAATGTTGAATGAGATTCTTACATAGGTAGCCTGAGACTTTTCTAATCGGCCACCCATCCTTGGGAACCGAGTCTGTTGGAATCGCAAAAAAGGCCGCCAGGAAAGACATAGGCAGCTAAAGTGATTGTAAATATCATTGGCGCTAGTATGTTCCAGAAACAACTTACGAAGATGATTGTCACAATCGTGAAGACAAGCATGATCTTAAAGATTTCGTGTCAGTAGAGTCATTACATAACCTATCTGTCGTTTCTCACATTAGCTTGCTTTTGCGTTTCTTCGGAGCCTTCTCGCGCAAATCGTGCTTCCCATGCATTGGCGTGCTTCTGTTTCAAATCAATGAGATTTTTGATCTGTATCGGTCAGTAATTTCGCCTACCCATACGTAGGCACACATACTTCTTCTTCAACCTTTACGGCATAATCATGCATAGAGTTCACGCTTTTGATGTTGACATCCACAATGGCGATGTTCTCGCGAAGAAGATGGTGTTCCTTAAACACGATATGCTCATCCTTCGTGCACATGGGTTAGTCTATGAATAAAAGTTCCATCATCTCGACTCACATCATGTTGATCTGGCCAATGAACTTTCTTGTCGGGATTTGGCTTATGGGTCTTTTCTCCTTTCTCAGTTTCTTCAGCATGTTTGTTGTTGTCGCTGTCTTTCGAATGAGGAAATGCCCGGCCCAGAGCCTGAAGGACTTCGAGTTGGTACGTCAAAACTGCTTTGACGATGTTCAACTGGTCTTGAATTTCCATAATCATGACTAGCAATTGCGTCTCGCTGTTCAGTTTGAAGAGCTTGTTACTTAACTTTGCTCTCTTCTTCGCATTGTATTTCACTTCTCTTTCATTCAGACTTGTCGTGGTTTTTTTGAAGGCTCTGAGTTGCTCTGTGAGTTCGCTAGCCTATCAAATGTTCAGCGTTGGATTCCAATTAGGGGCAATTGGCCTAATTACCACATCATTTATTGACGCCTGAAAACAATCTTGGAATTTCATGCCCAGCGGCCCCTCCAGTTCGAAAAAGTCCAGGCCGTTTCTTAGGATCAAATGAACCAAACCCTCTGCGGAGTCGATGAAAGTTGAGTTCTTGCCGCCGAGAGCTTCTTGGATCACATCTTTGAGTGTGTATGATTCCCTCATGTTTGTATCGCTGTTGGCGTTGTCTGGATCCCATGGATCTGAAAAGCTACTGATCACAGTTCCTGCATCATTGTCAACAAATTTTCTGCCCACCGAAGAGCACAACTACCATTGTGAAGAACCCAAAGCCAGAGCTGATCCACCATTATGATTGGATAATGGTCCACATTGCTCTTTTCATTGCTGTGATTTTTTGCCCAGCGAGAGGCTACTTGGTGTTTGTCCCGGCTCTCAGTAGACTTCAACATCGGATAGTAAAACTGGTGTAAAGTCCGGCGGCAGTGGAGAGGCAATTTGTCATTCAAATAGCCCAGAATGAGGCTCCTGTGTATGTTCTCGTTCGTTTTCTCCTTTGAGTAATCGTCTGGTTCCTTGTTTCGCATACTAGCATCTTCGATCGCACTACTGAAGTTTTGCCACTGCTTTCGTCGCTCATAACTTAAGATTGGCATCTGTGAACGTGAGAAAAGGGTAGGAGGCTATGAGTTTGTCATACTAACGAAAATGGCAAAGGCTTCTGCCTTTTTAGGCTCCTTTCCGGCAGGAGGTTCCTCAGGTCCCAGGGCGTCCGTTTCCTTGTCTGCTTGAGGCTTGGATTCGTCACTTTCGGGGATGTGAAACTGAAATGTTAGGTAAGTTTGACAATAAATTTTGAGGTCAACCATACTTGTTTGTATTTCATCGCAGCTCTGACCATATATCGATCCCATGGCTGTCTTCCTGCAACATTCAATCCATGTTAGCACGCAAATTTTAATACAACTGTAAGGCAGTTTAAAAGTCAAAGCATACCTTTATATCGTCGGAGCTTCATGGAGTCGTCTCGAATGCGTAGACATGCGAAGAGATCCTTGCGAAAGAGGTCAGTAAACAATATATAGACTACTGATAGACTAACATGAAGCCACCGTTCCTAAGTATACTGTAAGAAGGCTATTCTAATTCCGATGAATAGTTTACTTACATTGTTTGCCGGTACATGAACCCAGCGGCATGTGAAATCGACTGACGGAGCCAAACTGAACGTTTTAGCCGTGCAGTCCTTTTGATATATTAGTTCGTAGACGCTTGGGGTTTCTGGTTGCAATGTGTTGAATCTGTTCCCTTGTTTACTGTGCACAAAGATCGTTATCAACTGGGTGTTAACAAAACGACAAGCAAACCATTGTATCCCTCCTTCCTCTGGAACCTTCCAAGGATCTTGATCGGCGACGGTCTTTAATTCCCATGACCCAGGAATAGCCAAGGCATCCTTGATCCAGAGTATGCCATCGGCATAGCTCGAAGGCGTTCGATATTCCTGGTCTTTCAATTTGAGAACCGCGAAATCGCTCCTCAATTGCTGCATGATAGCTCTCCATTTGTCTCGCTCGGGAAATTCGCTTTCAGTCAAACCAACTTTTGCAGCCTTTTCAACTGCATAGTGAAGCGGAGTCTTAAGCAAATTGTCTCTGATCAAGGTTTTCGCGGTACCACTACTCAAAAGAATCCGAATTCCATTCTTGTGCCCAATCAATGTGGCCTTGTGAAGAGGGGATTGCCCGTTGTCGTCTTGCACGTTAAGGGGGAAGTCCAGCTTAACGTACCGCTCCAGATCGCTTTGGAGGTTCTCCGAGCCAGCCGCTCTGTAGACGAGAAAGCCCTTTATCCGCTCAACCACATCTTTGGGTTCAGGATCACGCTGACTACGGGATTTGCTCGATTTCGACGTGGTTTTTGCTTTGATATCTTTGAAGAGTATCCCAGAGACCTTAGGTTCCTGTTAATAGTTAGTTTTAGGTTTGCAGAACTAGACATGAGATTATTACCGTTGCCGATTTAGATGAATGCTTTTCACTGCTGCTGTAAAACCATACGATAGGTATAACAGTAGTACTATGCACCTTCGCATAGAAGCTCTTCCAGATGTTCCCTGCATTGATGGATTTCTTATCTATCCAGCCTTTGAGAGGTGCCGTTATTCCTGTATTTGAGCCTCGAGGAACACTAGCATCGTTTGACTCAGCTTCAGTCTCTGGAAACAAGGCGTTGGCAAAAATGATGCCCACTGTTTGGTCCAAGATGTAGGTTGAAGCTTCGCGAAACTCGGCATTCTCTCCGGCCAGCAAGGCAATCGCCCTCTGCAACACCAAACAGCCGAAGCCGTGTGCTAGGAAGACAATCGGGACTTTGCTGTCTCCCTTCTTTCTTTCCTCTAGCAGGAGTTTAAGGAATTTATTTGCCGTCTCGTTGAGAAATTCGTCTGGTTTCCTAATTCTTCTAGGGCTATCGTAGGCGAACATTAGCATGCGCGCGTCGAGAACACCTCTTGGAAGTAGATAGTGACCGAGTGGTGTTTTACCATCAGTAGATCGTCGCCCAGTGCTTCCTGTCACTTCAGAACGCCGGCCGTGCCGAGAAGTACTCCTTGATTCGAGTTGACTCTCTGCCTCTGATGTTTGAGATAGGGCTACAGCAGAACTACGTCGCCGTACATCGGAATGAGAAGTGGCTTCGTTATCATCATCATCGTCAAAGGACTTCCTAGCAGCATGTTGAGAACTGCTGCCTGCTTCAGGCTGTACAACATCAGGGACCTTGACCAAATTTTCTGGCCTCTTAGCTTTGGACGCATCAATTTTGGGTCCATCAGTTTTGGGCGCATCAATTTTGGGTCCATCAGTTTTGGGCGCATCAATTTTCGGTCCATCAGTTTTAGGCGCATGCTGTTCTGCCGCTAGCGTGGGTTGCGCTATCGCTTTACCATTCTTATTGGCATCAGCTGCTGAGCCTGGATCGGCAGGATCTGATCCGGGAGGATGCAATTTTCCCTCTATTTTGCCGCCAACTCGCGACGGATCACCGACATGTTTAGCAGTGTCGGAAGCTGGCGTAGTTGATTGTCTCCGAGGTATTGCTCCTTCATCCGTTGATGGTTTTCTTAATCCGACGTCGCCTTTCGAAGATGTTCTTCCTCGGTCTCGCTGACCAAGATCTGCCCCTGAAGATGCTCCCTGTTGAGCATCAGTGTTGGATTTGTCCGGCGGAGCATCAGACTCGGAAGGTTTGTCCGGATTGCTCTCGTCGAGATCTAAGAGTATAACTATGTCGACGATAATGACATTCTCCGGTACGTTATCACTCCTGCCGTTAAGACTAGATGTGAGCCGATAGGGTTCCTGCAAACAGTTAGATCTAATCCGAGTCATAGTGTAAAATCTGAGACGAACAGTGTCACCGCCATCACCTGCCGCCTTTCTCTGTGGAAATAGCTTCGCAGCGCCTGTCTTTCCTTTTGGAGGTTTGTCCGTTGTCAAAGTTTCTCCTGGCGCCGTCTTTTCAACTAGGCCTTCAGGTTCAGTGGTTTCTGCCGCTTTCTTACCGAATGCCCAATCTCGAGCACTCTGGAGCTTTCCCTTTTGAAGTTTACCGGCTGTCACAGCTTCTTTGGCCGCAGTATCCTTTCCAGTAGTTGGAGTTTCTTCAGGTGGTAGAGGATCCTCGGTTGGAGCTGCCGTAGTTGGCGCCTCAGCTCCACTCTTAGTCTTGCGTCTTTGTGGTAAATTGGGTAGATATTGCTGAATTTGTGTAAACCTCTCTCTCATTTTCGTAGGCTTCTCCTTTTGCCCTCCATCTTTCTGGGGAGCTTCAGAGTCCTTAACATCTTCACGATGCTGAGGAACATCCACCATCTCCGAACTCTTACCATGATGAGAATCTTTCTGAGTCGGATCCAAAAGCACTTCAGGGTCGTTTGGTAGCGTGGGATCCGCACCTAACGTACCGGGAACATCTTTTGATAGTTTTGGCGCCTCCGCTGGATGTTGAGGTAGCTTTTGCGAAGGTTGTTCAGTTGGCTCGGAGAGTAAAAGATCTTTCGTGAGAGGCTTGTTTGCCGAAGTACTTGGTTGAGCATGGATCACCTCATCTTCCGAATGAATAGGAGCTTCAACATTGGGAACCTGCTCCTGAGGCTTTGGTATTCCAACCGTCTTTGGTTGACCTAGTTCCAGACTTCCATGATCAATGGTTAAACCCGGCTCTCCTAACTCAACATCATGGACGATATTGGGATTTGATGCCGTTTGCGGAAGGATAGTTATCGTGACTGCGCCTGATTTCTTCTCCTCGGGAATATCGGTGTCTGAGGTTGTCCCAGTTAGATCTGAGTCACCTATGTCCTGAGTATCGACTTGATGTCCCAAGATGTTGTGGTCTCCGCTGTACGAAATCGGCTCGGCTGGGAGAATGGATTTAGTTCTGGACATCGGAGGCAATGCTTGCAAGTAATTACCAGCTGCATCAAGATGCTGCCCTGACAGAATCGAGGATGACTGAACCTCAGAAGCGTTAAGAGGCACAGCAGTACTGTCAGAGAGGTCACCTAGTTTGGGATCAACTCCCTCCTTCGCACCATCACTTAAGCTAGGGTCGAGGGAGTTGCCTGATTCCATGACTGAAGGTTTGAAAGCGAAAGGAACAGAAAAAGATAAAGAGTGATAAGATTCTTCGAGTCGAATTAACGCGGCATCTTATTCTCCGATGTCAGACCTGGAGCTGTATCTAAGCTCCACCTCCGTAGCCTCCATCGTTGAAAATAAGCAAATACAACGCCCTGATGACAGAATAGCCGAAAGCCATTTGGAGTCCAGCCTCGTCGACAATCATTGCAGGTGATACAGTTGGCAGCGGTAGCTCACGCGCGCATATTCAGCCCGGCCCACTGAGGCTGATGTATGGTGCAGCCATGTCTCCAGTTATCAGAGCAAACTTTGATGCCGAGAGCGCAAAATTGCCGGTGATCCAATCATAATACTGCAAATCTCCTCTTAGCATCAAGCTTCTTCGTATAGACTGACGGTGTGATTCCCAATGGGTTGGCGCTGGCACCTCCCTCGGACGCAGAAAATGAAGCAGGCAAAGTGATATCGAATGGAGGTGCATCATACCCCTGTGGAAGGATCCAAGGTTTCGGTTGCAAAAGCATCCGTATGGACGAATACAGTGAGATAGGGCGACACTCGTGGACATTTGGGCTGCTGTCATGAAATAGAGGCTGGCTGAGGGTACCGGAAGCTCGACACGTTCGGGGTTGGGGTTCGACGCGCATCGTCCCGCCCGCAGCCGTCAACTTCACCACTTTCGGCATTGTCCCGTGAGCACCACACAAATACACCCATTGCTTTTCCGCCAAAGCCTTCGCAGCGCCTTCAAAAGCTAGAAACGAAGACCCCGCGCATTACTTAGTCAGGGTCGGAAAGAATCGCAGCTTCGGGTACCTGCTGAAGTCCGTGACTGTTTTGGTCGTTTCAGGCGTCTCCGGACGTCTTCGGAGGCAGTTGGGCCTGATCTGAGCATTGTTGGCATTGATATGCCGGAATCACACCATCGCGGTTATTTCATCGGACTCCGACAACGCCAAAGAGGTTGGACGAACTGCAGCTCTCTGCTCTTCATCCTCGTTTGAGGTTGAAAGCTACGTGTTGTGCAAGGGTTTGCGTCGTGGCGCCAAAGTTGGCAGCGCTGTCGAATACAATGACCAGCCGTTCGGTATATCTTGCCATACTCAGTATCGTACCTCCACGCGCGGTATCCACGACGGAACCGACGGTCAAGGGTCCTCAGTCCAGCCTTCCGACGTTGCTCTTTTTGGCTCCCGCACTTCTCTATTGACCTACAGCCGGCAATCGCACGTGGTCTGTGAAAAAGCAAGCAGTGAGGTCGTATTAATAAGCTGCAGCCAGTCGCCGGACCCACACATACAACTACAGTAGTGGCGATTTGAAATGCGTGACGGAATGCGAAGGGTCGGTATTAGGATTCAAGCGTGCCGCATTCCGCATTGGCTCCGGTCACTTTCCTACGGCGGAGAAAAACTACTGGTTCAATGAGACGCTCCATTTAGCGCAATGGCAGAATAAACCAAAGGAGCCTCCTGGTTAGGGCAGATGGACGAAATTCCATGTCGTAGTTGGAGCCGAAGATGGGCTGCGGTCGACTTCGCGGAATCCTGCTCAAGGCCACAAGCTGCCTGTGGTAGTAACTTAGCAACGCCTTTACTCATGAACAGCTCATGACAACTCTGGCCTGCTCGCAAATTCCCAGTGGTTTGCTCAGCTCCAGAGACAGCAATGAAGAATAAAGGCCACACGCTGGGTGAGCATCGAAATTGGCTGTCATTTGTAGTACAGCTCGCTAAATCGTTACTTGCTGATTTGACACCCAATAGGTTCGTTGTCACCATTTGGTTACTTCAATTGCTGCAACAAACGGTTGTGCCGGTTCCACCGTATGGACGAGACTTGCGCCATGTATTCGACTTCGCTGAGAACCTACTCCACTCTGTGTCCGGTCTATTTAGAGATCACAAATACTTCCTCTCATAGCTATACCACCCATTTCTTCTCATGCTTCTTCGAAATACTGAGTACTATCGGAATATGCAGGTATCCATCCATCCGTGGCCGCCAGTATCATTTCCTTCACCATATCCAAATCTTCCATATACCAAAATGCTCAAACACGGGCTTTCGAGTCGCCTCTATGTTCGTTTGTTCTTGAGCGCATTGAATAATCTCAATTCAAACTGTCTTTGTTAGATTTCAAACAAACGGTGCTTTTCTTGCATGGCATCTATTCTAGGCCACATCTTTGAGTACAACACCCTTTGTGCCCTTCTAATGGTATTAAAAATCTACTAGTTCTTGCGGAACTGCTTCCTCTTTCTAGATACTCAACCTGATACACTTCTCAAACTTCGATAGTTCCATTTCAGCAGCTCACTGTCACCGATATCCGTCCGTTGGCCGATATGACTACGTTCCACATGATAGTTCCTTTCATCCAAGCCGTCGACGTCTTTACGGCTACCAACAAGTCTCTGGTAGCACTAGTTATCGAGTGGCTTCAGATCAAATTGTCCGACCAGGAGGACGTCATCAAACGCATCAAGAAGCGATACTTCTCCTCGAAGGTCAAAGCAGTTCTCTTCCTCATTCTCGTGCTCTTTGCTCTTGTTCGTTTTCAAATCGCAGTATATGAAGCAAACGAACCTTATCCACACCACGCGGGAGAATGTCGCAGGAATCATCACAGTTCTCTTTGGAAGAGGTATGCATGCACAGCAAAACCTCTCTTCTTCGCCCTGAACAAAGGCACAGAGCTCAAATTCGCCGACAGTGTCCAGCAGGATTCTGATATGCCCGACGTAGTCGAATATCTGATCTGGCCTGCCGAAGCACCACGCAACTACGCAAAACATATTCAACACCCGTTGCGGAAGATCAACACAAAATGTGGCAGATACATTTCAAAATTTCTTGACGGCCGCCAAGAAACTACCTTCTCTCTTTCACAGTCCATTGACGGCGCCACGTGGGGTCGCGCACATGTGGGACAAGACAATGACGATCCCGGCGTTCCGACAAAGATCTCTGCCTTCCCGGCGCAGCCACTGCATGTCTCCATGGCAATTACCATCGCCTCCGCCGCTATGGAGTGCTGTGCAACGCCAGCCGCATCCTCTCCCATGCACCGAGCGGATCAAGCCATCGAAGGGCCTTTGCGCGGCAATCGCGTCATTCACATCCCCGAGATCGACCTCACCAACGAGGAAAAGTCGTGGATACTCCTGGGAGAGTGTATGTGGACGTTCGGCCTAGACATGTCGGAAACGGACGCCATTTTCAAGAACTGCGGGCCGTGCGGCCGAGTGGAGCGTTCGCCGGCGTTCGCAATGTGCAAGGGTGGACATGCAGGCGAGGAGTTCATGGAGATGCTGCGATCGTTTCGCGAGGTCTTGGCTGAAGAATCCGAAGGTGAGATGAGGGAAGCTTTCAAGGCGGAGTTTAAAAGAAGAGGTGGGTTTAGATGGCTTCAGCAGGGAGAGCAGAAGCGGAATAAGGATTGGAAAGGAGATGATATCTTTGCGCATATGCTCTGAACGGGCATGATTAGAGATGCTGGGAGTTTCTGGTATGTTGAGCTTCAGATCATCGTGAAGGTCCGGCTCTTTAGAGTCTCTAGAAATTCATGAACCTTTAGATACCCATTTCACCATTAGAGAAAGTTATTAATAGCGGGCATTCCGTTCATCCAGCTTCAGTGGAGTACGAAAAGCCGTCATTTAATAAGGTGGTTAAATTTCCCACATCAATGCCTCTGCGTTTTATATAGCAATACAGTACTCCGTATGATGGTCACTGACCGGTTCCGTGTGATGCGTTCATCCTGGTCACTGGATCTGCGGTTTTGACGTTCGCGTCCAATCACGCCCAACGCATCTGCATGTCCCGAATCGACTTCCTACTTGGCCAATCGCTTCTACTTCTCTGCCGGTTTGCCGTGATCTCTCCTTCGAACTGTTACCGCTCTTCGCTTCCCCCTCATTGCTCAAAGTGCTTTGGTACTGACCCGAGGTAAAGCTGAATGGACTGGGACAATGCTAATTGTAGGAAGAGTTCGGCCAACGCAATGATTTGCATCCAACAGCTTGGGCCCGGGGATAGCCATATAGGGCAGGTCTGGTGGTAATTGCTTGTCGCTTCCACGGTGTTATGATTGGAGCTCTGAGAACATAATTGACCATGCCGTGCACAACTTTGCCGCCACTGTTGATCTTAAAACGATCCCGGATCGGCTGCTCCAGAAACCCCCGCCCAAAGCTACGGGTAAGGATATTTCAACGCCACGTGAAGCTGTTAAAAAGCCAAACCTGCTCTCATTTTTACCGATTGGAATGAGAAAAGAAAACTGAGCAATACTCCCATGTTGGACGGGGTTCTAACTGGGTCTTATTAAAGACGCCTCGCCAGGCGAGACGCTGACAGGTAAGTGTCCACCTCCATATTTATGCGGGAAGAGCAAAGGCACCTGGGCGAAAAGTTGCGCTTCTATTGCTGTCTGAACCCTTACTTACGATGCTAGATTCAAAACCGTTCAACCAGACCAAGTAGCATGCCTGACCAGGCCGAAGGGCCTATTAGCTCTTCCATCGAACCGTCGTACCAACTTAGTCCACAGAGCTCAGATGAATCTGCGAATGGATATGCTCCAAGCTATTCTGGCTCGGCAGCAGAGAAGTTCGAGGCAGAGGCTGAGCTGGAGAAAGGAGCTTCCCTCACAGAAGTAGTCGAGGAGAAGTCCACCGAGACGCAGGAAGAAGAAAGCGATCCCAATATCGTGTGGTGGGATGGGCCTGATGATCCCCAAGTGCGAATGCTAACTCCGATGAATGATTCTACACAGTTCGCTGACGGTGTTCTAGAATCCCATGAACTGGCCAGCTGCAAAGAAATATGGCATTTTGGGTATCCTATCCTTTCTCACTCTCCTCACGCCGCTTGGTTCATCCATGTTCGCGCCAGGCGTGCCACAAGTCATGAAAGATTTCCATAGCGACTCAGCGACGTTGGCCACGTTCGTCGTCTCCATCTACATTCTGGGATTTACGTTTGGACCGCTCCTGGTCGCGCCGGCGAGTGAAATGTACGGGAGAATGCCGGTCTATCATGCTGGAAATTTCTTCTTCCTCATCTTCACGGTTTGCGCAGCGCTCAGCAAAAATATGGGCATGTTGATCGGATTCCGTTTCCTTCAAGGCCTTGCGGGATCCACTCCAATCACCATCGGCGGTGGCACAATCGCTGACTGTATGCCTGTGGAAAAAAGAGGCAAGGCGATTGCTATATGGTCCATGGGCCCACTGCTAGGTCCTGTAGTGGGTCCGGTGGCAGGTGGTTATTTGTCGCAGGCCGCAGGCTGGAGATGGGTGAGTGATGGCTTTAAAGCTTGTTCTACACCTACTTACACGGCACCCAGGTGTTTTGGCTACTAGCGATCGTCGCGGGCGTGTCTGCCGTCATCTGTGCGATCTTCCTTCGAGAAACTTATGCGCCAGTAATCTTGGCTAAGAAAGCTGAACGCCTACGCAAGCAAACCGGAAATCCAAATCTCCGCAGCAAACTCGATAGTGGACTCTCAAAGGCGGAATTCTTCAAACGTTCCATTATACGGCCTATGAAGATGCTCGTACTCTCGCTGATTGTCTTCCTCATGTCGGTGTACGTAGCATTCGCGTACGGCATCCTTTATGTTCTATTCACCACCTACACTTTCGTCTTCGAGGAGAAGTACCACTTTTCGCCAGGTTCCGTCGGTCTAACGTATATTCCTTCCGGAATCGGAATGTTTTCGTCCATGCTCTGCATCGGTATATTCTCGGACCGCATCATCCAAGGGTATCAAAAGAACGGGCGTACTCTGACTCCCGAGATGCGGCTTGCTCGAAGGTTGACCGTACCCGGGACCGTGGCGCTGCCCGTCGGTCTGTTCATCTACGGGTGGGGTACGGACAAACACGTGCATTGGATTGTGCCACTCATCGGGACAGTGTTCGTGGGCGGCGGCGTCATGGGCTGCATGATCCCGACATCGACGTACCTCATTGATGCATTCCAGATATACGCCGCATCGGCAATAGCTGCGAACGCCATCATGAGGTCGCTCCTTGGAGCCCTCGTTCCACTCGGGGGCCTGAACTTGTATAACAAGCTAGGGCTGGGCTGGGGAAACAGTCTGTTGGCTTTCATCTCCCTGGCATTGATTCCTGTGCCCGTTCTCTTCAGAGCATACGGCGAGATGATACGGAAGAGATTTCCGGTTAAGCTCTAAAAGGTCTATTACTTTTGACATGTTACGGCGTCGAACTGTGACCTTATGTTTGGCATGGCAGCTTGCGTTCGGCGACAACGCACCGCATTTTCTTGGCGATAACGGCGACCTTTCGCATGGATTGAGGCAAGGTGGAATTGCATGGAATTTGTGAGGCCTTGTTTATGGGTGCTGTAGAGGCCTTCGAGAACTTCAATTAGTTGAAGCGCTCAAGGCATAATCAATTTAATTTCATGCTGTATCTAGCCCGCATATGCTCACATTCTGCATCGACATCGTAGTCCTTTTGCATTCATGCTCATCAATTTTGTGACATTGTGCTTCGGCCTCTCGACTCTCTTCAAATGTAGATGGGAGAGAAACGCTTGAGCGTAGGTAACGTACGGAGTATCATGTGGAAAAACGTATAAGCAGAACGCTGCAACAATGAGAAAACCCAGGTAACCGCATGCAAAACGCGCAAGTGTGTTGGTGTGTACTTTCAAACATCATAATCCCTCAATAACATTGGGATGTGGGTATCGTCAGATAAAGGGGATTGTAACAGTTCCTCCACAGAAGATAAAATGCCAACGGAGTCCAGCACGCTCCCAGCGCGGCGGACAGTCGCGACGCTAGCGGGAAGTTGGGTGATGGGGACTAGGATTCAACCTTCCGGAAGCGAAACAAGAACCCAAACGCCTGCATTCAAAACACCATCCAAGTCAGTCTCCTTGAGAATAAGCAAAATTTGTTTGTTAACACTCTCCTATATGCACCAGGCTCCGTCAAGAAAGGTGTCCGCCAAAGCGAACGTAGAGAGTAACAGAATAGGCTCATTACGCCTTATTTATCGTTCGCTAGACGGTTCTTGCAAGAAGACCTTTCGTGGCGATCTCGGTTGTCTTTTCGTGTGAGTACCATACCACAGAGCCTGCATTTTGCGGAGCGCGCAGCCCTACGACTATCACCTCGGTCTATGTGCTTTAATTCGTGGCGGTGGAGGTCTCTGCTATCTGAAAACATCTTGCCGCACCACGCGCAACGAAACTTCTTATCGTGACGACGCATGTGGCTCCTGAGGAGAGTAAGTACGACCAGGCTGGAAATAAGAAAACACTTGAGTGGCTTACCGGATGGACTTGACGTTCTTACTGCATATCGGGCAGGCTTCACGAGTGGGAGCGGAGTCCGAAGTATCAGTCGGATCGCTCTCATCACGTGACTGGTTGCTCTCTGGTGGCATTTGGTCTACATCATCCTGGGACGGCAATGTTGCATTGGACGAGTGGAGGTCTGAAGTGCTCTCAACCTCTTGCTCCTGCGTAGGCTGCAGGTATGGTGTCATGGCTGAGCGATCCCAGATCGTATGTTGTGTTGCACTACCGTACGCTGAGGTCTGGTGCTGAGCATGTTCGGTTTGGGTGTGAGGGATACGCTGAGAGTCAAACGAAGTCGTATCCGAAGCAATCCCAAATCCCGTCTCGTAGCGCACCTGATATGACTGGTTCTGAGATAAGCCATACTCAACACCCCACTCGGTTGTATGTAAAGGGTGAAATGTTGCAACGTCTGAAGCTTCGCCGTTGCCCAGGTCCTCGATCCCAGCGATTTCTTCGGGGTATTGTGGTTCGGCCTGCGGGTTCGGATTTTCAGGCAACCCCAATCTAGCCACCCGCTCCCCTGGGTGCTCACGTTCAGGGAAGAGCGTTGTAGTCGACCAGGGCTGAGGATTTTCTTGGAGGAGCCAGTGATTGGGCTCAGGTTCGTTTTGATCATCATGGCCGTGGCCTTGGCTCGGAGTTGGCTGAAAATAGTAATCACGCTGCTCGTGGTTGCCATAGAGATATTGAGGCTCGGGAGAACTGCTTCGGACAGTGGAAGGCTGTCATTTTGAGTCAGACTTATGTCGAGTGGAAATACGAGCCACAATCCACTCACCCTGTTGCAGATATCACACAGCATCGTCAGTTGATCGTGGTAGCAGTACAACGAGGACGCATTTTCGTCATAGTAGCTGTCTTCGGAGAAACCACTGCCGTCCTCGTTGAGCGGGATGTACTGGCTCATTGTGCAATTTTGGCGACTTTCTAGGCAATCAACGGCTCCTGTGAGGTCTTGCTGAGTCGGAGGCCTCCGCTTGGTGTATGCCCGAAGTCCAGGCAGACGCCTGCGGCCAAGCGGCCCTGAGAGAAGAACGGAATAAGTAGAAGCGCAGCACGGTAAAAAGGGAGTTCCTGTGAGACAAAGCGCAGATTTCGTAGGAGGAGCTTCTCCAAATCTAAAAGGGTATACCTAAGGCTCATCGGACAAGAAGTTCTGGTAGAAGAATAGTAGTCAGATGGTGACTATGAGGGTGTCCTTGGCATAGAGGCCGCACACCAAGTCACGCATTTCGCGCGCTTGTCCCATCCTAGGGCCAGCTGTTCCCATATTGAAAAGCGGTGTTGAGTAAGATCAACGAGCGCTTGAGAGGAGAAGTGCTTGTGCAAAGGAACCACTCTGCCAATCTCGCAGTTAAAGGGCTGATGGATCCACGGATGCGGCGGCCGGGACGCCTCTTCCTCTTTATATGCGCCTTTGAGGCGAGACCCACCTAGTTTGAGCCACGGCGCCTGCCAGACATGCTTTTTCGGAGGTCGATCGCCAGCTTTGATTGGGGCCCATCCTGCGAACGGAATCAAGAGCTGAAAGGCGAGCAGCGCCATCGACACATAAAAAGCTGAAAAGTCCTCGAATGGCTTTGATTGCCGCATTGACGCTGTCGAGTCAACACGACACCATTGATCAGTGCGATTGTGATCTACTGCGCGTCGAAGTTAGCATTTGTATAGGTAAAAACAGTAGAAATTTAGCACGAAAGAGCTTGGAAACCGTCTCCTGCTTTATATCCATCTTGTGATTAGTTCCTGCAAGGCTATCGTACTCGTATCACGCCGCAAACAGCGAGCGGAAGGCGCGTGGGACGGAGCAATCACCGAACACGGCTTCTGAACACGCACGGAAGGCAATGCTAAACGCCGATTTGATGGCTATGTTCGTTCACAAGAGCATTGATATTTTGCCGGCTTCGTTATGTTTCTGAGCATGAGGTGGGCGGTATTGTTCTTCTATATCGTACGCCCCTGGCCCTGAAACGGCGGTAGTCGGGTGTGACAAACATGTTCTCCCTTGCAACATCTTCTATGACCCTGAAGGATCTGCCAATCTATTCCTCCTTACCTTGTTTTGGGCTTCTATTTTCTTGGTCGAAGCTGGGGCGCCCAGTGCTTCACGGACACGTCCAATTTCGTAGGCTGATACATGGCCATTCAACCGTCGATTCTCTTCAGGCTTCAGTGTGGATCAAGTGACCACTATCTGAGTATTCTCATTCGATCCGATGTAAGCTCTGCAGTTGGTCGGCTGCATCTTTGAGTCGAAGCCCTAATTAGCTTCGTCTCAATCAATCACAAGAGTAATGGGGAAGTTGGGTTCTTATTGCTCCTTGCCGTTCAAGTGCCTTCCGTCAGAGCGTGATTTGTAACTCACCATTGGAAACGTGGTTTTCGAGGACTGATGCCGATTATCGCGTGAAACCACGTGGTATCCTGATGGTTCTTCATCGAATCTTCACCTCCAGCCACCCTTATGAGTCTGAATTGCCTCTGCATTCAATTACCGACATGAGCGCACGCACAAATGCCAAGGTCTTATCGGTGACGGCGATTGATTCTGGCGTCTCGCGTTTGCTTGGCCGACCCACATGCTACCTCTTAGGCACCTCGTTGGCATGCAAGCCCGCATGTCACCTTGTCGAAAGCTGAACCGTTCCTTCACGGAGAAAAATTATGAAAAGAGCAAGTCATCGTATACAGGCAAAGTACAAGAAAAGTTATCCGTCTATGTGTTGACAACGCAATTATCTACAGTACTTCGCTTCCCATTTCGCAACTTCGCCAGCTGTCTCCAGCGTTTAATGATATTGCTATTCAACATTCGATGCATTGAGCTCTCCGTTCATCCACTCCTTCTCTCGGTCGCTACTGTTCCCAACGCGTTCAAAGCATGTCTTCAATCAACATAGAAGAACCCATTACCTTAACTTCAGACTCGGTAGAGAAACAAACGGGGAGTGTTAGTGTCCGTGAAAAGACTCGCAGTTGGTCAATCCGACCTGAGGGTGAGAGCGGCAGGAAAGGTATCCATCCATGGAAATTCATTGTAATTTGTTTTCGAAGTAGCTGTCACCTTTCACAATACGTGAATGTACTGTGGCCGTTCGTTCCAGCTGCGTTGGTACTGGTAAGTTGAAGACCTTCGACCACTTTGCTCCAGAAACAATCAAACTAACGAAAATCAGCACTGGGTCCGGCCTCATGAAGAGCTATGGAACTTTATCCTCCCTTACATCGCAATGGTCCCCGCCGCAAATCTTCTCGGCTTTGCTGGTCAAGAGCTCGCTCGCAAGCTTCCCAAAGTCGCTGGTGTCCTTGTCGAAACGCTGATCGGCTCCGTTGTGGAAATCATACTCTTCATGGTCTTAATAGCGGAAGGAGGTCGATCAATTCCAATCATCAAAGCCGCGATACTTGGTTCCATACTTGCGAACTTTCTGCTGTGTCTCGGACTTTGCTTCCTAGCCGGTGGTATCAGAAGAGAAGAGCAGGTTTTCCACGAAGCAATTAGCGAAGTCGGTGGCAACCTGATGCTTGTTGCTGCATTTGGCCTCATTGTTCCTGGTATCTTCAATACAGCTCTCACGCAGACAGAAGATGTAGCAGACAACGTCCTGAGAATCAGCCGCGCATCATCCTTCATCCTTCTCATTGCTTTCTTCGTTTTCATCTGGTTCCAGATATTCACCCACCATGGGCTTTACGACACGGTGCTGAACAGAGATGAAGAAATCACCGAAGATCACTCGTATTTGTATAAGCCTAAGCTCACCTTGACAGAAGCTTTGGTTGCACTTGCGTCGGCACTGGCTATAGTGTCCATTATGGCTGTGTTCTTGGTACAGCGCATTGAATTCATTGTTGAAGAACACGGTGTGAAGGATGCGTGAGTTTGCTCCCGGACAGCTAAAGTAGACTGATGCTAACGAATGTAGCTTCCTTGGCCTCATACTCGTACCACTTGTCGAAAAGGCCGCCGAGCACATCACCGCCATCGACGAAGCGTGGGATAATCAAATGAATCTCGCGCTGGCACACGTTCTTGGCTCTTCCGTCCAAACGGCATTGTTAAACACGCCGCTCGTGGTCATCGTAGGCTGGGGAAGAGGCGTTCCGATGGACTTGAATTTCGAAATCTTCGATGCGGCTGTGCTCATTTTGGCAGTACTTGTCGTGGGTAACTTCTTGCGTGACAACAAGAGCAACTACCTCGAAGGAGTACTTTGTGTACTCGTCTATGTCATCATCGCGATCAGTGCGTTTTACTATCCAAATCCGCAAAGTCAAACCGGGACTATTTCCGGAGGAGGTTGAAGGAGCTTACTCATCTGTTGGCCATACATGTACTCGTTCTTACGCGAGTCCTCATTAGATACAGGCCGTATTTCTTGCTGGAAAGCGGCTTGGACTGATGTCATTTCAGGAGCTGCAATGTCCAGGAATAGCCACAGGCCTCTAAATGTCTATAGGGTTACAAGTTTTGATGGCAGGCTCTGGTGCACCCTAAGATTGAGCGTACAAAATTTGAGTATTATCAATCAATTTGTCACTGATAGGTTATTAGAAGCAGGGACGGAATGAATGTAGAACTGGAAAGTTCCTGCTCGAATTCAATACTCTCTAAGTCTATGCTTGTTTAAAGTAGGGACTCTTAGTCGCTGCGCTACGTCTTGTAGCTGCATTGGCTTTTCTTGTTTTCGCTCGTGCACTGCTGCCATGGCCGCGAGTCGTGCTTTGCGCAGGAATATAGTTGTCATCAGACTCCAGCTCAGATAGTTCAGAGGACGACTCTCGATCATCGGGAACGTTCGTAGATTGAAGTGATATCGGAGTGTCAGGATGTTGTTGCTGCGTCTTGGAGTTTTCTTCTAAGCCATGGCCATGGTTCTCGATCACTAGCTCGCTCGGATGTTCCTCTCCTTCATCTTCATTGTCGAGCAAGAAGCCGCCACCTACGACCTCGTCTTCATCGTAGCCGGGTAGGAAGAAACCACCAGCGCCGGCATCTGGATCGCCACTCGGAACGAACCCTTCCTGCTCCTCGGTCAGTTGATTGCCAGTTGCTTGACCATCCGCTTCTCCACCCAGTTCCACTTCATGATATTCTCTCCGAACTCTCTCTCTAATGACCATACCAACATAAAACTTCTTCCACAGCCCAAGCACGAGTGCTTCTCGCTTCGCTTCATCCTTTACACGTTGCCTTTCTTGATCTTCTTCCCAGGCATCAATCACCGCATCCTCGTGCTCCTCTGCCACGACAACGCCCGTGAGCACAGGCACCGCTCTCTGCTTGCCAAATTCGAACCCCGTACAGGCCTCTGCGAATTCAATCCCGAGCTTCTTACAGAGCTTTGCCGTTCCACGCAGAGGAATATGCACCGCACCACGAGGAACCATGGACGGCACATAGACGTCAATGTTGCCAAAAGTGTTCTTAGGAATGACACCATCGGCGCCTATGGGGTCAGGGACGATCCACTCGGTCTGGTGCTCAGCGTACAAGCCCTGCAGCGGGGTCTCGCCCGACTGGCGAGCAGCCTCCTCGACCTCGCGGCGGCGGACGAGGGTGACGGCGCGGTAGGGCACGCGCTTCAGCGGGCGCTCGCCGGCCTTGACCTGGCGGCCCTCCTTGTGCCAGGTCTCGACGGTCTTGCACGCGAGCACGTCGGCCCGCCGGTACACGGGCTCGTCGCGCTCCTCGCCCTTCGCTTTGGTGCGGAAGTGCCGCACCGCTTGCGCGCCTGGCGCCAGCGCCTCTTCGCGCCGCAGGAACCGCTCCAGCACGAACTCCGATGACGTTTTGTAGCCTTGCAGCGTCTCTATGCCGCCGTCCTGGCCGTCTTTGGACTTGCGATCGGGCTGAACGGCGACGAGATCGCGTTGGTCTTCGATATCGTCGGCTGTGGTGCGTGCGATAGCGAGACGCTCGAAAGGTGACAGAACCCGCTTGAACCAGTCGTATTCCTCATGTCGGATGATCTTGCCGTGCCTATTGTAAATAGGTACTCGTTCCAGTGGCATGCGGAACTGTTTTGTCTTACCGGGCCAGACGTGCTTCTTCAGGTACCGCACCGTGACGTCTTTAGCTGTTTTGTCGACCGAATACGCAATGACGTAGCAGATGACTTGCTTGGATTTCTCGGCGGCAGTACCTTTGGGTTCGAAAACGGAGAGATGCTCTGGTTGAGTTGCGATTATCGGGTTCACAAGGACCGATACTGGTATCCACGAGTTGCTGGCAGGAGAGAAAACTTCAGTCCAGTATGTCGGGAAAGTTAGATCTTCGTCGATTCTACTCGTAGCCTTGCGTGCTAAAGGTAGAGTTGATGTGATGTCGATGATAGACGCTTCTGTATCCGAATCCGTTGATGGCGGGTCACTGAGCTCACTGCTGCTATCGTGAAGGCTGATTGGCGCCGATGTAGTGCCACTCTTGGGTCGTTTTGAGAGAGCAGTCATCGGACGAGTCCTAGTTCTTCCCAGTCGTACAGGAGAGCGAGATGGGCCTTTCGATGCATTCGTTTTCTCTGCTACCACTTCTTTGTCTGCAGATACTGTCTCAACACCACCTCGAACCCCAGTAGGCGCCTTAGTCTGATTTTCATGTTTCTGACGAGGCTTTCCTTCCTCTTGCTTTGTCCAGCCAAATCCTACTGGCTGTAAACTGACAACCATTCTCGAGTCGATTCGTAAAGCTCTCAGCAGAGCAGTGAAAAGTTGAGCGCCGACATCTCGACTACCTTCATACTTCTTTGCTAGCTCGCGGAACTCTGCTAGTGACGCAATCCTTTCTCCATGCAGTGCGGGATCATGTGGGTCATTTTGGAAGGACTTAATTTCAGCATCCTGCTCTCGCGGCGAGAGGTATCCCTGCTTTCGTAGCGCAGGTGCCGTGATTCGAAATCTCTTCCTCCAGTATGCCGACAGATACTTTAGAAGGCGTATGAGAGGGTCGCCACGACTAAGGTTTGGCGATTCATTTTCAAGCTTCTCGGCATCTACGCCCCAATCACGAATCTTTTCCCGAGCTGATGCCTCTTTGCTACTGTCCTTTACCTTGCCTTTTCCTTTCTTGCCTATCTGACTTGGATCCTTCGGTTCCGGAATACCCATCGCGCTTCGGTACTTCCTGACTTCAGCCTTGACGCCATCGCTCATTCCACTTAAGAGTGTCTCCTGTACCTCCTCATCGTTGATCCAAGTATTCCGAACCGCGTTGTGCCACACTAGGATTTGTACGTGCATCATGTGTGTCTGATTGCGGATATTTCGTTCAATCTTCGATGGACCTTTCTTTCCAACAGCAGCTTGAGCTGCAGCTCGATCGTACAACGGTGCATCATGTTTCTGTATTGTGATCTCCAAGTCCTGCAGACCCGCCATTTCACTTGATGGAGCATTGTAACCGTCTCTTAAAGGCTCAAGATGATGGGTGAGGTTTGACGTGACCGCATCTTCCCATTCCATTTCCTCATCGCTGCTTTCTTCCTCGTGCACTGCAAGTTCCTTGCCCTTGGAGTTATCCGTTCTCCTCTTCTTAGCCGCAGGTGTGGGCAGGGTATCTTCGAATTCTCCGCTGCTAAGGTCGCTCGAGGAAGAGTTGTCATCGTTACCAGCCAGAGCGTCTAGGAAAGCTTTGTGCTCATCTGGACTGCGCGCAACTTTCGGTTCATCGTCAAGAGCTTCGAAGACAGTGGGGCGACCGCGTGTGGAAGGTTGCTTTCGCGGCGGAGGTGTGGAAGCTGACTGCGAAGGTGAGTGGTGCCTCTTCCGCGGTACGAATGGAGGCATGACTCCTCCTCAAGACGAACTGTGAAGATGCGCAGTCTCGCATATTCAAGCGCGCATTAAAGAAATTCGACATGATGCGCGCGAAGCATGAATGTTCTGGGAGTCAATGACGGCAGATCGGCCAGAAAATGCGCCGACACCACAGTTTGTGTTTGCCTCGGGCATCCAGCCTTGAGCTTAGTAATTCGCAAGGCCAGAAAACGAGCATGATGTTTCGCTCCCACAAGTGTTGCACGGCTTATTTGAGATCGAAATACGGAGCATTTAGAAGGAACATCTCATTGCTGTTTAAGGAGTGCCAATAACTGATATTATGGACCCATCTACTACACTGGGTCTTCATATCTACTGAGACAAGAGACCATTGAAATACCATTTGATGGTACGACCTATTCTCGTTTATCGCACGAATCGAAACGAAAGAGTCACTCAGTTTTACTGTATCTGTACCCAAGATTCACATCCAGCCAAGAGGGCTTTTCTGGAGAACGTCGTCAACGTGAGCAGTTGCTCACATCGATTTTCCGTCAACCTTCTTCAGGTTGAGCTTCTCGAGCTCTACGTCATCGAAAGCACGAGCCTGGTAAACAAATATCAGCGTAGAATTTAGAGCTTTCAGAGTTCAATCCCACATTAAAAGCCAGGATATCCGGGTAGAAATCTTCTTTGTTGCTGGAGCAGACGACACTAGTTCCACAAGTGGGACAAAAATGGTGCTTGATTTTCTCCTTGTTGAAGGTGTAGCTAGTCATGTCATCGAGTCCTCCCTTCTCCCACTTTGTATCTGCATCCCTGGTGTAGACGAAATAGTATCCGTTTTTGCTGCACACGGAGCAGTTGCAGCTGGACACGGTGGACTGTGGGTCGTCAAGCGGAGGTGACAGAATGGTGGTAAAGCGATTGGCACCGCAATGACAGCCACCAGAATAGGTCTTGGAAGCACTCTGAGTCTCAGCAGGAGGAGCCATTGTGATGGTCAAGGATCGAGAGCGTTGAGAGACAGGTTTAAAACTTCATGGGGTTTTCTTCAATTGCAATCTTCCAAGGTGGAATAGAAGGTGAAGACGAGTAACGCAATGCGTTCTCAGCCAAGGAATTGAGCCGGTTCAAATACTCGCGTCCTCCACCGAGCGTTACTTCTTTGAATTCACCGCCGGACTATCTTAACTCGCATCAAGTGTGTGGTGATACGACAGCGCAACCAACCGCGTCGGGACTCGCATTCGCGTGAGACGCACGCCCTCAGGTGATACTGCACCTTCGCCTGATAGCCTGTATCGTTAGTAATTTGCCAGTGATGTGGTGGCCAATGGCTGCAGTTGGAGAAACGCCGAGCTACGGTTGCAAGACGGCTTTCTGCCGTATGGGCGGAATCTCTGCAGGAAGAAGGTCCGATAGCAGCGCTGCTGCCTGTTCATCTTGCAGTGGCTGCAAGGAACACTTAGTACCTACTAATTACGGAAGAAAAAATGGCCGTCCTCGGATGTTGCAGAGATTGCCAGCCCCTCGAGAAGCGTCAATTCAATCATCATTGCGTCCTTTTCATTTCTCTTAACCCTTTAATATTCGTGTACAGCTTCTGACTCGCGATGGCTTCCGTCAAGTCCCTGCCACCGCTTCAACGCTCCAGATACCACCATATTTAACGTCCCCCACTTCATGACGTCGAGTGTTCTAATTACGGAAACAACGCAGCCTTCCCCTCGGAAAATCTTTGCATCAGGCTGGGAATAAAATGCTACGCTTCACCCCTGGGTCTCTGAATTTCAAACAAACTCATAACACAACCCCTAAGAGCCAAAGTTAAGGTGGTTGAAGAACATACCAATTCACGGACTAGAAGGAACACACTATTATAGCACTCATCATACTCGTGTCATATCCCACTTACCTTTTCGCCATGGTGAACTCAGGTGCATCAGCAGACAGGCCTTATATCCACGGCCATCATGCTTCTGTTCTGAAATCCCATACCACCCGCACTGCGGCCAATTCTTGTGCCTATCTACTGCCATACATTAAGCCCACCGATCGTATCCTAGACATTGGCTGCGGGCCCGGAAGCATCACTCTAGACCTCGCACAATACGTCCCAAATGGTTCAATCACAGGCATTGACATCGAGTCAGCCAGGACCGCACTTGAGGATGCCCAGAAGCGAGCAAAGGACGAAGGAAAGCACAATGTTACGTTTCAAGTCGGCGACATCTCAAAGCTGGACTTCGCGGAAGGAAGCTTCGACATTGTTCACGTCCACCAGGTCATTCAACACGTTCCCGACCCCGTAGGTGCTCTAAGAGAGATGCGGCGCGTGTGCAAGGTTGGCGGGCTCGTTGCAGCGCGAGAGACGGCAGAGATGATGTGGTATCCAGAGCTTCCCGGAATGGAGGAGATGTTTACGCTGTATAAGAAGGTTGCAGCTTGGACTGGAGGCACGCCTGGTGCTGGTAAGCAACTGAGACCTCTTGTGAAGAAGGCAGAGTTCAAGCCAGAAGATATCGTGATGCACGATGCGTCATCTTGGTGCTACAACACGCCTGATACCATCGCGACATGGTCTCACATGTGGGCCGATCGCATTGCAGGAAGTAGCTTCAAGACCAATGCTCTTAATAGTGGATTTGCGACGCAAGCAGATCTCGACAGGTTGAGAGAGATGTGGCTAGGTTTCGCGAAGGAAGATGACGCTTGGTTCACTCTGCTCCATGGCGATATTATTCTCAAGAAGAATGAAGCCTAAGGGCATATTTGGGTTATCTTAAGTTGTAACTTGGTGCTCGGATAGAGAAAAGTCTTGAATTTTAAATCGATATGCGACGGACTACTGTAGCTTCTGAGTGGAGGCCGTGATTGTGGCGCACCGCTCGGCCACTTCCTCTCACCGTGGAGACGCGTCAAAGCTAGCAGTCATGGCGAGCTTTGTCTAGAAGCTAGCGCCCAGCAAATACCGTGAGGCATATTGACTTCTTTGTCCGATCTCTACTAGTCTCCACTACATGTATATTCGACGCCGTTCTCTCTCACAGTGTGTTCCCACTTGCCAGCGCTTCTCCATCTTTGATAATATACGGCAATAGAAACCGTCAACGTAGCTCAGCCATGGTCCATGCGATCTGAAGGCTACATATACTCCATAATAATGAAGGCTCACGGAATTAAAGATCTGGCAGGTACAATCATGGCCTAATTTCCGCAGAACAGTGTATGGACGTGAAGTTGGAGCGAATCGAACGAAAGGAGTAATTCTAACTGTCGATCGGGCACGTTGTCCCTCCAAACATAATGTGACTCAAGTCAGCGTTTTCCGAGTCCACATTAGTCGGCGTCGAATTCTGCCAATTAAAGACCGAAACAATAGAGTGGCTGGATTGTCGAACCGGTGTTGAAGGCAGAGAAGCCTGCATGACATGCACACGGTATGCGGCCAAAAGATTAATTCCGACGGATCCAGGTCGCTCGCGTATCAGTCGTCAATGCATCCGGAGTCACTGTCCAAAGAATCGGGATCAAAAGTCGAAGTATCATGGATTAAAAAGCCATTGCCAACACAAACGGCCCTCGGAGTAGATATTATAAGCCGAGACTGCGCAATTCTGATCAGTAAATGTATGTGCTATTAAAGTATCACAAGACCGAATTCTAGCCCTTCAATATGCGTGAACTACACCACATATAATCAGTCACGCCATTGGCCACCTCGATTGCCAATTCATGAGCATTTTCCTCGGTTTTTTAGACTTCCAATGTCATTTATAGGATAAGTAATGCCCTTATCGAGAGCTCTTATCAACTAACGGCGGTTGGCTCATTTGTGGTGGATATGGTATCAACGGGGCTTGCTTCTCCAAGCTTGGCTATGCTCTCACTGTAGCTGTAGACGAGACCAGACTATCTGTCGAAATAATGGGGCCGCCTTGCGAATACCATCAAACCCACATCCGAACACATGTAGTAGTCGGAAGGGGGTTTCCAGCCGATTCGTAGCTCCTTTCATCTTCCCCGTCCCTTCATATGGTTCATGGTCCCTATTCCTCCTGTCAATCCTGTTCACTTCGTATTTCTTCTACATCTTCAATTCGGTGTATCAAATCATTCGAACAATGACAGAAGTAGTAATCTACGAGGTGCCGACTACTCCATCTAGCACTTGGAAAGGATGGCTGTGGGATTCGGCTGACGTCTCAAAAGAAGAAAGACGGTTTCTTCTCAAGGTTGGTTATGCCACTAGTCTATCAAACATTCAAAGGTCTTCGTTCGAACTGAACACTTATATTCATAGTTGGACTTCACTCTTTTGACGTTTGGAACCCTTGCTATGTTGATTAAATGGGTAAGAAGCCTTGGTTTACTTTGTATCCGCCAGAGTCTGATATACCATTTCGTAGATCGATACCTCAAATATTACCAATGCTTTCGTCTCAGGAATGAAAGAAGACCTCAACCTTTACCAAAATCAGTATAACTACATCGTCGTTTCATGGACGGTAGGCTACATTATCGGACAATGGGTAATTATTCCTTCCTCTACGCAGGCTCAATTCGCCACTCATATTAACTTGATGTAGCCCTCGAATTTCATCTTAACCCGAGTCCGCGCGCACAGTAAGCATCTTTAGAATGTTGTGACTTCGTAGAACTGGGAGCTTACTAACTATCCCCATTTAGTCTGGAGAAGTAGGTTGGACAGTTTTCACGTTCAGCCTTGCAGGTGCAAAAACATACCACCAAATGCTCGGTCTTCGATTCGTAGTCGGTCTTTTCGAAGCTGGTTACCAGCCCGCTCTTTACTATATTCTTGGTAGCTGGTACAATAAACGTAAGATTGAATGATTGATCATTGAAGAATACGATTTGGAAAGTTACTGACTACTCAACTAATAGGTGAACTTGGAAAGCGCAACGGTATTCTACAATCGGCAGTATCAATCGCACCAATATTCAGTGGATTCTTACAAGCTGGAATTTATGACTCCCTTAACGGCCATGCGGGTCTTGCTGGATGGAGATGGCTTTTTGGTACGTTTTTTGAGAAGCATTCCTTCCACATGCTCTAACGTTTCTTCGTTGCTACAGTCATCAATGGTATCATTTCTCTTCCAATCGCTATTCTGGCTTATTTCTCCCTTCCCGACGCCCCTGATAAGGCCAAACCTAGTTGGCTTTTCACCGAACGTATAAGTAGCAACGTCACCCAAACTAACCAAGGGGAGTCACTAACATACATACGTTAACATTTAGGAAACGGAACTTGCTAGAGAGAGAATGCCAAGAGCTGGCCGAACCCCTGAAGGCAAGCCTTATACCTTCGGTGTCATTCTCGGCTACTTGATGAGCTGGAAGACGCTTCTGTTCACTCTTATCTTCAGTAAGCTCTTTCGTCTTTTCACTACAACAATACACTAACTTGCTAATCACTATAGTGATACAACCTTTCGGAAGTCAGCCACAGATATCATTCGTTTTCTGGCTTAAGGAACACAATTTACCGGGTAAAAAGCCCGTCTACACCGTTGCTCAAATCGTATGTTTTCCCCGATGATTGCTCCGAATGCAAACAGTAAGCTGATCAAATGATTCTCCACGTATAGAACGAGTATCCAACCATTGGCAATGTCTTCACCGCCGCATACTCTCTTCTTGCAGTCTGGATCTCTGATGGACCTCTCGGAGGCCGCCGTTTACCAATTATCCTCTTCTCAAATTTGATGGCCATCGTAATCTTCGTCTTGCTTGTCGTAACTCCCGTATTCGGTCCTTTTTTCCCATCGAGCTCCTCTTTATATTGTGTCTTCAATTGGAGGAAGCGTCGTTCCATTAACTATGGCGTAAGTTACTTTTCTATGTTTGATTTCACTGTAGAAGTCATCACTAATATCGTCTTTGAACATCAGATGGATGGCAGAGTTAATATCCGACAACGCCGAGCAAAGAGCATTTACTGCAGCCGCCATGAACATTCTTTAATGTGTGCCTCTTTGCCATTCTTCCTTCTCATTAGATCACACGCTGACAACATGGATTTGCATAGATACGTTCTCTGCATGGATACCATTGGTTTGGTTCCAGCAAGTTCACCAACCGAATGGTTCGTTCCACTTCCCTTAACTTTTACTGACGAGCTATTGTACTGACCGTTGTTGGTGATTAGTCACACCCGGAAACAAAGGTGTAGCAGTTGTGGGAGGCATTAACGTGCATGTATTTACGTTGATGACTGTACTGGCCAATAGGGAGAGAAAGCAAAAGAAGAGAGATGGTGAGCTCGACCCCGTCTCTAATTTATCGGACTCTCCTGCACCTAGCATTGGTGAGAAGAATGAGAAGTCTCTGTCCTCGGAAGTGAATACGGTCGAAATTTGGAATGGTAACGTTACGAAACGACCTATTTCATCAAAGATCAAGACGCTATTACAATATTGGAAAGTGTGGTTGTCGCCTAGGTTTATTGAAATGGACTTGAGGACTCCCGTTGCTTATGTGCGGCTCTCACTTTAATGAAGTTGACCAAGAATGCTCGCCTTCATCTTGAGACGATCTATCGCGGTCATTGCATAGCTCTTTGCAGTCTGTAGCCTTTGGATGCTGTGATTCCAGTTTGTAGTCTGCGGGATGCTCTCCCGATTTCTGCCTTTATTTTGTGAAACGTAAATTCACATTGATGACTGATCCAAAGGGATGGGATTTCTCTCCTAGCAAACGGCAAAAAGCTTCCAGCCAGGATTGAGAGTGCTGTTTCGTCCAAGTTTGCTCTCCGAACATCTCCAATGCAGGAAATGGAATCATAAACTGAGAAACGATCTGTTACTGTACTTTTGGTGATAATCTACTTGACCAGCTCACTCCAGCATATGTCGTTGTTCCGTTGGCCTTCTAGGTGGTATTCCAATTGTTTTTGGCCTATGCCCTCTATTGCATATCAATTCTCTCTCCACTTCTCGGCATTGCTAACAGTCGAATTTCTTCGCGGCAACTTACCGCTGTTCCTTCCACACACACGTTACGCCTCTAAGATGTTTGTAAATCAGTCCTTTATTATTCGAAAAGATCCAAAGATGAAGAGAGCCCAAAATGCCGTCAAGATACCAATAGAACTAGCTCGACAACAGGCCTTACCGCTGCCATCTGGTCAACAAACTACGACTCAGCATGAACTTGAAATCGTAGATGGGAAGATGCGAAGCAAAATGAGGTTACTAGCAATTCTCATTGTGTTATATGTGTGATAACACTGTAACATTTGCGCAATCTCGCGTTCCCAAATCTACTGGAGTTACTGCTACGCGAAGTAATCGCAGCTAGGACCATTAAGAATTGGTCATTGAGAATTTGTCATTCTATCAATTCCCACTTCTAGCTTTCCAATGTCGTCCGCCATTAGCAAGTGACTTATCGAAGAAGTCCCTGGCTTTCCGCCGCTCCTCCTCTGCACCTGCGTCCTCCACCAAGTTGGCCAACCATAGAGCGACACTTCCACCAAGGTGTAGCAGCTGTGGATCCTTGTCGTATGGTGGCGACGAGAGGAGTGCCTCAAGCCTCGAAGCGATCAGTCTCGCACCGCGAATCTCCTCAAGATCTATCTCTCTCCGTTCTGCAGCGGAATGCTCTTCACCTGAAGATTCGGAATGGCGTGGGCTGTCGAAGTTCTCGATGGGAATGTCCGAGGCCTCCGATAGCCGAGAAAGACGCTCACGCTCTGACCTGGCTCCGTCGACGACTTGATAGATCCACAGGCTGTACATGGCGAGATAGAAGTCGACCGCCGTATTGAGGCGGCTGGGATGCAACGGAAACTGTACGATCAATCGATTGTAAAAGTCTCTGACCGCTCGCAAGCCAGTCTCAGAGAAGATTGGCTTTAAATTCTGGCCGGTTAGTTCTTCATCGGCTAACATCGAACTTGGTGGTTGGCCAAACCCATCCGACTGCGCCGATTCCCTCCGCAGGAGAACCTCTGCAGCGATCTGCCACCTGCCGTCCCTATGAAGGTCCATGGTGGTAAGGCCCAGCTGCACCGCAGATGGCCCACTACGCAGCAGCATCGCCCAGGCTCTCCCTGCGCGGCGATAATCGCGCTTGAGTAGAGAGTGGTGCATGATTGTAGTCAACACACCGAGATGGCGTTGCCTCAGCGTGATTCGCTCATCATCGATCTTTGTTGGGAAATGCGTGTCATTTTGGACAATATCGGGCTTGAATTTAGGGTGTTCACGGTGCGGAAATGGCGGCTCAGGAAGACCATCGCTGGGATGGGCACCGGCAAGACGATATTGGGCAGCTTGGGTGGCGGTCAAGGAAGTGATAGCTGCTGGATATTGCCTGGTGTCGAGCGGTTCAGTAGGCTCCTCCTCATCTTCAGTGTCGGGTTCTAGCCGTCGTCTTTTACGTTTCAGGTTTTTTTGGGAACCCGAGGCTGTACCTCCGAGTCTGCCGTAGGACAGAGGTACTCGGAAAATATGCGAGGATGCCATGGTTGAATGATTGGTCAGATGCGGCCACCAAACGCTCCAGCACGAAAATCCGACCGGACAGGACAGGAAAGGCGGATCAGTTCGGTGAGATGTGGGTGGAGGGCGCAGGGCGATGCAGGTCATGTGTCGGTGGTGGCAGAGCGAGTGGACGGAGCAGTTCGAGAGTGCGCATCGACTGCTTGGCACCAGCTCGAGCAAAACGAAGTACTAGCATCGTTGTGAGAGGCGGACGAGGCACTCCAAGCTGATCCGCAGGCTGGCATCATCACATCAAAGTCGTCCAGCCTTTCATGGCGGCTCGGCGGCTACGGGCGGCAAAAAGCAGAGTAAGAAAGCGTTTCAACTGCCGTAGAAGCGGAAGCCTGCCTTAGCTCGCGCTGTTTTGCCCTCGCAATCATATTAGTGAGTTCGGGCAGTAGTCGCTAATTACTGCCCGTCACCTCACTCGTCATTCCACCTGCTGCGGCAACCACCGACCTGCACTTCACCCACCGACTTCATCTCATCCCGCTTTCCATTCGAACAACTCCAACATCCAACAATCATCGCTTCACTTCACTCCATTCCTCCCTCCGCCTCTCCTCCTCCTTCTTCGACTCCTCCTCCCACCCTTCCTCCACCCTTTCATCCATAACCCACACACACCATGGGTCACGCCTTCTCGCGAGGCTCGGCCGAGCAACAACCACCAAACGACGGCCGGCGACGTCGCTCGGCCCTGTTGCGGCTGCCTTCCACTTCTACCCTGATGTCAAACGCCGCCGAAGCCGGATCACCGCCACCTGCCGGCACCACGGCATCTCTACTGCGCAGAAGCTCGCGTCTCATCAGATCGACCAATCTAGCAGTGCCGTCGTCCCTCCCAAACGTCTTTAACCGTAGCCGCCAACACCACAACACCTCATCCTCATCTCTTCTGAACCGTGCATCCGCCTCCGCCTCCGCCTCCGCGTCTGTCGTCCCGACTGCGAGACCGCGGTCACCTCAGATTGCAAATGACTCACCTCTCTCACTTCCTCCTCTAAGTCCACGTCATGAGCCATCCCGTGGCAATAATAGCTTCCGCGCCGAGCCAGGTACCCTGTCAGATAATCAAGTTTCGACCCGCCGGACTTCAATACGTGACCTTGGCTCTAGACTCCGCCAAAGTCTTCCACAGACAACGTTGAGGCGGAGGAGCTTATCGATGCAGCGCGGAGACGACCACACGGCGATGCTGTCGCGCCTGCTCTCGGCCGCCGCCATGCATACGGCTGCTTCCATCATCGGTGATGACCCTACCAGACAGCTATCCCTCCGAGGCAATGACAACGGTGCATTCGACAACTTCCTGGAATCCCTACAGAACGGCAGCCTTCACACCGCTTTGAGACAAAGTGTTCAGGGTGACGATGGCCAAACCGATGGCGACGGCCGCAGATCAAACCAGTTGAACTTCTTCAGGATGTTCCGACTGGGCACGGTTGAAGGGCCCGGTTCACAAAATTCTGATGGTTCAAGCGGAGGAACGAGGCAAACCAACGAACGTGGTTCATCTGGATCCGCACCGCGCGACGAGAACCACACCGATGGTAGGCTGGTACCGATCATCATTGTTGGAATTCGATCTATCAATTCGGGCAACCCGGATGATACCGGCTTTCCTCCATTCATCGATGCTCTGTCGAACCTCCCTGCCACAACAACCCCGGCGGATGCTGCTTTCGATGGTGTTCTCCCAGCCGCACGCAACAACACAAGCTTCAGTCATCGACGCCGAGCGTCAATGGGAGGATTTGCTAACCTGCAGTCTGCGTACGACAACCAACGATCTCAGCCTGCCGTCGATCGTGCTCGACCCTTCTCAGCAACATCCGAGTCTTTGACAGGCGCTCGACCTCCACCATCAACGCCAGCTAGCGCCGGGTTATCAGCATACCCGTCGGGAGCGACGACGCCGACGCAGGCTCCAAATGCCTCTCTCGGCAATACGCCCACACTTTCTTCACGTCACAGCAGCTTTTCTAGGAATCCCACTTCAAGAATGGATTCTGCGAGTCCGCTTAGCCAAAGTTCCGAGGACTCGGAAGCGCTTCGACGCACCGCTCGCCGTCGACGCCGGAGCGATTCGGACTTCGGCAGGTACGGATCTGGCTCCTCTCGGCGGAACGGCGTTGTGGGTCTGGACTCCACCGACGACCTTCAAGAGGAAGCTCAACGAAGCTGGATCATCTACGTTCTAGGCGGCAGCTACCCGGAGAACCATCCTATACTGAGCACGCCGAGCCTGTTCAGTGATTCACCCACTTATGAGGATATGCTGCTCTTGTCAACTCTCATCGGACCCGCAAAGCCACCGGTGGCCAGCGAGGCGGAGATTGCTCGAGCTCCCGGACTCTATCTAGTGTCGCGAATAATGAATGACGACGGCGAGCAGCAGCGATTGATCGCCAACGAGATCGATGGAGAAGGTTTCCTAGTGATCACCGGCACAGACCGCTGCCTTGTCTGTTTGTCAGAGTTTGCTGATGATGAAGTGGTGAGGCAGCTGGTCAAATGCCGTCACCTCTTTCACAGGGACTGCATTGATCAGGTACGTAGCTTTCTGTGTTGGCGTTTGATGTGATTGCATATGGTCCGGTAACTTACAACTCACTCTAGTGGCTCACCACCGGCCGAAACTCCTGTCCTCTATGTCGGGAGGAAGGTGTCGAGAAGTCGTCCGAAAGCTCGACTCCCGCCGACCCCTCGTCTGACGATTTGACACCCACCTTCTCGTGAATGTCTGACCGGCCAACGCCGACATTCTCGTGAATGCCGTGCCGGCGCATGACGTTGCGCTTGGCGGGCTTACTATTTCATGTCTCATCTTACGGCGAACCATGGATTATAGTGGATGGTTGGTGATATTTCATCTTTGCTGGTATAGCTCATGCATGGCGTCGGTTCGAGTCTTTTCGATTTGCTACTTCCGGGCCGAGTTTGGATGGAGGAGGCGTTTCCGACGAATGAAGCTCTCCTCTGGCGTTGTGTGGATGGAACGATGATAACGACTGTTGCTTTATTCCTTTAGATACCACATTCACTGGGTGAGCGGGAAAAGGCTAGGAAGGGATGTGAAGGCTTTGGGCATCTCCATGACGGATTAATTTTTTTTTGGCACGAAGCGCTTAGCAGCTGCATTGATCGAGCAGGCTGTCGCGGATAATACAAAGTCTTTCGGGTCCAAGCTGCAGAATATGCGGGTGCAAACATTTAGAAACGGTGACACAGTCCGTAAAGTATTGGCCGTAATGAAAGGGTGACAAACAAAGCCAACAAGCAAGATTCAATCGTTTCCACGCACTCCAGCGTTGTCGCGTGCCTCTTGGAGGCAGCATCTCAACTATTGCCTCCTACATGACAGTCGGCCGTATGTAGAACCGACCACGGGACCGCATTCCGGATGAAAGCTGCCGGGCTTGCCTTGCCGTCATCGATTTCGGACTGTGTTCAAGCGTTTCACGATGATAACACTATTGCATTCAAGGTTGCTGAATCGAGCATGCCATCTGACATGGCGTGACGAGGAATTGACTTGAGACAACAACCACCAACTGCCGCGACGGTGAGCCACAATTTTTTGATGCGGTCAATTGAGCCTAGAGAGTGCTTCCCCACGTCGATCTTTACACGTCTTTTGCGCCCGCTCAAATCAAAGGATTTCACTGCGACTGGACAGCGTTCATCGCGCTCTTGACCACGTCAGGGGAGTGCTGGCGTATTGATTTCTCCGCTCAAAGTAACGGCAATTAATGTTTTTGCCTGAAGACGATCTCGGAACAGGAGATGAAGTTCATGCGCGACGCGCCGCTCATTCATTTCGCCTCAGTGAAGTCTAGCCACAACCCTGATTAGGAAGGCCATAATGGACGAATTTATGAGTCTCTTACCACCGTGACATTTGTCCGGGCTGTTCCTGCACCGTTTTGTGGGATGTCAGTCCAGAGGATATCCCTGTCGTCCATCTGCGCGCAAAAAAAACTTCCTACGTTTTGCTTCGTATCGTAGGGATAATTTATCGAACAATACGCCCAATCCTGCTTCGTCGCGAGCAACTATAGCATGTCTCATTCAACAGAACAACCCTGGAAAGTCAAGGCGCAGCTGGACTGGTCGTCATGTCAAAGCAAGTCGAAGCCCAGAAAAACCCTACAGTAGCGCGGGTCTCCAGCCACTGGCATCATGTAGGGCGAGTCGAGCCGCCCGCCGAAGGAGCTGGCCCAAAAGCTTCCCCAGGACGGATATTCTCGTCTGCATGGGACGGGCTCCGTATGCTTGGTAGCTGGCTTCCCTTCTCGCAGCGTGGCGCTGCTGCACGAGGCCTCCGATCGGGGAACCAGCTTTTTTCGTTGCAGCAGAAATGCACTGCAGGGAACAAGCTTGATCACCACGTGCGGTGGCAACTGCTGCTTACCACTCGGAGCCCATGGCATCGGCAACGGAAAGGCACGTCTCGAATTGCTGCTTCATTATTCTCTCCTTTCCAGACATTGAATGCGCCTTGACCCACGCCTCGACTCGTTCGTATAACAAAAGACCCCACCCCGGTGGCATGCCCATTTCAGCTGGATTATAAATCCTGAAGGAACGACCGATAAAAAGTAATCTTGGATTGCAGATGGCAAAGACTCATGGGAAAAGGGGGTTGGAAGGGCTTGTTTTTTCATGGGATTCTGCCAACGGCCATGACGCACAGCGTTTGGATCAGAAGGTAAACAGTCGAGCGAAGGGAAGGATTCGGGACAATCCGAATTTCCATCTAAACGTTGGGAAGAGGTGGTCAGCCAGGCGTCATGCGCATCATGCAACCCGTCTCGATTTCAGCGGCGTGTCGTGGCGGGAGGTATTTGCGGTATCACGACATTTCTTCCGCCGTGTCCCATTGCTACCTGCCGCTAACAGGATGGTATTCGCAGATGGTGGGCAGCACAGGCCGCATGGCAGCGCCTGTGGCCTGCGCAAAGTTGTGCGCGCATCGCCGACCAGCCTGATCTCCATCGTTTTTCTTTCCACCCAAACCCCGATCGAGCCTTTCTTGGAGGCTGGCTCTTGTGCAACTTCCACAAATCATGCCGCGTTGGGTAGCAAAGATTGAGCATCGGCAGCTGCTGCGCTTGCGTTTGAGGTCGACACACCACTTTCCCATCACCGACACGGCCCACAAATCCCGCAATGTGGCGCGGTCTGACACGAAACAAGGCAAGTCGATTGCGATGCAAACATCACCGTTAAGGTCCCCGTGCACTGCACCGTTCGGCGTGGCCGCACGGGAAGGAGAGGCCTACGTATGTCCGTCGAATCGTTCAAATCAAGATACGCGACGAGACAACGGCAACCCGGGATTGGAAGGGCTTTAGAGTTCTGCGCTCCGAAAGCTCGTACACCTCCTGGGATGGGAATAGAAACTTCATTTGAGCCAGAAATATTGAGAGCTTGGCCACATGGCTTGTTTGGGATCCCATTCCACGTGGACCTCCGGCGCCATCAATTCTACATGGCGTCCACCACGCCCCAACCCGGCGCTGACTGTGAAAGCTGCATTACATGTACTGGCAGGACGCTAGAAGTCAACGGCGCTGTTGATGGAGTTAGAGTCGTGAATGGCTGACGTATCAGTCGTTTGGCACCCCGCCGCACATGCAGCAACCAAGTGCCGACGGGCGAGCGCGTGCTTTTCTTCTGCGGGTTTGGGTTGAGTAAGGTCTGGTTGGCTTTTCCAGAAGCGGCGGGCGCAGTACAGAGCGTCCAGTCCCCACGGCCGACGGAAGCGGACGGCAGTACTAGGACGGAGCACGTCGCCGTGATTGTGGAGAAGATGTGCGCCGGCAGCTTGCGGTGCTGGGTCCGGTTTTACTTTTTTCTGGCCTTTTTGGTTCGACGGGCGCGCTGCGGTTTCGGGCTAGACGGTGGCAGGTCTGCTAGCTGCAGGCCGGAATAGTGGGTGCGGTGGGCTTTGCTGGCTGGCTGACGGTGCTACTGAGGGCCTACGGTTCTTCTACCCCAGGGCGTTTCAACACCTTCCATGGCCCCCCGTCCCACCACCACCTTAGCGCGGGTGGCCGATAAGGCGGTACGCGGCTTGACCAGAACACACTAGACAACTGCGGCCGGGTGAGTAGCCAGTATTATCCAGCATTCACTTGTGTTAAGGCTCGTGGCAGGGATGGAAATTCCGGAAACCCTAGACCGCGCCCAACACGCCGAGTACTCGAGTCTCCAATGGCATCCTTGCGGGTTATGGAAATGTGCACCAATTCCCTTCGCCCGCAGCAGCCGTGTGTTGCGAGTATGGAGTTGTGTCAGGCAAAGAGCATCGTCAACGACGGGCTCTTAGTCTGGCCGGACTAGCACGCATTCTCCGCGCCATGGCGTGGTGCCTCATGTTTCTGTTGCTGTCGCTGGTGCCACGAAACCGCATGAACTCCTCACACGCCCTTGCTCCTGTTCCCAAATCCTACCCACGTCTGAGCAGACGTGAACGGCTTGGGACGGGCAAGGATCGATAACCGCCCAGCTACAAAGTCGCCTGGCAGGGAACCGCTGCCGTCCTGGACCATCATCAATACTTTTCAGGCACATTCCGACCTTAACATCTCCGTTCCCACAATCCTTCTGTTGTCTATTGCTTTGACTGTGGCTTTCCGTTCGTCTGAGCTTCTACTGTTGCATTGCAAATCATTTAGTCATCTTGCATTCCCGCGCCACGCCGTCGCTATGACGAGCTATTACTAGATAGCAGTCGCTCTCAATCATTTTCGCAACTCAGGCTACCTTCGACCAAACATGGCCAGCAATTTCAATCCCTTCGGTCATGGTTACTCATTGATGCCGCCATACTATACCGTCGGCGAAAATGGACAGCGACTGATCCCGCCTACCAACTACATACGCGGCCTTCAAGGAATGCCGTCTCATCGTCCCGAACTCAATACCAACTTTCTCGAATTTGACGACCCAAGCAGACCCGTATTGCCGGCGCAAGGCTCCGCGCGCGTCAGAAGAAGAGTAGGAGCCGGAGGGGAACATGTGAAATTTAGACGCACACGGAGTGGTTGCTACACCTGTCGAACTCGTCGGGTTAAGGTTCGACCTCGGTTGCTTTCATTACCGCGGGCAAAGTTTCCAAACTGACCTTGCATTCTAGTGCGATGAAGCTCGTCCCATATGTGAACGTAAGTAGTGAGCGTGGGCGCATTTTGTGAGTGGTCATTGCTGAACCCCGGTATAAGGATGCCGAAAAGGCAGCCGCGAATGCGTGTATCCAGAGCAGTCAACTCCGACAAAGACCAGACGAGGGAGTAGCAAAGAAAAGAGTGGCGAGGGAGATGGATCTTCCCAAGAGGATGAGAGCGATGCAATTGACACCGGCATCCCTCCAGACGAAGACGAACTCATTCTCGAGGCCGATGAGCCAGCCAGCGCTACGGCCCAAAAATCCCGAAGTCCATTGAGAGCATCTTCGGACCCTCCGTCGCTAATCCATGAAAAATCCTTAACGCCATCAACCGAAGATTCCGCAAACGTCGATGTTCCTTCTGTGAAAACCTCTCGTCGTCCAGATGGTCGGTCGCAGAGCGTTCAGCTAGCACCCAGCAACAAGTGGTCGCAGTTGCCACAGGACATGAGGTTTTACTTGAACTATGCTAGAACCAAACTTACACCGTACCACTGGTGCTTCAAGTATTTTGAAGCCTCCTTCTTGAGAACAACGCTACTCGAGGTCGCCGTTCGATTTGAGCCGCTGTTATACGCAGTAGTTGGATTCGCCGCTTACCACCACACTTTGACCAAAACGAATGGAAAACTACATGACTTTTTGGACTACTACAACAAATCCGTGTCGCTTCTCCGCCTGTCGCTGAAGAAGAATGAGAAGCATACCATTGCGACATTGCTAACCATCCTCCAACTTGCAACCATCGAGGTAGGAAGTTGTTCATCCAACATTACTGTATCGTACTAACAAACGGTAAAGGAATATCTCGGAGACTGGGTCAACTGCGTCGGCCACCAATCGGCTGCCTACCAGATACTCACGGAGCTCTACACACCTCAACAAGTCGTCGAGAATGAGAGCCTCCGCATGATTTTGCAGTGGTACATCCACTTTGACGTGTTCGCTGGAATGATTTCCGGTAATGGCACGATTCTAGGCATGGAATGGTTCAAGGCTCAGCACGATTGGGATTCTCAACTACTGGCAGAGAAGCCCGACGACATTAATATCATGTACCGAGAACGCTTCTCTCGATTCCGGTTACTAGCGGCAGACATGGCCATAATGTTTGCTCGGAAGGGGAAGAATGCGATCTCTGAAGAGGAATTCGACGCAAAATGCAAGGTCGTCGCCGCCGAGCTTGCAAACTGGGGGGAAGCGCTCGATCCCGCGTTGAGGGATCCATCCAAGCTCGTCACAGACTTTTCAGAAGCTCCTCTAGCAGACCCGGATGATATTGTCGATCCGTTCGACCCAAAGATCCTCTACGGTGGAGACTTGTTCCCAACAAATCACCTCACGCTTCAGATTTCCGGCTTACACTTGATGTTCCTCTATCAATACTACGAAATGCATGGGAAACCACGACCTCCACAGGTGCAAGAGCTAGCTCTCAAAATGTGCCAGCTGATTGAAGCGATAGAATACTATCCGGGAAGTCCACCCAGCATTCTTCTCGGCGTGCAAGCAAACCTGGGAATTGCAGCGGCCTTTTTACCGGTGGATGAGAAACACACCCTGTGGGCGAGGAAAAAATTGGCAGCAATGGAAACACTAGGGTAATTTGGATCTCTGATATGACACCGTTGCGATTCATTGTGAAGCTGACGACTATGAATAGTTATGTGTACCCGGCGAGATATCGGATGCGCCTGTCGCAGCAATGGAATGTGGACCTGTCAGACTGGTGGTTACCTAACGACGAAGGTAGGCCTCCTATCATACGACACATTCGTGAGTTTATCGCCGACCGCACCGCGACACCACGACACGCCAAAGAAGAAGACGTTTTGGAAATGAAGGGCCTCTACAACAGTTTGTGCTTGTCCAACTCAGCCAGTCCCGAAAGTCTCCAAGAGCAGAGCAAGCAGTCTCCCCCACACCTCCGTCGGACCACATCCGATCCAACCGGCAGGCAATCCGATGTGGATTTTAAACGCTTCGGCAGTAGTATTCCGGCGACAGCAAACATCGAAGAAGATGCCATGATTTTCGGCAATAGCCCCGAGTTCGAGTGGGGCTACGAACAACAGTCCTGGGAAGGATTCTGATTCGCAAACAATTTTCATTGTGTCTACAGCGTCTACGGCCTTACTCGTTCGGAATGAATAATGAGAAACACAATCTCAGCATCCAGCCGTTGCGCCAAGGAAAACGGGCGGATGAAAAAGGTTCGATCATCGATATTTTTGAAATCTCTACTCTCACTATGCTCCATGTGGAGCCTCCCTTCATGATTGTAGCGCGGCCCTATATCAGAAATCCCCAGGGTATATCACGGACAAGGTGGTAGACAGCTGGGGTGTCTTTTCTAGGGCCAGCAGGCGGCCTGGTGAGACGAGGGGATCATTGGACGGGAGGGTGACGCGGCCCTGGGAAATCACCTTTCAGCGCAAGCCGGTGGGCAGCGCATCACACGAAAACAAAGAGCGCAGACACGGAGCGCATGGGAGAAAATGCGGGAAACAAAGGAAAGCCGGATGCAAAAGAAAAAAGGGAGCAGTGTGCGAAGGGATGCAGATTGTGCGCGCAACTTTTTGCCCACGGCAACAGCAGCAGCAACCAGGGCGCCCGTTGGCAACGGCAGCCGTCCCTCCGACGGCCAGCATTGCGGTTCTCCCGCAGTTGGCGCTGGCAAAAGAACCCACAGGGCGCTTTAGCAGAGTTCCGCTTTCGGCAGCGGACGGGGGCTCACGGCAGCTGGAAAGGTGCATTTTGGCGTAGCAGGGGGGCCGCCGACCATTGGGGCAAGGTCGGTGGCCCAATTCGAACAACTAAAGTCATCCCTGGCAGTTTTGGCTTGGCGGACTCGAGTGCTGTTTCAAGGAAGCTTGCCCGGCACGCCCACTGAAGTCTAGTCTGTCGTCGTCGTGGTCGCCGGCGGCGGTGGCATGGGGTTGGTTAGGGTTTTGATGTGCGGCGTTGCGTTAGGCCGCTAGTTTGCATGTAAAAAATGGTGCGTCCCAGCCATGGCTGAGACTTCGAGGTACTCGATCTCCGCTACCGGCAGCTGGGGTTCTTTTCCAAAAAGTACTGGATATTACGATTTCTTGTCAGCGCACCGCACAGGGCCAATGGCGTTTTTGGACTATGATACGAGCATCTGGCATGGGTACTGAAAGGACCCAGGGATTCTGGCCTCATCCTTTGACCAAGGAGGCTGACTCGTGCTGTGCCAATAGTTTTGCTCACGGCGGGGGTGATATTGTTAAATAGGAGAGCAGCTGCGTAACAGCAAACTGAAATTCTACCACCAATACCGATGTGCTAATGTGAAACTTAGCCAGGGCATTTGGCGGCCGAAAAACCCTTGAGGGTGGAGGATTGCTCGTGACGGTCCATCGTACGCCGTCCATCGTCGATGATCGTGGCAAGCGGCCCACCTGGATAGAGAGAGCCGCTAGGAAGATCACAGTGCGTTTACAAAACACCATGGGTTGATAAGTGCGCAAGTTCGGCGCAGCGGTTTTTTCCCCCCTAAAGCCAGCTTTGCCTCGTATTTGTGAGGTCTAGCCGCACTCGGATTCTTTGGGAAGCTTGGAGCTGGCATCAATCGTCTGTGAGCCAAGTAATGCACAGTCCAACGGTCCCAGCAATCAGGTTGGTGGTACTATCACAATCCATCGGATGGCCACTGCCGGTGGAAAGGTGCCGATGATGTTTGTCCATGGCTTTTCTGACGACCTACTGTCTTGGAGTGCTGCCCAATGATAAGATTGAGATAATACCCGACGGGAAGCCCTTTGATATGTTTCAGATGTTGTAAGGCTGAGCACGAGACGAATATTGCCCGGTTTTTGAATGGGGAGGTTAGATTCTCAAATCATTTGTGACTTGAGCCTATTCAGGGAAAGTCGTAGGCCAGCAAAGTGCAGCACTGTCTCAGCCACTCCACTTGTACCAATATATCGGGCCCATTTATTGAAGACGAGAGTCACGGACCATTACAAGAAATCCGCCAACTGAGCAGAGATCAACGAATGCGCGGGTAGATCTAAAGGAAACTTGGAAGTCCAAGAAGCCACAAAGTCGTATATTCGGAGAAGATTGCTGGTGGAGATTAAGTGACGCGTTGCGTTCGAGCACGTCCTGGAGTTCCAAGCTCTTGAAAGCCAGAAGTCGTGAAAACTTGCATCGAATACTTCAAGCTTGAAATCTGCCTTCGAAACGTATGATTACTTTTTTCCTTCTTGTCATCTATTGCCCTGACGGCGTGTTAGCATCACAGGGGCATAGCTCTTGCGCTAAATTGTAGAAGGAAGGTCGTAAAATAATATTAACTTCCGCAAGATCCATGTGCGAGAGAATGTGCTTACCACACTCAAGATGTGTGAGAGGTATTCATGCATGATACATATCTAAATATTAGAAGAGTCGTATTGGGCAACTGAATGTTGGCCGACGGTTTAGAGCTTTACAGCATTCTGATACGTCCGCGGCGTGGTAGTTATTTGGATAGATCTGCTGGCTGTAAATATACTACTAGAGGTTGATTTGTTCTGACTGAATATATGCTGTGTCTTGTGCAGCAGCATGTAAAGGTGTTAATGGTAGAATAAGGTAAGCGAAAGAACAACGGACGCTTCTGGCGATGGAAATTGAGAAGGAATTGGACATCGGCAAACCTTCGAATCTGAGAAAGCCATTGAGATGCTGAGCTTCTGTTCGGCCAAGACACTGCAGATTCGCTCAAAACGACCTCTGTGACTAACATTGTTGTTCTTGATATCTTGGAATATAAATATCTCTCCAAACGAGCCCGCGATCTGATAACAATGGGAGCTCAATTTCCAGAATGGTCGAAGTGACGGATGTTTTTGGTAGTATATTAATTTTAATTTGGAAAATTATGGCATTGCCGTCCGATGTGGTGTAACGGCTATCATCGCTCGCTCTCAAAGAGAGTAAGATCCGAGCAGACCCGGGTTCGACTCCCGGCATCGGAATTTTGTCTTTTTTTTTTTTCTTGTTTTTTTTATCGTGGAATTTATTGACGGATAGGGTTAATTTTTGCTGTTAGATAGAGCTGCAAGTGTGCCAACTGTGGTTGAACGGCTTCTAAGCACTCCTGGGAAGAAGTAGCTCACACGGCGACATCACATGGTCGCATTACGACTCCATAACTTAACAGATGTGTGCATAGGGTTCCCAAGTGCGAGTTTCCGAAGTACATTCTTATCATTTGGTTTAACTTCCTTTGGTTTTGCAGTGCCTTAATTTCCTCGTGTCCCAACCTTTAGCCGTGCAATTCGGAGGATCATACATACTCTCAAACGGCTTGTAATTGTATATCCGGGCAAAGCTCACGACACTCATCGGACGGCGTAGTAAAGAGAAATCTGCCTCCATTCTAACAGTCACGTCCTTGAAACTATCGGTTGATGTATACTGCTTAAAGGACCGCCTGCAATTCACACCGAAAGCGAGTCTGGGCAAACTCTGGTGGCTCAAAAGCGTCGAATCCATTGCCTACTAGCAAAATACCTTCCTACACATAGTTAAGTCAGCATCACCGCCCACGCGAACAGGCGCGCGAGCAGCAGCAAGAATGGGAAAGGCGCAAATCATCGCGTACAGAGCGGGCCAACCGACCCATACGTCCCGCCCATTCAATCGTCCATTCCGTAATCCGTTGCATTGGGCGCATGCAAAAAGAGAAGATCCAAAATCGTGAAAAGCTTGAGGGAAAGCGGACAAAACGCGCAGCGGTCAGATATCACACCCAATTTGCGGCCGGCACTCCGAGACGCCGGGTTTTCTCGCAATAAAACCACCACCCTGCGGTCGCGACGCCGGAACACCAGAGCAAACGCCCACCAAGGGGACCCTAGCGGCCAAAAAGCGGCCGAAAAAGAACGAAACGCGATCGTCGTATATTGCGAAACAGCGGAAATCAACAACCGCACGGCAGCGCTCCTACCGCGGCGCCTGGCTCTGCGCGCTGACAATGCGGACGCTGAGCATAAGGCGGAGATTGCGCTCGCGGGCGACACGCAGATCCTCATCATCGCGAATAGCAAAGAGCTTCCCCTCGACCTCGTCGCGGTAGGCGACCTCGAGCTCGGTGGCGGCCGACCCATCGGGCGAGGCGGCCGCCGGCGACGGCAGGCCCTCGAGCTCGCGGCGCTCCTGCAGCTTGGCGTACAGGTCGGCGTACTGGAACGTCGCGGGCATGCGGATCACCACGCAGTTGTCGGGCTCGAACCACACCTTGATTTTGACGGCGCCGGGCACGCCGGCGCCCGGCGGGCCGCCTGCGATCGAGGCTGTCGGCCCGCTCGTGATCGACGACGCGTTGCGGTAGTGGCCTGGCCCGCTTGGGGCGCTGCTGCCGCCGCCTGACGCCGCCGTGGCCGTTGCCGGCGTCGCTCGCTGTGCGGAAGATGCGGGCGCGCCGCTCTGGCCCAGGTTGCCGGCGGACGATTGCGGTGATATGCTGCTGCTCACGCCGGCGGGGCTGTCTTGCGAGCCGGACGAGAGCCGGTAGGAATCTGCGGCCTCGGGGTCGATTTCGTAGTCGCCTTGGCGGGGTGCGAAGAACTTGCGTACGAGGTAGCCTTTCGTGATATGCGGGCCAAGCTTGAGCAGATTGCGAATGTACTCGTCTAGGTTAGCTCGCCGGCCGTTAGAGATCTTGTCGGTGACGTAGGTGACAGGGCCTGGCATGTAGGGCAAACTTCGCTCGTGTCCCTTTATGTTGCCCGCTTCTAGCGGGAATTCTTGGATCAGGTTGATCTGCAGGTCGTAGAAGTCTTGATACAGTCTCTGCAGGCACCAATGCCGTCCGTCTTCCATTTGAGATTCCACCATAAACCAGAATGTCTCATCGGCGAAGCAGTACCGCGGTACTTTGGCGGTGATAGGTGCGAGGAGCTGAGGAGACCGGTTCATGTACTGTGACGTCGCGCCTTGCGTACCACCGCCCTATAGAAGTGTGAGCATCGTCTTATGCGTGATCAGAGCCGATAGAATATTCACCTGCTGTCCGAAACCATTCGAAAAGCCTGCTGCTTGACCTTGATTCCCTAAACTCATTCTCGACATTCCCTGCGTCAATCCTTGAGTATTAGCATCCAATTTGCCGAGTGGTATGCTTCCATTCTTGTAGTCGGCCGCCATCTTTTTCCACTCTTCCACCTTGGGCACTCCGGCTCTCGCTACCGCCTCTTGTGGATCCGGTACTGGTTGTCCGGTCGTCATGTCCCTAATCTCAATGAACGATACAGGTATCAAACCCGGCCCGCCGAGTCTTGTGATCGGCTTCGCGACAAACCATTCGGGATTCGACTGTGCAATGACAATGATGGCTTCGCCTTCTTTCGCCTCGAGTTCGTCCGGCCGCTCAGCCTTGAAATCGTACATCACAACGCCGTATACCATGGCTCCAGTATTCCTGCCTCCCATGGTCTTTGACATGCGCATCGGGTTGACCTTGGCCTCCATTCCGTTTGCGTTTGGGCTCGAGCTGTCGGCGTAGCCGGAGTCGTGTGCGACGCTGTTCTCGTAGGGATCCGACTTGGTCGAGCCACTGCTGTTTCGGGCCTGCTTGCCCACGATCTCGAAGTATTTGACGGGAACGAGGCCACGGGCTCCCTGTAGCGGGTTACAGGCTTCGTACCAGTCTGGGTCGTTTTCTCGTCCGACGACGTGCAAGAAATCGCCTTGAGTGAAACTGAGGTAGTTTGGGTCGGGTGCCTGGTAGTCGTACAAGGCTTTGATGACCTGGATGGGTTTAACAAATGAATCTCTTCATTGTCTGCGTTCTCAAAGCACGTACTCTCTTTGGCGGCACGATGGCTATGGCGTCTTTCTGTGGTATGGAGATGTGACTCGGTTTGCCATCGCTTTTGTCGCTCTTCATCGACATGCGAAACTAGAGAGAAAGCAGGTCAGCGATGCTTAACGTCTCAAAACAGGATTTCTGTTGTATTGCGTCGTCTGCAACAAAGGCCAAGCAGAAAAGGGTTGTGGTCTTTCCCCACATACCTTCACCATGGCGCCGGAATGTCGTATCGGACCGACTCCTGTGTGCTGACGCGAAGACTGGCACCCACAACAGCGGAGCTCTGACGTGCGAAATAATTATCGCCGGCAGCGAGTGTAAGCGGGAAGTCGAGCGAGAGAGTAGCGGAGGAGGGGTTTTTGTCGGGGTGGGTGGAGAGTAGAGTTAGGCTAGGAACAATGCGACGCGATGGGGGAAGATGGCAGTGCTGGGTCGGGGCGCATGAAACTGTTTCCGGACGACTAGCGGACACGATGAAACTGGCAGTGAGGTTGCTCCAGAAGAGGCTGGATGTTGAGTCGAGCGACTCTCTTCAAGAGGACGGGACTCGGGAGCAGAGGTGGGATGCAGAGGAGTGGAAAAGGGAGGGATGATGCGGTGCAGGAAGTTTGATGGTGGAAGGAAGAACGAAGGAAGGCTCGAAGCTTGTTGCGGCGGCGGCGGCGCCGCAGTGCCTGCAATTCTACCAGGTAGTGGGTGGTCCGCCCAAAAGTTTACGACTTTCGTCTGCCAGTCAAATGCACGTCTCCGACCGATATTCAATTTTTTCTCCTTTTGATCCCATCTGAGTAGAGTAGCTGGGTGACGTCTTTATCCACAACTCAGCCCGCATTAAACTTCAATGCAGGATACCCTGTGCAGTTTACGACTTGTTCAAACCATCTCAGCCTGCCTTAATTACTTTGGTCGTCGGCCACTGAGGCTTTTCCGATCTTCATGCGCAAAAATGCAATGCAAACCGCCGCCGGCGCCACAGCCCACATAGCCAACCATCGCCCTCAGCCCTTCAATTTTCCCAACGCTGCGCACGATGATTACTTTTGACATGTCAAGATGGATGACCGATAACACGTTACTTTATTATCGCTCCGGCACCCGCGGTTCGGCTTCCCGTCATCCACTCCACGCCCGTTTGCAGGTCGCGCGTCAATTTCACTGGGCTGAGCAACGCACTCGGCGAATCAACGCCCAAAACTGCACTTTGAACGTTTCATTGGTTCCAAGCTACGCGAACTACTTTGTACTCGACCAAGAGAGTCTGGAGAGCGACTTCTAGGCTTCCCACAGGGGGAAAGACGTGCCTGGAACCGTTGCAGCTCGTCCCGCAGCTGAGACGGAGGACTGACGAACAAAGAAGCAGTGGAAGTTCAAAATGCAAATGCACTCCTGTGTCACCGTGAACCCTCCGCATCCGGATCCATTCGCACCCTGCCAAGCGCCCTTCTTAGCTACCCGTCAGGCCATATGCCTTCGTCTCGTGACCATCTAAATCTGAGAGTGTGTGAGTGTGAGCTTGCGAAGCCCAGGACATCGCTCCGATGGTAAAATTTATGCTCGCCACGTGCTTCGTGGGTTCTGAAGATCATGATAGGTAGAAAGGATGCCCAAAAAGGCGGAGAGGGAAAATGCAGGAAATCGAGAACCGTAAGTGATGACGAAGCACAATGATAAGGCCGGAATCGACAAGTTGATCATCGCATGTTGCTACTCAGTCGCACAAAAACTAGGGGTAGCTGCAGTCGAAACTTTCTTACGAATTGAAACCCTGCAAGAATACAAAGGTCCTCAGATCTGACCCTTGATGTCGATTGTTCTTGCAGCGGCATCAGCAGCTTGCCGAAGGATGGCCGCGGCGTTGTTGAGAAGTACCGTCTTTTCACCGTCCTGAGATTCAGAGAAGAATGAGCTCACATCTCCATACTGGCCAACGCACTCGCTGAAGAATTGAACTCCTTCTTCGACCGTGTCGAATGCCATCTCGTTGGTGAAGAAGTTGAGCTTCACGGCCGGTGGATATTTGAATCTACCACATGTTAGCGTTCTGGTCATACATGTTAGTTGTCAAGAGAGGTATAACGTACGTTCTGGCATAGTTTGCAAGAGCAGCCAGTCGCTGTCTGGTCATAAAGCTCTGCACGAGGTAGCGGCCCAAGTTGGGTACATCCTTGCAAAGTTGAAAGAACCTATAATAGTTACCCAGTGCAATCGCGCTCCGAATGTCCAGTGCGTTCTTCACCGCTGCGTCCTTCCTTTCGTCTTCATTTATTTCGAGTACAATGTCGTTCATAGCTGGCCCATTCTTGGTGAGAACAAAGTAAAGAATCCGGTAGGCGATAAATTCCGTCGGGAGGCGTTTTCGCATGGTCTTGTGCAGCGTGTGCAATTGCGTTTGACACTGATTATACTCACCAAGATCCGACATCTCAAGCGCAATCCTGGCGTGTGTTTTGTAGACTTCAATGGTGAAAGAATTCTTGATATGCTGCACCACAAGGTCCTGGCGAATCGACTTCAGTTGACTCTTGACGTAGTTGTATCGGCGCTCCTTGGCCCACTTTTGTTTGACTAGGACCAGACTTTTCTCCAGAACGTCTTGTGAGCGGACAAGTTCAGGCTTGGGGTCAGAAGTGAGGCGATAGTAGTCTTTTTCGAGATCTGTGTTGATACCAACGAGTCGACCATACGGATTAGCTGGTGCATTCGGTTTTGTTTGAATCGGCGGCTTTGATGCAGCAAACCGCATCAGTCGCTCCTTACGCTTGATGAGTTCCTCCTCTCGTTGACGCTTCTCAAATTCTGTATGCTTTTGCTTCTTGAGCTTCCCATGTTCATCTCTCTCACGCTTGCTGTGTTTTTCGTCCTGCTTACGTCTCTCCTGTTGGCGCTGAACATACTTACGATCTTCTTCGTTCTTCCGTTGCTTGCTTTTGGAGGCGCGTTCATCAAGGCTTCGGTCATACTTATCAGTGGGTGGCGATGGTGTCCAATCCGGAGACTGAGTTCCGTTGAACCTATCCCACGAGTCGCGATTGTCATTGTTCCTATTGCGAGTTGGTGATGGGTATTCATGTCTCAGCCACTTTGGAGATGGAGATCGAGTGTATGCGCTTCGAAGCCGATCACCAACATCGTCATAGCTGAGCCTATAACGAGTTGTAGACCGAGTGCCGTCCCTCCACGATGAAGAGTCGGTGAGACGGCGATGAGGAGGGGGTCGGTAGTAGTTTAAATCGGAGCGCTTCTCGAGGTGGTGGATTGAAAGTTTGTCATACCTTGAACGGCGCACCGGGGACTGAGCCCGTGGCTTTTTGTGTGGTGATGGATCCCTCTCTTCATGGTAACGACGTTTATTCGCGCGTTCATGCTGTTCTTCAAATGGCCCTTGCCTCGCTGCCGGGACAAAAAGGCTGGTGTGAGTAGTAGACATCATGTTAGTAGGAGGAGGTGGAGGTGGAGGTAGATGCGGAGGCAAAGGAGCTGATGAAGGTTGTGACTGAACAAGCCAATGATTAAAAACCGGTGGAGGTGCGGCCCGCAATCGGTCTTGCATGATCATTTCTTGTGGTAGCAGCAACCTGGACCAGTCCGTGGTGAATTCTAGGCCGCTGGAAAGTCTCTCTGTGATCACGGCATTCAGTCTGGAAGATAGTTCGTCGGTACTGATGCCTGGAAATCTATCTTCGGCATCGAAGGCCCTCAAGACATAATCTTTGACGGGTTGGGAAATTTCGCGCGGCCTCTTGGTCATTGCTGGAGAGGGAGCAGGCGCGCTCGCCGGATGTATTGAATGAGCCATTTCCATGTGAGTGTAGCTGTTGGAAATCACTGCCTGCCGTGTCAGCGACCTTTTTCACTTCAAGTGTCACGAAGGGCACCGAAACATACCGTTCATGGTGTGTAGTCAAGCAACTTGACTATATATGGTGAATATATTATAAAGAGATGAGGTTGAAGAGACCTCGGGGAGGATACGGAGTTGGTTGGTCTAAGCGGGAGATGCCGCTCTGGTCTCGGGTGAAATTGAAGCGGAGTCAGGACGTTTCAGCACTGGCACAGGCGGAGCAAGCGCGACGATGCGCGCAGAGGAAGGAAAGGGACTCCCAGTGGCTGCCACGGATGATATGGCCGATGAAATAGATGGAAGAGGTGAGGAAAGGTCCAAGGGCCGATGGAAGAGGAGGAAGTGCAAAGGTGGTTGGATTTTGCACGAGGGTTCGTGATCGGGCGGTGGGAGAAAATCCTTTTTCCTTGCTTCGACACCTGAGGCTGCGGCGTCCCACTAGCCTCATCGACATAATTGATGTCGTTCGCATGCCACGACCAACTCAAGATCGAAGATATACAAAACTTACACTCACCAGAAACCTCTTTGCCGGCCAGATTTATGCACAGTTTGGCTGCTGTATGCTGGAATCTGTTCACATATCCTCCATCCTACTCCTCGTCGTCGTATCGGCCTTCATGCCCTGAATGTTCCTTCGACAACTCGAACTCACCGCAGCCCTTCGCCCGTCTCTTCTGCCAGACGAGACATTACTGTTTGTTCAAGATGCAGTAGGCTTGTATGAAGGGTGAGCGACATGTTTGGCTGGTATTGGGTCCATTTCCTAACCTCTCGTAGCAAATACAAGCTTCCTCAGTGTCAGAATGGCCATGCCTATTTAACTTCCTATCGTGCCTGTTACGTCGACAATGTTGATCCACGAAAATACTCGGTGGCCATCGATCTTAAGGAGGTGGATCATGCGGAAATATATCCTAGGTTTCTGAAATCTTCTCCCAAAATCACCATATTCCCAAAACCTAGCAGACATGCATCCTTATCCATTCGAGGACCACCGTCCGCCCTGCAAGGATCGCCACGTTCTGGCGTGGCCACGCCGGCTCGACAAGACAGTCCTTCGAGGAGTATTATTCAAGCGCCAGCTATGGCACCTTCTGCAACTTGGATTTGCCCTATCTGCTCGTTCTCCAACCCTATTCCGTCTAATTTCGATCCAACCACCGCAAACTCTCACACCAATCTCCCACCATGCCTTGCGTGTGGCATCAAACCTCCGCTAGTCCACATTGTCAAAGCTGCGCTCACCGCAATGTCCAATCGGTCTTCTGCACTATCGGCTGGTGAGCAGGATGGCGCTCAGACCACTATCGAAGAAACTCAATTTGCAACGTTCCGATGCCCACGTTGTACATTTGAGAATCATCCCTCTCTACTCAGCTGCGAGATGTGTGGTGCATCACTCGTCACCGCCATAGATCGGCGACTTGAGCTTGATGAAGATATTTCTCGTTCCAACTCCCCGGGTCCAAGTCTGCAAAGCTCCAATCTAAACGAAGACACGGCCGAAAGCATCAAATTTTCCTTCCGAGCGGGTGGTGATAAAATATTCTACGAACGTCTCAAGAACGCTTTGATTCAGCGCAAATGGCTCCTTCAGAGCGCTCCTCCCATTCCGAAACCAATGCAGACTGAGTCGCGCGTCAACGGCGCTAGTTCAGCTCTGCCGAAAATGGTTGGAATAGCGGGTCTTGAGCGGCGAGATCAGGAGCTAAGGAAGAACAACGAAGTCATCATCGGAAACGCCTTCGAGGATCTCGAAGCCCTCATGACATCAGCCAAAGAAATCATTGCACTTGCCGAGTCTTTCGCGGCGCAGACTGGAGGCGAAGCAAACGCCGTGCTTTCTCAATCCGCATCTGCTCTCGGCCTTGTCACAACAAAGGACATGCTGAACTCCGATTCACTTTACATCTCTGAGCTCTCGCGCAATCTGGCCGAGTTCCTCACCGACGATTCTAAAGGTATATTGAAGAAGTCGGGTGGAATCATGACCTTGGTAGACCTCTGGTCTGTGTTTAACCGTTCTCGCAACGGTGTTGAACTTGTCAGCCCGGCAGATTTCTTGAGCGCTGCCGAGATGTGGGAGAAACTGGGCCTTCCAGTTCGTCTCAGAAAGTTCAAATCCGGTCTCCTTGTCGTCCAGGGCCGTGATCGCACTGAGGAAAAGACGATCGCTTCGCTGCTTGTCTGGCTTAAGGAGCTCAAAGACTTTGATCTCCCCGAGGAAGGAGTCCCTTGGGACTGGGCTACATTTGGCAGAGGTGTTACTGCACAAGAAACTGCCGAGCATTTTGGATGGAGCTTTGGCGTTGCCACTGAAGAACTTGAAATCGCTGAGGAGAAGGGAGTGTTTTGCCGTGACCAAGGTCCAGATGGTATAAGGTTCTGGGAGAACTGGCTGGTCAAGATGCCTCCCACAGCCTCGCCTGGTTGATTATCACCGGAGTCGCTCAGAGTGGGATACAACGCATATCGTTCGCTCCAGCTGAGACACTGCTCTGCACTAAATATCGACCAAAGCTTTCTTGTCCTAGTTCATCCCGTGCATAAGATCCATACTTCTATCTCTCGAGCGTGGTGACAGCAGAACGGATCCTATTCTTCCGAAGCACAATTCCATTGGTACAAGGCAGATGCGGAGGCCCTTTGAGTGATTTTACTATTGAAACTAACGACGTCTAGCAGAAAGTCTCTAAAATCATATTTTCGACGTCTTCGGTAGTGATAACTTTGATAGCTCGTTTACACGCCCCATCCACTCCTCGGACAGCTTCTTTTCAAATGGCACCGCGGTCCTTCTCAGATCGCAGTCTTCCATCCACTTCTTCGCCGTTTCGCCAATCCAAGAAACACTTACTTCTGCTGTTTCGTCGGGTTTGTGCAGTGAGATGGCATGCCCGGCTTTTTCCACAAAAGCTTGAGAAACCTGGCCCGCTTCCAGACCTCCTCCTCCCATCATCGCAGAGCCCCATCGACGAGCGTATGACTCCTTGAAATCGGAAATTCTGCTAATAAAGCTCTTTCCTCCCCAAACTAGTAAGGTCGGACATGGAACATGATGGACTGCTTCATTGAAGATAACGCCTTCGGGCCTGTAGAATCCCTTTACGACTCTCGACTCGTTGATGGGTGCTTCATAAGGTGGATACGGCGGAATGCCTTCGAACGGTGGATCCGGTCTGCCCCAATATTGCGCTTCTACGCGTTTTGGAGTGGCCAATGTTACATAGCTGCCGGATTCATCGTTCATCTGCCGGAGATCATACTGTATCGCTTTGTCCCTGGCTCGCTTGTCCATGTCAGCATAGAATGGACTTTTTGACAGATGCGCAACGGCTTCCTCCATGTTCTTCCATCGGTCTTTTCGTCTGCTCACAAGAGCTGCCGGATAGTGCTTCGGTGCGGACGGCCAGTTTCTGATTTGTGTTTTCGTTCCATTAGTTCTTAGAGGATGTCCAGGGCCCAAAGCCGGTTCTAACGCAAGGATGCCAGAGAACAACCGTGGATGCCATGTCGATATCATGACCATGTGGCCTACGCCCCAAGACTCTCCCATACCAATGATTGGAGGTGGCATTTGATCCTGGAATGTGTTGATGAAATGATAGAGATCGCGTGAATGGTCAAGCCAGTGTGGCTCGTCCCCTATCAAGTCTTCGTTGAGGAGGTACGAAGCGCCGGTATTCCAAGGATCTGCACACCATACTGATCGAATCTTGAAGCTTTGAGTCTTTTCTGCCGCATTGAGTAGCGCATCAAAGAAAGGTTCGAAGGCCTCCTTGTTTACACCGATGCCTCCAGACATGACGAGCGTGACATCCCCCTTAGACGGCGATGGGTTACTTAATGGTGTGTATTGCTTGACAGCAATTCGTACAGCCTTTTCTGACGTTTCCACCACAGCGCTTCGGATAAATCCCCTTAGGTGTGCAGCGCGAACGATATGCTCTGTGATTTTCCATTTCTCTTTCGACATTGTGAACTGACTAGATCACAAGAGAATGGGGCTTGACGTACTACAATGAATACTAATAGAGGGAAAAGAGTCTGAGAGATAAAGCGTTGTCTGTAGCTCCTTCGCGTTTCGACCTCGGAGCACGGATGTTACCTAACGATAAATGGAAATACGAGGATATTCACCCTTGCGCAACTCTCAGTTCTTCTATAACTGGCCGATAGAAATTCGAGCTTACAGGCAGCAGTATGACTTCCACTTAATTTAAATTTACTGGCGAATAAATCTGTTGCGGGATCGGTAACGGGAGGTCAACATCTTGTGAAAGTTTACTTTATGAAGGTATTGATTCGACGTTTCCATATCACATGCCAAAGCCGGCGTCGCCCAACTCCTCAATCCAGCAAACAAAGGAAAAGCCGCTCTATTAATCAGTCGGGATCTCGAGGTACAGCGGTTCACAAACTCCTCCACCGTCAATTTAGCCATCAGTCGTTCCTAAAGTTTCAAGACCAGCAGCTTCCCTCGCCAGACGAGCCCATCATATATTGCTCCGCCATGCCTTATGCTCCTTCACGACTCTTCCTGTAGCTAGCCTAGTTCGAAATCAGTACACTGGCCTATAAATGGCATTAGACTCGGTCTGTGACGCTTCGCGGCACACCAAGTTGGCCTCAGGCGAGTCTTCCACCCACCAATAATGATAGCAGCAGCTCGTTTTAGATGGAATGAAATGATTCGTGTCGACTTACCTCCTGCTCAACCTGTAGCTGATCGATCTCGGGTGCGAGTTCCGAGAGAATTTCGTAGGCCTTCTTGTGGAACTCGAGCTGCGCGGCAATGAGTTCGGCAAGGTTACGGAGAGGCTCAGGTGTATCGAGGACCTGGGTTGACATTAGCGAATTTGTTCTCTGCTTTGCCATTAATCGAAAAGGATGACTGATGACTACGCACATTCTTCATAACGCCGACGGCCTCTTCAGTCTGCGCAACAAACTCGTCCTCCTTGGCCTCGACCTCGGCCCTAGCATCCTCAGTCAAATGGTCATCGCCCAGATTATCACGAGCGGAGGGAACGAACCCCGTAGCGCCCTTCTTGCCTTTTGTGGCATCGAGGCTCAGCCGCGCATTCTCGACGCTGCTCCGCGCGCGCGTCGCAAACTTGATGCTGGTGTTAAGCGTGGTGGTCCAGCCGGTCAGGAACTTGGCCTGGATGGCGGCGTCCTGGGCCAGGCGCGCCTCGCCGACCTTCTCCTGCGCGATCGCGTACTTCTCCAGGCCCGCCGCCAGCGGGTCTTCCGTGCTGGCCTTTTCGACGCCGCGGAGCGCCGCCGACGACGCCAGCGACGCGCGCGCGATGGCGTGGTTGAAGGTCTTGGGTTGTGGTTTTGCGGAGGGTGGCGCAGTCATGGCCGCTGCGGCTTCCGAGGCGGAGGTTGCGCTGCTGAGGAGGCTGACCTTTTCGGAGACGGTGCGGCCAAGGTCATTGAACGACTCGCGAATGTTGCTAGGGTAGTCGTAGGCTTCGTGAGAGTATTGAGAGCTATACCGGGCGCCCGAAGATTAGCGAACGAGTTCTCGAAGATGATGAAGGACTGAACGCACGTCACTTGTAACATCTTCTGGTGTACCGTCTTCAGAGCATCTACACGCTTTTCGAGTTCGATATAGTCAGGCGGGAGTTGAGTCTACACAAGGCAACGTAAGCCGCTGTAGCCAAAGGCGTGGTTCATAAACAATGGCGACAGTGAATGATGTCTGACCTTCTCATCGGCTTGCCCAAGCTGCTCCTTAACATATTGCTGCGTCCTGGCAATACCAGGCAAGACTGCGGCCCTACAAGCAAGCTGTTAGCAATGAGAGACGGATTTAGGCTGCGGTCGAGACCAGCAGCGCCGCTGAGTTGGCTTCCAGCGCAATTCAACGTACGAGAAATTCTTGCCGAAGGCCTGAACTCTATCCATTGCGACTGAGGTGCTCAAGATCAAAGAATGGTGGTAGAGGGGATGGTGGGTTGCGGTAATTTGAGCCGTCCTTTTCCACTGCTGTTGAGCTGCTGTGAACGCCTAATCATCTTTGGCGTAGTGTGGCGTAAGGAAAGGCTCTCTCACGTGAAAACGGTTCAAAACTTCCAAAATCGCCGTAGCAAAGTCGACATCTTTCGCGGCAAGTAAGATATTTTGGATGGGATAATAGAGGTCTAAATAAATCCAAGCTTGCTATGAATATATGAAAAATGTTCGATGCAAATGAACATGCAGACCCCATCTTGCCTCCCTTGCAAATGGAACGTGCGAACTATCCGCTACTTTGGTCTGCATAGCATACAGAATAGTGCCTTTCCACAGGACCTCTAGCAGGCTAATGGCTCATTTTTCCTTGCTTCCACAGCGCTCGGAGGCGGTCTAGAAACTACTTCGCACACGCACTTAGAGAACCCATCAATTGCCCATCGAATTCGTGATCTTCATCCTGACCATTCCGGACAAGGTCGATATCCTCATAGCACCCCAATTAGGCGCTAACAACTCGGTGGACGCTGGGCTGAATCAAGAGATCACACAAACGATCCTCGAGGACTTCTTCGCTCTGACATCTTGTGTGCTTGCCAAGAGAACCATCTCTGCCCAACGGCATCCAGTCGTTCGAGGGGAACTTTGATGAGTTCTTGTTCAGATTTGAAATACTCCAACATCTCAGTATTACTTTGTCCTCTTCAATATTGTCGATGATCTCTTGTTCACTCAACCTTCTACACCACTGTTCGGTGTCATAGGTCGCGGACTATCAAACACCCTTTGTGAATTACCGGATGCTTGTCTCTTTGGCCTAGGTTCATCCTCAAGATCGGACCCATCATCTTGTCGAGGCCTCTTTCTATCTTCATTTAAGGACTTCGAGACAGAGTCTAAATTGGCACCAGGATTCGATTGACTCTTGCGAGGACCCATCAAGCGCACCAAGGACGAGATCATTTGGGCCGCAGTCCGCAAGCTTCTAGACGTTTTTGCTGTAAGACCCATACAATCAATCCGACGAGTTCTGATTGAAGAGTTCCGAACAGCTTTGGAGATGTTGCACGCCAATTGTTCGATTTCGTCTCTTGAAGGTCTATGACGGTCCTTTAGTTCCACACGCAAGGTGAGATACTGTGGAATGGGCTGGTCGTCAAAGTAACCGGCATGTTCGGAATGTGGTTGAGATGGGACAGGAGCGAGCCTTATGTGACGGGCTGTATTTATTGAGCGGCTCCAGAATTCAGGAGGATTGTTCCGCCTCTCTTCTCCCTCTAATATCTCCGATAAAAGATTGGCAGTAGTGAATGCTGAATACTTGCCGATAAGGCTTTCAAGGGATTTGTGGAGGATGTGAGTGAACGAGTGCGGTCCTGGAGAGGCGGTTGTTCGATTTCTCTTGCATGCACCCAAGACCTCGTACGCCCTTCCGAGATCATGCGTAGCGCTGACGTTGAGATTTCCAGCGAAGCATGCATCCATTATGACGAGCATGTCCGCTTTGCCTTCTTTGATGAGGATGTTCTCCACGTTATTCCAGTTCAGTTTGGCAGGGTGAAGGCCTGAACGGGAGTCAAAATCTTTTGTCGCATGTAGTTCAAGAAATTGTTCGGCAGGGTCTAGATCATTATAGAATGAGCCATGGCCACTGTAGTACACGATGAGAAGGTCATTTGCGGAGTCATGCTGCTTCATAAGCTTCCTAATCTTATGTTTGAGGTACTCTTCTGGGCTCCGGTGGTGATTGGCCGTCAATGATAATAGGACGGTTTTGTAATTGAAGCTCTTCTCGAAGAGATCTTTAAGCATGCCAACCTGTAAATTTTAGCATATATACATAAAAATCGGTATGTCAGATAACTAGGAGCAGAGAAGCCGGTAACTCGCACAGCTTGAGCGTAACATCAGTGATGAAAGATGCAGAAAAGATAATGAAGACATTGTGAAAATTTTAAATCACTGGAAACTTTCTTACCTCTTTCTCTCCTCGCTCCTTGAACTCGTCGATGTCAGGAGACCATTTTATCAGCAAGACCGCGACATTCCTGTATCCCGGTGGAAGTTTTAGTTCACGGCACATCTCCTGGTCCCACCAAAGCTGAAGCTCAGAATCGTCATTGAGCAGCCTCTTCCCATTCCGATCTAAGAGATTCACTGGCTGTAATGCAACATGGCTGGGCGATGAGTGGTCAGCGGACGAGTACGAAGAGACGGAATGCCAACTCTGAGTACGCTGTGACTGCATGAAGGCCTGCTCAATGTCAGGTTGTTCGGAGTGCGGTGGCTGATCGGCCATCGCGAAGCACAGTGGAACCTGAAGCAGCTGGTCTGAGAGCGCAAGGCCTCAGGCTGATTTATGGACATTCATTGCGCCATTCACATCAAAGAGCCTCAAACGCAAGCGAGCCAGCTGAGAGGTGGACGCAGAGGATTGCATGGAAGCCCGGTGAGAGAAGGGGGCAGCGCCACAATCCCAAACGAAACAGCCCAGCGTTTCTTTTTCCGGCTCTTCCATCGGTTCGTTCAAACCAATCGCTCGTAGAGTCCACCCACCATCTGGAATACAAACAGCAGCATTGGCGGCAGGTCAGATTTGGCGGTGGTAAAGAACCACACGTCCCGCAAAAGCAAATCTTACTCCAGCAAACAGAGGCGGAATCATCCGATCCTCGCGCGTCAAGACGAAGGATTCCCGAGCAGAAGGCGAACAGGCAGCGAATACCAAAGTTTGGCACCTGATCGATTTCATAGTTGACGGTGGCTGAAGCAGATAAGCTACAGTCATCGCTTGTTCTATTTGAACGTGAAGGCAGTTGTTAAAACCTTCAACTGAGAAACAGTATCTGACGCGAAAGGACGCATCGTCGTACCATTTCCAGAACCATGACGACCACAAATAATCAGGACATTACGCAAGAGCCAACGCGTGACAACAAGGTGACTAACTCTGTCGCTGTTCTGACTGTTAAACTTAGCTCATTGGTCTTTCTAGGAAAACGTCGAGGACGAATATCCGGAAGAGAAGAGCAGCGTGGGCGTGGGCAAGAAAGGCAGAGTGAGTATACGTGCATGCCCCATCATCTTCTGACCGGTAGCCAGCCGCCTCGAGAATATGAACCCGGCGACAGAGTCACTATTACTAGCCAGCAAGGCGGTCGCTTGGTTAGCAAAACGTTACTCATCGACACGTATCGCGACAACTATGGCCATTGGGAATACCAATTGAAAGATGAATTGTCAGGAGTGCAGTGGGATGGTGGTAGATGGTACGGAGAAAGCCAGTTGTCTTTTGCATAGTTTCGACTTATTGACGATTGACTCGTGTCCTGCTCCATTGGTGTTGAGCAGGGGCGAATGTTCGACGCGAAGGCTTGGACTGGTGGCGTTTTTTTTTGCACAGCCTCAATCGAGTCGTACGGTCAGGGAATTCCGAATTCCACTTCAGCTGATCGTGAGGCGAAGGCTGGTCTTCTCTCACCGGTGATTTACAATATCATCAATGCGTTGTCTCGATACATGTTCCCATTGTTTCCACTGTGATCGTTGATCATAACAAGCAATCGTCTTTGGAGGTCAGCATGGCGACCCCAGATCGTGATACAATCGACGAGAAGAAAGAATATGGCCTCTCGGGTTCAACAACTGCAAATTATGATGTTGAGGCTGTATCTCCCACATTGACCGAAAGTAGGTTTTGTGGCCCCAAGCTCCAATCTTCACCCGCTTACAAGGAATTCAGAAGTACCTTGGCTTCGAAGGGTAACTTCCAGCTTCAGGCAGGACCCAAAGATCAATGATATAGAAGAAATCAAAACCCAAACTCGTAAGTAGCCCATCGTTCGACATGCAGAGAATTGGCTTCTAACTCTTCGCAGTTGAAGAGTGTCCCAAAGGCTATCCACGTTTGGCAGCGTTTCTTTCTAGCGAACCCAGCTTCAGCTTATATAGAGGCTTTTCCTATGCTCACTCCCGTGTGCTTCTTGATTTACAAGCTCAAATTGTTCAACTTGAACGAGAACTTGAGCAGCTTGATCTTTTCGACTCTCAGAATGGAAGGAGTGGCGAACGGCGGCTGACATCTAAGACTCAGGATGACAGAAGGCGAAGGGATGATGGTAAAACTTCGCGAGCAGAAATTCTTCGAGATTTGCGCGAGGCGCTGAAGGAATATGACGAATTACTGATCAAGGCGCGTGAGCTGGACAGTTTCCAACGCCCATCCACACGAGACTACCGTAGTGTGCGGACGTGGTTCTACAACGTGGCACCACTGGTGGAAAAGGAATCACAATTCATCTACCGGAAGGAGGACATAATCTCGCTTCGCAGCGGACGAGAATGGTCCGCCTTCGATGGGTGGATCGAAACAACTCTTCGAAGATTCGATTGCGCGATTCTTCGGGTAAGTCGAGAAATCTCCAACGTTACCAATGAGTATAGTAACTCACTTCATTCAGAAACTATTTTGTTCACGGGAGCTGCGTCAAAAGACGAAAGACGAAAACATCTACTACTACTCTTCGCATCGCGTTGAGCTTTTCGTAGGACTAATCATGACATTCATCATCTTCGTACTACTAGTACTGCCAGTCATCGCCATGTACAAGCTAACGAGCTTCGGCCAAGGATCACACGGTACTTTTGACGCGATAGGCGTTCTGGTCATCTTCACGTTGCTCTTCTGTGCAGCGATGTCAATGCTCACGAAGGCAAAGAGGCATGAACTGTTTGCTGCTAGTGCTGCATATTGTGCGGTGTTGGTGGTGTTCATCAGCAATTTCAGCGGGAGTAATTTTGGGCCTTCTTAGTTGCAGTTTTTATGTTCAATTAAAAGCTTTCATTTCTAAAACGTGTCCCATCATCCATTTGAAGTCTGGTATAGAAGCCTCCTCAATCTTTCTCTATGCTAGCGCCCTTGTGCATTCTCAGATCAGTTGTCTTCGGCTCGTACAGGAGAACAACATTCACCCGTATGCGCTACCGCGTATTTTTGTGGCTTCAAGAGCTCAAAGAAACTTGATATAAGTTACTACGCAATTTGTCGCATTCCTAAAAGTCCCGCAACGAGGCCGTATTGTTAACCAGGATCATCGACAATGGTGCAAATGGTAGCCCGATGCCCTTATGGTCCTTTCAGTCTACTTGCTTGGAAGAGAGAGATATCGAAGATAGTTTTGGTCGTGTGGGAGGAATATAGAAGTCTCATGTCCACATTTCGTTCGCAGGAAGCGTCTCTAGGTACGAAGAAGGCCGTAATCGGTACGAAGTTGGTATATTTGCGGTAACTTTGGAGTGTATATCTAGACGTAGTGAGTGCTACCTTGGAGATTGTTATGTTTAACAGAAAGAGAAGCGTCAAATAGATCATGCAGCGCAGAAGTGAACGGTCGTGTCATGTTTTGCAATAAGGACGATAGCTAGAACTCAGGAGATCATATGGAGTAGTTTGTACTCAGCTGTATATCTGCATCGACTTGAGCGGAAACCGCTTGAAACAGATGGCATTGTAATAGCCATGAGCTGCGCAGGCACTGACAGAGTACTTTTAGGCTGGTAACGTTTGGCAGCCACGGAAGACTTCGTGGACTCCCGTGAATCTCCAGCATCGAAGTTCTTATTCTCCAAAGTCGTCAAGTTTCAGAGAGAAGTAAACTTCCTGTGTCTATTTCGCTAAGATGCGAATATTGAATGTGCCATTCGATGTCAGGCTTCATGAGTTACGGTCGATGTAGAATAGAGATAAGCTCGTCGCCGTCATTCCGCGCAGGACCGGGGGTTTAGTCAACACGTACGTTTTCGGAAGAAGAAGCAACGCAGAAGCCGTGTATATTCCGCGCTGCGGATACAAGGAAAGTGGAGAATGATGTCGGTCCTCTGTGTGGGGGTCGAAAAGGAAGGGAATGAACCAGCCATTATGGAGAGTCGTGCCGCAGTCCGCTCGATGCACGGTGAGAAGCTGCAGTCACACCGAAAGGATGTATGAGACGTACGGTTGACGATCTTATCGTCTCAGAAGCACCGAGAGCCTATGAATGTGTGATGAACCTTGCTGACGGGAGGCATTAAGGTCGGTTAACAAGTCTAGAACGGCTTGTTTGTGATGCCTAAGTGCAGAACTACCGGCGAATGGCCACCAATGACACTGCGGGTTACTTTACGAGCGCGGAAAGAAGTGTCCGCGTGAGAACGAGAGATAGTTTGGTTCCGTTGACATTCTGAAAGCTCGATGAGAGAACTTCTCACAGACTTTGCTTATGACTTTGAGGTATGGTCTGCTTTAAACGTTCAGGGTACGTCTGACTGCGAGTGTAGGGTCTGATTGAAAGTGGTGAGGAGAGAGAGGAGTACAGTGGACCTGCTAGGCCATGATTAGACGATTGTAGAGCTGTGTCTCGGTGGTAAGCGGGCTGAAGTCGGCCCACTTCAGGGGGCTGGTCGACGATGATCGAATAGAATTTGCATTCACTTGGTTCTACAGCTCTCTTCTCTGACTTCAGTAGTACCGGAAGCCAAAGCATTGAGCCTGCAGAGCGAAAGAGCAGTTAAGGTGTGTTGTCATGGTCGAAATCTGGGTTTCGGGTGCAGTTATTACTCAAAGATTAACAAGATTCAGCGAAATTTAAGTACTTTTCTCCCACACGTAAAGCAAGAAAAGATTAACACAATTCAAAGACCAGTTTTACAAGAAAACCCTTCCTTCAGAAGCTTTTGTAAACTGGGAGGATGCTTGCGATGTCGCTCGCCAACGCAACGGTTCCTCCGAGGAAGCCACCAATCGCAGTACACCAGCTGGCCGTGCATGCATAAAACACTAAGACGGTCGGACCGGCTCGAGGACGGCTCGTTCCATCAGACATGGCAGGTTGCATTGACAAATAAAGAAACGGCGATAAATAGGCGTGGATACCGACTTAAAAACGGAGATTTTGTGAAGCAAAACACCACGTTCCCGATCGGGAAACGGCTTGGATGGTCGGCGATGGCAAAATCCACGCTAATATATGCATGTCTTTCTCTCCCACAGTTGATAATGCGTGATACTGGATGTCTTGCAACTATTTCGCTTTGTCAGCCAACCAGAGTGTCGTCCGTGGTGTCGGGAACCTGGCGAGCGCCAGACAAGGCGGAGGTGAGCAGTCAACGGAGCCATTCTATTCGCTGTTAATCCGAGTCCAGAGGCTGCTAGTGCAAAAATCTTATGCGTCTGCAAAGCAGCCACTGCAGGACTCGCGCAACAGAAAGGCTATTGCAACGGAACCACAGTGCGGGCTATGTTTCCAAAGTGCTTCTGTTCTGCAGCATGCAGAAGATTATGGTGTGCAGCCTGGGGCACAGAGATTCATCGGTTTTATCCGGGACAGAATGATGGTGTCCTTGCTCTTTATATGCTGGCTGACCTCGCACTTGAGGCGGTCGACCTGAGCCGTTGTGTTGGCGATCCCTGTCTCCACTTCTTTCTCTCCTGAGATGAAAATGTCTTCTGCGAGATCAACGCCGTCTGTAGGTGGGATACAACGGAATAGATCTTACCAAGAGCAGCTTGCAGGTATTGTGGGTTACGTTTGAGATACCAAAATCTTGCTGACGAGTCTCAGAGGAGTGTAAGTGCCGGAAATACCCCGACCCTGTCTACGCTCTTGCATCAGACCGACGAGGTAAGTCATTTCTTCGCTATTTTCGACTCCATAGGGACGAATTGATTTGGATGCTCATATTCCGTATCTTTTAGGACGTCGTACAGCTTGGTCTAGCACCGTCAGTATCGGCGCATTGACTGTTCGTGCGCTTTTCTGGTATGACGGCGAGTACATCTACAATGCGAAGGAGGACGCCGCTTTGGAGGCTTTGCAGATGATACGAGGGTTCAAGCTCGCATAGAGATATGAGACGACCGGATGCTGATGGAATTTTGCACTGGAGATCGTTTGAACAGTTCAATCGCGGTTGTAGTCGCGAAACTAACGTCCCGCTTCCCCGAAAACCACGGCTGAGACATTCAGCCATACCCACTCCCCAACGTCATCCCGAATCACTGATTAACGACCGACATGAAGAATCGGTGCGGCGCCTTGAGGAGAAGTGTCGGATGGGGAGAATTGGTTGTGCATAGGTTGTGCCGCCTGGATTAGGAGATGGATCAGTGGACCAACAGCGAAGTGAGATGGTGTGAGTTGAGAATCTAAAAAGAAAACAACAAGTACTTCTGGCCATGAATGCCGCTGCAATGTTGGATCCGAACCTGACGAAGACGGGTTGACGTTCAAATCACTCAAGGCGGAGAGGAGAATGACGAAATACAACCTAAGCTGGTATATGGTCATGGGGAGATCAAGAGATTGCCAGGCCGTTCCGTTCATCACCTATCAGATGACCTTTACCTACGCCATTCGATTCCTCCCGTCGTGTTTGTTATCGGCTACCCGTGGCGCTCTGTCGTCGGCTTACCGCCCGAAGCTTCGAGTCGGAGTGTTCGATATGGATGAAAATTCATTAACCCTCATTAATCGAGGGTAAAAGGCAAAAAAAAGAAGGGTATTGTAGACATATACGTCCGTTGGTGTCTCCGGTTCGACGCAACAGTAACGGAAAGCTCGCTCACCTCTCGACCGACGTTCCAACATCTCTAGACTTCTGGTATTCCTGGAAGAAGGGCAACAAGTATAGGTGCTGCTTGCACGAAAGCTGTTAGAGTGCTATATTCTCTTCAACGACCGATCTGGTCCATATTACAATCAATCATGTCTATGGTAGCTCAACGACTCGGTGGGGACAGTTCGGCACCGTGTGGTGTCGGCTCTTGGTCATGCATGGCGGATAAGGCTCTGGAAAGTTGTTGCCGGTTGCATTGGAGAAGTCTTTCAGTGATGAGATGACGAATTCTGCTTGTTATGCAGTCTTCTAGCTTGTGTAACATGTTTTTGTGCCGTGAAAGAGAAGCAAGGGAGCCGTTTACCGGGGCCGAGTGTACTCCGTTAGTGTACCAAGATGTTAAGTCTTCGAAGAAGACCTCACCTTACCTTACCTTTAACCTTGCTCAAGGCATTGGGGCATGTAAATTTATTCAAACTTTAACGATACAACTTGTGCAGATGGCAAGCAACTCTTCTTTGCCTAAGCTCTATCTCAAGTTCGTCTCATCGCAGTGCGAATCCACCTCACCTGCCTGGCTTTACAGGTGTTTGAGACGGAGGCTAAGCTATTAATCTCACAGCTATAACGGCATAATGCTCCACTAGAGAGCAGACGAATAAAGTTTTAAATTTTGGATTTTTGCTGGATGAATTTGCTATAGGTGACCGACCGATCGAAGACGTCCTTACCTTTCCGAAGCCTCGAAGGACGACGTAACGGCACCGAGCTGAAACCAAAGGTTGGACTGGGAAGATTTCCAGCTTCTGAGCGGTTTAGACTTGTATTTTGAAGTTTACACAACCTTCCTGTTACAAATGTCATGGTATCTTGCCAATATACGAAACTTTAATAACGAACGCCATGCTGGCACAGCAATGCATCAAAGATTGTCGCTTTTGAGAGTCTCGGATGCAAGTCATTACCATCGTGAGGGAAACGCTTAGTTGATAAATGCTCGACCGTAACTCCTTACTGAAGATCAAAGGGTGTTACCCATGCGAAGTCCATTACTCCCACCATTTGATGTTGAGTGGAAAGATTTGCCAATTTTAATCATATCGGTAGCAGAGAGCTGAGATCAAACATTACTTTGTACAGGCTTGGGATCGAGAGTTCATTGTGAAGTAGGGTGAACGATGCCGAGGAAGGGTAGCCGAGGAAGGGTAGTCGAGGAAGGGTAGTCAAGGAAAGACAGTCGAGGAAAGGCAGTCGAGGAAAGGCAGTCGAGGAAAGGCAGTCGAAGATCAATCAACGCGCCGAAGGTGCCAGGGACCGTCTACGACTACGACTACGACTGCCCTTGGTACTCTTGTCGCTTTCGTATCTCGCTTTTTCGGAATGATATTCAACCCTGTTGCTTGTCAATATAGATGGACGGCGAATATGTCGACAGCAGAACACACGTACCCGACCTCCGTGATATCCGGATCGGCCTCATACTCCTCGGCATCGTGCTTCTGCCACACGTGCCTGATGAGGCCCTGCGCAGACTCGGTGATAGTGTCGCGGTCGCGAAATTGGGTGCAGAGCGCGCAAGCAAAGCCCATGCCTTCGCGATGGCACTTGATGATGAAACGGTTGTTGACGAGGTAGGTGCGCTCTTCAAATTTCTCCTCGTCATAGTTGGGTGCTTTGATCTTCTCGTGGATGACTTCCTTGACGATCTTCCAAGCGCGGCCTTGCTCGACGGCCAGCTGCGTCGCGCATTCAGGACACCGATTCGTACCTCCCGGCGCGAACTCGCCAGCTAGCAGCATCCGTGACGATCGCTGCAGATCCACTGCGTACCGGCAGAACAAAGGACCGTCCGCACTGAAGAAGTCTTCTCGAACTTCTCTAGCCTCGCTGCGAGGGGGCGCTACTGCCTCGGAGAAGGTCTTGGATTCCTTGAGCTTGAGCTCCGTTCTGGTGTCACCATCGTCGGCGACGCTCTTTGCCGGTGGTAGCGACTTCATTGTCGGAGTGCTGGAAGTGCGACGTAGGAGAAGTGGCGCACCGAAGCCTCGCTTCATCGGTGCGGCCTCGAGCATACGCTGGTATTGCTGGCGCAAGGCAGAGATCGATCCGTCGCGTGCAAGTTCTGAAGCATTGTACAGCGTATTGATGTCGGCGATGCGACCAGTGTACAGTGCGTCTTCGAGCAGACCGATCACCGTGCTCTGCAGCGTGATGATTTGACCCTGCAACTGATTCTGTGTTATGGGATCTCCAGTTGCGAAGCGGTCACCGAGGCGTCGATAGTCGCGTTCGTACTCGCCGGCGATGTCGAGACGCCCTCGTCGGAAGCTATCTTCTAGGTCCCGATCCCGGATTTCACCTCGCCGTCTTTGGGCTTCCTTATCGGTCTTCTCATCCGATTCATCTTTCTGCTTCTTTACGCTCTCGATTTCTTTCTGCAGCTTGTTGATCTTCTCGTCTTGGCCCTCGTCGGTGCGCTTCTGTTTTCTCTTTTCGTTTACGCGCTCGTAGAGGTTCATGCCTGTCGTGAATGTTCCGATTAACGTCGACACGAGAGTCGCTATTATGAATGTTTTCTGTTAAGGGCAGTGTCAACGTGTTGCTCAGAGCGTAAACCCATCCACTTGAGTGGAAGATGATGATTCATCTCACCTTGAGGTTTTTCTCCTCGATCATGTTGGCGTAATTCATGTTGGGGAATGCGTGTTGCAGGCCCTTGAACGGCACTGCTTGACCCAGGTAATTCCTTAGTTTTTGTTCAAACTGGAATATTCGAAAGCAGAAAAGTAATGAAGAAGGGAAGACACACTTTTGAAGAAAGTAATGAAGGGGGGAAACTAAGCGTCGAAGCTGCTGACTGTGTTCCAGGAAAGTAATAAAATAGCCCCAGTTCTGATTCTTCACAAACTAGAAGGTGAAATAAGTTCAGGTTGCGGAAATGATATCGGGATAGCGCGACGCTGTCTGAGGTCCGTAGCCAGTCAGAGCAAATATACAGAGCTACGTCATCGGAGGATGTGTTGGCACGGAGGCTCAATATCTAATGCCACCTTCGTCCTAGAGCTTAGCTGCGGCGTATTTTGTCGACTTGCTCCAATAGATTCTAATTAGATGAAAATGCGGTGTAATTAGCAGGAGAAGAGCGGGAATCGAAGGGGTTGGGCTCAGTCAGACGTCATTGTGCGTGAAGATCTGATGGCGTTGCACGACGCGGGGTGCGAGTCCATGTCATAACGCGCGGAATATATGAATTAACACGAGTATCAACATGGGATAATGAGATAATAGAGTGGTAAATGCGACATGAAAAGGTTGGATACAAATGTTGCGCGGGAATGGATAGGAGCACGTTTTGAATCATCCAGAATACGGTCCTTGAGAACGATGGTCATAGTCCTCTTTGGATATTAATTGCTGGGTACCAGGTTGGAAATGTCGTGAGGTAGCATGTTATCCCTGTCTATATCCTAGAAGCACAGTTACACATTGCAATAAGCTTGAAGCCCAAGGGTGCCGCATTGATGCCCCGTAGCTTGGACGGAAAATGTTCGAATGGAATCGCTGCTGGTGCGACCATCATCACCGCAGTGAGCTAGATGAAAGGAGAGCTTAACATGGCATCGGGAGAAGGATACGAAGCAGCCTCGGGTCACATACTGATGGTCCAACCGTGGTTCGGAACGTGACAGAGCCGCACTGCTAACATGACGCAGGGTAAGGTGGGGATAGAAGTGATAGCATCAGGTTGGTATTGGGCATGCAAGCAACATCACCACGGGCGAACCAACATTCGAAACTGATCAAATGGGCATACCGAAACTGGTAACCGGTCTTCTGGATTTTGCTGATAGTGATGATGGGTTGAGGAGTGGTTCACTCTGGTCAGCAGACGAACGCGGAGGGATCTGCGCGAGTAACTTTGTGGTTCAAGTGCACAATGCACAATGTGTTCTCCCATGCCTTAGACGCTTACCGTTTAGTGAATATGAGCACCGAGAGGTAGTTAATACACATGCAGGCACCGATTAGAGCATTGCACACTGTGAAGAGCAAAGCATATGTGCAGGCTAAACGAGGCAGAAATGCAAAGACGACTTCACATCGGAGCAGCCGAGGGTGAGACAGAAAGCTTTTATATGATTTCAATTCACTCCAATATCGATTATATGTATTCCAGACAATATGTCCGCGCGCCCGCAGGCCGCAACGAAAGCCAAAGGTGGCAGTGCCGTGTCATGAGAAAGAGATGTACATAACTCCTCTCCGTTTCCTCCACCTTTCACCAATGGTCGTTCAAGAGAAGTAAGTTTGCAACTGTGCCGAATTTCCCATACCACTGCAACCGCCGCTCGGAACATCTCCCGATCCATAGTTCACGGTGCCGTAGTTGGCGCCGGGTTGCGAGCCGATAGCGCAGTTTTCAAGGGAGTAACCGGTCTCGCACGAGTTGCCCGAGTTGCAGACGAACACGCAGGTATTCATGTTGGTGACGCATTGTGGGGTCTTGATCTCCAGAGTGTGGCCGGCCATGTTGACTTCACGGGAGACATCGACGGTCGAAGAACCACCAGCAAAGGTATACTCGCCCCACGTCCCGAAGATTTGGCCGTTGATCAGGATTGTGTCGCTGTAGAGAGCAGAGAAGGCGCCGGACTGTCCATTGGCGAACGACAAGGTAATAGATTCGCCGGGTGAGATAGCTTGCGTGATGAGTGGTGTAATTGTGTTGACCCAGCTGCCCTGTGGGCCCCAGACGACGAGGACAACGGTCTCGCTTGCTTGATTGTAGAAAGTGTTGGTGTACGTGCCATCACTACCAATCCAGACTCCGCTGCCACTCGAAGTTGGATTTGCTCCTTCCGCAACGATACCAATCTCCGTCAACAGCGTTGATAGTTCAGAGAACCAGCTAGATACAACATTGTTCGAAGATGCGGCAGGTGACGGCGTGGGAGTCGGTGACGAAGAAGTGGTTTGCTGCACCGGTGTAGCGCCGGCGAGAGCTTCGTTGATATCGGGGCTTCGCTTGTTGTGCATGTGAGCGTGACGATGGTGGATGCTGGCCGCGAAAGTGCTGCTTGCGAGGGCGGCCAGCGCCAGGACGGTGGTAGAGACGCGCATGATGGTCGATTTCAACGTGCTTCGAAGGAAAGACTTCGGTGGGTTGTCGTTTCGCAGAAACTCGATGGGTATTTAGCGTCTGCGCGGTCCTGGCCGGCAATTCTTATTGAGGTTCGAAAATCGATTGTTCTCGTTGTTTGTTCTTATTGTTGTTTGAGTATTGTTGCAGTTTTCGTTGGCAAGTGTCGCGACATAGACTCGGTATTCAAAGGAAGGACAAAGGCCAGCTGACTTGTGCGCGGGAAACGAAAGGTTTGGTGGTCGGGAATGGGCAGACAAAGACGTAAATGAGTGACACGCCGTCTGTCTCTTGGACTGACCGCTTGAAAGAGCAATTATCCCAACACCGAAGACCCACGTACAGAGAGCGACTTGCAGATGCGGAAGCAGGATCAAGAAGCAGGAAGAAGAAGATCTGGACTGAGCGGGCGTGGAAAACAGGAGAAGCGGCCCAGTCGAGCGGCAGCCGGGTGGAATTGGAGTGCCTGGACTGCGCAAGCACCGGGTCCCATCTGTGGATCGTTCCTCGACACGCGCAGATGCCAGGAGGCGCTGATGTGGAGAGTGATTTCGGCGTAACTTGGCCTAAAGGGGCATTCACTTGGCCGATTGTTGTTGTTGGCGGCGCGGTGGCTGACCGTAATCCCGGTAAGGCGGGCAGCCGTGCCTGCATTAGCACCACTTAACACGTCCTACCTCATCAAACTTTTGGCGAGGGTTCTGCGACATGCCCAGCCAGATGGCGAGACTGTTGCTGGTCTTTGGCCATTCTGCCGTCAATTTCGCAAGACGAAGAGTGACCCAAAACTGGCCGCTGAGGTAAAACCGACTGGACTTGGCGATGAGCGCGTAAATGAAAGAGCAAGGCGACAAAGGATACGCTGAAGAGTTGTAATTAGCACCGCCCAGACGCTCATCAAAGGCTGCGGGCCAACGAGACAGCCAGCGGCCAGGAACTTCGACTGGGCTCGCGGCTATTGGCTGGCTTGCCAAGGGCTTGGGCGAACGGTCGGGGTGCACTGTTGCTACATTGACGGCCCCAACTGCTTTGCCGCGCAGCTGGCTCCGCAGTCGTCGTCGCTGTTGTGACCCGTTTGTTTCGCACTAGTCAGGGGCCAAATCCGACCTAAACGGAGAACAAAATGCGTGGCCTTGCTTGCCGTGCTGACATCTACGTCCTGTCATCCCAGAGTTACGCAGTTTGAAGGCATCGGAAATGAAGACCCACAGCGAATCTGCTCCATGATCTCACAAACACTTAAAAGTTTGCATGTTCTTCCGACAAAAGGTGGAGCACGGCGACCGAATGTTTGCGTGTCACTCGCTGTTGCTGTTTGCAGGACACGTTGAGATCTGCAGGCCGCGCTTACTGTACTTCCTCTTTGCAGGCCATCTTAGGATCGCAGTTCCAAAACGTTTCCAACCGGTGCGGGCCGACCGAACTTCCTTCGAGAATCGCGACTTCATCTTCTCAGCACCGAATAGCTGATAAAACAACTTCTCCCGACAGCTTCTATCGCTCGACTTTCTGTTTCCAAAACCGTTCCAGACTCCGCGTCCATATATTGAAGTTCTTCGCTCTCAGAACTTCGAGTCATGCATCACCGTCCAGTACCGTCAAAGACCTACGTGGAGACTGTGATCGATCTTGCTGCATTGCATCGCGTCGATAGCTTGCAAAAGGGCCTCATCCAACGCGACCACGAAAACTTTTTCCTTGATGCAAGGAACATCGCCAACTCATGAAAAGTCGAATGGGCAGGCAGCGAGCGCCTGCCGCTCCGCAGTTGCACCTAAGCGGGCTCCATGTCGCCTTACGCAGGTCCCAGCCATCCGATTGCCATGTTTTACTGGATCCTTGCCCATGTAAGCCCGACAAGTTTTGCTTGCAGAAACCTTGAATATCGGTCGCTCTACCACCCTCGACTGATCTTTCCCGCGTCTTGACGAGTCTGCAGTCGCCATGTGGATCCAAAAATCGGGCCTTTCTCCAAACTTCCCGTTCGCGCTATCTGCAAACAACATGGAGACCGGTAGAGTACACAGCATACGCAGCATACGAAACGTAATCGCGAAGCCTTTCTATTCGTTATGCCTATGGGAGATGCGGAATGCAGTAACATGTCGCCGACTTGCGGGAACCTCATGCAAGGTGATTGCCCAACATAATGTCTTTCTAGCACTAAGACTTGAACTGGTGTGTCGTTTTCGTTCCACCTTGTTAAAAGCCTCAACATTATAGTATTCTGACGTGTGCTAATCGGAAACGCCCGAGGTGCTCATAGGCCCGACGGCATTCGCAGTAGAGCCGTCCGTCGACGCCGTTCACCATGCAGAGGTAGCGGTTTTTGTTGAGATGTGTTCTTGGTTCCCTTATCCGCTCGCTCAAGCAGTACACGCCAGTCAGTGGGATTCATACGTTGTGTCGTAGTCTGCCGGAGTCGCTCTCTTGTCGTCTTTTGGAGGCCGGAAGTGAGCATAACTGCTGACCTGTTTCAGAGTTTCACGTACCTTAGTCGACCTGTAATAGAGGAATATACGTACTCTAGCATCTTTGGGAGTTGCAACAAAGCACGGCCTTCAATTCTCCACTGCTCTTGAAGCTCTTGGATGCTATGTAACTTCCTATGTCGAATCGCGCTGTGATATTGTCTGGCATTGTTCACCGGATGATGCTGTAAAGTAATGTCTATCCTGCGTGGCGAGAATCCATGTATATCGAGAGCCTTCCAACATAGCAAACCCCACAGCTAGCTAGAAGCGTAGATATGCTTGGAAAAAACGCCTTGGACTATAAACTGCATTTGTCCTTGATATCTTTTAGGAATACCTCCTGCTTACTGTGCGATACCAACATTCACCTAGACCGTAGCATGAAGCTTCGCTCGTGACAGGCCTCGGAATGACTGGAAAGTTAATGTATCCTACCGAAAACACTATAGAGTTGTAAATAGACATGTAAAGACTCTATGCCGAGCGAGGAGAAGGAATATTGGAGATGATGACGCTCTTGTGGTGATTCAACGCCTACATGGACCAGCTTGCTCGTGTGTCGCGCTGCGTGGCCTCAATGGCACGCACAGCCACAAAGCGTATATAATTGAACCAAACTCATCCCACTTTGGATTAGTGATGAAGAGTGAGATGCAAGCAATCAGCGAGTTCAGTCCGTTTTGCTTAAACAAGTCCACATTACTCCTTCGCCTTCATGAGCTGAAAATGTTCAAAATTTGAAGAAACGCCAATCAACCTTGTACACACCATGCCAAAGACCTGGCCTTCATTCATCACCGAGTTTACCCAAAGCGCGCACCTGGCCGAGTTCACGTCAGGCCTCGAGGAACATGACTTCATTCCGCTCCTTGCCCTGATCCAAAGGCTTCGCATATCAATACTACCGATCGCCTGGCAGACCGCACTTGACCCTCTGGGCGAGGGTGGACAAGCTAGAGTGGATCAGTCTCTCATCAATGATCAGACCAGCTTTGCGTTCAAGCGCTTCAGTGATTCATCAGGCACGGACCGGGTGATACCGTTTCGAGAAGTCATCAATGAGCTCATTGTACATAGCCAACCTACAATCAAAGAACACCCGTATATTGTAGATTTGGTTGGAGTGTGCTGGATATCCCAGAGGACGATCGGGTACGGCCCACCTTAGTGTACACCAAATCCCATCGCGGCGATCTGTATCGATTTGCTAGGTCGGGGCGAGACCTTGAAATGTCTATTGCTGACCGATTGGACCTGTGTGTGCAAATATGTATAGCACTCAGGGACATGCACGCAAACAGTGAGTTCGTACCCAGCTCTGTGTTTTCTTATTACACAGGGGTGAATGTTCAGTAGTACCGCTAAAGCAGGCCTGACAAGACTCCAACAGATATTACTCATGGAGACATCAAACCGCACAATATCCTTGTTTTCAACTCTCAGGACGATGAAGGGGCTCCAGTCGAAAGGAAATATTGCGCTAAGGTAGCTGACTTCGGCTTCTCAACGTGGTCTAGAACAGGAGACCAGCGCATCCTGTTTCCAATATCACGGCCCTGGAATGCTCCGGAACACCACAACAGAGCATTTTTCCTCGACCAAGCCAAAAAGATAGACATGTATTCTTTCGGCTTACTATGTCTCTGGCTACTTTTTGGCGCAAAGACAGAGGTTGACATGGCACCACCTGCAGAGCTCCTAGGTCCCTTTGAGCGACCGCTTAACTTTGACGTCTACAGAAATCAGCAAACTACCTTGGAGATATGGAAGAAGGCCAAGGATGATGTCTTTATGAAATGGATTGAATGGCTTATCAAGGAACATATCGGAGTTGATAATGAGCTGAAAGACCGCCTTCTTCAGTTTTTCAAACAGACTCTTGCTTTCTGCCCACAGTCTGGTACGAATGATTATTACCTGCTATTACAATTGCTATGCCCAGCTCTGTGAGTGGCTTCCCTACCTTTCCTCTCCCTAGTCTTCTCTTCCGTGTGTCGTCATTCTTTCACCTTGATTACACCTATATTGTCTCTAATGAATATAGCAGGGATGTTCCAGAATCGATTATCTTTGAGAGTGTGCCAGATCAGGCAGGAGAAAGTGACTTTGAGGTAATCCAATGGAGACTTTTTTGTGCGAAAACCTACGTATTAATTACGTCTAGATCGCAGACTATCTGGCTGTCTTCTACGATTCTGACTTTCGATTGCGCTCGTATATCGCCCAGGAGCTCGAAACGGTCGCGACAGATCTAACAGGGCGTACATATCAACAGACAACGATTCTAAATGCGAAGAAGCTCCTCGCTTTCTGTTTTACAATCGGCTTTGGCGTACCAAAAGATGACAACATAGCGGCGAAATGGCTAGACGCGCTACCCTCGGGCGAGGAGGAGAATTGTACCGTCATTTCGAGATTAAAGAGCGCGGCTCCGTTATACCACAGGGATCCGAGGCAGGCTGACTTATGGGACTGGGGTCATCTCCACGTTCTAGATTTTGCGGATTATTATCAGGAAAGGGGGTTATCATCGAGGGCAGAAGAAACCTACAAAAGAGAGATACAAAATCTAGAGGAAGTTTGGGGCGAGCCTCACTGGCTTCCTCAAGCATTACGACATAGGCTTGGCCTCATTTTACTGGGGAAAGAGCACTGGAAGGAAGCAGGAAACAGCCTGAGATCCTTACTGCTGCAGCAAGAGAAATTACTCGGATCCGAAGACCCCCGAACCATTGCCACCACCTTAGCATTGGCTCGCACATACAGAGAGCCTGAGAGCTGGTGGAATGCGGAGTCCATTTATAGCGACCTGATCTTGAAAGGTGAAAAAATCTGGAGTATGGAGCACCCGAGATTAATAGAACTTGCGACTCAACAAGTCAGTCTGTGGAAACAACTAGCTATTGCGCACGAGAAGCAAGAGCCTGGAAACCCCGCCATTCGAAGGTTGCTCCCTCAAATCCTAGAAAAAGCTGAGTCGTTTGAAACGTTGATGTTAACGATGACAAAGCATATTTGGGGAGAGGACCACCCAACAACGCTACTCAATATGAACAATCTTGTACAGACATATACTCTCCGTGGTCGTTACGAAGACGCCGAGGCACTGGGATTGGAAGTACTCTACAAATGCAAAGAAACATTACCTGCATTGGATATATGCACATGCTGGGCGACAGTACAGCTAGCGGATGTTAAGATACGTCAAGGGCATCTCACATATGCGGAACTACTCATTACCGAGTTGCTAGTTACCATGAATGAGGTGATAGCTTCGGAAAACTGGGGTACCCGCATGTCAATGGTTAAACTTGCTATGATTTACCGGGACCCAGGACGACTCGCAAAAGCGGAGAGGTTAATACTTCGTGTAATCCAGACGGAACTGAAAATGGAAGACTTCGACAAGGATACCATGCCGGAGCGAATGGAAATCTTGATGAAACTGATGCGGGCACAAAGTCACGAGGAGGACGCCCTACGGGTAGAGGAATATATTACGGAAATGAGGGATGCAACCTACGAAAGAAATGATGCGGACAGGTTGGTCGAGGAAGAGCTATGGAACCTCCAACGATAACTGGAGCTCGTTAACGAAGACGATAAGGAAGATGAAGAAGGTGAAGACGGCTCGAACTTAGGCTCATGGACAAGCTCAGTAGCAAGCTCGACATAGCCAATAGAGTTTTGCCCACTTGTGTTCTCAACACTCGTCGGCCTCATCTGGAGCATAAGGTCAGGGGATTGATCGACTGCATTCACAGTCGCTGGCTCTATTCTGGCCGCTAGTACATTATTGCTTGTCTTGCTCGCTGTTGCAAGCGGTATTGAGGCGTCAGGGAGGACGACTTCATGAGCAACGGTGGGCGTGCGGCAGCGTGCTCAAAGACATGACTAAGGTATGTTGGAGTAGGGACGAAATTAGACCTAGAGATACCCATTGATAGTACCATTTAGATATGCGAGTGTCTATTTATTTTTCTGCAGATGGTATTTATTGGGCCCACGCAGATTCTGAGTACAAAGCTAGGCACTGATCCGCGCAGTCGTTTCGAGTCAGTAATAACAACCCCTCTGCATGTAGTTGGAGATATAAAGTGTAGTTCTAGCAAATGTGACCTGCGATAAAAGTAGGAGAGCTATCCACTCCAAACGAGTATTAAACTTAGTGATAGACGTTGCGGTCTGCAAACTCATCATTCTCCAAGAAGACTTCAATCTTTGCGTTCATCTTATGACCGATATCGTTGCAGCAAATGCAGGCAATAATCGCAAGGAGACCAAAACTCAAGCTACTCAGCGCTGTGACACGTAGAGCATGCACGTATGTCTGCTGGAAGGCAGCAGCTCCGGCCTCGATAATCTGTGTGCTGACACCAGGAACCTTTTCTAAGGCAGCGGAACCTAGGGAAAGTGCTTCAATGAAGGCGGTCACCGATGAAGCGGGAAGGCCAGCAGCTTCGACTGCCGGTGGGATCAGCCGCGCCGACCACGTCTTCTGTACGTTTGTGAGGATGGTGCTGTACACGGAGATGGCGATGGCGCCGCCGGCGAAGCGAGATACGCCTGCTAGACCACCTGAGATACCGAGTTCGACTTGTGGGACACCGAACTGGAGGATTGTCAGCGCAGATTCTTTGGAACGCATGCGGATGGTGGAGGAGGAATAGAAGAGAAGGCTCATTACCTGAATAAAGGTGATGGATAGCATCTGCGCCCAGCCGAAGCCCATCTGTGATAGGAAGACAAAGCCCATCATCAGACTCTTGCGATTCGGATTGCCGAGACCGAGAAGTGCGCCGAAGAAAACCATAAGGAAAACAGAGCCTGTGAGCGTCCATTTCCAGTGACCGATCTTGGAAGCAATGGTGATGAGAAGAATTTCGCCCACAACCAGGCCAATGTTCGACGGTAGAGTCAGAAGAAGGGTTTCCCTAAGCGGCGTGGTCTCGTTGGTGAAGAAGACAGCTATCTGTGTGGGATACACAATATTCGTCATGTAGTAAAACATGGTGACGACGAATCCAACAATGAAAGGGAATGTGAATTCTCGGCCGTAATCCTTGGTGAAGATGTGGGTGGGAGTAAGCGGTTGTTTGGGGTTGGCAAAGTGTTCATAGCCGATGAAAGCAAGAAGACAACCAAAACCGGACACCAGAAGGCCGATGACCCTGGGGTTGCTGGATGGTAGGATTTCGGTGTAGACGATACCGATGAGAATTAACGTAGCGGCGAGGATGAAGAGGACACCACCGATGTAGTCAAGTTCTCTTACAGCTCTGTGGAAGTCGAGGCCTCGCGGATGCTGTGGAGGATAATAGAGGAAGTAGAGGCCGAAGATGGAGAGGAATGCACCGATTGTCGGAGCGTAGAATAGCCACCGCCATGCATCGCCATTTCGAATGGCGTAGCGAGCCGCGATTGGACCGACCACAACGGCAAGCCAGGTACCGAGATCAGCGATTGTGACTGAGATGTGTCTCCACTTGTTTGGTAGAAGCTCTGGGAGCGCGAAAGCGGCCAGTTGAGCGTTGCCAGCGCCGAATCCGATCAAAGCAAAACCTGCAATCATGGTTGTGCCATTCTTCGCGACGCCACCCATCAAATGTCCAACGAATAGAAGAACGTTGCCAAAGATCAAAAACCAACGGCGGCCGAACAGGTCGGAATTTGCACCACAGATCATGAAGGCAATGGCGTTGCAAATGGTATAGAGAGATGTGAACCAAACTCCTGCATTAGGATCCCCAAGCTTTGCGGAGACCTGTGGGTATATCACACCAATAGCTGGGACAATCCAGAATGAAACCTGTGCTGTTTGTAAGTAACGTCTTAAAGATTCAATTAAGAGGGTGGCCATTTACGCCGTAAGCTGAGGCTAGAATAGTGACGACAATCCACGTTTTGAATGTCACGACGTAGTCCTCGTCGTTGAGAGGGTACGCATTTTTCGCCGCAATACCCTTCTCTTCACCAGAGTCTCCGGAGTTAGAGAGATCCTTCTCATTGTTTTGGATAACATCGCCGCTCTTTTCTTCGACGGCAGCCATGATTTGAGAGAGTCGCTAGCACGGAGAGAAATGTACAAGACAATGAAGGAGTGTGAATGCAACTCGGGTATAAAAAGTCATTCGGAACTGGGATTATTATATACATTTCAACTATACCTCCCGCCTGGCGAACTTATCCCAGATCTTCGGATCAGCTTTACCTTCAGGGCTGACAGGGTCGGACACAATGGGATTTGTGAGCGAGAATTAGTGGTGACGATCGTAGAGTATGCCGAATTAATAAAGACTAACCAATTGCAGCGCTCTCCGCAATGTAAGGTTGCACTAATCTCTAGGTCGAAGGGCTCAAGTAGGATCTGCATCGCGGATACTCGGCGTTAGAGCCGATGTTTGTGGGGAAATGGCCATTTGACGTTGAAAGTAGGGAACGCTTTTCCCTGAAGCATCGGATAAGGGAAACCGAGATACCACCACGTGACTAAGGCTGGAATCTTACCAATCAAATCAATGAATATGTTGTTGGAGGTATGAGGCTGACCTATTCGACGGTGCTAGTAAATAACATAATACCTAGTCTGTGGTGTGGCTTTACACCGTCCATAATGACTAGCAAAGAGAGAGCGCACAGTAGCCGACGTTCCCCGGCTTCTGCTTACCATGGTATCGGGCACGTTGATTGTTGGATGCGAAGTTTGATCCA
>Ga0335072_10000108_pt1 | contig 168594 bp, 145 predicted proteins | sample Lox_Sample_21_FD_206725 | JGI IMG/M metagenome (GOLD analysis project Ga0335072, IMG submission 206725) | Soil microbial communities from Loxahatchee National Wildlife Refuge, Florida, United States - Lox_Sample_2.1 | ecosystem: Environmental > Terrestrial > Soil > Wetlands | place: USA... | reverse complement strand
TCACTCGTGAACAATTCGCTCGCATTGAGCCCCATCTGCCTCGGCAACGCGGCAACGTGTCGCACGAGAACCTCAACGTGATCAACGCGATCCTCTTTGTGGCCGAGAACGGCTGCAAGTGGCGAGCTCTGCCGAAGCGCTTTGGTAACTGGCATACGATCTATACCCGCATGAATCGCTGGTCCAAAGCCGGAGTGCTCGACAGAGTGTTCGCGCAACTGCAACGCCAGCAGCTGATCCGCATCAAGATCGAGGCGGTGAGTCTGGACAGCACGATCGTCAAGGTGCATCCCGATGGTACCGGGGCTCTAAAAAAAACGGACCTCAAGCCATCGGAAAATCCAGAGGCGGCTGGAGCACCAAAGTTCATATGGTTGCCGCGAGTGCTCGATGCGCCATAGGGTTTTCACTCTCACCTGGACAGGCTGGAGATGCCCCGGAAGGCCGAGCGCTTCTGCGCTCCATCCCCGAGCTGCCAATGTCCTGCCACCTGCTGATGGACTGTGCATATGAAGGCAACGAGACGCGACAGCTCGCACTTGATCTGGGCTTCGTACCGATCGTGCCGCCGCATCCGAATCGGGTCGAGCCCTGGAGGCTCAAGAAAGCGCTGTACCGACGCCGCAACGAGATCGAGCGACTGTTCCGGCGACTCAAGGGCTTTCGCCGCATCTTCAGTCGCTTCGACAAACTCGATCTCGTATTCATTGCCTTCATCTACTTCGCGCTCGTCGTCGAGGCCCTGCGCGAGTGTTAACAGGCCCTAGTAGGGCTGCGCCAGCGTGAGGCCTGCGGCTTTCTGGGCTTCGGCCATTCTGCGCTCGCCACCGGCCTCCATTTGCGCCCGGGAGATGCTGACGCTCGCCTCGACGATGGTGCGCACGCGCTCGTAGCGGCGGCGCATGAATGTCTCGAGACTCCCGGTCAGCCCGTCAGATTGTACGACGCACTGGGCGAGCACGACCGCGTCCTCGATGCCCATCGCGGCGCCTTGCGCAAGCGTCGGCGGTCCGGCATGGGCTGCATCGCCGATCATGATCACGCGTCCAGAATACCAAGGCGCGCGCAGTCGGACGACGGCAAGCGGACGGTACGTCACGTCGCCGGACCGGTGGGACAAATGAGCCAACAATCGAGCCGGGAAGCCTCTCACGCCTCCGATCCGTTCGACCAGGCGGGCCGCGAGCGCCGGATCATCGCGTGCCGGCGCATGGGTGTTTTGATCGACGACGTACAGATAGGTGTCGCCCCGAAGGGGACAGTAGCCGATCGTGCCGACGGGCCCTCCGAACATCATGCAAACATCGTGGAGTTGAACGCCTTTGATCAGAGCGCGCCATACGCCCTCGCCGAGGGGAACGAGCTCAGTGCGGTCGGGAGCTACGATGCTCCGCACATGCGAATGGATGCCATCGGCGCCGACCAAGAGATCGGCTGAGAATCGTCGCCCATCGCTGAGAACCGCCGACGCACCCTTCGCGTCCTGCGCGATGCCCACGACCTCTGCATCCGTGACCAGCTCCGCGCCCGCCTGGGCTGCACCCTCGACGAGAACGGCGTGGAGCGCCGCCCTGCTCACGCCGGTATAGCCCGGCCACGGGGAATGACAGTAGCGCTCCGTCGGACGGGAAAATAAGGCGGAGCCGTCCGGGGCGCAGACCGTGATCGTCTCGACGGGAATGCCTTTGTCCAGGCATCTGTGGGCGAGACCGATCTCTGCGAGCGCATTCATCGCATTCGATTGCAGACCGATCCCGATACCGCCCTCATCCGTGATCACGGACTTTCGCTCCAACAGGACGACGCGAATGCCCTTGAGCGCCAAGGCCCGGGCACTGACCAGGCCGACGATTCCGCCGCCCACGACCACAGCCGACGAGAGTGCGGTCATGCTTCGATCCCCTTCCCCACGGCGTCAGCCGCTTGCGCGCTTTCGACGGTCTGGTACACCCGCCCGAGTGCGACCAACCCAATTACGGAATATGCGCACGAGGTCAGGCTCAACGCATCCGCCAGCGCACGCGGCCCGTTGAAAAGCGCCTCGCTCACTGCGGCAACGATGGTTGGTCCCAGACCGGCTGCGACGAGGCCGACTGCGAAGAATTGTAGTCCGCTGATGCTGCCCATGCTCTCGGCGGGGGTCACGCTCGCGGTGACGGTCGCATTGATAGGGAACACGGTGCCGCTCACCAGCATGAGACTTCCGAAAGCCAGCCAGAAAAGATGCAGCGTCGGCGCAAGCGGAGCAGTGCTCGCCGCAACCCCGACGAGCACCGTCGCAACGAGCCCTACGAGGACCGGCCCGCGCACGCCAATCCTAGAGACCGAATAATCGATCAAATGCCCCCACGCCCACAAACCGACCGGTGGAAGCGCAAGCATCATCAATCCCACCCACGTCCCGATCTGCGCATACGACAGATGCCAGCTGCGGCCGATCATGGCGGCAACCCACGCCGCGTAACTCAAGCTGAGGAGAGTCATCCCCAGCTGAAACGCGAGCAACGGGACGTAGACTCTCGAGCGGCGGCGAACCAGCCGCAGCGCGTTGCGGATACCCCCTGAGGGAGTCGTGGAAGCCGGGCCGGACCGCGGCGGCTCTCGGACGACCGCCAGGAGCAATGGCGCGGGAAACGCGAGAAGGCCGACCAGAATCAGCGCGACCTGCCAGGGCTGTACCGGGCCGAACAAGGGCAGGTGATCGATTCCCGATCTTTCGATCAGGCCGATCGAGAGGCCTCCGATGATGAGCGCCAGCGCCGAGCCGCCCATCAGTCCCATGGCCTGAACTGCAAACCCGCGCCCCCGCCGCTCGGGAGCCAAGGCGGCGCGCAGCATGGACAGTGCGCCGGGTTGAATCACGCTCTCTCCGAATCCCACGCCGACGCGATACAGGAACAATCTGGCAAAGGACCCCGCCATTCCGCACGCCATCGTGGAGACCGACCAGATCACCGCCCCGCTGGCGATCAACCCACGTCGGCTGATGCGGTCTGCAAGATATCCGGCCGGCAGCGTGAAGAACGTGCTCGAGACGGCGAATGCAGCGCCGACGACGAAGCTAATCTCAACGTCGGTGATGCGGAGCGCCTCTCGGATCGGATTCACGAGGAGCGTGATGACCTGCCGGTCGATCGCGCCGAGGGATGTCATGATGAGAAGCACGATGACCAGGCGCCATTGCCGCCGTGCGCTGCCCGAGTACCAACCGCCCGACTCGGGCGAATCGGTCACCCGCAAGGGAGCTGACGGGCGCGTCATCCGCTCGAGCATGCGACGCGTCCGGCGCATTCCCCGAAGCCGATCGGTACGTGACCCTCCTTGACTGCCCGGCCCCGGATCGTGAGCTCGTCACCGTCCTCGAGCCACATTCGCTTCTCACCGCCGGGCAAATCGAGCGGATTCGTCCCGCGTCGATTGATTTCGGCGAGACAGGCACGCCCCTGCGTTTCTGGACCCGAGACGGTTCCACTTGCGATGAGATCACCCGGCTGCATGTTGCAGCCGTTGCTCGTGTGATGCGCGAGCATCTGCGCAAAAGTCCAGTACAGGTGACTGAAGTTCGTGAGCACGATGCCCACTGCCGGTAGCCCATGGCGTCGCATGCCGGCCGTTTGCAGGTAGGCCGTGAGCTCGATGCTCAGTCCTCCGGCTCGTGCATCGCGCTCGCCATCGAGGTGAGCCGGCACGGGCGGTTCGCTCGCGCGACGGACAGGCCGGCCTGTGCGAAAGGGAGCAAGCGCCTCGTCGGTGACGATCCAGGGGGAAATCGTCGTCAGAAAGCTCTTGCCGAGGAACGGCCCGAGGCCCCCCATCTCGAGCATCTGGATGCCGCGCGCCGACCAATCGTTGAGCAGGCAGTAACCGAAGAGCCGATCTGCGGCCGCATCGACCGAGAGGGCGCTGCCGAGCGCATTGCCTTCACCGACGAGGGCCGCGAACTCGAGCTCGAAATCGAGCCGGGGCTCGGGCCCGAAGCGCACGTCAGCATCCGCGGACGTCGAGCCCGCGGACGGGGCGCCGGCTGTCCACTGGCCGCAAGGCCGAGCCACCGGGTAGCCGCTCGGCCGGATCGAGGATGCGCGTCCGTTGTAGCCGATCGGGAATCGAAAGAAGATCGGGGCCGGCTCACCTCCGCGCATGCCACCCATGTGCGTATAGGAGCACGAGAAATCGGTGTATCCCCCGATTTGCGCCGGAAGCTCCATTCGAACCGCGTGCATCGGGACCAGCAGCTCCGACGCGCGAGCCCGGAGGAGCTCGGAATTCGCTCCGTTGATGCGAAGGAGATCGGAAAGCCGCGCCCGGAGCGACGAAACAACCGCTCTCGGAAGCGACATGAGCGGATTGAGTGTCGCTCCACAAGCCGCTTGCGCCGCCGTTGCGGCATCGCCGGTGAAGAGGCCCGCGGTGAGCCCAGCGCGAAGATCGACGATGCTGTCACCGATTGCGACCCCGCCGCGCGGGGCCTCGCCTGCTCGGTGCTCGGCACCGATGCGCTGGAACACGCCGAACGGTAGATTCTGAATCGGGAAGTCGCAATCTGAGCGGTTTGCTGCTTCGAGCCAGCTGCGCCGAGACGGATCGTGCGTCTCATTGAGCTCGTACACTGCTTTCGTCCTCCGTTCGCGCCTTGACGCGAGCTAACGCCTCCGAATGCCGTCGACGGCGTAATCGCGCAGAAACCCTTCATAGAGCCGGCCCACCTCGGCCGCATCGAAGCCCTTACCGAATGCGACCTCGAGAATCGGTCGGCCTGTCACGAAGAACTCGCACATCCCGATGACCGCGAGATAGAGGAAAACGCCGTCGAAGGCGCGGCCCACGCCGCGTCGCGCCGTCGCAGCGGCCATACCGCGATACTCCCCGATGGCCCGCACCGTGAAGGACCGGAAGAAATCCTGTGCCTCCTTGTCCGAGGAGTTCACTACCTCGTCGATCATGAGTCGATGGAAATACGGATGCTCGATCTGGAATCTCAGCAGGGTCGCGGCCATCTCCCGGATGCGGGATTCCGGGTCGTCCGCGAAGCGCGTCTCGACCACCGCAAGCCGAGTCCTCAAGAGCCCGAAGAGATGTCGCGCCGCGGCAAGCAGGACGCTGGAACGATCCGTGAAGTAGTAGCGGATGAGCGAGCGATCGACGCCCGCATGGCGTGCGAGGCCAATGATAGAAAGCTCGCGGGGCGCGACGTGGCGCAAGAGCTCGCAGGCCTTTAGCACGATGGTGTCTGCGCCGACGCTCGACTCGGAACTTCCGGGACGTCCCGGGGAGCGACGGGGTCGGCCGGTGCGCGCGCGGGCGGCGAGATGCCTGTCTCGTGTCGCGCGCTTGCCTGGGGGCAATGGCTGCTTTGCCCGCGCCGCCTGTTTGGGAGCTCCCGAGGTTTTCATCGGTGATCTCGCCGACGTGTCAGACGGGTTGAGCAATCGCCCTGCCGAGCGCCGCCGAGACCGCCTGATGCTCGGCGACGCTCGCATGCGCCATTTCGAGCTCGCCGAGCCGCGCAGACCCCTGCACCACCGCGCGACAGCGCTCGAAGCGCCGTTGCATGAACCGGGTTAGCGCGGCATCGAGCGACGATTCCCGCCCGAGCTCCTCCGCGAGCACGATGGCGTCCTCGACTGCGAGACCGCAACCGTACGCCGCATGAGGCGTGGTTGCATGCGCGGCATCGCCGATCAGGACGACTCGTCCGCGGTACCACGGGGAGGGAAGCAAAAGCATCTCGAGCGGTCGATAGTTGATGCGGGACTCGGCGCTGAGGCTCGCACGCAGCTCCTGCCAAATACCCCCGAACGGGGCGAGGCGTTCGGCAAGCAGCCCAGGCCAGAGCTCCTCCGGCATCCGCCGATTGTCGGGCACGTGCTCGAGCAGGAACATGTACATCTCGTCTCGGGAGACGGGATTGAGCCCCGCCTTGTGGTGCGTATCCATGTACATCCGAACGTAGTCGAGCCCCGCCGGCCGAGGAAAAACCGCTCGCCAGCAGCCCTGCCCCGTGAATCGCGGGCTTGGAGCCTCCGGAAACACCAACTCTCGGATCTGCGAGTGCAGTCCGTCAGCGCCTACCACGAGCTCATAGCGCCGTTCCTCACCATCCGTCGTTCTGACCAGGACACCTGATCCCTCATCGCGCAGCGAGGCGACCGCCACGCCGAGCCGCGCCCGGGCGCCCGCGGCCCGGGTCGCCTCCGCGAGAATCTGGTGCAGTACCGGTCGCAGAATCCCTCCGCCCGTCGGCAAGCCACTCGGATCGGGCGGCGGGACGGCGCGGTGCAGGAGCTTCCCGCTGATGTCGTAGAGCTCGAGGCCTGCATGGAAATGGCCTTGACTTCCCATGCGTTCGAGCACACCGACCCGCTTGAAAGCCGCGAGGCTCGCCCCGTTCAGTGAAAGTCCTGCGCCGACCGCTCGCCAATCCGGATCCCGTTCGATGAGATCGACTTCGACCCCGATACGCCGTAGACAGATCGCAAGCGACATTCCGCTCGATCCGCCGCCGACGATCAGCACCTTGGTTACGGCACTCATGTCTTCACAGCTCCCCGAGCCTAATTCCCAGACTAGCGCAATAATCGTATGATGGCCATCGGCGTGCGCGTCGCGGCCCCAGCCGGCAAACGCGCGCTCGCCGACGGCAGCGGGGATGCGCATGAGCCAGTGGCCCTTCACTCACGGATTGCATGACCTCGGCACCGGCTGCTTCGCCTACCTGCAGCCCGATGGCACCTGGGGCTGGAGCAATGCAGGGCTGATCGAGAGCCGGGGCGAGACGCTGCTCGTCGACACGCTGATGGGCCTCGACATCACGCGCGCCATGCTCGAGGAGATGAAGCGCAAGGTTCCCGCTGCGGCCCGGATCGGCAGGCTCGTCAACACCCATGCCAACCCCGACCACGTGCTCGGCAACGAGCTCGTCCGCGGCGCAGAGATCATCTCGGGGAAGGCTGCGGCGGAGGACATCGCCCACATGAGCCCGGCGGCTTTCGAGCGCATGGCGCGCGACTGGCAGCAGATGGGCGACGGCGGGGAATTCTTCCACGAGACCATGGGGCGCCAGTTCGACTTTTCCGGCGTGACGATCGTGCCGCCAAACCGAACCTTCGAGCGCGAGTTGACGCTGCGCATCGGTGACAAAGAGGTGCGCCTGGTCGATCTCGGCCCCGCGCACACGCGCTCGGATACCATCGTGCACGTGCCTTCCGACCGAACCGTGTTCACCGGGGACATCCTGTTCAGCGAGGCGAGTCCGATCATGTGGGCGGGACCGGTGCAGAACTGGATCCACGCCTGCGATTACCTGCTCGGCCTCGAGGTCGAGACGATCGTCCCCGGGCACGGCCCGATCACGGACAAGTCCGGTGTACGTGCGCAGAAGCGCTACTTCGAATATCTGCTCCTGGAAGCACGGCGCCGCTACGAGGCTGGCCTCGGATGGGAAGAGGCGGCCGCCGACATCGCGCTTCTCGACTTCGCGCACTGGCCGGACGCCGAGCGGATCGTCGCCAATGTCTACGCGCTTTATCGAGAGTTCGGCGCGCAGATGCCTGCGGTCTCGGCGCCGGAGCTCTTCGGCGCGATGGGCCGCTGGCGCAAGCGCCGGGCGCAGCCTGTTACCGGAGCCGCCGGAGAAGCCTGATGTCAGAGGTAATGATCTGCAGCCCACCCTCGGCGGCACCCGAGTTGGCAGGTCCCGTCCGGACAGCCCGACGCGGCATCACGCAAGTCATAGACATCCACGCGCATCTCGCTGTCCCCGCAGCCGAGGCGCTGCTTCGGCCCTACGCCGCGCAGGCCCCGGCGATGGGCTTCAGCTCTCCGGATAGCGATGCGGTGAACCGGGAGCTGTTCGCACGCATTGGTCGGAAGCTGAGCTCGCTCGATGAGCGCCTCGTGGAGATGGATGCGACAGGCATCGACATCCAGGCGCTCTCCCCTTTGCCCGGCCAGACGATCTACGCAGTACCACCCGATGTCGCTCGGGAGGCAGCGCGCATCACGAATGACGGCATTGCAGCGGCCGTTGCCCGGCACCCCGATCGGTTCGTCGGGATGGGCATCGTCCCCCTGCAGTCGCCGGAGCTCGCCATCGCGGAGATGAAGCGTTGCACGAAGGAGCTTGGGCTGCGCGGCATCGAGATCTCCTCGCACGTGAACGGTCGCGAGCTCGCCGACCCGGGTTTACGCCCCGTGTTCGCCGCCGCCGAGGAGGCGGGAGTGCTGCTTTTCCTGCACCCACTCGGCTTCACCCACGGCGAGCGGCTGCGTGATCACTATCTCAACAACCTGCTCGGCAATCCGATCGACTCCACGATTGCGGTCGCCCACCTGATCTTCGATGGCGTACTGGAGCAGCTCCCCGGCCTCAAGCTCTGTGTTGCGCACGGCGGCGGGTACGCGGCAACCTACTGGGGCCGGCTCGATCACGCTTGGCGGGCGCGGCCGGACTGCCGACGGCATATCTCGAAGCCACCGAGCCAGTACCTGCGCATGCTTTACTTCGATACGCTCGTCTTTGACAAGGCGCAGCTGCGCTTCCTCATCGAGACCCACGGCGCAGACCACCTCTGCCTCGGGACCGACTACCCCTTCGACATGTCCGAACCGGACCCGATCGGGTTCCATGCAGAGGTTGCCGAATCCGATCGTGACAAGATCCTGGGCGCAACGGCGGCCGCACTCCTGGGGTTGTCGTGAGTACTGCAGCGGTCCCGGTGTTTCGGCTCGGGTCGTTCTCGGTGGCCGGAGAGCCTCCGTTCGCGGGCCTGGTACTTGGCGAGCAGGTTCACGCGGTCCACGGCCTTCGAGGGCTCGAGCGAAAGTTGGGATTGCACTTGCACGGCGCCGACTCGGTGCTCGGCCTGCTCGACCGCTGGGACGACAATCTTCCATCGCTTCGCACGATCGCTCGGGAGCTCTCGATCGAGAGCTCGATGAGGGGCGCCGCGCTTTCGCACCTTCGCACCCACGCGCCACTCGTGCCGCGACAGATTTTTCAGGCGGGTGCCAACTACCACAAGCACGTTGTCGATCTGATCGTGGACGGCGCGGTTGCACGCGATCCGAGCACCGACCGGGAACAGGTTCGCGCCAACGCAGCGGACATGATGCGCAAGCGCGCGGAGAGCGGAAAGCCGTTCGTCTTCATGGGACTCGCATCGAGCCTCACAGGCCCCTACGACCCGATCGTGGTGCCCTATGACGTGCAGCAGCCGGACTGGGAGCTCGAGCTCACCGCCGTGATCGGGCGCCCCGCGCGGCGTGTCTCCCGCGCCGAGGCGCTCGATTACGTCGCCGGCTACACCATCGCGAACGACATCACCGCGCGCGAGCGCGTCGCGCGCCCTGACGTTCCGCAGATGGGCATGGATTGGGTGGCGAGCAAGGGAGCGCCCTCTTTCCTGCCGATCGGCCCGTACCTTACGCCCGCCGAGTTCGTCGGCGACCCACAGCAGCTGCGAATCACCTTGAAGCTCAATGGACAGATCATGCAGGACGAATCGACCGCCGACATGATCTTCTCGGTTGCCCGAATCATCGAGTTCATTTCAGCGCACGTGCAGCTACTGCCGGGCGATCTCGTGCTCACCGGCTCCCCGTCCGGGAACGGCACGCACTACAACCGATTCATCAGGCAGGGCGACGTGCTCGAAGGAGAAGTAACCGGCCTTGGTCAGCAGCGCAACCCGTGCGTGCTCGAGCGCACCCCGGCCGCGTGAGGGCCCCTCTACACGGGCGGGGGTTTCCACAGGCCGGGGTCGGGCGCAGGCGCGCCGAGCTTCTGCGGTCCGCCGCCGTAGAGTGAACCGGTGCCCCACTGATCGGTGATCTCCGGCGAGGGCTTGTAAACAGTCGGTTCCCAGGACGACTCGTCGATCCGCTGGACCTCGGCGGTGTACTCCAGCACGTTCCCGGAGGGCGTCAGGAAATACGAGAAGCAATTGTTCCCCGCCGTGTGCCGACCTGGCCCCCACCCGAGCACGACTCCTTCTTTCACGAGCCGGCCCGTGCCGCGCATCATCTCGTCAAGATCCCGCATCTCGAATGCGACGTGGTTGAGGCATGCTGGCCCTGGGAGGAACGCGAGGCAGTGATGCACCGAGTTGCATCGCAGGAAGCACATGAACTCACCGAGCCAGTCGCTTACCCGCAGGCCGAGGGCCCTTTCGTAGAACGCGACCGACTGCTTGATGTCCGGGGTGTGCAGGACCACGTGGGTCAGGCTCGCGGGAATGGATTCTCCGCGATTGAGAGCGCGGGGCGAGCGCTCGGCGACGCCGCTCGATATCTCCACCGTTCGGCCGTCCAGGTCGAAGAACCGGAAGCCGTAGCCCCCGCCGGGACCGGCGAGCCGATGCGGCTCAGAGAGGAGCTTCACACCGGATGCGGCCAGCCGCTGCGCCTTTGAGTTCACCGCTGATTCGTTCGCCACGGCGAAAGCGATGAGATCGAGCCGTCTCTGCTCCGCAGCGCGCACTCGGAACACGTAAGCATTCGGCGAGCTCGCGGCGGCGAAGTACGCCGTCTCCCCATCGATTCCCACCTCCGAAAGACCCCAGACATTGGCCACCCAGCTTCGCTCGCTGCGAAAATCGGGCACGCCGACTCCGACGTACCTGAGACACACGATGTCATCTGCGCTCACGACTTGGGTCTCTCCATCGTTCGGTCCACAGGTTCGTTAGACTAGCCCCCTGCGGGCTCCTCGGGAAATGAAACACGCCGATGAGTCGGCATCACGCCGGCCCATGCTCCGCCGCAAGGCTGCACGTCGCACAGGGCGCGGGCCCGGGGAGCCAACAAAACAACGAGTTGCTGCATACTTCTTGACGCTGCCGGAAGTCGCGCGTGGGAGTACAGTCTCGTAGTCGGCGAAGCGCATCCCGTGCAGATCCTGCCGTTACCATAGGTTGGGCAGCAGGCCGCAACGCATCCCAACAGATATCATGATAGCTGAGGAATCGCGGACTCACGGAGTGGTGCACGCCATGACGGCCCGAGCGATCGCCCGCGCACTGGCTTTCGTTGCCGCGCTGATATTGGCCGGTTGCTGGATGGCGCCCACGGCCGACGTGCAACCCAGGGGCGAACCGCGCCTGATCCAGGATGGGATCGTTGTCAGGTCGGTCAAGAGTGCGTCGATCGTGCGTGCCGTGGACTCCGCCACCCGCACCATCGTGCTCATTCGTGCCGGAGCCGCACCGAGCACCTATCGAGTCGGACCTCGCGTGTCGAGCTTCGGCCGGATCCGGCCCGGTGCGCGCGTCAAGGTCACGGTCGCTGAGCAGCTCGCCGTTTACGTATTGCGGGACGGTCGGTTGCCGGGTGCAGGTGGCGCGCTCAAAAGCATCGCCGCGAACGCCAAGGTGCTGTCGGTCGATCCAAGCTATCGCCTGCTGACGTTGCAATACCCGGGCGGCGAGCACGAGACCTTCAAAGTGGGCCTGGACGTTGCGCTCGGGCAGATGGAGGCGGGCGATGACGTCGTCGTGCAGCCATTGGAGGTCGTCGCCCTGCGGGTGCGCAAGCGCTAATCCTCATGAGCGCCACGGTAGCCCAAAACTCCATGCTGGCCGACGAAGTGGGACCACCGTGAGAATGAGGCGATTTGCGCTTGAACCTCTTCTCCGTGCCGGCCTCATCGCCGGCTCGGTCATGCTCGGATTGCTTCCCGGTTACGCCCACGGCCAGATCACGCCCGAGGCTGCGAAGCAGATCCAGAATGTCATCGGCGAGCAGGCCGACGCGCTGACGATCCTCGGGGGTGATTTCGGCCTGGCGAGCGGCAATTTCAAGTCCACCGGCACGTTCAAGTTCGAAGGGAACACGGACGCCTCGTTGGGGCTCACGAAAATCGGGGGCACCGGGGAGATTGGCGACCCGGAGCCCCTCGGCACTCTGGATATCGGTTTCCAGCCTCGATTGCAGGGCAACATCGGCTTCCTCGACTCGACCAACTACCTGCATTCGCCGCTGCTGCAGGGCGACATCAGCAGGCTCAGCGGCCACGAAGTGGAATTCGGTGGCGGTGGGCGCTTCTGGCTAACCGATCGCTTGAGCGTCGCTCCGACCGCGTTGGCGCTCTATGGGTACATGTCGAACAGCTACACGGCGAACAGCACCTACATGTTGATGAACCTCCCCCGCGCCAAGCAGCTCGGACTGGTCGACTGGAACGTGAACACCCTGACGCTGGTGACCAGCCTCAACGTCCAGTATCTCATCAGCTTGAATCGAGCGATCATCACGTTGTCTTCCGAGCCGATCTTCTTTCATACCGCGACTTTGACGAGTTCCAATGAAAATCTGAATGTAAACGGCGATGCCGGCTCACTGGTCGACAAGATCGACCTCGATGTACCGCTGGGCAAGGAGCTGTTCGGCCACGAATTGCGGACCGGCGGCTACATCAGCCGCACCGATCTGTTTGGCGACCTGCGCAGCGGACTGGATGTGCCGTATCTCTACGAGCTCCATGGCCGCCTGGTCCTGGACTTCCTCGGGCAGCTCTGGAAGCTCCAGTGGCTCGGAATCGGTGCCTCGTACCTCCGGGGCCCGAACATCTCCGGTTGGGAGGTCGGCGCCGATGCCAGCTTCAGGTTCTGATATCACTGATCGTGCATTCAGCTCCCTCCGGCAGCTCGTCCATGGATCCGCAGATTGAGGATCATGCGCGTTCCGCGTCCGACCTCGCTCTCGACCTCGATCCGTCCACCGTGCTTCTCCACGACAATGGAGCGGGCAATCGCGAGACCCTGTCCGGTTCCCTTGCCAACCTCCTTGGTCGTGAAGAACGGGTCGAAGATGCGCTCCAGGTTTTCCTTCGGAATGCCGCAGCCATTGTCCTCGAATTCGATCCTCACCCACTGGCCGGCGAGGGCCGTGCGGATGCGGATGAGTCCCGATGTAACATCGCGCCCTGCCGCCTCGATGGCGTGTGCAGCATTGACGATGAGGTTCAGAAAAACCTGATTGAGCTCGCCGATATTGCACACGACCGGCGGCAACTCCGGGAGATCGGTCTCGACGTGCGCTCTGTACCTGTACTCGTTGCGGGCCACGAGCAGCGTCGTCTCGATCGCGTGGTTCAAGTCCGCTGGGCTATGCTCCTTGGCATCCGGATGCGCGAATTCGTTCATTGCGCGTACGATCGAGGCGACGCGCTCGACGCCCTCTTGGGTGTACTCGAAAGCTGCCGGGATCTCCGTATCGAGGAACTCCTTATGGAGGTTCGCCTCCGCGCGCTCTAGCCGCGACTGCACGGCTCCTGGGTCATCGCCGCGGACGAGAGCCTGCAACGCGCCGCGGTAGACCTCGACGAGCTGCTGCAGCTCCGCGACAGCAGATTTTAGGAAGTACAAGCCGTCGCCCACGAACTGAATGGGCGTACTGATCTCGTGTGCGATGCGCGCGGCGAGCCGCCCGATCGATTCGAGCTTCTGCGCGAACCGGAGCTCCATTCCCATGCGCTCGCGCTCCTGCAGGCGATTCGTCGCCTCGCGCTCGGCGAGCGCGGTGGTGATGTTGGCGCCGACCGCGACGGCGTGGTGTCTATTCTCGTTCCGATCACGAATCGGTGTGACCGTCATTCCCGCGATAAAGGTCGTGCCGTCCTTGCGGCGCGCGCGAAGCTGCACGCGAATGCTGGTGCCTTTCTCGAGAGCATCCCAGATCTCGGCGCGCGCGCCGGGGTTGAGCTCCGGCGGTACCAGCAGCCCCGGAGACTTGCCGAGCAGCTCTTCGGGCGAGTATCCATAGTCCTCGCTTGCCGCCCGATTGACGTAGACGATCTCGGCGTCCTCCGGTCCCCAGCGTGAAATCACGAAATGGGTCGTGGTCGCGTCCAAAGCTGCATCGCGCAGCCTCACCTGTTCCGCAAGGGAGCGCAGCCGCTCGCTCAACTCGAGCTCCTCGGTCCGCAAGGCGCCAGCTGCGGCGGCGTGGACCTCCTGAGGATGCTCCGATGAGGACCCCGCCGATGACGGTAGATGTTCGGGCAGGCTGCCGGTCCGAGACGCCCGATCCTGGTCGTGCGCGGTCAAAGTCGCGATCTCAAGCGTCTTCACCAGCACCGAGTCGGCGAGGGACGAGCGCGACTTCGCGTTCCGTGTCGCCGCGGTGTTGCTCGCATGCGCCTCGGGGCTTGCCTGACCCCTCCCTAGCTGTTTCCGGATCTGCCGCATCGCTGCTCCTGCGCGCCCCGGGTCCGCACGAACGAGACCGCCCCGCGCTGAATTGCGCAACCCGCGCGGCATTCGATGCGACCAGTTCCCGTCTGTGCTGACCTATCTACATGCTGCTGTCGCGGAATGCTTAGTCATGGGCCGCCATGGCGGGCGCGACGAGATTACAGGATAATAGGACACCGTATTCACTCTCGAATCGGCTGCCTAGGCACTGTTGATCGGCTTAGAGAGGCAGAAACAACATGAAGACGATTTTCTCGACCGTCGGTGTTCGCCGGCAGGATCGATTCGATTCCTGGCACGCGGCGGCACGACAGCACGTCGTGGACCATGACGCTCGCCCCGACTGTCGGCTGAGCTTCGAGGCGAAGCTCTGTTCCGCAGCGCTCGACGCCCTGGACCTGATCTCGTTTGAATGTTCGTCAATGACGATTTCGCACACCTCCCGGCACGCCGCGCAGGCGCCCGGGGATGAGCTGTTCGTGTGCCGTCAACTGGCCGGTACTCTGCTTCTCGAGCAAGGCTGTCTCGATGTAGCGCTTAGATCGGGTGACATTGCACTGCTCGACCCGCGCTTGCCCTACAGTGGCAGGTTCTCGCCGGGCTCCAGTCTCCTCGTCGTCAAAGTCCCGCGACGACGTCTCGAGGCGCGCATCGGGCGAACAGGAAGCATGATCGCTCGCTGCATAAGAAGCGAACAGGGGTTGAACGGTTTTCTGTCCGAATTCCTGGCACTTCTGCCGTCACATGCAGAGCGCCTCGACCCGACCGCCGCGATGATCGCGGAGCAGGCGCTGGATCTTCTTGCTGTGACGTTGGCCAAGGCAGGCGGGGCATCGGGCCGTCGGTTGTCGTCTGCGCGCCTGCTGGTGTTGATTCGATTGCGCTCTGCGGTCGATGTGAAGCTTACCGATCCCGCCCTAAGCCCAGCCGCCGTTGCCGCCGCCGTGGGTGTCAGCCTGCGCTACGCAAATGCGGTGCTGGCCGGCGAGAACACCTCTGTCGCCCGACTTATTCAGACTCGCCGACTGGAACGGTGCCGCCAGGCTCTCGCCGATTCTAGCCAAGCGCACCGGTTGATCAGCGACATTGCGTACTCCTGGGGATTTTCGGATATGACGCATTTCGGCAGGAGATTCAAGGCAGCTTATGGGATGCTCCCGACAGAATACCGTAAGACCCATGGGCTCAGTCCGGACAAATTCGCCATGAAAACTGCATGAAAGAATCGGTCAACAGAGCGGCCCGTCGTGACAGACAGCGGTCGTTGCAACAGTGTGGCACGAGCCGTTCTATGTGGCTGCCCGATGATTGATGAATTCGACGCGACGAAATCGCAGGGCGGACCAATCTTCGTCGATCGCTACCTGTCGAACGGTGTCGAAGCCGGACTTCCGTAGAGTGTCCCAGCCGCTATCGCGATTGAAATCGCATTTGTATTTCGTCGAGGTGCCCTTCGGATAAGCAAACCACAGTAGCGCGTCGCCGGATACCTTGCTAATGACCATGGCGGCCAGATTGTCGAGCTCAATCTTCGTTACGACAAAGGCCAGCACGAAAGTCAGGTCCTTGACTCCCGAAAGGCCCCGATGGACACGAACACGTTTTAGCGCCTTGAGCTCATTAGCAAATGAGGCCGGAGGATTGAGGACCACAATCTCCTTTTGATCCTTCAGATTCAGCTTTTCCCACAATCCGCTCATGGCAGATTCCCCTCCGTGACAGGTCCCTACGGCTTATGATGAGGACAGTACGAACTGATTGCCGTCTGGATCCTTGAATATAGCGAACTCACCCCAGGGTTGCTTCTGCGGCTCCTTGACGAAGGTCACGCCCCTCGCCTTGAGCTGCCGATACGTCGCAGATGCATCATCACAGGCAAAGGCACCGTTGAAAAAGCTTCCGACTCGGTTCTCATGCCCTTCTGGGGTAAAGAGCACTACGCGGGTTGGTGAGTTGGCAATTCGAAGCTCAATCCAGCGCTGCCTCTCATTGAATACTTGGTCCGTCGACACTTCGAAACCCAATTTCTCGGTGTAGAACTTGAGCGCCCGATCCTGATCATTGGTCGGGATGCCGACAAACTTTAGCTGTGTGATCATTGCCGAAACCTCAGATAGCCTCCCGTTGCGCAATACTAGCTCCGCGGGCCGCGCCGCGATGCTGATAAGTACTATAGTATTTACGACTATGGAACGCATAGCTATTGATGCATATGTCATCGATGTCCTGATGCCCGATCTAGTGGGGCATGACCGACGGCCGGCGACGTTCATTGTGTATCTGTTCTTGCTTCGGCAAGCAGCAAAGGCGAGAAGAGACGCCGTTTCGGTCAGCCTGCAAACCATTGCAGCAAAGACCGGGCTTTCAAAATCAGCGGTACAGACAGCGTTGCGTCATTTGCGCCGAAGAAAGTTGATAGATCCGACGGTTGCGGCGACTGTTACCTCACCCGTGCGGCGAGTGATGCGGCCATGGATCCGCCATTAGCCGGCGCGGGTTTCCATGCTGTGGTTTCGGCACCCGAGAATGCGAAATGAGGTCACCACCATACGCGCGCGAGCGCACGTCGACGAGTCTCCGCGAGCAACACTCAATTGCCTAGTTGGAACAGGGATCAACCAACGGCGGAAGCGAACGCGGCGCGCTCGCCTCACCGCCATACTGGCGGTATACAGCCCACCACCTACCCACCTCCTCCTGAGCGGAGACGAGGCTTTCTGCCGCATCGTGCTTTGCGGAAAGGTCAACGGTCCCCGAGATGTCTTCGACACGCTTTTCGTGATCCAGGATTGCCTGCGCTCGTGACTGCCTCTGAAGCGCCTCGAACACGTAGTTTGCAGCCAAATAGCGCTGGTACGGGGCCGAGTGAATGCAATTCTGGTAGGTGGCTTGCTTTGCCTCCCTCTCTGCTTCCAATGCTCTCTGTTTGCGTTCTCCCTCCGCCTGTGCAGCCGCTTGCGCCTGTGCTTGCTTGGCCTGAGTTGCGGCCTCTTCTTGCTGCTCACGTTGTTGTGTTTCGAGCATCGCTTGGATCGCTCGATCATTCGCACTCAAGATCCCGCTGGCTTCCAAGCTTCGTCGCCGTTCATTCAGTAGCCGGAGCCGTTCTGCGTCAGCGACACTGGGCGGAGCGGCCGCGCAGGACGAAACCCAGCTCTGCGCGGCGTCAAAGTCTGAAGATGTCCAACCGCGAAAGTAGTCGCTGCTGGGGTGGTCTAGAGCGTAATCGAGATCCGCGAAGTCGTGACATGTTCTGTTCTCGCCGCGTACCAGCGTCGAGCCGTGCGAGAGAGTCATGGATAAGAGAACCAAGGCGATCGTTAACGAGACCAGTCTTAACATGCCACCTCGCCTTTTTTCTCAATCGAGCTCCTGCGCAAGATCATACTCGCGACGGGCAAGAATTGAACCGAGGGCCTACGGTTGGGACTGGGGGTCGGTCGATGGCCTGGTCGTGCTCCTCGGCCCAGATGAGATTCGAACGAACATCCAGAGGGCAAGTGGTAATTTACAATGCGGCGGCGGGTACGATTGAGGCAGCCGGGGGTGGTAGTGTGGCTGTGGAACTTCTCGAGTTTCCTGGGGCGCGACTCTAGGTGTGGTTGAACGTACATTCAAGGATCGTAGCTCGGCACACTGGTTCTGCACTTCCCCACCACGCGCAGCAAGCTCAGACCGCTCGCGCGGCTCGGAACGACCCGGTCGATAGGTCCTGGTACTCGGTCTCGAACACCTGAACGCAGTTATGGCCGCTGCGTTTCGCGCCGTAGAGCGCCTCGTCGGCCAGCTGTACGACTCCGGCGGGGCTGTGCTGTAGGGTCGGGTGAACGATCGCGACACCCACGCTAATCGTGACCGCGCCACCCTCGCTGTCGGCATGGGGGATCTGCAGCTGCAGCACGGCACCACGGATCCTTTCGGCTACCAGTTCGGCGTGCTCTCGGGTGACGTCGAAGAGCAGCACGGCGAGCTCTTCTCCCCCGTAGCGGGCTGCGATGTCTAACGGGCGCTTGGCGAAAGCGTCGTGAGCGGCGGCTATCCTTTGTAAAGCTTCATCGCCGGCCTGATGACCGTAGCGATCGTTGAACTTCTTGAAATGGTCGACATCGCTCATGATCAAAACCAGCGGGCGGCGGTCGCGCAGCGCCTGCTGCCAGACGCGTGTGAGGTGCTCGTCGAAAGCGCGGCGATTCTTAAGGCCGGTAAGACCGTCCCGCTCGGCCATCTCCCCTATGAGCCCGCGCTCGAGGAAGCTTCGCCGAAAGCGAATGCCCTGGTGACGAAACGCAATGCCGCCGATAGCCGCCGTGGCTGCGAGCATTGTGGTGAGCTCCATCACACGGGCGGGCGATTCGCCGACCACTGTCAGCGTCAGACAAAAGCTCGCGACCATGAAGACGTTCGCGCTCACGGCAGCGCGATAGAGAATCCCTGCTAGGAAGTAGAGGCCGATACTGTAGGCTGTCAGAAGCCCCATGAGTTCGCCGGCAGCCAGATGGACCGCCCGCCCGATGTACGCCGCCCCCGCGGCCGAGACCACCAGGGAAGCGTAGGTCGCGACCCGGAGGTAACGCCGCTCATAATTGCGGCTGTACGCGGCCCAAACCATCGAGACATAGCCAAGCCCGATCACCGCCAGTGACACCATCTGGAGCTGATCGACCTGGACGCGCGCCAGCGAATACGCTCCGGCCAGCGTGGTCAAAATCAGCATGATCACGTTGAACGAGCGCACGTGACTGCGCCGCTCAGTCAGGTAGAAATGGTGATACTCACGCTCGAGCTCTGGCTCGAATCGCATGGACCGCGCACCCCCCCTCAGCGCACTCGCGTACCGTGATCCCGGAATCAGAGGAACCTGTTGCAGCCCGTTGCTCATAAGCCAGTCGGAGCACTTCCAGAAAGATCGCAGGTGCCCAAATAGGACCGCTGATGGTCGGCCAGAGTGCAGATCGTAGACGTGTCCGGTAACCCAAATCTGCGGCTGTGCGCGTAGGTACTTATACGTAAGTACCCCGGGCGTGAGGTGCATCACGTTCGTAGCTGGCAGGCAGGTTCGCTCGAACGATGTGCACCCATCGTGCCCGATAGCGATTACCCCCCAACTGGTGCTACCGCATCGACGCTTCGGGTGATCGACGCGCTTGAGCGGTGGCGGAGACGAATTATATTTTGGGGCCCCGCCTCCGGGCCGCACGGCCAACGTTCTCGAGCAGAATCACGGCCAGGCCGACAAACCATACCGGGCCCAGCCACGCGGCATTTCGGATGGTTTGCGCGAGAACCGCGACCACTGCGACCCACGCGAGCATGGCGGCCGTGTGTGAGAGGTCGCCGACGAATAGTCCCCACAGCTCGCGCCCAACTGCCCGCAGCACCTTCACGCCGCGTCTCCTTTGTGCGCCGGCTGCCTCAGCGCTCCTGCCTGACGCACCGCAACTCTCACTGCGACACTGAATGCAATGAAGTACGCCACGATCAGGCCGAGGAGCGCCCAATCCCGATCCGGCCATTCGATGCCCAATCCCTCGCCAACCCAAAAGGTGCCAAACGAGGAGAGCATGACGGCGACCGCGTACTTGAGCGTGTTCTCGGGCAAACGCGTGAGCGGGCGGTGAAGGATCAATCCTGCCACGAAGACCACCGCGGCCGCGGCCACGGCGCCGAGCGCTGCGGCGGTGAAGTTGTGATCGGTGCCCCCGATCGCGATAACGATGAACACGACCTCGAGCCCCTCCAGTAACACTCCCTGGAAGGCTGCAATGAAGCCCGCCCGATCGAGCGTGCGACCCCGGGGCGCGCTGGAGCGCAGCATCTCCTGCGCCTGGTCAAACGCTTCGGCTTCATCGTGACGCTCGAGCACGCCCGCCGCGCGCAGAATCGCCTTGCGGGCCCACCGCATCCCGAACAAGAGCAGCAGGACGCCGATCACTAGCTGCACGCTGGCGAGATCGATGCGCTGTACCGCAGGTCCGAGCGCGAGAGTGAGAACCGCAAGGACCAGGGCTGCGGCGACAGTACCCAGCAGCGAGGACCGCCAACCCCGCGTCACACCGGCCGCGATCACGATCGTCAGTGCTTCGACGAACTCTACAAGGGAGCTCGCGAATGCTGCGAGGGTGGCGGTGCCGCCGTGCGCCCAGTCAAGCTCGTTCATACCGCCATCCAGATGGCTGTCGAGGACCCGCCTCGTGCGTCCAAGTCAGTCGTCCGCCCGAGGAACCTCAGCTGCGTGGGCGGCGCTTGGTCACACCCCGCCCGGCGGCCGACGTGCTGCCCGACGCAGGCTCGTTCGGATTCCACGGACGCCCGAGTCGCTCCTCGATGTAGGCGCGGATCATGCGACGCACGACCTGTGAGGACGTTAGGTCCTCTTCGGCGCACAGTCGCTCGAATACGGCCTTCTTCCGCGGATCGATCAGGATCGTCAGGCGCGCCGTGCGCTCCTCTAGCTGCGCCACCGCATTCCTCGTTTGCACCAAACCACCACCATGTAAATTGAGAGCCAATCTTGTGTGAGCTGCATTATAATCAAAGGCAACCTAAACTAGTACCCCTGTGACCCCACTGATCCACTCACCCCTGACCGCCTGCCTCGCGCTCGTCGCCACGTGGGTTGCGATCGGGCTTGCGGGTCTGCTGCGGCCCACGAGTGTCGGCTTTGCCGGCCGCACGCTCTTTCCCCTCGGCGCCCTCTGCGGCATGGCTCTCGCGATCGTTGCGGGAGCAAGCCTCGCATCGCCGCCCGAGCAGCTCACGTTGCCGATCGGATTGCCCGATCTACCCATGCACGTGCGGCGCGATGCGCTCGCGAGCTTCTTTCTCTTCTTGCTCGGAGCGACCTCCGCGGGCATCTCGATCTTCGCTGCGGGTTACTTTCGCCGCGGCGAGGGTACGGCCCCGGGTCTCTTGTGCCTGCAGTACCACCTGTTCCTCGCCAGCATGGGAATGGTGCTCCTGGCCGATGACGCCTACAGCTTCATGGTGGCATGGGAGACCATGGCGCTGTCCTCGTACTTCTTGGTCACCACGCAGCACAATCTCCCTGACATTCGCAGCGCGGGCTTTCTCTATTTGCTCATGGCGCACGTCGGTGCGATCGCCATTCTGCTGAGCTTCGGCGTGCTCCAGGGCGGCAGCTGGCAGTTCAGCTTCGCCGGCATGCGCCACGCTCACCTCGCTCCGCAGTGGGCCCTGATGGCATTTGTACTTGCCGTCTTTGGCTTCGGGGCCAAAGCAGGTCTGGTACCGCTTCACGTCTGGCTCCCCGAAGCCCACCCGGCAGCGCCTTCACCGGTCTCGGCCCTCATGAGCGGGGTGATGCTAAAGACCGCCGTGTACGGTGTGTTGCGGGTGACGTTCGATCTGCTGGGTCAGGCCGAGTGGTGGTGGGGCCTCATTCCACTCGCACTTGGACTCCTCAGCGCCCTCTACGGTGTGGTGTTTGCCGCCGTGCAGACCGACATGAAGCGGCTGCTGGCCTACTCCTCGGTCGAGAACATCGGCGTTATCTTCACGGGCCTTGGCTTGGCGATGATCTTTCGGGGCGTCGGTATGTCCGCGCTGGCCGCGCTCGCTCTGATCGCCCTGCTCTATCACAGCGTGAACCACGCCTTCATGAAAAGCTTGCTGTTCCTCGGCACGGGAGCCGTGCTGCACTCGACAGGCGAGCGCAACCTGGGTCGCCTGGGTGGCCTGATCCACCGCATGCCCTGGGTTGCCTGGGTGACTCTGGTCGGCGCTCTCGCGCTTGCGGGTCTACCGCCGCTGAACGGCTTCGTCTCCGAGTGGCTCTTGCTTCAGGCCTTCTTATTTGCTCACCAGGTCCCCCATACCTTCATCAACATGCTGCTGCCGATGGGCGCCGCCGTGGTTGCGCTCGCCGCGGCGCTCGCGGGGTACGTCATGGTGAAATTCTATGGCGTCATCTTCTTGGGCCAGGCGCGTGAGGCGAGTCTCGCGCGGGCGCACGATGCGGGCCTGCTCGAGCGCATGGGTCTGGTTTGGCTGGCGCTCGGCTGCTTCGCCCTGGGACTTCTTCCAACCTACGGGGTGCGGGCATTGCAGGCCGTCACTCGACAGCTTGCAGGGGTCTCCCTGCCCGATGGGCAGGGACCGTGGTGGCTTCTCATGCCGGTACCTGGGCGGACGACCTCCTATGCGCCCATCATCTTTTTCATCGCGATCGCCGTTGTGGTCGCTCTCTCGAGCCTGGTCGTGCGCGCGCTGTATCACCATCGCATTCGGCACGCGCCCGCCTGGGACTGTGGCTTTGGACGCCTGAATGCTCGGATGCAGGACACGGCGGAGGGCTTCGGCCAGCCGATCCGTCACCTCTTCGGGCCCTTCTTCGAGATTCGACGCGAGCTTCCCTCCCCCTTCGACTTGGCGCCGCGCTACCACATCGCGGTCTTGGATCGCCTCTGGCTGCGGCTGTACCTGCCCTTGTCCGGACTCATACAGCGCGGCGCCGATTCGGTCGCCTGGCTTCAGCAGGGACGCATCGCAAACTACCTGCTGTACAGCTTCGTGACGCTGGTGGCGCTGCTGGCACTCGTCCTGTGAAAACGACGGAAGTCGCAACCCAGCTCCTCGAGGTGACGGCCGCGCTGGCGGCGGCACCACTTTTCCTCGGCTGGGTCAACCAATGTCGCGCATGGCTTCAGAACCGGCGCGCACCGAGCATCGCACTTCCCTACTATGGCATCCGCAAGCTCTTTCACAAGGACGCGCTGATTGCCGAAGGCGCATCGGCACTCTTTCGGTTCGCGCCCTACATGGTCTTCAGCGCCATGGTGGTCGCCGCGGCCATCATTCCCTCGATGAGCACCGGCTTGCCGCTCGCGACCGCGGCCGATGCCATCGCACTCGTGGGGCTCTTTGCCACGGCCCGCGTCTTCCTGTCGCTTGCCGCGATGGATATCGGCACCGCCTTCGGCACCCTCGGCGCCCGACGGGAGATGATGGTGGGGTTCCTCGCAGAGCCTGCGCTCCTCATGGTGATCTTCGTCGCTTCGCTGATCTCGGCGACGACCGCCCTGCCGGCCATCACCGAGAATCTCGCCACGCAGAAGCTCGGGCTGTATCCCAGTCTTGCCTTCACTGCGATTGCGTTCACCATGGTGCTGCTGGCGGAAAATGCGCGCATTCCCATCGACAATCCGGCAACACACCTCGAGCTCACGATGATTCACGAGGCGACGCTGCTCGAGTATTCGGCACGGCATCTGGCGCTCATGGAGTGGGCAGCGGCCCTGAAGCTCTTCAACTATGCATGCATCGGGTTTGCGCTCTTCGTCCCCTGGGGCGTCTCGACTGTTCGGGATCGCCCTCTCGCGCTGCTGGGCTCCATTCCACTCCTCGCCGTAAAGCTTGCCATCGTGGGTGCCGCGCTTGCCCTGATCGAGACGATCTCGGCCAAGGTGCGCGTGTTTCGCGCCCCGGAGTTCCTGGCGATCGCCTTTCTCTTCGCCGTTCTCGGCCTGCTCGTGCACCTGCTGCTCGGAGCCTAGGGATATGGCCGGCGCTCCCCTTGATCTACAACTGCTGAACCTGTGCGCCGCGCTGCTGCTGCTGCTGTCTTTCGCGATGCTCGCTCAGCGACGGATCGTGAGTCTCGTGAACCTGCTTGCCATCCAGGGCGCGCTGCTGTTCGTGGCGACGCTGCTCCTGGCCTGGCGGACTGCGCAGCCGCACTTGTACTTCTCGGCAGCGCTCACCCTCGCACTGAAAGTCGTGTTTCTCCCCTGGCTACTCCACCGGCTCATTCGACGGTTGCAGGTTTACTGGGACACCGAACCACTTCTCAACATCTCCGGGACGATGCTCCTTGGCGTGGTGGTGGTCGTCTTCGCCTTCGGTCTCGCACAGCCCATATCGCACCTCGCGAGCACCGCGACGCGCAACACGATCGGCATCGCGGTCGCCGTCGTGCTGCTGTCGTTCGTCACGATGATCACGCGCCGCAAGGCGATGTCCCAGGTCGTGGGGTTTCTCTCCATGGAGAATGGACTGTTTTTCGGAGCCATGAGTGCAACCTACGGCATGCCGATGATCGTCGAGCTTGGCGTGGCGCTCGATGTCCTGGTTGCCATGCTGGTGCTCGGAGTTTTCTTCTTCCAGATCCGTGAGCAGTTCGACAGCCTGGACCTGCATCACCTGGAGACCTTGAAGGAGACTCATACGGGCGAGCCCGCGCGATCCTCGCAGGAGCACGGCTAACATGGAGCTCCTGGTGCTGCTGATGTGCCCGCTGGCCGGAGCGCTGATTCTGGGAGTCTTCGGCGCCCGCCGCTGGGCCCCGGAGCTCAATGTCGCGATCAGTCTCGCGACATTCCTCGCCGCCTGCGCCCTCACCGTGCGCGTGATCGGCACGGGAGATCTCATCGTCTGGCGCGAGCAGTTCTTCATAGATCCGTTCAACGTCTTTCTGGTCTCCCTCACGGCACTCGTGGGACTGACGACCTCGCTGTTCTCGCGCCCCTACATGCGTGTGGAGATGGAGCACGGTCGTGTGAGCGCCGGGCGCCTCCGGCTCTATCACAGCATGTATCAGCTCTTCATGACGACCATGCTCGCGGCGCTCACCACCAACAATATGGGTCTGCTCTGGGTCGCGATGGAGGCGGCGACGCTGTCCACGGTGCTTCTCGTGACGCTGTATCGAACGCCGGCGAGCCTCGAGGCCGGCTGGAAGTACTTCATCCTGTGCGGCGTTGGCATCGCGCAGGCACTTTTCGGCACCATTCTTTTGTATTTCGCCGCGGAGAAGACCTTGGGGGCCGAGGGCGTCAGTGCACTCCTGTGGACCCACCTGAATGCGGTGAAGGGCCAGCTTGAGCCTGCGGTCATCGCCCTCGCCTTCGTCTTCCTGCTCGTGGGATACGGGACCAAGGCGGGGCTCGCGCCGCTTCACAACTGGCTTCCGGATGCCCATGCCGAGGGTCCGACGCCCATCTCGGCGGTGCTCTCCGGGTTGCTGCTCAACGTCGCGATCTATGCGGTGATCCGCTGCAAGGTGCTGGTCGAAGGCTCGTTGCATTCTGCCCTGCCCTCGCGAATGCTCATGGGCTTTGGGCTTCTCTCCGTGGTCCTCGCCGCGCTCTTTCTCTGGCGGCAGCGCGATATCAAGCGCCTTTTTGCCTACTCATCCATCGAGCACATGGGAATCATCGCATTCGCCTTCGGGATGGGCGGTGCAGTGGCCAACTTCGCCGCGCTGCTGCACATGACGGTCCACTCCCTCACCAAGTCAGCGATCTTCTTTACCGCCGGTCATGCCTCACAGAAGGCAGGCTCGCAGCTCATGGACAACATCCGCGGGCTCATCACCCTCAGCCCAACGATTGGTTGGGGATTGATGATGGGCTCACTTGCCATTCTCGGGATGCCACCCTTTGGCGTGTTTGCCAGCGAGTTTCTCATTCTCACGACCGCCATGCGCGAGCAGCCGTGGGCTACGCCGATTCTGCTTGCTGCGCTCGGGGTTGCCTTCGCGGCGATCTTTCGCCAAGTGCAGCCCATGGTGTTCGGCGAGTGCACGGGAAGGCGCCTGCCGCATCCGCCGGCGTTGCTTCCGGTGTTCGCCCACCTCGCCATCGTGTTGGCTCTTGGGCTCTACATCCCGCCCTACCTCGCCGACTGGTATCGCGCCGCAGCGCGCTTGATTGGGGGAACCTGAGATGGGCGCTCCGTCCTGGCGCGAATCGAGCAAGGTGCAACCTGGTGGCCCCGGAATTCGCGCGCTCGGGGTCTCGGAGAATGAGTGGCGCACGATCGCTCGGGATCTGGCTGCCGGCGGTGGCAGACTCCTCGGCTTGTGGGGCGATCGGGATGCCAGCGGGACGTCCCAGATTCGCGCGGTACTCCTGAGCGAGCATGAAGCGCTCCTTCTCACCCTGAGGCTTCGCGATGTGGACGAGCGCTATCCCGGCCTCGAGGATCTGTTCCCATGCGCCTCGCGTCTGCAAAGAGCAGTCGCCGATCTGTCCGGACTTCATTCCACCGACCCGGATCTGCGTCCGTGGTTGCGTCATGGTGCTTGGCCGCAGCTGTATCGGCCGCTCGTCGACGGTGCAATTGCCGCGCCCCTCGACTCTCAAGTCGACGACTATCAATTCATTCGCGTCGAGGGTGATGGGGTTCACGAGATTCCCGTCGGGCCGGTGCACGCGGGGATCATCGAGCCCGGTCACTTTCGCATCTCGACCGTCGGCGAGAAGGTGTTGAAGCTCGAGGAGCGGCTGGGATACGTCCATAAGGGGATCGAGCAGCGCTTCACGCAGCTGCCGATCGGTGAGGGCCATCGCCTGGCGGCGCGCATCTCAGGGGATTCGTCGGTCTCATATTGCTGGGCCTACTGCCAAGCCCTCGAAGGAATATCCGACGTGCAGATCACACCGCGCGCTGCCGCCCTGCGGGCGCTGTGCTTGGAGATCGAGCGCATCGCGAATCATCTCGGAGACCTTGGCGCGCTCGGCAACGACGCCGGATTCGCCTTTGGCCTTGCGCAGTTCTCGCGTCTGAAGGAGTCCCTGCTGCGCGTGACGCACGATGCACTGGGCGAGCGTTATCTAATGAACGCGATCGCCCCGGGTGGCACTCGAGTCGATCTTGGGGCCGCCGGCCGCGTGCAGCTCGAAGCTTGCCTGCGCGAGATCGCCCGGGAAGCCTTGAGCCTGCAGCGCATCTACGACGAGCACGCCGGCCTTCGCGATCGGTTCAAGGGTGCGGGCGCCGTGGACGCGCCCCTTGCCGCGCGGCTCGGCATGATCGGGCTTGCCGGTCGCGCCAGTGGGCAGGCGCTCGATCTTCGCGTCGATCTTCCCTGTGAGCCCTACGCGAAGCTCGCGCCTGTGAAGTGCGGCCGCAGCGAAGGCGATGTCGCCGCACGCGTCGCCGTGCGGTTCGACGAGCTTCAGGAGTCCTCTCGCCTGATCGGCCGCATTCTGGCGGAACTGCCCCCCGGTGCGCACCACGTGCCGGTACCCCTGCCGCCCGCCGAAGCGCTCGGCATCGGACTGATCGAAGGCTGGCGGGGCCCCGTGCTTGTTGCTCTGCAAGCCGGGGAGCAGGGGACGATCCGCCGCTGTCACCCCCATGATCCGTCGTGGCAGAACTGGCCGGTGATCGAGCATGCGATCATCGGCAACATCGTTCCGGATTTCCCGCTGATCAACAAGTCCTTCAACCTCTCCTACAGCGGTCACGATCTATGAGGTCGGAGCACGGCTCGGGTACCCTGGGGTGTTAAAGACGCTACGCCAAATTGCTTCGGTTGGCATCGCCACGGAGCCTACGCCACAGGCGGACGACAGTCTCCGCATTCGCGACGGCCTGCAGGAGCACATCCGCCGCGTGCTCGGCCGTGCGTTGTGCATCCGGCATCTCGATGCCGGATCCTGCAACGGCTGCGAGCTCGAGATTCATGCGCTTAACAATCCGCTCTACAACCTTGAGGGACTGGGCATCCGTCTTGTCGCAAGCCCGCGGCACGCGGACCTCCTGCTCGTCACCGGCCCCGTGTCCCGGCATATGGAGGTCGCCGTGCGCCGCACCTATGCGGCAGTCCCAAACCCCAAGCTGGTCGTTGCCATCGGGGATTGCGGTTGCACCGGCGGCATATTCGGTGAGAGCTACGCCAGCTGCGGGCGCGTCTCCAACGTCATCCCTGTCGATGTGGCCGTGCCGGGTTGCCCGCCGAGCCCCACTCGAATCCTCCAGGGCATTCTCGCGGCGCTGACGCGCTCACGTTCACAGCCGAGCGCGAGCGCAAACGGCACCCCGTGAGCCGGGACGTGAGCGTTCTCCCCTGAGCCACCGATCCTCGCGCTGAATATCGATTTGGCCACCGCCGAGCGGTGGTTTCCTGCCGTTGAACGCTGCATCAATACTGCGCAGGTGTTCCGCGATCGAGCCGCGAAGTAGAGTCGGTGCTACTGAAGGTATCTCGTGAGAGATGAAGTGATTCGCCAGAGCACCAGCCCCCGATACTCTTCGCTTGCACTACCGCTCGCATTCGGACTCTTGACTGCTTGTGCATCCTCTCTGCGCGTCGGAAGTGACCGTGACCAAAGCGCCTCATTCATCAGCTATCACACCTTCACGCTGCAGCAGGAGGGCCGCGCTTCCGGTACCCGGAATCAGCTGGTTGCCGACGCGATCAGGGCAGATCTCACAGAGAGGGGTTATGTGGAGGTGACTGATCCTCACGCGGCTGACCTTACCATCGGTTTCACGATCAGCGTCAAAGCGAACGCACGTTACAGCTTCCCCGCGGCCTGTCTCGGAGGATTTGGATGCATGGGACAACGAGACTATGCCATCGATGCCCCTCGGAATCGAGAAGTGAGATTATCTGTAGACGTATTTGATACCCACAGTCACCGCGCGGTGTGGCATGGCTGGGGGATGAAAGAACTCGGTGACGACGATGTTGATGACTCGACGGCACGCGTGCGGTATGCGGTCGCGGCCATCCTGGCGAAATTCCCATCCGTGCGCGCTGGCACCGTAAATGTCGCGCGCCGCTAGCCGGCCTGAACACCGAATGCGCTTGAGGGTCCCGCCCCTATGACCGTTCGAAACCGGACGGGACTACCGGCGATGCCCCTGAAGCGCCACTTGCTCCGGAGCCCCCCAATCCGTTTGTGGATCACAGTTTGTCTCCCCAGTGCCCGAGTTTCAGGTAGGCGGCAGGATCCTTCAAGCGCAACCACTTGGCCCGGCTGATGCCGATCACCAAGACGACAACATTCGTCGCCGGAAGAAGCCAATTGAGCGCACCATCGCGCCCGGTGTAGAAGCGCATGTTCTCCAACGACAGGTAAACCACTGCTGCCAGAACGACTGCCGATATTGCGGGGGACATGAACGTCGAGAAGATCGACTCCCCGCGACGGTTGCCCCAAAAGAAAGCCACTATCGACACCGCAGTGAGACACTCCATGCAGGGGATCGCCAACGATATGGGCACGCTCGAGATGATGAAAAGATCCAGATACGGATCCAACCTCATGGCGCTGCAGCACCATACCGAGGCACCGCTCACGACTGTCGTAGCAATGCTTGCAAGCCATGGCGCCCCCGTTCTTTGCCAACGCCGAGCGAATATCGCGGGAACGGCACGATCCCTTGCCAAAATGAACACGTAGCGCGCGGTGACATTGTGGAACGCGATGATCGAGGCTAGCCAGCTATTGACCACCAGCACGGCCACAACCCTGGAAAACGTCGGTCCCACGTATCTGACCGACGCCAACGCGTACATTTGTGTGGGGTTTCGCCGGGCAACCTCCACCGCTCGATCGCCGAAGGCTTCGATGATCGACCAGCACACGAACGCCTGAAATATCGCGATCAGCACTATCGCGATGAACGTCGCCCGACGGATGGTCACTTTGGGGTCGCCGACTTCCTCGCGAAAGAGTGCTGTTGCCTCGAAGCCCGTGAATGCCGCGAATACAATCAGGAAGACGACGCCAATACCGTGCAGATCGACCGAACTTGGCTGCAGCGGCTCGAACGACAGGCCCTGCGCTCCTCCGGCAGTGATGATGCCGACGGACAGGAGCAAGAGCACCATCAGTTCGGCGAACAACATCGTGCCGAGCACGCGCAGATTCAGGTCGACATTCAGGACACCGAGTATTCCAGTTACCGCGACCGCCCCGAATGCCCACGCCTGCCAAGGTGTGTGAATCCCTGCGAGCGCAGTGGTTGCTTGTGAAGCGAAGACCGCGAATGCACCGTACGATCCGATCGTACCGAGCGCGTACGCAAAGGTGGCCAAGAACGCGGCTCCCAGGCCCAAGGGCCGACCGAGACCGAGTGCGATATAGGAGAAGAAGGCTCCCGCATTGGGAACGAAGTGGGACATCGTGGTGAAGCCTATGGCAAAGATCGCCAAGAGAACCCCCACGAGGAGAAACATGCATGCGGTACCGATGCCCCCATGCCCGACTGCCCAGGGAACCGAGCCCACCGCGAAGCCGAGAGGTGCCGCGGCGGCCACGACGAAAAAGACGATGTGGTGGGCTCGAAGCGATCTGCTGCGAGCTTGCCCATCCACTTTCAGACCCACATTCGTTCGATCGACCGCCGTATCCGCTTGCATCAACGCTCCAAAGGCTGCCTCCCAACCGAGGTCTGAGCAGCCTGCCGCTTGGCGCCCGAAGCCAATCAGTGCTCTGGTGCATCCGCTCCGGAGATCAATTCCTGCCGCGGCTGCAGTAGCAGACCCGAGGCGTCCACGGGCCACGGCACGAGGCCTGCAGCGTCCCGCAGCTTACCGGGCCAGCGGTAGTTCGCACGCTGCTCTGTCGGAGGACACTCGCGACTGTCGTGCGCTACCCCTGCGGTCCTGAATGCCAACTCGACACAGATCGAATTGACGGCAACGCCGGCGATCGCTCCGCCATCGCAGCGTGCTGTGTCGGTCGAGCGATAGTTGATGAACGACAGAAAGATCGTGTAGCGACACCCCGGCTCGAGAACACGACTCGGTATGGTAATCGTCGTCGACTTCGGGCTCAGTGGCTCGCGCTTGTTTCCCGAGCCCGATGAAAACACGGTTTCGCCCCGGCAATTGTCCAGCAGGAAGAAAATGGTGTTCTCCGTGAAGAGTGGCGAGTCCCCCGTGACCGTCGTTTCCGTCGCAAACCCTGCCCACCTCAGCTCCACGGCCTTCGTACTATCCACCCCGCGGACAGACAGTCCCTCCTGATACATACCGATCTGAGGCACGTTCGGAAACCGGGTGATGCCGTCCTCTCCACCTAACCTCAGAGACAACGTGTGCCGACCCTTGGCATCCTGCACCTCGAATCTGTACGTCGTATTCGGGAAGTGAATGTCCAGCTCCGCAGGCGAGTCGTGTGAACGCGCCTTCCTGTCGAGGAGCCACTCGTTGACGTAAGCGAGCCGATCCCCCGGTCCGAATGTGACAAAAGGGGTTGCTTCCGCGCCGCGGAACCCGTGCACCTCGTATCGATCGCGGCGCGAGTTGGGCAGGACCTCCGCCAGCAGCATGTAATCGAGGGGTCGCGTGACGCCATCGGCGGCCTGCTCGAAGATGGCATACTTCTCCAACCAGACGATCGCGATCCCTGGCTGACGTATCTCCTCTCCAACCCTGCCGCTCATGGGTAGCTCCAGAAGCGCCTACGCGCAACGGGAGTATATACTCCCCTCGTCCGGGAGCCGCAAGCAATCCAAACTCAGGGCACTGCGCGCCGCACCCGAGTGACCAAGATCGGTCGCACCAGGTAGTCGTGTTCCTCGGCGCGGGCGCGAATCGAGTCGATCGCGGGCCAGCCGCTCACCACGGAGCCAAAGGCGGCGAACCCGAGTCCGTCCGGATTTCTCTTGCCGCCATGATCGAGTGCCGGCTCATCACGCAGGCAGATGAAGAAGCTCTCGTAGGTTGCGCCGGGCCGATAGCGCGGCAGCGCGACCGTGCCCCGAGCATGGCGCAAGCCGGTCAGTGCAGTGCTCTCGTGCGCGATGATCACCGGAGCATCGGGATTTGCACACCGGTGGCCAAGCTGGATCACCTCGATGGCAGCGCACGCGCTCAACGCATCGTTGCTCGGTGTGACGATGCGAAAGACGCTGCATGGTGTGAGCACCTCTCGATCCACCAGCCCGAGTACGTAGCCACACGATTGTGGTGCGGCGCGGTCGTGTAGCTCGATCGTGATATCCCCGAGCGCCGTCTCGATCACTATCGCTGCGCTGGCGACCCGTAACGGCACACTTCACCCACCCCTCCGCCGTCCGCGTCCGCTCTTACGAGGTCGATTGGATCGCCGCACGGGCTCGGCGAGGTACGGCTCAAGATAGCGCTCCTCGCTCAGGCTCACTTCCTGCCAGAACTCCTGGGCCTCCCGGCCCTTTAGCTGCAGGTACACGTCCGTGCGCGAGTTCGTCGCCGCAGTTACCGTGCGTGCGATCGTCAGCAGCTTGTGCGGCGGCTGCCGCACACCACGGGCGGCGAACACGGAGGCCAGCTTCCTCGACATGTCCTCGAAGATCTGGAAATGCAGCTGCTGCAGTTCCGGCGTCGCATTGATCGCCTGTAGCACGGACAAGGCGCCGGGCACGGTGCGTGCCCGCTCCAACCATTGGAAATTGCTGCTACGGATAACCTCGCGCCACTCCGACTCGGGATCCGCCATCCTTCGGTAGTAGTCGCCCATCATCTCGTCCCACTGTATCGCCAGGCGCTTGGTCAGCGCGACGATGACGGCGTACTTGTTGGGAAAGTATCGGTAGACTGTGCGAATTCTGACGCCGGCGCGCTCGGCCAGGAGGTTCGTGTTGAAGCCGTCGATCCCGACCTCATCCAGTAAGGTGGCGGTTGTCGCCAGTATCCGATCCACGGACTCCTTCGAGCGTTCCTGAAGGGGCTCGTGACGACCCGCCAGGCCGGGCGGAGCCCCTTTCATGGTGAGGGATGATGCGTTGGTGCGTGGCATGAGGCAATTGTGCCCGTTTTCCGCGCGCCGGAATACACGGTTTGACAACATTTTGTAATGGGAGTAAATACTCCCTATCGTAACCCGCCGCCGGATTCTCGGGAGCCATGACCATCATCTCTCCGGACGTGAGCTCCAGGCTGAAACCCGACCTCATCCCGGTCGTCTACCAGATCTATTCTGAGTTCTGCAATCTGCAGCCTCATGCGCGGGTGCTCGTGATCACCGACGCCCGCACACCATCGCATGTGGCTGCGGCCTTCCAGGGCGTCGCGCTCGCTCTCGGTGCCGACGCAGCAACGATCGAGACGAGTATTCCGGCCGGCGGACCGACCTATCAGCCCGGCGCGAAATGGACGCCCATGCTCGCCCATACGGCGAAGGCGGCCGATCTGATCGTCGATCTCGGAGTCGGGTATGCCGACTTCATAGCCGAGGCGCTCGCGCGCGGTGCACGCGTCATCATGCCGGGCGATGGCATCGGTAATCCGTATCTGGAGGACATCCTGATCCGTACCCTGCGCGATATCGATGTGCATGCGGTGCGCCGGCAGGCAGACCGGATCGCCTCGATGTTCTCCGCTGCGAACACCTGCAAGCTCCTGTCCGGCGAGGGGGACGAGCTGCTGGTCGACATCACCGGCCTGACGGGGGCGAGTGTGGACGGGTTCCTGTGGGATAAGGACAAGCAGACATACAAGAGCAATTACGGCATCCTGCCGCCTGCGTGTCCGGGAGTATTCCTGCCGCTCGGACGGGCTCATGGAACCGTGAGCATCGATGGTACCCTGCTCTGGCACCCCGTCTATCACGAGCAGCCGCGAGGTTGCTTACGCCTTCGGTTCGACGACAGCCGTCTCGTTGAGATTCGCGGTGATCCCTACCTCTCCAACCGGCTGCGCAATTGGCTGGATGAGCTGGGGGATGAGGGGTCGTGGCGCGGTCCCGTCCATCTCAATATCGGCATCAATCCGAACGCACTGTTCACGCAGAACCAAGAGTGGGAGCGCGTCTATGGCTCGGTGACGTGCGGCATGGGCGATATGCCCGCTGCGCTGTTCGCACCCGATTCGGACCTGAAGTGGTCCCGCTCGAGCGTGCACTGGGACTGGACGATCCTGCAGCCGACGGTATTGCTCGACGGTCAGGTGATAGCCCAGAACGGTAAGTTGCGGGCCCCGGCCCTTGCCGCGTAAACGGCGCTGATCGCTCACTCCCTCTCGGGATAGGCACCGCCTGCGACCAGGATCTGGCGCAGCGGCGCGAGCTGTCGCGCGTAGTGGCGCCACGCACCGACCGAGCTGCCGTAAATCGGTCGCCGTACCTGGGTCGCGCTGCCGGTCATCGAAGGCGAATGATTACCGTGGAAGGCCAGGCAGGCTGGGTTCCACTCCAGCCCGAGCGCGGCGAGCAGGCGGCGGGTCTCCCCCTCCTGATCGGTCACCAGTTTCTCGTAGCGAACCCGATACAGCGTGCCCGGCCGTAGCTCTGCCACCCAGTGCTCCATCAGCCTGCGGTGCGCCACGTAGTAGCGCGCGAGCTCCGCCAGGTCATAGGAGAATGGATAACCGCCACTGAACAGGAACTTGTACATTGCATAGCAGGCGTCCAGGGGGTCGCGGTCGACCCATACCATTCTGGCCCCCGGGAGGGCGAGCTGGATCAGGCCTGCGTTGAGAGAATTCAGCGGCAGCTTATCCACGAAGCGTCGCTTGGAAGCACCTCGCTCACGGGCTCGGCCGACATACGCGCCTCCAAGGGCGGCCAGATCGATGCTCAAGCACTGCTCGAGAAGGCGCTCTCGGCTGAGCGCCTCACCACCCCTGCGTTCGGCCACGAGGCGAACCAACTCGAGCGCAAAGTCCTCGAGCTCACCGAAGCTCTGTACATCGGGGTGACTGGCGAGGATTCGCTCGACCAGCGTCGAGCCCGTACGCGGCAGGCCGAAGACGAAAATGGGCTGAGTCGAGTCGCAGCCACGGCCTCGATGCGAGAGCATCGTGTCGCGATCGAAGTGCGAGCGGATCCGATCGAGCATGTCGATGTCCGCCCCGGGGTCGTATCTTGTTCGGCTTCGCTTGAGCGTCGCGGCCGCCTTCAGGTAGGAGAAGGAGCGCTCGTACTCACCCAAGTCCTCCAGCTCCTTGGCGAGGGCGTAGCCTACGTGCACCGCGCCACGCCATCCACTGACGCCCTGGGCGAGCATTCGCTCGAGCTCTGTCACATGGTTCGATGTGGGGGTCTGCTGACGAAGCGAGGTGCGCAGATGCACGAGCTCGTAGTCGCGCGGATCGGACTCGAGAGCCTGCGCCGTCGCCTGTTCGGCGCCCGAGATATCGCCAAGGGCGCGGTAGGCGAAGGCAACGCCACGTTGCGCTTCCCGAAAGCCAGGATCGACCCGCAGCGCATCCCTGTACAGCGCAAGCGCCGCCTGCGGGCGCTGGGCATGGAACAGGGCCGCTGCGCGCTCACACAGTCGCGCGGCCGGCTCGGCGGCGCTAGCGCAACTCCCAGCTGAATCGCAATCCGATGGTGCGCGGTCGGATGACCCCATATCCTTGATCCCGATCTCCGTACAGGGTAGCCGCAGAGGCGTACGTGGTGCCCATGCTGTTGGAGAGGTTCTCACCGTAGAGCGCAACGGAGTACGGCTCCCTGTCCCACGTGAGCGATGTGCCCCAGATGAGCACCGATGGGAACTTGACGAAGTTGTCGCTATCGAAGCTCGGCAGGTTGGCGAAGTTGCTTTGCGAAGGGCCCTTATAGGATGTGTCGATACGCAATGCCAACGAGGAGCCCCCCAGCGGCTGGTCGTACTGAAGGTAATCCGAGAAGTTGTTCTTCGCCGATCCAGGTAACGGCGCGCCGGCCGGCACCTGCGTGCTGGGCTCGTCCGCCTGCATGAGGAATGATCGCGTTACATACGCATCGATGTACGAGTAACCGAGACCAAAGGACAGCCGCGAGGTGATCTTTCCTTGGAGCTCGAGCTCGAGTCCCTGGGAGCGAGCCGGCGCCACATTGGCGATGTAATTGACACCGAACGGCGTGTACAGCGTCGCCTGGAAATGCTGCCAGTCGACCAAGAACAGGGTTGCCGTGTATGAAAGTCTCCTGTCAATGTCACCCTTGATCCCGACCTCGTAGTTCGTATCCGTATCCGGCCTGAACAGCAGATAGGGGCGGTTATTGTCGCCGAGAGGGTCTTCGGCCGGCAGCGCGTTCGCACCACCCGGACGGAAGCCCTGCGAGATGGTCAGGTACGCCAACATGCGCGGGTTGAACTTGTAGGATGTATTGAATTTGAAGATATGATCATTGGTCACGGTTTGCAGGGGGTAGTAGCCACCGAGCAGGTACGGGTTGTTGACCACACCACTCTCGAAATACTGTGTCGTCAGGGATGCGTAGGGTAGAGGAACGCCCGAGATTCCATTCAGCGTGTCGTGAAACACCCGCGCACCGCCCGTGAGCTGCCATCGGTCGGTGACGTGCCAGGTGAGCTCACCATAACCGGCGAGATCCTTGAAGGTCGTCGAGCTGTAGCCCTCGGCCAGCGTATCGGTGAAGCCTTCCGGCGGCACCAAGCCGAGCACCTCGTTCGTGTACTGATCGATTCCCGGTGCGTTCTGCAATAGCGTGAAGCTGTTGTGAGTCGCGCGAAAGAACGCCCCCGCAATCCAATCGAAGGCACCTTCCCGATTCGAGACCAGCCGCAGCTCCTCGGTGTAGGTATCGTCGTGCTGGGCACGCTCGATCGGCGCATACAGACGCGGATAGCCGAAATAGTAGGAGGACAGGTTGGTTCGCAGGAAGCCAGAGGAATCCGAGACGCTATTCACGTCGAGGTTCGAGACGCCGGTCGCCGAAGTGAGCTGCGCGAATCCCACATCCATCGCAACGTCCATGTCATACAGCTCGATGCGTGACTCCTCGGGGTCGGTGAATGCCGTGTAGTACTTGTACGGCTGATCGGTGCCATAGTACGGGTTGTCCTCGTAGCGACCCTCGGCGACGTTCTGCTGAAAGGCAAAGTTGAATGTCACCGTCAAGCGGTCGCTCAGACCGAAACGCAACGAGCCCCGCGAGTAGTCCACGTCAGCCGCGTTGTAGTCGTTGTTCGCAGGTGCCTGGGCGGGTGGGCTGGTGAGAAATGCCCCGGGATCCTGCAGCACGATGGAGCCCGGATACATCGGTGTTCCGGTCTGGCGCACCAGACCAACGGCGTCGATGAAGCCGGACAGATACTGGTGGCCGACGGTGGCTCGGAAGGCGCTGGTATCGTTGATCGGAATGTTCACCGTCGCATACCCGTCGTAGCTGGGGCTCGATGCGTAGTCGGTTTTCGACGCGTCGGCGCTTACGTCGAATGTCAGCGCGTGCGGGTCTGGTGCATTCGGAATGAGGCGAATGGTCCCACCGATGGAGCTGTCCCCGTACAATGTGCCCTGCGGTCCGCGCAGCACCTCGACCCGAGCCATATCCACCAGCTGAAATGGGAAGAATACGGGAATCTCGCCGAAATACGTCGATACTGCAGGCTCGGTGAGAGAGGGGTTGTCGTCGTTGTTGTAGGCATTCTGGGCGTTCAAGCCACGGATGTTGAAGGTGTTTCTATCTCCGGACACACGCGGTCCTTCATCGAACACCGAAAGGCCCGGCGCCACGCGCACCAGGTCCTCGACGCTCACCACGCCTGATTTCGTCAGGTCATCCGCGCTGAAGGCCTGGATATTGTAGGGCACATCGAGCACCGACTCGGAGCGGCGGGTCGCCGTCACCACCACTTCCTGAATGGCAGGTCCGGCATCATCCGCCCGAGACACGCTCAATGACCCGTAGATGGCCGTGGCGACCGCCAGGCCGACCGCTCTCTGCCTCGACATCAAGGACATCACCACCCCCGCATACCAACGCTAAAAAATCTGTCCGTCCTGGAGGAGCACCTTGTCATCGAGCAGCACGGTCGGCTGGTTGACGGTCCAGTCCCAATGCACCTTGGACTTCGCCCACTCGAGCGCCACCTCCCGCGCATACAACCCGGCGGAGACGCTCATATCGCCCATGCCGCAGGTCACTGAGCCATAGACGCGCTCCCATTCCTGGTTCTGCGTGAGCAGCGCGTTCGGATTGATGCCGATGTTCAGATGATTGGGCCCCTCGCTCGCACCGGAGTCATCGAGCTCACGCAGCCAGGCGCGCAGGCGGTTGCTCAGATACTTATCGCCCCCCACCTCGACCAGGCGACCCTCATCGAAGCGCAGCTTCAGGGGTGAGCGGGGCTCCTCGTGATAGATCGGGTGCCACAGCACCGTTCCATCGACGCTGACGGTACCGTTGGCACGACCGCGCGGGAGCGTGATTCCCGGTTGGGCAGGCGGCAGAATGCCGTAGCTGCTCTTGAACTCCCGCTTCTCCCGGTCCCACAGGAAGCCGTCAGCCGGCGTGCCTTGTAGGCCGGAGATATCGATCGTCAACTCATCGTGCTCGCCGGTGAGCAGCTTGCAGGTATTCGCTCCCGAAAAGCGCTCCGCGATCCGGTCGGCCTCGCGCCGGATCTTGTGGATGTCAACGTCGCGAATGGTGCGGATCAGGATGTCCTCGAGGTACGGATTGCCGATCCCATCCCCGGGCATGATCACGCGCGCGCCGCGATCCATTGCCTCCACCACGAAGCTCGCATACCCGATGCCGAGATCGACCAGCAGGTCCGCCGCGCGAGCGGCACTTGCGAGCATCGGCGACCACTTCACGCTCGGCTGGTACGTGGGACCCCCAAAAGGGATCGTCGACTCGATCGTCGCCGCATCCGCCCCGAGCGCCTGCGCTACACCTTGGAAGGTCGCCACAACATAGTCGGGCGTGCGCGCATCGGTCATGATCAACACATGGGCATCACGTTGCAGGTTGCAGAACTCCGTATAGATCGTATGCACGACCGCGACGAAATCGGGCTTGAGTCGCGAGCTCACATCGGGCGCGATGATCGTCACCTGAGACTCCAGGCTTTGGTGAATAGGGAGTATATACTCCCCTCACCAGGTGAGCGCAACGTCTACGGCGAGAGCACGCGGGCATTCCCAGGTTCCGCGCCAAAACTGTGCGTGCCGAGGACCGGTGCACCCAAATGACTCGACCGTGTCGGCCGGCAAAAGAACTCGCCGTCCGTGGTAGAGGGCGCGACAATGCCGCAATGAGCCCGCCCGGCCCTTATGACTGGATCGCCTCCGTGGCGCGCTCGGACCCCGCGCGCCCGTGCCTCTCTGATGGCGGCGATTGGCGGTTGTCCTATGCGGACGTCGACCGTGCAGCCGGCTTGCATGGCGCAGCGCTGATGCAACTGGGCGTACGCCCCGGTGACCGGGTCGCCCTGCATGTGGACAAGTCGCTCGACGTCGTCCTCGTGTACCTCGCGTGTCTGCGCATTGGGGCGGTGATTGTTCCGCTCAACACCGCGTACACGATGGGCGAGCTCGAGTACTTCCTCAACGACAGCGAGCCGTCCGTGCTACTGGCACGCCCGGAGGGCGCTGCCGCACTGGCCCTCGCCGCGCGCGCCGCCGGCGCACGCTTGGAGACACTCGGTACGAGCGGGGATGGGACCTACGCGCGACGCGTCGCAGCTGAAACCACTCAGGTTCCGGCCGCCAACGTTTCGCCTGCGGCGCTGGCCGCGCTGCTCTACACGTCCGGAACGACTGGAAGGTCGAAGGGTGCGATGATCACGCGTGCCAATCTACTCGCCAATGCGCACGCGCTGGTTGGAGCCTGGCACATGAGCGCACAGGACACGCTGGTTCATGTGCTGCCGCTGTTCCATGTCCACGGTTTGTTTCTGAGTCTGAACGTGCTGCTTGCAGCCGGGGGCTCCGTGCGCCTGCTGCAGCGCTTCGATCCCACGCAGACGATCGTGCAGCTGGCGAGCGCCTCGGCGTTCATGGGCGTTCCGACCCACTACACGCGGCTGCTCGCATCCGCGGCGCTCAGCCCCGAGGCGGTGGCCGGCGTGCGGCTCTTCGTGTCCGGATCGGCGCCCCTGCTCGCGCAGACCCATCGCGAATTCGAGGCTCGGACCGGCAAGGCGATCCTGGAGCGGTACGGTATGACCGAGACGCTCGTGAACACCACCAATCCCTATGTCGGACCGCGCAAGCCGGGCTCCGTCGGGCTGCCGCTGCCGGGCGTGGAGGTGCGCATCACCGATACCGTGCGTGCCGAGAACGGCTCCGATGTGGGCATGATCGAGATCCGAGGTCCCAATGTCTGCGCCGGCTACTGGCGAGCGCCGGAGAAGACAGCCGCCGACCGCACGGAAGACGGCTTCTTCCGCACCGGCGACCTCGGCACGCTCGACGGCGACGGCTACCTCTCGATCGTCGGACGCACCAAGGACCTGGTCATCAGTGGCGGTCTCAACGTATATCCCAAGGAAGTTGAGCTGGAACTCGATGCGCTCCCCGGCATCGTCGAGAGCGCGGTGTTCGGCGTACCGCATCCGGATCTGGGCGAGGCAGTCACGGCCGCCATCGCGCTCAGGCCGGGCATCACGCTCGATGAGACCGCTCTGATCGGCGCATTGCGCGCACGACTCGCAGCGTACAAGGTACCCAAGCGGATCCTCGTCGTGGGGGAGCTGCCGCGCAATTCCATGGGCAAGGTGCAGAAGAACCGTCTGCGCGAGGATCACCGGGATCTGTATCGCCGCTAGACGGCGCTGCGTGGAGCACGAGGGGAATGATGCGCGGGAGGTTACAACCCGACCAGCGGCGTGGGTTCTGGGCTGCCTGGTCAGGCTGGGTGCTCGATGGTATGGATTCATTCATCTATGCCCTCGCGCTCGCGCCGGCACTGACGGAGCTCTTGCCGGCGTCGGGCTACTCAGGCTCCCCCGCTCAGGTTGCCTTCGCCGGCTCGATGCTCTTTGCGCTCTTCCTGGTGGGCTGGGGACTCTCATTCGTGTGGGGGCCGGTCGCGGACCGCATCGGCCGCGTACGGACGCTCGCGGCCGCGATCGCCTTCTATGCAGTCTTCACCGGCGCCGCTGCCCTCGCCCAGCACGTCTGGCAGTTTGCGATCTGCCGGCTCCTTGCCGGCATCGGTATCGGCGGAGAATGGGCGCTCGCGGGCACGTACGTCGCGGAGTCCTGGCCGGAGGACCGCCGGGTGCGCGGAGCGGGCTACCTGCAGACGGGCTACTACGTTGGATTTTTCCTGGCCGCGGCGCTGAACTACACCGTGGGCGCCGTCTACGGATGGCGGGCGCTCTTCCTGTGCGGCGGCCTGCCGGTGCTAGTGGCGATCTACGTCGCCCGCAGCGTTCGCGAGCCCGAGCGCTGGCGGGCGCCGGGTGCGGGCGCACCGCTTCGCCGCATACTCACCGCACAGTTCAGGCGCCGGACCTTGATCAATGCGGGCCTCGCGACGGTGTCTATCGTGGGTCTCTGGGCCGGAACAGTCTACGAGCCCACCGCCATCCTGCAGTTGGCGAGGCAGGCGGGCTACTCATCTGCGGCGGCGACGCGCTGGGCGTCGTTCGGGACGGCTCTCTTGTCGGTTTGCACCATCCTTGGTTGCCTGGCGCTACCCCCGCTCGCGCAGATGCTGGGCCGCCGGTGGGCTCATGCCCTGTTTCTCCTGGGAATGGCGGTGTCCATCTATCTGTCATTCGGGTGGGCCTTCTACACCCATGAGGCTCTGCTGCTGTTCATCGCCACGCTGGTGCCCCTTGGCTTCTTCGGCGGTAACTTTGCGATGTACAGCCTGTGGCTGCCGGAGCAGTACCCCACTGCAGTCCGTGCCACGGCGTTCGCCTTCGTGACCTCCTTCGGGCGCTTCATCGGCGCGGGTATCAATTTCGCCATCGGTGCTGGTGTTGCAGCCTACGGCAGCATCGGCATGCCGGTCGCCTCCACGGCGCTCGCCTTCTTCCTCGGCCTGCTGCTGCTACCCGCCGCGCTGGAGACCCGAGGCTCACGCCTGCCGGACTAGCGACAGCGCGCGCAGGCGGAGCCGCTGCGCCGCCACAGGTCTCGGTGCTCTGCATTCGCGCCACGGGGAACCGTGGGCCACGCTCGACCGTTGCGTGCGTCACTGGAGCCTTCGATGAGTGTCTTGCGCCGACGTCAATTGCTCGTGGCTATGGCTCTCGCGCTCCTTCGGCGCACCGCATCCAAAGCCGGCATCATTCAGGGTCATCTCCCGTGGGTTCCCGACTCCGCTTCCCCACCGCTCGCGGTGCGCCCAGGCCCCTGGAGGTTCTTCACGCCGGAGGAAGCGCGCCTCGTCGAAGCGCTTGCCGATCGCGTGATCCCGCCGGACCCGCAGACACCAGGCGGCCGTGAGGCGGGCTGCGTGGTGTTCATCGACCGCCAGCTCGCCGGGCCATATGGGCGAAGCGCGGGCCTCTACACGCTGGGTCCTTTCCGCAAGGGCACTCCGCAGCAGGGACCGCAGGACCCCCTCACGCCGGCCCAGATCTACAGGACCGGCTTGGCCGCGCTCGAGCGGTTCTGCCGCACCAGCCAGAGCGGGGCGCCGAATGGGTCGCGCAGCTTCGCCGCGCTGGCGCCCGATGCGCAGGACAGCCTGCTACGGGCTCTCGAAGAGGGCCGCGTGCAGCTCGAGGGCGCCGATGGCAAGCAATTCTTTGCGCTCGTGGTGAAGGATGTGCAGGAGGGCTTCTTCGCGGACCCGATCTACGGCGGTAACCGCGACATGTGTGGCTGGAAAATGATTGGATTTCCCGGAGCGCGATACGACTACCGCGACTGGGTGAGCCGGCACAATGAGCGCTATCCCCACCCGCCCGTGAGCATTGCCGGGCGGCGTGCGTGGACACCGCGCAACCGCTGAGCCCACGTGGCACGCAAGCTTCCACCCAAGGACGCGGCCATCATCGGCCTCGGTTGGACCGGATCGATCCTCGCGAATGAGCTCACGGACGCCGGCCTCGACGTGGTCGCGCTCGAGCGCGGCCCCTGGCGTAACACCGCGACGGACTTTCCCCCGAGCTACGCGCAGGACGAGCTGCGCTATCGCATTCGTCATGATCTGTTCCTCCAGCCCGCCCAGATGACCTTCACCTTCCGCAACCGCATGAGCCAAACGGCGCTGCCCATACGCACCTGGGGTGCATTCATGCCGCCGAACGGCGTCGGCGGAGGCGGCGTGCACTGGAACGCGGAGACCTGGCGGTTCCTGCCCTCGGACTTCGTGCTGCGCACTCACCTCACCCGGCGCTACGGCGCGCGCTTTCTGCCCGCTGACATGACCATCCAGGACTGGGGCGTCACGTATGAGGAGCTCGAGCCGCACTACGACCGCTTCGAGTATCTATGCGGCACCTCTGGCACCGCGGGCAACCTGCGCGGCAGGATCCAGGACGGAGGCAATCCCTTCGAGGGTCCGCGGTCCCGACCCTATCCCACGCCCGCACAGGCACAGCCCTTCAGCCCTACGCTCTTCGCCGAAGCGGCGCGCCGGCTCGGCTACCGACCCTTCCCACAGCCCTCCGGCAATCTCTCTCAGGCCTATACCAACCCACTCGGTGTGCGCCTCGGCCCGTGCACCTACTGCGGGTTCTGCGAATGGTTCGGCTGCGGCAATTACTCCAAGGCGAGTCCTCAGACGACCATCCTCCCGGTGCTCGTGCGCAAGCCGAACTTCCTGGCGCGCGACCGCTGTGAGGTTACACGTATCAACACCGATGCCTCCGGCACGCGCGCAACCGGAGTCACGTACGTGGACTCGAGTGGCGAGGAATACGAGCAGCCCGCGCAGCTCGTCATCCTCTGTGCCTACACGATATTCAACGTGCAGCTGCTGCTGCTCTCGGGCATCGGGGAGCGCTACGACCCGATTGCAAACCGCGGTGTGATCGGACGCAACTTCTCACACCAGACGATCTCCGATGTGCTCGCCTTCTTCGATCCGCAGAGATTCGTCTTCAATCCTTTCATTGCCTCCGGTGCGATCGGCATGTGCATCGATGAGTTCAATGGCGATAACTTCGATCACGGCCCGTACGGCTTCGTGGGCGGTGGCTACATGGGCCAGGTTCAAACGAACGGTAGGCCGATCGAGACGACGCCGGTTCCACCGGGGACGCCGCGCTGGGGCGCACAGTGGAAGCAAGCAGTGCGCGAGTGTTATCAAAGTACGCTGCAGCCCGGCACGGGCGTGCACGGCAGCATGTACAGCTACCGCGACGTCTACCTCGATCTGGACCCGCTGTACCGGGACCGCTTCGGTCGCCCACTGGTGCGCATCACGCTCGACTTTCACGAGAATGAGATCAAGCAAAACCGCTTCCTCACTGACCGGTTCGCCGAGATCTTCACCGCGATGGGCGCGCGGCAGGTGGAGAAGCAGTATCGCAAGGCGCCCTACGACATCACGGACTATCAGACGACTCACCTCTGCGGTGGCGCGATCATGGGAACAGATCCCAAGACCAGCGCCCTGAACCGCTACCTGCAAAGCTGGGACGTGCCCAACCTCTTCATCATGGGAGCGAGCGCGTTTCCGCAGAACGCCGGTTACAACCCGACGGGCACGCTGGCGGCGCTCGCGTTCTGGGCGGCCGAGGCCATTCGAACGCGCTACTTGAAGAGCCCCGGCCGGCTCATCAGCGACTGAGCGGGCGCGTATGCGGCCCACGCTGCGCTTGCTCCTTGCCTCACCGCTTCTCTTGATTGCGCTCGCCTGCGCTGCCATCCCTCTGAGCTGTGCATCGCGCATCTCTCCGGGTGTGCCACCACGCACGGATGCACAGGACTTTGCGCTCATCCAGCGAGGGCGCTACCTGGTGACGGTCGCCGACTGCACGGCGTGCCACGCCGACACCGAGCATCACAGCGCCTTTGGCGGAGGCCGTCCGACCGTCACGCCCTTCGGCACGGTGCGCGCTGCAAACATCACACCCGATCCCGAAACGGGCATCGGCGGCTGGACCGATGGCCAGTTCGACCGGGCGGTGCGCGGCGGGCGTATGCCCAACGGAAAGCGGCTCTATCCTGCGATGCCTTTTTCGTACTACGCGAGAATGTCGGCCTCTGACACCCGGGCGATGCGGGCATATCTGGCGACCGTCCCCCCCGTGCATCACGCTGTCGACACCGATCAGTTGCCCTTCCCCTTCTCCATCCGCGCGAGCATGATTCTCTGGGACTGGCTCTACTTCAAAGCCGCGCCGTGGCGTTCGAATCCCGCACGGTCCGCGGTCTGGAATCGGGGCGCCTATCTCGTCGAGGGACCCGGACACTGCGGCGCGTGCCACACGCCGAAAACACTGCTCGGCGGCGATAAGACCAAGCAAGCCCTGCGCGGCTACTCGCTGCAGGGTTGGTTTGCGCCGGATCTCACGCAGAATCCACGGCGCGGCCTCGCCATGTGGTCAAGGGCGGACATCGTCGATTATCTCAAGACCGGTCACAATCGCTTCGCAGGAGCCGCGGGGCCCATGGCCGAGGAGGTCGCGGATTCGAGCTCCCAGATGAGCGACGCCGACCTCCAGGCGATCGCCACCTACCTCAAGGGTCAGCCCGGGGAGGCACCGGCCGGCCCACCTGCATTGCCGCAGAGCGATCCACGCATGCAAGCCGGCGCGGCGATCTACGAGGATCAGTGCTCGGCCTGTCATCAGCTCGACGGACACGGTGTGCCATTTCTCATTCCGGATCTGGCATCCTCAGCGGCCGTGGCATCCCGTGAGCCGACGACATTGCTGCAGGTGATCCTGCTCGGCGCGCAGACCGTCGCAACCGCCCACGAGCCCACCGGGCCGCAGATGCCCTCCTACGGGTGGCAGCTGAGCGATATCGAGATTGCCGCCGTGTGCACGTATCTGCGAAACAGCTGGGGACACGCGGCGCGTGCGGTGTCCGAGCGCGAGGTGCGCAGCGCGCGCAAGCGCCTCAATCGCAGCGCCTCCGTTGCGGGCCCATCGGCTCCGGATGCGTCAGCTCTTCCCGGCACTCACCGCGGATGGAAAGCTCGAATGCCCGCCGAAGTAGCACTCGATGGCTTCCACTCTGCCTCCTCGCGTGCGCACATATTCGACGTTCCGGAACGTCTTGCCGTTCGTGGTGTGGCATAGGTATTTCACGAATGCCTCGTTGCCCCGGCTGAAGAGCCGCTCGATATCGAAATGATGGATGAAGTCCTTCTGTGACTCCCAGCAGCGGGACTTGAAGGTGTCCTTGCTGATGTGATCGTCATCGTTCGCGCTGGTGAAGGTGAAGTTCTCGGCGAGCAGGACATCGAACGGACCCCACGCCCGCTGCTCCCATGTCTTGTAGAATCGTCGCACGATCTGCTCGGTCGTCGCACCGCTCGTGCCGGGTGCTTGTCCCCTTGCCTGGCCTGAAAGACCCGCCGCCCCGGCGAATGTGACCATCCCCGCCCCGAGCAGCTCCCGACGAGTGGTTCTTGTTGCCTTCATGCTGCCTCTCCCATGAGGTTCATGCCGTTACCATACCAACCGGTCGGTATGTCGTCAATTTACAAGCCATCGACCGGTTGGTACGCTGCCGACGTGCAGCAAGCGAGCGCGCCTCACCCGGCGCCAACCGGGTCACGTCAGAAGCTGGTGGATGCGGCCATCGTCCTCATCCGGGAGAAAGGCTACGCCTCGACCTCCCTCGATGATCTGTGCACGAAGGCCGGCCTCAGCAAGGGCGCGTTCTTCCACTATTTCAAGAGCAAGGATGACCTCGCCGTCGCTTCGGCGAACTACTGGTCCGAGAGTACCGGTGCCTTCTTTGCCGCGGCTCCCTACCACACCCGCAGCGACCCACTGGAGCGGGTGCTGGGTTACCTCGAATTTCGAAAGGCCATTCTCGCGGGGAAGCTGCCCGAGATCACCTGCCTGGTCGGAACGATGGTCCAGGAGGTCTACGCGTCCCATCCGAATATCGCACGCGCCTGTGAGGACAGCATCCGCGCCCATGCCGCCGCGCTCGAGGTCGACATCGCTGCTGCGATGAGGCGGCATCGGATCCGTGCGCGATGGACGGCGGAGAGCCTCGCGCTGCATACGCAAGCGGTGCTGCAAGGGTCCTTCATCCTGGCCAAGGCGAAGGGGGGCGCCGCGGTTGCGATCGAGAGCATCGAGCATCTGCGCCGCTACATCGAGCTGTTGTTCAAGAGTAGAAGGCGCACACCCCGCACAGGGCGACGCTAGAACTGCATCGGCCTGCGCGCCGAGCGGCGATCATTGGTGTTGCGCAAACCTCGCGCGACAATGTTCCGCGCGCGATGCGACCGCGCTCTCTACGTACTTTCCGAAGGGGCTGCGGCCTTGAGCAAGATCTTGAGGTACCGAAAATACCGAGCGATGCGTTGGCGCAACGGCCAGGGAACGACTCTGGAGATCGCCCGCGAGCCACCGGGCGGTGAGCCGTTCGCGTGGCGCCTGAGCCTTGCGACCCTGGAACGCAGCTGCAATTTCTCGGCGTATCCGGGGTACCGCCGTGCGCTCGTCCTGGTCTCCGGAGAGAAGCTACACCTGACGTTCTGGCGGCATGGTCGTCGCCGACTCGGGCCCGAGAGCCGCTGGGTCCGATTCGACGGGTCGTGGCGGACCCGGTGTGCGCTCGCGGGGCCTTGCACGGATTTGAGCCTGATCGTTCGCGACGACGCGGACACCGGGGGTCGATCGATCCTGCGAGCGCCCCGGGTGATTCAAGCCCGCTCCAAGCACCGACTTTACATACCTGGTGGCCTTTACGCGGCGCTGGTGTCCCTGGTCGGAACGGTGTCCGTGGCCGATGTCACGGGCTCTCGCCGGCGACTTGGCCCCCTCGACACCTTGCTCCTGTCACCGGCACATCCGCGGAGCTGGACGATCGGCCCGGTCGGCGGACGGCGTGCCGAGCTCGTCCTGCTGCAGTGGCGGCCGGGATGCGCTATATTTTTGTGAGAATAAAGTCCCGCCGTGGCCGTAACGCGCCAAGCAGGTTGAGGTAACCGCCTATGTCGAACTCAGTGACCACTCCCCTCTACATCGGAGGCAAAGAACGACAGACGGCAGAGAAGATGGCGATTGCCGATCCAGCCAAGCCGGGGGTCGTGGTCGGGTATGCCGCGGCTGCTACGACGCAGGACGTGAGCGATGCCGTTGCCGCCGCGAAGGCCGCCTACCCTGCTTGGGCAGCGCTGTCGCCCGCTCAGCGCGCTGAGAAGATGCTCGCAGCGCTCGCAGGCATCGCCGAAAACCGAGATGACGATGCCGCCATTCTGTCCCAGGAGAATGGCAAGATCCGCTTCGAGGCCTGGATCGACTCACTGGTGCTCGAGCTGCGGTGGAAGCTCGCCCTGAACCATGCGGGCGAGGTCAACGCTTCCAAGGTGCTCCCTCCGATACCCGGGGCGATCCCCGTCGAGACGACCGTCGCCTACCAACCCTTGGGCGTCGTCACCATCATCGTTCCGTTCAACTGGCCGATCGCAATCCTCGGCGCCTCGCTACCGCAGGCGCTGCTGGCCGGCAATACGGTCATCGTGAAGCCACCGTTGACGTGCCCGCTGGCGACCGCCCGGGTCGTGGAGCGCATTGCCCAGCAGCTTCCCCCGGGCGTGCTCAACGTCGTGACGGGTCCCGACGCCCACATGAGCGCGCTCATTCGCAATCCGGATGTGGCCAAGGTCTGCTTCACCGGCTCGGTTGGAGGTGGCAAGAAGATGATGGAGCTGGCTTCGGCGAGCCTCACGCGCGTCACGCTCGAGCTCGGTGGCAACGATGCAGCCATCCTCCTCAAGGATGCCATCATCGATGACACCCACCTGGACCGTCTCTTCGCGGCCATCTACGACACCACCGGCCAGATCTGCATGAACGCCAAGCGCCTCTTCGTGCACAAATCGCGCGTGGAGGAGGTGGTCAAAGGTCTCTCCGCACGTCTGCAGAAAGTGAAGCTGGGCTATGGCCTCGACAAATCAACGACCATGGGCCCGTTGCATTCGCCGGCGCAGAAGACGTTCGTCGAAGGACTGATCAGGGAGGCCAAGGACTCCGGCGCCAAGGTACTCGAGTTCGGCGAGCTCCCGGGCGGTGACATGAGAGGCGGGAACTTCGTGCGCCCGGCGATCGTCGTCGATCCCGGTCTGAAGCTGCGCATCGTCACCGAAGAGCAGTTCGGTCCCGTCATTCCGGTGATTCCTTTCGAACGGGAGGAGGATGCCATCCGGATGGCGAACGATACCTGGGCCGGGCTTGCAGGCTCGGTATGGACGGCAGATCCCGCCGCCGCCAATCGCGTCGCCGGTCAGCTCGTCTGCGGGTATGTGTGGGTCAACGACCATGGTGCCACCCGGCTCGACCTGCGCGCACCCTTTGGCGGCATGAAAGCATCGGGAATCGGTCGCGAGCAGGGCATCGAGGGCATCCGCGCATTTCAGGATACCCGCTCGATCGCGCATCTGGACGCGGCTGCGCTCGCCTCGATGGCGCACTAGCTCCTCCAAGCCCAAGCCTCCAAGCCCAAGCCTTGCCGCGCCCTCGGATCCCCTGCGCTGGATCTGCGCAGGCATGTGCATTGCTCCATCGGCAGCGCTACGGACGGTGATCTCGCGCGTCGCTATGGGACCGCCAGTTCGCGCGTGAATGGATCAAACTTTTCAAGGAGGTTGTTATGCGCACTGCTATTGTGCTCGGGGGCGCCGCGTTGCTCGCTCTCGGTGGGTGTTCGCTGTTTGATCGCTCATCTACATCGGAGAATGTCAAGACGGCTTACGCCGGCACGGCAAACATGACTGCACAGCAGGTCGCCGACCTGCTGCACAACGAGGGCTACAGTCACGTGACTGACCTGCACCAGAACGGCGATGACTGGCTGGGCGCGGCGACGACCAGCACGGGCAACCATGTCGATTTCGATATCGACAAGAGCGGTGTGATTCACACGAAGTAACTGCCGGGGACCCGGCGCGGACTGCACGGGCGGTCGCCTGGGCTGGGACGTTGCATCCGGTTCCGCAGTTCGGCGACACTCGCCGAGGAGGACCGATGTTCACATCCAAGCCCGACTCAACCCAGCGTCATCTTTCGGGTGGCCTGCTCCTGCTACTGCTCGGCCTCGCGGCTGCTCCCTCGGGGTCCGCGGCCGCCGGGCGGCCGATTCCAGCCTACGCCGGAGCGGGAGAGACTGCCGCAAGCCATACCGAGACCGCGGTCGTGGCCGGCGGGTGTTTCTGGGGCGTGCAGGGTGTGTACGAGCACGTGATAGGCGTCATGCGCGCAGTCTCCGGGTATACGGGGGGCAGCCGCAGCACCGCCCAATACGAAACCGTCAGCGGCGGCGCGACTGGCCACGCCGAGTCGGTGCAGATCACGTTCGACCCCCGCGCCATCAGCTATGCGCAGATCCTGCAGATATTCTTCTCCGTCGTGCACGACCCCACCGAGCTCAATCGGCAGGGGCCGGATGTGGGCACGCAGTATCGCTCTGCGATCTTTCCGCTGTCCCCCGCACAGGCCCGCATAGCGAGGCAGTACATCGCACAGCTCGATCGGGCGCGCGTGTTCGACGCCGCGATCGTCACGCGCATCGAGCCAGGGAAGGTCTTCTACCCCGCCGAGGACTATCACCAGGACTTCCTCGTGCACAATCCCGACGATCCTTATATCGCCTACAACGATCTGCCGAAGATTGCCGACCTAGAGCGCTTGTTTCCGGGCAGGTTCCGTCGCGATGCCGTGCTCGCGCGCAGTGCCCAGGCGCCTCGCTGAGGCTCCGCCCCACCCTCACCGCACAGTGATGCTCGCAACCCCGGTCACGGCGCGGCCGGCCGATTTAGCACAACCGCCGACCCACGTTTCTGGTCCACTTTCGACAGCCTCATGCGGTGACTTCCTTTTGAGCGATTCTGCCATGGATAATTGGCGCCGGCTGTCGCACCCGCGCGCGGCAAGAGGGGCATGAGTGATGAAGACTTCAACGTTGACCATTCGCCTTGCGATGGCATCTGTCGTGGTGGCTGCGGGGCTGTGCTGCGGCGCGCTGGCCGCCGACGACAGCGCACAAGCGCAGTTCTGGCAGACGCCCGCGATCGAGGGCGCCGGCCGAATGCATCCACTGCCGCGTGCGGCCTACCAGCCGAGCCCGCGCGAGACGTACAAGGTCGTCTTCGCGGTGGCCGCGCGCGCGAGCAAGCCCACCGATGTGAATCCCGGTCTCGAGCGCGTGGCGCGAACCGTCAATCTGTACGCCTCGGCCGGCGTGCCCCTCGATCACCTGAAGTTCGTTGCCGTCCTGTACGGACCCGCAACCGATGCGGCGCTCGACGATGCGCACTACCGGCAATCATTCGGGACGAGCAATCCAAACCTCGACGTGATCGGCAAGCTGCGTCACGCGGGAGTCGACGTGGCGATCTGCGGACAGGCGCTCGCCGAGCACCACTACCAGTATGACTGGGTGGCCCCCCAGCTCACGCTGGCGCTCTCGGCTCTCACGACGATCACGGTGCTCGAGCACCGCGGCTACACGCTCGTGCCGTTGCTGTGAGGTCAAGCCTGCGCCGGCAGCTTGCGCACCTCGCCGCTGTCGCCTTGCTCCTGTGTGCCGCGGCCGCAGTCTCCCGTGCACAGAGCTACCTGCCTCCGTGGGGTCCGCCACCCCCGGGCGGCGGTGTTACTTTCGCAGTGCCGCCGTTCGATGAGATCGCCGATCTTTACGGTGACGTCGTCGATCCGCAGCTCACGATCTTCTTCGGCGGCAACCAGTTCATGGTGGTCCCGGATCTCGTCGCGGCGTTCAAGCGTGCTTACCCGCGCTACACGCGCGTGTTCGTGGAGACTCTGCCCCCGGGCAAGCTCGCCTCCCAGATCGAGAGCGGCGCGCTCATCATGGGCAGCCTGCGAATCGATGCCAAGCCGGATGTCTACACGGCAGGCCGCGCGCAGATCGGTGAGCTGCAACGGCAGAAGCGCTGGTTCGCCGGCACGTACGACTATGCCGCCAACGAGCTGGCCATCATGGTGCGCGCCGGCAACCCCCGCCGCATCAAGAGTCTCGCGGATCTCGGCCGGCGTGACGTGCGGGTGAGCATGCCGAACCCGACGTTCGAGGGCATCGCCCGTCAGATCGCGGCCGCGCTTCGCAAGGCCGGCGGCGAGTCGCTCGAGCGCACTGTGATGCAGACGAAGGTCGCCGACGGAAGCACGATTCTCACGGAGATTCATCATCGCCAATCGCCGCTCAACATCCTCGAGGGGCGGGCCGATGCCGCCCCCGTCTGGGCGACCGAGAGCTATTTCCAGGAGCATGTGCTGCACTTTCCCGTGCAGACCGTGACGATCCCGGCGGCTCAGAACGCGCGGGCGACGTACACCGCTGGGGTGCTCGCGGCCGCGCCGCACCCACAGGCGGCACGGGACTTCCTCGCGTTTCTGGCGACGGCCGAAGCCCAGGAGATCTATCGCAGGTACGGCTTCGCGCCACCGAGCCCGCCATCACGCTGATGCACGCATCATGAGCCGCACTGCTCTCGTTCTCGCTCTGCTTGCGCTCTCACTCGGTAGAGCACCGCTCAGCCTCGGTGCCGACGCAAGCACACTCGCAACTGCCGGCAATGGCCGAGGCGTCGCGCCCTGCAACTCGTGCCACGGCGCGCACGGGGAAGGAATGCGTGCTGCGGGCTATCCCCGCCTGGCGGGCATGCCTGCGGCCTATCTCGAGGAGCAGCTCGATGAGTTCGCCTCGGCGGGCCGTCCGAGCACGGTCATGCAACCCATCGCCACCGCGCTTTCCACAGGTGAGCGGCGTGCGGTCGCGATGTACTTCGCTGGCCTCAAGGTGTCCGCCCCGCAGGCTCGCCCAGGACCCACGCCGGTCCCGGATCAAGGCGCGGCGGAGGTCGCGCGCGGAGCAATCCTCGCCGCCACTGGACGCTGGTCGGTGGGATTACCCCCTTGCGCAGCCTGTCACGGACCGGAGGGCACCGGAGTCGGAACGCGCTTTCCGGCGCTCGCTGGACAGCCAGAAGCCTATCTCGCCAGTGAGCTGCACGCCTGGCAGGCGGCCCGGCGCGCGCCGGGACCGCTCGGATTGATGCGCCTGATCGCCTCGAAGCTCACCGATGCGGACATCGCGGCGATCGCTGCGTACTACGCTGCGCAACCGGCCAGCGGCGGACCGCCGGGCGAGTCCCTCCTCGCAGAGGAGCTCACGCCACCTCGTCAGAGCGCTGCGCCCGCGCGGGTGCCGGCCGCAACGCAAGCGAGCACCAGCACCCTCGCATCCGGCACCGCAGCGTTTCAGCCACCGCCCCGTGGCAGCGAGCCGGGCGGGGAGCTCGGCCAGACGATCCGTGAGGGGGAGCGGATCTTTCTGCTCACGGACCAATATGCCGCCCCGTACGTGGGGAATCATCTCCACTGCAGCAACTGTCATCTCGATGCGGGTCGCCGCGCCGCCTCTGCGCCTCTTTGGGCGGCGTACGTGCTCTACCCCGCGTATCGCCGCAAGAATCATCACGTCAACACGTATGAAGAGCGATTGCAGGGGTGCTTTCGCTTCAGCATGAACGGCAAGGCTCCGCCCCTGGGCAGTCCCGTACTGGTGGCACTCGAGACCTATTCATACTGGTTGGCGCGGGGCGCACCGACCGGGGTGCAGTTGCAGGGACAGGGTTATCCGAGCGTCGCCAAGCCAGCGCGGCCCGCCGACTACGCGCGCGGCGCGCAGGTCTATGCACAGAGCTGTGCTCTTTGCCACGGGCCGGACGGAGCTGGGCAGTCGAGCGCGTCCCACGAGGTCGTCTTCCCGGCGCTGTGGGGCGCCGGCTCTTTCAACTGGGGCGCCGGCATGGAATCGATCGACAAGGCCGCCGGGTTCATCGAGGCGAACATGCCCCTGGCGCTGGGCGGAACTCTCGCTCCCCAGCAGGCATGGGATGTCGCGCTCTACATCGACAGTCAGGAGCGGCCCCAGGACCCGCGCTTTACCGGCTCCGTCGCTGAGACTCGCTCACGCTTCCACGACTCGCCGTTCTCGATGTACGGGCGGCTCGTGAACGGACGGCTCCTCGGTCATGGAGATTGATGCGCAAGCCCGATCGACCCGCGCGCCACGACGTACACGCCCACCACGATCACCACCGCGGCAAACATCGTGCTGAGAACTCCGCGTCGGGCGGACCACGAGACCGCGAGCCGTGTGCCCAGCAGCCCTCCGATGAGACCACCCCCGATGAATGCTGCGGCGAGCGGCCAGTCAACCAGACCGGACCCGGCATAATTGAGCGCGGTGGTCACCCCGAATGCCGTCACCGCCAGGAGCGAGGAGCCGATCGCATTGGCGATGGGCATATCCGTCGCAAACACCAGGCTCGGCACGATGAGAAATCCGCCGCCGATGCCGAAGAAGCCCGAGACGGCGCCCACCAGAAGTCCGGCCCCGAGCAGACGCGGCCCGAGGTGACCGAGGGATTCCCGGCTCAGGCGAACATCGGGCTGCCCCACGTGCGCTCGCCGGCGTAGCGTCACCGCGCCGATCGCCAGCATGATCAGGCCAAACAGAGTCAGTAGCAGCTGCCCGCCGACCGCCTTGCCGAGACTCGACCCGAGCCAGGCGCCCGCGACGCCCGCCACCGCGAAGGGACCGGCACAGCTCCACTTGACCGTTCCAACCCGGGCATGCAGCACGAGATTGACCGCGGCGCTCATGGCAACAGCCACGGCGCTCGTACCGATCGCGACGTGGGGTGAGCGCACGCCGACCACGTAGAGAAGCAAAGGCACCGCGAGAATCGAGCCACCCGAGCCGATGACACCCAGCACGAGGCCGACCAGCACTCCGGAGGCAACTCCGAGACTCAGGAAGAACAAGGGTGCCTCGACGACTGACGGACCGGAACGGCTGATCGGCTGGGAGGCTACTGCGCAGCCCTGGTGATGTCCAATGGCGCGCAGCAGTGCTTCCCATGCCACCGGTGTGGCATTGGCCCGCGACAATGCGGCATGATCGGCTCCCGACCGCGGCAGAGGCGAGCGACTCCATGAGAACCCCAGCGGGCGTGAGCCCGCGAGACTTCTCCGCAGCCCTGACGCAATTCGCGCAAGTCGTCGGTGCAGACTGGGTGTTCAGCACAGACGCGGACGTTGAGCTCTACAAGGATGCTTTTTCGCCGTTTCTCGGGGAGCCCGAGGAGCGCTGGGCCTCCGCGGCCGTAGCACCCGCCGAGGTCCCGCAGGTACAAGAGATCGTCCGCCTTGCCAATCGGTACCGCATCCCGATCTATCCCATCTCCACCGGCCGCAACCTCGGGTACGGGGGCTCGGCGCCCGCGTATTCGGGCAGCGTCGTCGTGGACCTGAAGAGAATGAACCGCATTCTCGAGGTGAGCGAGGACAACGCCTCCTGCCTCGTCGAGCCCGGCGTCAGCTACTTCGACCTGTACCGGTACATCCAGGAGCACGCGCTGAAGGTCTGGGTCGATGTGCCCGATCCGGGGTGGGGCAGCCTCATCGGCAACGCGCTCGACCGCGGCGGTGGTTACACGCGGCCGCAGTTCCGCAACCACTTCGATTCGCACTGTGGCATGGAGATCGTGCTGCCGAACGGAGAGTTGATGCGCACGGGCATGGGTGCGCTCCCGGGTGCGCGGACCTGGCAGCAGTACAAGTCGGGCCTTGGACCGTGGATCGACGGCATGTTCTCTCAGTCGAACTTCGGCATCGTCACCAAGATGGGCTTCTGGCTGATGCCGCAACCGGAGGCCTACCTGACAGGGACCATTCTCGCCGCCAAGCGCGATGATCTGCATCGGCTCGTTCCTCTGCTGAATCAGGTCGAGAACGGCGGAATCAGCAATGGGATGCCCGATCTGGGAAGCCCGCTGCTCGGCATCCAGTCGATCGAGGAGTACGCCAGATCGATGGAGGATCTGCCATCTCCGCCCCTCGACCCGGAACTCGCAGCCTTGCGGGACCGAGCCGAGTCGGGTGACGTGCACGGCCTGGAGGAATACGGCGCTCGCAAAGGCATGGCCTACTGGAGCTTCAAGCTCAAATTCTACGGACCCGCCAAAGTGGTTCCAGCACAGTGGCAGTACTGCAAGGACCAATTCTCGAGCATCGCGGGGGTGCGCTTCGAGGAGGGCGAGCTCGTGCGTCTGCCGCTTTCGGACGAGCAGCGCGACAACGCTCACTGGCCGGAGTTCGGCATTCCGACGCTCAACATGTTCTCCATCGGTGCACGCTCGAGCACCAACAGCACCCCCACCCACGGCCACATGTGGTTCTCCCCCATCATTCCTCGTACGGCCGAGTCGATCTTCGAGGCCAACCGGGTATTCGCCGCCGCCGCACGTGAGTTCAACCTGCCCATTCTGCGCTTCTCACTTCCCGCGACGTACTGGGAGCGCGCGTTCATCTTCATCTTCGGGTTCCCGGTGACGGAGGACATCCACACCAACCGCAAGAACCGTGCAGCCTTCCACAGGCTCATCGATATCGCCGCACAGCACGGCTGGGGGGAGTACCGCACGGCGCCCGCCTATCAGGATGCCTGCATGAGCAAGTACTCCTTCAACGACAACGCCCTGATGCGCTTTCACGAAAGCATCAAGGACGCGATCGACCCCAACGGGATCCTGTCACCCGGGCGCTACGGCATCTGGCCGAAGCACCTGAGGAAGGCCACATGAGAGCGCACGCGCTAGCGAGCTTGCGCACGCGGCTCGGCCTGTGCGTGGGCGTCTGGCTCGGAGGCATTTGTTCCGCGGTGGCGTTCGGGGCCACGATCTCCTGGACCTGGTCAACCGTGAGGCCTCAACCGGGAGACCCGAGAGGTTACGTGCAGTTCGAGCGCGATTGCGCCGTGTGCCACGGCAGCGGCCCGGCCAAGCCCGGAACGCGCGCGCTCAGGGCGAAATATCACGGCAAGGAGCCGGCACTGCTCGCCGAGCGCACCGACCTGGCTCCCAGTTACGTGAGAACCATCGTCCGCCACGGCATCACGGTCATGCCACCCTTTCGCAAGACGGAGCTGAGCGACTCGGACCTCGAGGACATCGTCGCCTACCTCACCCGCAAGAACCGATCGTAAGACCCGAATTCCCGCGGGCTAGCCGATCTGCGTCTGGAAGGACGATCGCCCGATGCGGTGCTGGTGGGCGGTGAGGCCCGACTCGCGGGCAAGGCCGCTCAGCAGCATGGCCTTGTCCCAGCGCGTGATCGCGATGAGACCGCGGCCGCGTGCAAGCTCTCGAGCGAGCTCGCCGCGCCACTCCCAAACCAGATCGTGCTGCAGCAGGCGCGGCTCGAGTGGCGCCAGGATCCGGCGCGCCACCGCCAGGTCGGCTTCGGCGAGCGCGCCATCGAGCAGCGCCAGCGGGCTGGGCTGCAGTAGACCTGCGGCGACACCCGAGTGGGAAGCCAGCGCCGCGACGGCAGCGGTTCCCGCCCCGGCGAGCAGTTGCCTGCGATCAACCGTGGGCGTCTTCAATGGGCCCTCCTCGAGAGGTATCGAGCGATGATCGTGAGCTGTGCATCGCTCACCTCACCGCGCTGCATGCGGGGCATGTTCCCGATCCCCGTCCGCGCCGCCCGCACGATGAATTCCGGAGTCAGGTCCTTGCGCTCCTCGAGCATCGCAATCGATGGGCTCATGCGCCGCGCGAGAATCAACGTGCCCATGCCCATCTGACGGTGGCACATGCCGCACTTCTCCACGAACAGCGCCTCGGCCGGCGACCTGGAGGAGCGATCCATGATGCCGCCCTTGCTCACGTTGCGGATCTGAGTGCTCGTATTCTCACTCGCAACTGGAGCACCGGCGCACACGGCCGATGCGGCGAGCAGGGCGGCAAGCGCGCCGAGCGCAGCCCAACCGTGGGGCTTGCCGATCATGCCTCGTGTTTCCTCAGACGTGCCGGCCAGATTCCGCTCTTGCCGGGGGCCAGGATGCCATTCGGATCGAGTGCGTCCTTGACTGTCTCGTTGAGCCGGCGCAGCGCATGATGATTGAAGTCGTAAGTGGACGCCACGAGATCCATGTACTCGATGTGAGTGCGGTACTCGCTGTAGCCCTTCTCTTTCGCATCCTCCACCAGGTCGCGAAAGAAGCGATCGACTCGCTGCATCATGTCCTGGTTGTCGCGATCGAATAAAATCTGATTCACGTTGGTGAGCGAGCGCTCGCCCATCACGAAGCTCGCGTGGTAGTCGATGCCGTACTTCCGATAGAGCGCATAGGTGCGGTGGAACTGATCCAGGGCCAAACCTCCCTTGGGCGGCAGCACCGGCGAGTACCCCATATGCCCGCCGCGCCCTCCGTACCAGTTCGCATTGGCGAGCGGAAAGCTGATCGGCACGCCGCTGAAAGTCGAGCCTTCCGGTGGGTCTCCCTCCACCCAGCGAACCGGCTTCATGGCGAGCACCGGCTTGCCATTCAGGGCCTTCTTCAGAACATTGAGCGAGGCCTCGGCGACCTCGAGCGGCCCATAGAAGCGGATCTGCACACTCCACCAGCCGATATCGAAGCGCCTGCGGATAGCGGTGATGACCGTCTCATCGAGCGCCCCCCGGTCGTGGGTCCACTGATCCCGCGTGGTCATGACCGAGGCCGAGCGCAGCCAGTTCCCCATCGAAGGTGATTGGCGGATGATCCCGGCGCGGCGCAGCGGCATGATGGTGTCGATCGCCCAGCCCAGATCGTCCGGCCGGTCGAACTCCAGATCCAGGCCCAGCAGCGCCTCGGGCTGCGGCATGAGCCACAGCCCAAGCTTCGTGACGACGCCGAAGTTCGACTGCGCGAACATCTGGTCCCAGCCCGGACCGAAGCCGTTGCGATAGAGCTGCCAGTTGGGCGATCCGCTCATCGCACCCATGCCGGTGCGGACGAGCTCGCCCGTCGGCAGCACGACCTCGAGCCCGCACACCTGAGCGCTGTGATCTCCGTAGGGCGTGTAGCCCACGCCGCGGTCGAGCGCGTTCCCCGCGACGGAGCCCCAGCTGTTCGCGGGAACCGAGAGCCAGAGGGGAATTTTGTGTCGTTGCAGGTAATCGTAGAGGTCGAAAAAGCCGACCCCCGGCTCGACCAGCACCGTGCCGTTATCCTCGTCGAGCTCGATGCGCTTCATTCTCGTGAGATCGAGCACGACGCTGCCCTTGAGCACCGGTGCCGCGCCCCCGTAACCGAAGTTCTTCCCGCGGCTGATCGGCCAGAGCGGCACCCTGTAGCGGTTGGCAATCTGAACGATGGCCTGCACCTCCTCGACGCTCGAGGGTGCGACCGCCGCCGATGGCATGTGGCGGCTCTCATCGGGCGAGTAATGATCGGAGTAGGCGACCTGATCCTCCAGGCTCGAGAAGACATTCGCGGCGCCGATGGCATCCGCGAACGCCTTCAGGGCCGCGGAGAACTGCGCCGGAGTCGAGCCTTTCGGTGGCATGGACTTCAGTAGACCTCGAACAGCCCCGCAGCGCCCATGCCCCCGCCGATGCACATCGTGACGACCACGCGCTTGGCGCCGCGCTTCCGGCCGGCGATGAGCGCATGACCCGTCAGGCGCTGGCCGCTCATGCCGTAGGGATGTCCGATCGCGATGGCACCGCCGTCGACGTTGAGCCGCTCGTCGGGAATACCGAGCTTGTCGCGGCAGTAGAGGACCTGCACTGCGAAGGCCTCGTTGAGCTCCCACAGGTCGATGTCGTTGATTGAGACTCCGGCGCGCTGCAGGAGCTTGGGCACGGCGTACACCGGGCCGATACCCATCTCCTTCGGATCGCAGCCCGCAACCGCAAAACCTGCAAAGCGGCCGAGCGGGCGCAGGCCGCGGCGCTGGGCCTCCGCAGCGCTCATCACGATGCAGGCGCCCGCGCCGTCGGAAAATTGGCTCGCATTGCCCGCAGAGATCACTCCCCCGGCAAGCGCGGGCCGCAGCCCTTTGATCGAGTCGTAGGTCGTGCCGGGTCGCAGGCCCTCATCCACCGCGACCGTGACCTCCTTCGTGAAGAGCCGGCCGGTATCCTTGTCCATCCCGGCCATCGTCACCGTGATCGGCGCGATCTCCTCGACGAAGGCGCCGTTCTCCTGCGCGGCGCAGGCGCGCTGCTGACTGCGGGCGCCGTACTCGTCCATGCGCTCGCGCGTGATGCCGTAGCGCCTGGCAACCTCCTCGGCGGTCTCGAGCATCGACCAGTAGATGCCGGGCTTGTGCTCCTTCAGCCAGGGATCCTTCGCGAGGTGCTGATTCATCTCGTTCTGCACGACCGAGATGACCTCGACCCCTCCTGCGACGTACACCTCGCCCTCCCCGGAGAGGATGCGTTGCGCGGCCATCGCGATCGTCTGCAGGCCCGAGGAGCAGAAACGGTTGACGGTGACACCGGCAACCGAGTCGGGGCAGCCGGCTCGAAGCGCGATCTGGCGGCCGATGTTGCCTCCGGTCGCCCCCTCGGGCAGCGCGCAGCCCATCATCACGTCCTCGACGTCCTCGGGGGCGACCTTGGCGCGCTCGAGAGCGCTGCGCACGACGTGCCCGCCCAGGGTCGCACCGTTCGTGAGGTTGAAGGACCCGCGCCACGACTTCGCGAGCGCCGTGCGGGCAGTTGCGACGATGACCGCTTCGCGGCTCATGGCTGGACTCCGGCCGAATTGAACGCGCCACCGGAGCTCACGAGTCGCTGGATGAGGGGTGCCGGGGTCCAGAATCCCGGGTCCCCATACGCATTCCGTGCAAGCTCGCGCATGCGCTGCGCGACACCGTACAGGCCCACCTCGTCGGCATAGCACATCGGTCCGCCGCGCCAGACGGGAAAGCCGTAGCCGGTCACGTAGACGATATCGATGTCGGAGGCACGCTGCGCGATGCCCTCATCGAGAATCTTCGCCCCCTCGTTGACCAGCGCGTAGACGAGCCGATCCACGATCTCGCTGCTAGCGAGCTTGCGCGGCGCCAGGTCGAGCGTCTTGCGATGCTCGGCGATCAGATCGGCGACCACCTGCGAAGGGTACGCCGTGCGATCACCGGGGCGGTAGTCATACCAGCCGCGACCGCTCTTCTGACCAAAGCGGCCGAGCTCGCACAGCTTGTCGGCGATCTTCGAGTATCTCAGTTGCGGCTGCTCGACCGCCCGTCGCTTGCGGATGTGCCAGCTGATGTCGTTACCGGCCAGGTCGCTCATCCGGAACGGGCCCATCGCAAAGCCGAACTTCTCGATGGCTCCATCGATCTCGGCGGGGCTCGCGCCCTCGTCGACCATGAAGAGCGCCTGCCGAAGATACTGCTCGACCATGCGATTGCCGATGAAGCCGTCGCACACGCCCGATAGCACCGCGGTCTTGCGGAGCGCCTTGGCGAGCCTCATCGTCGTGGCGAGCACATCCTTGCCCGTGGCCTTGCCCCGCACGACCTCGAGCAGCTTCATGATGTTCGCCGGGCTGAAGAAGTGAGTGCCGATGACATCGGCCGGGCGCTGCGTGAACGCGGCGATCCGGTCAACGTCGAGCGTCGAGGTGTTGGTGGCGAGAATCGCGCCCGGCTTCATGACCGAGTCGAGCGCGCGGAATACCTTCTCCTTCACGCCCATGTCCTCGAAAACCGCCTCGACCACGATGTCGGCGGCGCCAATGTCCTCGTAGCGCAGCGTGGACTTCAGAAGATGCGTCTTGGTGTCGGCCTCGGCGGGCTTCATGCGTCCCTTCTTGACCTGGCCCGCAAAGGTGTCGCGGATGCGCGCGAGGCCCTTGTCCAGCGCGTCCTGCTGCACCTCGAGCAGCCACACGGGGATGCCGGCGTTGAGGAAGTTGATCGCGATCCCGCTGCCCATCGTGCCCGCGCCGATCACGGCTGCCGCTTTGATGTCGCGGGTGGGGGTGGAATCCGGAACATCGGCGATCTTGGCAGCCGCGCGCTCGGCGAAGAACACGTGCCGTAGCGCGCGTGACACCGGGGTCACCATGAGCTCGGCGAACAGCTGCCGCTCGATCGCCATGCCTTCCTCGAACGGCTTGGTTGCCGCCGCCTCGATGGAATCGAGGCACTTGAGCGGTGCCGGGAAATTCGGATACGTCGCGCGCAGGGTGGTGCGCGCAAATCCGAGGATCGCCTCGATGCTCGCTCCCCGCACCTCGAGGTCCCTCACCCGAGGCAGCTTGCCGCCCTTCCCGAGCGCCCTGCCCTTTTCTGCCGCGAGCTTGATCGCCTCCGGCAGCGGATCGCCAGGAACCAGAGCATCGAGCAGCGGGCTCCCCTTGAACAGCTTCGCGGGCACCGGCTCGCCGCCCACGATCACGTTGATCGCGTTCTCGATGCCAATCAGGCGCGGCAACCGCTGCGTGCCGCCCGCCCCGGGGAGCAGTCCAATCTTGACCTCGGGGAGCCCGAGCTTCGCGGATTCGCTCGCCACTCGATAGTGGCAGCCGAGCGCGACCTCGAGACCCCCGCCCAGACAGGTCCCTTCGATCGCCGCGACCACCGGCTTCGGGCTCGACTCCACCGCCGTGATGACGTTGTGCAGATTGGGCGTCGCCAGCATTGCGGGCGTACCGAACTCCTTGATATCGGCGCCAGCGGAGAACAGCCCGTTGTTGCCGGCGATCACGATGGCCTCGACCGCGGGGTCGGCGACCGCGGAGTCGATCGCGGCGACAATGTCCCGGCGCGTGGCGCGCCCGAAGCTGTTCACCGGCGCCTCGCCGAAGCGGATCACGGCAACACGGTCGTGGTTTTCTCTGGTGGCAGCAGTCACGAGTCACCTCCGTCCGCTGCGAAGCCCGATCGAGGCCACGTTTGCTGCGCGGCTGCGCGTTTGGATCCTCGCGAGCCAGGCATCGGCGCGCTGTGGCTCGTGGTCGCTTCGCAGCCACGAGAACAGCAGACTGTTCCACAGGACGTGCTCGACGTATCCCCGGGTCTCGTTGTAGGGGATGTTCTCGATCCAGATATCGGTGTCGATGGGTTGTGGGGGGAGCCAGCGTGCAGCTGCATTGACTCCGGCATCGTAGCCCGCCAGGGCGACGGGCAGCTGGCCATCGAACCGATCGAGCAGCGTACGAAGACGCGCCGCACCGAGCGCCGTATTGACGTACGGGTCGAACAGATCCCCGAGCAGCGGCCGCCGCAACCTCCACTCACGCGCCGTGATACGCGCGGTTTGCAGCTCGAGCTGCATCAGCCCGCGCGCATCCGCGCTCGAGACGGCATCGGTGCGGTACAAGCTCTCCTGGCGAACGACGCCGTAGATCACATCCGGTGCGAGCCCCGACAGATGCGCTGCCTCGCCGACGGGGACATCGTACGGACGAGGGTAGAGCGTCGCGTAGTCGTTGAAGACGTGCTCGGCGCTGGCGGCGGCGACGGACTGGTCGTACCAGCCCCACGAGGCCGCCAGATGCATTGCCTGCAGCCGCTCGGGCGCTCCCAGAGATTCGTACCCGCGCTGCCATTCGGCAGCCGCCTCGGCTTTGAGGCCACAGAGAAACAGCTCGCGTGCGCGCACGAATGCCGGCGCTCGCTCGAGTGCCGCGAGCACTTGCGGATCGAGCTGCACGGCCTGCGCATGGGGCTCGACCGGCCGGTGCAGCCGCGCTGCCGCCATGACGGAATAATAGCCATCCTCCGCCAGCACCGATTCGTAAAGCTCCCGGGCCTCTGTTGCGTGCCCCAGCTGCTCGGCGATCCGCGCGTTCCAGTAGCGCCAGCGTGTGAGCTGACGCTCCTTGGCCGACAGCGCCGCCAGCTGCTGCGCCGCCAGCGCCCAGTCTCCCGACCACAGCGCGGCGCGCGTGCGCCAGGCGATAGCCTCATCATCCAGATCGGCACGACGCACGCGCTTGAAGTAATCGAGCGCAGCGGCGTCGCGATCCCAGGCCAGCGCGAGTGCGAGCGCCAGAGCATACGGACTCGCCGCGTCCGGGTTGAGACCGCGCGCGCGAACCAGGCTCTCGTAGCGCGCCAGCGCGGCGTCGGGCTCGGAGCGCGCCAGGCGTGACCAGCCCGCAAGCAGCGCTGCAGACTCGACCTGCGTGCTGGGCGAGGCCACGAGCGCATCGATGCTGCGCCGGGGCGACTCGAGCAGCGAGATCCATTGGAAGAGCGGCGCTGCCCGGTCGGGTGGCAGCTCCTGCACGCTTTCGCGGGCGAGTGCCGGGTGACCGTCCGCGAGCGCAAGCCGAGCGCGCTGCTCGATGAGCTCCTGGGTCAGAAGTCCATTTTGCCTGAGCCAGGCGAAGGCAGGCTCGCATTCCGGCACGTTCGAGGGGGCAAGCCACAGCTTCTCCACATCGCGTGCCAGGCGGCGAGCGCTCGATGCGTCGTCGTGGAGCGGTTCCTGCGCGATGCGGGCATCGAGCCTGTCGCATCGCAGCGCATCGCTCGCTTCCGGCTCGTCATAGGCCTGGAGGAACAAGTCCCAGCGCCCCCGGGCCGCCAGGCTCTCGAGCCATGCGCGCCGCAGGCCGCGCGCCACGGGCTCGCGCGAATGTGCGGCGATGAACTCCGCGGCGGCCTCGTCGGCCGGCGCGAGCGCACCCGAAGGACCGGCAAGCCTCCGGAGGATGCGCTCAGCGACGAGGTACGGGTAAAGGGGGTACGCCTTGAGACTCGGGGCGTCATCGACGGAGAGAGTCTCTCCGGAGCCCGCCGCTGCATAGGCGGCCAGGAACGCCTGGCGCACGGTGGCGTAGGAGTCGGCATCGGGCACCGCCGGAGCACCAGAAACCGTGGCGGTCGCAGGCGCCGCGCGAGTCGTCCGGTGCGCGACAAGCGCGCCGGCGAGCCCCACCGCAACACAGATTAAAAGGAGCTGGCGGCCCCGGTTCGCGATCCCCATCCGATCAGGTTAGCGGGTGGGCGATGCGCACGCCAGTGATCGCCTGCCTACGGCGCCGGGTCGTTCTGCCACCCCCCACCGAGGGCCTTGTATAGCTGCACCAGATCGACTGACACCGACTCGGTGCTTCCGACCAGGGCATCCTGCGCGTCGTAGAGCGTACGCTCGGCATCCAGCACGTTCAGAAAGTCCACGAGACCACTGCGATACAGCTCGGAGGAGAGGCGAAACGCCGCTTCGCTCGCCTGAACGGACTGCGCGAGGGACTCACGTCGAGTCTGTTCCTGGGCATACGCAACCAGCGCGTTCTCCGCATCCTCCAGCGCGACGAGCACCGTTTGCCGGTAGCCATCGAGGGCCTGCTCGGCTCGGGCTCTTTGCACACGGACATTGGCCCGAAGGCTGCCGCCGGCGAGCAGATTCCACTGGATCGTCGGACCCGCCGACCAGTAGCGGCTTGCGTACTCGAGCAGGTTGCTCGTCGATGTGCTGGTCAGTCCAAGTGAGCCCACGAGCGAGAACTTGGGGAAGAGATCCGCCTCCGCCACACCGATCTGGGCGGTCGACGCTGCGATCATGCGCTCTGCGCGCTGTACGTCCGGGCGGCGACGCAGCAGATCGGAGGGCAAGCCAACCGGAACGACGGGCGGCGTGAGCGGGATAGGTGTGGCGCGAGACATCCTCTCGAGCATCGCACCGGGGTTCTCACCCAGCAGCACCGAGAGATGATGTACCGATTGCGCATAGCCGCTCTGCAGGGCCGGCAGCTGCGCCTGCGTGGCGGTCAGAAGCGCCGTGGCCTGCTCGACTTCCAGGTCATTCGCGAGGCCGCTTCGATAGCGGCTGCGAATGAGCTCCACGATCGCCTGCTGAGCGGCGATGCTCTCACGCGTGATGTCCAGGCGCTCCTGATAGGCGCGCGCGTTGATGTAATTGCGCGCAACCTCCGCCAGGACCGATACCAGCACGTCGCGCCAGGCGTACTCGGCAGCGCCCACCTGCGCGCTCGAGGCCTCCAGAGCACGGCGCACGCCCCCGAAGAGATCGAGCTCCCAGGACGCATCGAATCCCACGTTGTACAGGTTGTAGTCGAGCGGGATTCCCGGGAAGAGCCCGAGCGGCGGGTACGAGTTGGCTCCATAGCGGTTCTTCGAGTACGCAGCCGCTGCCGCGGCGGAAGGCCATCGGCCGCCTGCCACCACATCGCGTGCCGCACGCGCCTCGCGCACATGCTCCTCGGCCACCCGCAACGTGAGGTTGGATCGAACCGCCGCACTCATCAACGCCTCGAGCTCGGGATCCTTGAAGCTCGCCCACCAGGACTCAAGCGTTGCGGGGTTCGCCGATTCGCCTCCCGAGAGTCGCGTCGCCCATGTGGCAGGGGCCTGCTCGGCCGGGGGCTTGTAGTTGGGTCCGACCGCGCATCCGGCCAGAAGCGCCAGTGCGCCTGCATAAAGGGTTGCCCTGCTTCTCATCCGCCTGGCCTCCCCTGCGCTCCATTGGCGGTGTCGAGGATCCGCAGAATGCTCTCCACGGTCTCGTCATCCCCGATTCCGGTGTTGAGCATCACGTGGAACAGGTGGCGGTTCGGCCACTCGTCGCCGAGGTAATGCTTGATGAACTTCTTGCGATCCTCGTCCATGTTGTCCACCAGCTCGACCGCCTCGCTCTGGTTGCCACCCACCCGCTTGAGCACACGGCGAAATCGCAGTTCGCGGGAGGCGTACAGGAACACGGACAGCGTGTCGGTACGATCGCGAAGAAAGTGCGGCGCGCCGCGCCCGACAATCACGCAGGGCTTGCTCCTTGCGGCCTCCAGCACCGCCTGCTGGATCAGCCGCACGAGGCGATCCGTGTCGAGGATCGCAAGATCGGGAGAGGGCAAGTTGCGGTCGAAGGTGCCTCGCCAGACCACATTCACCAGGCGCTGCAGCCAGGGGTCCACCCGCTCCTCGCGCCGCCGGCAGACATCGACCGGGATGCGCGCCAGCGCCGCCACCTCGCGCGTGATCTCCTCGTCGAACAGCCTCCAGTTGAGCCGCCGCGCGAGGCGCTCGCCGATCGTGCTGGCGCCGGCGCCAAATTCCCGATCAAGAACCAATATTTCCTTCATGGAGTCGCTCTGCTCACTCGGCCACGGATACCTGATGAACCGTGACGGGCCTGCGGAAGATCGGAACGAGCACGACGCACGCGGCGCTGAGACCCGCGACCATGAAGAAGAGGTCGACGAAGGCCCAGTATGTCGACTGCTGAAGCAGCACGTTGTAAAGCATTCCACGTGCCTTGAAGAGAGCATCGGGAGCGGTGAAGCCGCGCTCGAAAGCCCGCTGGAACAGCGAGAGCTGCGCCTGATACTGGGGACTGACCTGCGAGAGGTGTCCGACCATCAGAGCCTGATGCACCTGGGCGTAACGCTGCAGCATGGTCGAGACCCAGGAGAGCCCGATGCTGCCACCCACGTTGCGTACCAGATTCTGAATGCCGGTCGCATTGCCGATCTGCTCGTTCCGCAGCGTTCCAATGGCGAGCGTCGTGAGAGGCACGAAGATGAAGCTGGTGCCGAGCCCGGAGATGACGTTGGCCAGGACGACACTGCTCATGGAGATCTGCAAAGTCAGCCGGCTCAAGAGCAGGCTTGCGAGCGCCGTCAACCCGAAGCCGATCGCTACGAGGTATTTGGGGTTGACTCTGGGCAAGAGCGCACCGACGAGCAGCAGTGCGGCGAGCGCGCCCACGCCGCGCGGGGTCACGGACAGGCCCGCATCGAGCGCCGGGTACCCAAGAAGTGATTGCAGGAAGAGCGGCTGCAGTGTGATCAGCGCGTAGATCGACAGGCCGAACAGCCCGAACAGCAGCGCGCTCACGGCAAAATTGCGGTTGCCAAAGATGCGCAGATCGACGATCGGGTGCTCGATGATCAACTCGCGGACGATGAACGCGATGAACGACCCGGCACACAAGACGGCGAGCCAGCGCAGCCACACGGCCGCAAACCAATCGGCATCCTGCCCCTTGTCGAGCACGACCTGCAGGGTGGCCAGGAACAGCGCCATGAACGAAAAACCCAAGGCATCGATGCGACGCGGTCGGCCGGCGCGAATGTACGGTGGATCCTCGATCATGACCAGCATCAGCGCTGCGGCGAGAATGCCGACCGGCAGGTTGATGTAGAACGTCCAGCGCCAGGAGTACTCATCCGTCAGCCACCCGCCCAGAGTGGGACCGATGATGGGTGCGACCACGACGCCAAGGCCGAAGAGCGCGGTGGCGGTGCCGCGCTGGGTGGGCGGGAAGCTCTCGAGCAGTATGGCCTGCGAGAGCGGCTGCATCGCTCCTCCGCCGATGCCCTGAAGCACCCGCGCGACCACCAGCATCGACATGCTGACTGCGATCCCGCAGGTCGCCGAGGCGACCGTGAACACGATCGTGCAGGCGATGAGGAAGTTCTTGCGGCCGAAGAAGCTCGAAAGCCAGGCGCTCGCGGGCAGGATGACTGCATTCGCCACGAGGTAGCTCGTGAGCACCCACGTGGACTCATCCTGCGTCGCACCGAGATTGCCCGCGATGTAGGGCAACGCCACCACCACGATGGACGTGTCGAGGATCACCATGAAGGTCGCGAGCATCACCGGGATCGCGATCAACCAGGGATTGAAGCGGGGGCGCCACTCCCCGGCAACGGCAGAGGCGGCGGCGCTCATTTGATCCGGACCCAGGGCACGACCGACATGCCCGGGGCGATGTCGAGCCCCGCGGGCAAGGGCCCATCGAACACGATCTTGACCGGCACTCGCTGCACCACCTTGACGTAGTTGCCGACCGCATTCTCGGGCGGCAGCAGGCTGAAGCGCGCGCCGGTACCGGCCTGCAGGCTATCGACATGGCCCTTCAGCAGGTAGCCGGGATAGGCATCCAGGCGCATCTCCGCTCGCTGCCCGGGACGCATGCGCGCGAGCTGGGTCTCCTTGAAGTTTGCCGTCACCCAGACGTACTTGGGGACCAATACGAGCAGCCCCTGACCCGGTTGCACGTAGTTGCCGGCGTCGACGCTGCGCGCGGTGACGCGTGCATCCACGGGAGCAACCAGCGTCGTATACGAAAGGTTCAGCTCGGCCTGGCGGACCCTCGCCTGGGACACGCGGACCGCTGCCGCCGCGGTCTGGATCGCCGCCTGGCTCAGTGCCACCTCGGCGCGCGCGCCGGCGAGCTGACTGCGAGCCGCTCGCAGCTGCGCCGCGGTCGAGCGCGCCTGGGTCGAGATCTGATCGAGGATGGTCTTCGAGACCGCGCGCTTCTCGACCGACTGGTATCGCTTGAGGTCATTGTCGGCGCGCTGCGCGTCCGCCTCGACCGCGCTCTCGCTGGCCTGGGCTTGTGTTACCCGCGCATCGGATACCTGCAGCTGCGCGCGCGCCTGAACCTCCTGGCTGCGAGCCGATGCAAGCGCGGCGCTCGCTTGCGAGAGGCTGGCCTCATAGTCGCGCGGATCGAGCCGGATCAGCACCTGGCCCTGCCGGACGCTCTGGTTATCGCGGACCAGGAGTTGCACGACCTGACCCGGCACGCGCGAGCTGACGAGGGTCGCATAGCCGTCGATGAAGGCATCGTCGGTGGACTCAAACGGGGCGATGAACACGAGGTAGTAGAGGATCGCCGCCGTGAGCACGACCAGGGCCCCCGCTGCGATCAGAAGAGTTCGCCGGCTAAGCCTGCGCTTGCGCGGAGGGGGAGGCAGGACGTGTTCCTGCGCGTCGGCGGGCGTTTCGGATGGGTTCACTGACTGCGCCTATTCGTGCTTCAGAAAGGCCAGAACCGCTGCGTCGAACAGCTCGGGATCCTGGAGAAAGGCGAAATGGCTCACCTCGGGAAGAATCAGGAGGCCGCTCCCCCGGATGTGGTCCGCCATGAAGAGCGTGTTCGCGCGCTCGATCGCCTCGTCGTGGTCCGCATCCACGATCCAGGTTGGGACTTTGATCCCTTCCAGCTCTCGAGCGCCGAAATGCGGCTGCGTCGCCCACATCTTCGTGATCTGCGCGAGGAAGGCATCGTAATCGCGAGGTGTCGGGGAGAGCTCTTCATACTCGCGCCGCGCGCGCGCAATGAAGCCGGTGAAGACTGCGCTCTTGGACACGTCCTTGACGCCGCTCGGATCGGAATTCGCGGCAAAGGCGAAGAGCTGGGTGACTCGTTCCGGGGAGTGAACGGCAAGATCCAGACCGATGATTGCTCCGTCGCTCCAGCCGACGATGGCGGCCTTGCGGATGCGCAGGTAGTCCATGAGGCCCAGGACATCCTGCGCCATGAGGTCGTAGCCGTAGGGTGCCGCGTTGCGCGTGGAGCGACCATGCCCGCGGCTATCCATCACGACGACCCGGTAGTGACCTTCCAGGGCGCGAACCTGATTGCCCCAGTAGTTGGCGTTGGCAAGCCCGCCATGCAGCAGGAGCACGGTGGGTCCCTGACCGAACGTCGCATACCAGATCTTGATGCCATCGACCGGCGCGTAACCGCTGACGGTGGGCCCGGGAAGGCTTGGCGTCGGGGGCAGAGCCGACCATCGCGGCGGGCCCGCCCACGCTTCGCAGCCCAGCAAGCTCAGCCCCAGGACACTCGAGAGAGCAAGCGCACATCGCATCGCTAGAGCCTTTGCATGCAGCTCGCGGCCTCGATGGAGCTGCGCGCCATAGCCTGCCCCGGCGATGCATGAGAATGCAAGCGTACGTACTTACCACGACCGTGCTGGTAGATGACGCATCGCTCCTGCCTGCCAAGCGTGGGCGGGGTCACAGATGACCGATCCACATGTACGGTGGAATGAGGCCCCGTAGTAAGCGAGCGGCGAGGTCCGCCAATGCAGACGCTGCAGTTACGAAGTCTCCAGATGCCGTCGAACGTTTCGGGGCTCCTCGATGGGCTCATCGCGGCCCGCGGCTTCCTGCCCGAAAGCGCATATCAGATCCGTGATCCCGCCCAGATACCCAGGCAACTGCTGCGAGCCGCAATCGAGGCGACTGCCCACGGCCGCGTATGGTCTTGCTGGGCCGATGGCTTTCACACCGCCCTGTTCACCGGTGAGATGTCACTCCCCCAGTCGCGCGAGCGTGGTGTCCCTGTCTTGAATGTCGATCGCTACGATGACGAGGGGCTCAGGGACTCGGGCGCCTGGATGCGCGACCGGGACGGCAACTGGGCCAGGTGCAACCGGTAAGAGGTCGGCCAGGCACCCAAAGCCGACCCACGCTCGGGGTCGCGTGCAAGTGACCGCCACGCGGCTCCTCATCTCGCAGGCGGGTGGATTATCATCGGGTCAAGGGGGACCCATGAGACGCACTGCCATTCTCGCCTGCATCGCGGCGGCCGCTTCGCTCGCGGCGTTGCCGGCACGAACGGTCCACGCGACCGAATGCTCGCAGCTCGCGAGCATCAAAACCATCCCGCATGTCGAGATCACGCTCGCCGAAAGCGTCGCTGCCGCAGCCTTCAGGCCGCCCGCAGGTGCAGGACCCGGATTCGGTGTTCCACCCGGTGCGTATTCGCATCTGCCCGCCTTTTGCCGGGTGGCCGGCACTATCCGGCCAACACCGGACTCGGACATCCGCTTCGAGGTATGGATGCCGGCCAGCCACTGGAACGGAAAGTTTCTCGGCACCGGTAATGGGGTATGGGCCGGATCGATCACCTACTTCTCCATGGTTGCCCCGCTCAGCATGGGCTACGCGACTGCCGCGACGGATGATGGACATCAGGGCAGCCCGCTCGATGCCGGATTTGCCGAGGGCCACCCCGAGAAGCTGGTGGATTTCGGCTACCGTGCGGTGCACGAGATGACCAGCACCGCGAAGGCATTGATCGTAGCCTTCTATGGCTCGGGCGCGCAGCGCTCGCTCTTCGTGAGCTGCTCGACCGGGGGGAGGCAGGGCCTCATGGAGGCATACCGATACCCGAGCGACTACGACGGGATCTCCGCGATGGCGCCGGCCAATCCGATGGTCGGACTGATGGTGAGCTCGCTCTGGACCGGCGAGGCGACGCTCAAGGATCCGGCCAGCCAGATTCCGCCGCCGAAGTTCGCGATGGTTCACAAGGCAGCGCTCGAGGCCTGCGATGCGCGCGACGGCGTGAAGGACGGGATTATCTCCTCTCCGCAGACCTGTCACTTCGATCCCGCAGTCCTGCAGTGCAAGTCCGCAGATGGGCCGGATTGTCTCACTGGCCCCCAGGTTGCGGCCCTGCGCGCGATCTATCAGGGACCCCGCAATCCGCGGACGGGCCGCTCGATCTTTCCGGGCTTCGAGCCCGGGAGTGAGGGGCAACTGCCCATCCAGACGATGGGGCCAAAGCCATTCGGCGCCGCGGAGACCTACATGGCCGACCTCGTCTTCAACGATGCGCATTGGGATTTTAGAAGCTTCGACTATGACCGGGACGTAGCGCGCGCCATGTCAGCGGGGAGTGCGCAGCTGGATGTTCCTGCCGGCGGCCTGAAGAGCTTCCTTGCAGCAGGACACAAGCTGCTGCTCTCGCATGGGTGGGCGGACGGCCTCATTCCGCCCATGAGCACCGTCAACTTCTACGTCCAGCTCACCCGAGAGCTCGATCCGGCAGAAGCGCGCAACGCGCACCTGTACATGATACCCGGCATGAATCACTGCGCAGGCGGTGACGGCCCCTTCCTCTTTGATCCCATCTCAACCGTAGATGAGTGGGTCGCGAGCGGGCACGCCCCGGAGAGGATCGTGGTGGCCAATCCGCCGGGGGCACCGGCGCGCACGCGGCCGTTGTGCCCATACCCGAAGGTGGCGAGGTACGTCGGCCGAGGCAGCACCGACGAGGAGCAGAACTTCAGGTGCGCGCTGCCCGCCCCCGAGCGCTAGTACGCCGCTCGGGTCACTCGGCGGCGGCCGACTCGATCATGGGCACGACCGCCGCAAGATTGGCGGCGAGGCTCGGCTCGATGCCGTAGCGCCGCACGATGTACTGCGGGTCGTTATAGGCGACCCACACCTTGCCGTCCGCACCCTCCCACGCAAGCGCCTTCAGCGGTAGATCGAGCCCGACGGCCGGAGCCTGCACCATCAGGGGTGTTCCGGCCTTCGGGTTTCCGAAGATCAGCATTTGCTCGGGCTGCATTCGCAGCCCCGCTCGACCGGCATCTCCGCTGAAGTCGATCCGCGCGAAGACGAGAATGCCACGCTGCTTCAGGCTCGCTTCGAGCCGATCGATCGTCGCACCGACAGAGTGATGCGACAGCAATCTGACGAGCCCTGGAATCTCGGTATCGGTGCTCATGATCTCTCCATTATATTGCGGCGCCCAGCTGCTCGGTCAGCTGCGCGGCGGGAAGTTCCGTGCATCCGTTCGGATTCTGTCCGCACCAGAGCGGCGAGAAGTCTCCGCGGCCGCGCTTCTCGGCCGCCGCGCGCAACGGCGCCATGGCAGCGGAGGCCAGAGGAAACTCGGGAGTCGCCGTGCTGAGCGATCCGAGCTCTCGCATGATCCGGTTGACGATGCCGCGGGCTGCTCGTCCCGAGAACAAGTTGGTGACCGCCGTGTGCAGTGCCCCATCACTCTTCAAGGCGGCCCGATGCACTGGGCTCGTCGTGGCCTCGGGGCACAGTAGATACGCCGTGCCCACCTGCGCGCCGGCAGCACCCAACGCCATGGCGGCCGCAACCCCGGCGGCGTCGGCGATCGCGCCCGCAGCAATGACGGGGATCCGCACTGCGCGGACCAGCTGGCGAACGAGCGCGAAGGTTCCCATCTGGGTGGTGAGGTCCATCGACAGGAAATGCCCACGGTGCCCCCCCGCCTCGAGTCCTTGCGCGATGACCGCATCGACGCCCCTCGCTTCCAGCCAGCGCGCCTCTTCGACCGTCGTTGCGGAGGACAGGATGCGCGCTCCCATCGCCTTGACACGCCCCAGGAGCTTCTCTGGGGGCAGGCCAAAATGAAAGCTGACCACCGGAGGCTTGAACTCCTCCAGGACGTCCGCTGCTTCGTCACTGAAGGGTGCGCGCGCAGGAGCGGTGGAGATCTCATCCACAGGGATCCCGAATTCGGCATAGTACGGAGCAAGCTCAGCGCGCCACCTCGCCTCGCGCTGCGCATCGGGCTTGGGCACGGCATGGCAGAAGAAATTGACGTTGAAAGGGCTGTCGCCACGCGCACGGATGAGCGCCAATTCCGTTCGCATCGCCTGGATGCTGAGCATCGCGCACGGTAGCGATCCAAGCCCCCCAGCGCTCGATACCGCCAGGGCAAGCCCACTGCCCTGCACGCCCGCCATGGGCGCCTGGATGATCGGCAGTCGAATCGCAAGGAGATCCTGCAGCAGAGTCATGGGGTCCCGGCTGAGCCGCACGCGAGTCTAGGGCTCCTTGAATTCAAGCAGAACGCCGCAGGCATGTGAAGCGCGAACCACGATACGGCCCCCCCTGCGCGAGATCGGCACGCCGCCTTCGAGCAGTGCGGATTCGCACGCCTTGAGGTCACCTACCTCGATGGCAACGCCAACCGGAAACACGTTCAGCGCGGGACAGGCCGACGGGGCGAGATCGCCCAAGCGCCGGACCAGCAGCGCGTGACTCAGGAATTCGATGGTCTCGCCGCGGGCAGTCTCGAAGCTCACCTGATCGAAGCTCGAGCACCTCGGACCGGTGCCCAGCAGTTGCGATACGTAATCGACCTCTGCGGCCGGATTGTCGGAGAGGTAGGTGAGCGCGGTGACCCGTCGTGCGGTATTGGCATGGCGCTGGTATTGCGGGACCCAGATCGTCTGGGGTCGGCGATGCTCGCTGAAGAACAGTGTCGAGAAGAGCCGATCTGCCCTCCAAACGTAGAAACATGAGCTGTCGGTCTCGTCCTCGCTCCCTGAGGGCATCCTGATTTTGCGACGGGCGTCGAGAATTCGCGCCGGTGCGAATCCCGCCTCGCTGATGCGCTGGTGGTCGGCGGCAAGGTCCGAGCTCGTCAGACTCACGATGGCAAGACCCTCGCCGCAGCGGAACCGTGGCAGGATTCGATCGCGAAGCAGCGCCGGGGTCTTCTCCAGATCCCCCACCAGCTCCAGGTAAGTCTCCTGAAGCTGGATGACGTGATTGCTGCTGCCAATCTCGATGTGCCGTGCACGCGGCAGGGTGTGGAACCCGAGTCGCTCGTACGTGCTCCGGGCTGAATCCAGATCACGGACCACGATGACGAAGTGATCGAGGGATCTGACCGTGCTACTCATCCGGTTCGGAGGTGATCAGCGCTACGGCGCGCTTCGATGCGTTTCGGCGAGTCTACCAGTAACCCAGGGCAGCGGGCGCTCAGCCCGGCGGGCCCGCGGCGGTGCGCGTCGGCGCCCTATTCCGGGCTCGCCGCGATCGTGGCATCCTCCTGTCATGATTCGTAGCTGTGTCGCCGCTTCCCCTGCCGTAGCAGGTCCCTGACCCACCGTGCGCAGTCATCACGACATGGGTGGACTTCCTGCGGGCCGCATCCAAGCGACGGAGCACGAGTATGCGTTGTGGGAGAAGCGCGTCGATGCGCTGATGGTTTTGCTTTCCGGCGCGGGACGGATGACGGTGGACGAGCTGCGCAAGAACATCGAGGCGATCGCTCCGGACGCCTATGACCGCATGACGTACTACGAGCGCTGGATCCACTCGATCAGCCAGACCCTGATCCAGCGTGGCGTCATCACGATCGAGGAGCTCGCTCGCAAGATCGCGCAGGTCGAGGCTCGCCCGAACGAGCGGTGCGGATGAGCTCCGGGGGCGCGAACGCTCCCGTCGTCCCGCGCTTTCGCGGCGGCGAGCGCGTGAAGGTGCGCCGCGCCGACGTGCCGGGGCACATCCGGACGCCGTGGTACATCCGCGGCCAAGCGGGTGTCATCGAGCGCCTGTGCGGCACCTATCCCAACCCGGAGGAGCTCGCCTACGCGCGCTCGGGTTTGCCGGCTCAGCCTCTCTACCGCGTGCGCTTCGCACAGACGGAGGTCTGGCCAGACTATGCGGGCGACGCTGCCGATACGATCGATGTCGAGATCTACCAGCACTGGCTGGAGCCGGGCTGAAAAAACGCGCATGCACATGCACATGCACGAGCACGGGAACGCGCCGAACCTCACCTACTACCAGGTGCTGGAGACCGCGGTACGCGAGCTTCTCATCGAGAAGGGCGTTTTGAGCGCCGAGGCCGTGCAGCGCGAGGTCGAGAAGATGGATGCTCGCAGCCCCGCCCAGGGCGCGCGCGTGGTCGCGCGCGTATGGAGCAGCCCTGCGTTCAAGGCGAAACTGCTCGACCGAGGCAACGACGCACTGGTGGACCTGGGCCTCGAGCGCGGCCCGTACAAGCTGGTGGTCGTGGAGAACAGCGCGGATGTGCACAACCTGGTCGTATGCACCCTGTGCTCGTGCTATCCGCGCTGGCTGCTCGGCTTGCCGCCCGACTGGTACAAGAGTCGCAGCTACCGCAGCCGCGCGGTGCGCGAGCCCCGCGCGGTGCTAAGCGAGTTCGGGCTCGAGCTGCCCGGTGGTGTGACCGTACGGGTGCACGACTCCACGGCCGACATGCGCTATCTCGTTCTACCGGTGCGTCCGGCCAACACGGAGGGATGGAGCGAGGCGCAGCTGGCATCGATCGTCACGCGCGACTGCATGATCGGCGTGGCGGTGCCCAAGCTCTAGCCCGCGCCCGGCAGGGCATCGAGCACACGCGCCACCTGCTCGTGCGTGGGGGCCGCCCCATCGATGAGAATTGCGTGCTCATCGGACTGCGGCGGCTCCAGATCCGCAAGCTGGGTGTCGAGCAACGAAGGTGGCATGAAATGGCCGCCCCGATGAGTCAGGCGGGCGAGCAACTGCTCGTAGTCCACAGAGGCCGAGGAAACATGCAGACAGGCGCGCATCCTGCGCAGGCGCCCTTCGCAGCCCACGTCGAGCTTCTCGCGATGTTCCTGGCCCGCCGCCCGGAGATTGTCGAGAGACTCCAGGAGTTGCTGAACGCCCAGCGCAGGCCCATCGAGACCCTGCAGGACCGTGCACATCTGTGTCGTCAATTCGAGGACTGCTTCTTCGCGGCCTCTGCGATCACACGCGCCCAATCCGCTCTTAGAGGTCAACTGGAGGACGCGCGGCGAGCGAGCGGCTTCAGGCCTCGTGACATGCCGGGGATGCATAACGACTTGGTCGACGCTGGGGAGATGATGATACGCGGCTTTCACCTATGGCGGCAGACTCGCTGGCCGGGACGCAACGGCCGCGCCCGGTACGCGCACACCCTGTTCAGCTTGTACGTCTTGCGGTGCCTCGAGCTCCTGAGCCTGCGTTTGTGGGATCCCGGATGGGGCAGCCCGGGCGATGGGCTCGCGCAAATTCAACGCCTGCTCGATCGGCTCCACGAAACGGCGCCCGCTGACCAGCCCATCCTGGTGCGGGATGCTCGATGGCTGCTTCCAGTCGCACAGAGCCCGACGACCGATGACCTGGCCCCCTATTTCGAGGTCGCCGAGCAGGTCGAGGAGACACTCCGCGAAGCGGACCGGATCGAGATCCACAAGGCGAGTGTTCAGATGGCTGGCGGGCACTTACGCTCGCAGCTGTTCCACTATCGTATGAAGGAAGGGGTGAGCTTCGATGACCAGGGGCTGGTCCTGAGCTCGCGCAACTCCAACGCGCTCGATTTTGCAATGCTGATTCAAGCCCTCGTGCCGCTGCTTCGAGCGTATGAGGAAACCGTTCGCAATCACACGCCCACTTCCCGGCTGCAACTGGCCAGCGCCATCTGTCAGGGTCTCTCCGCAGATCCCGAGTTGTTCGTGAATCGACTCGACCTTCTGGGCGCCTACAGCATGATCGAGCATCTGTTCATCACGAAAGATCGCGATGGGCATGCGATCTACACGCCCGCAGGACGGCGGCACATTCAGCTCATCCAAGAATACGGAGCGTGCATCGGGCGCGTCTCGCAGGCGCTGTGCGAGGACTGTTCCCACTTCGAGCCGAACGCCAATGCCTATTCTCCCTATGGGGTCATCTACGGGTTCTCATCCAATCTCATGGAGCATATGGCCCTCAAGTCGCTGCAGCCGGACGTTGCAACGCACTTCAGCCTGGAGGATGTCTTCACCGCTGGCAGCGCTGACAAGCTCGCCTGGGTGAGCGGCTGGCGCAAGTTGCCGCATATCCCACCTCACATACAAAGCCTGTTCGACTATCCCCTGCAATTTGCAACAGAGATCTTCGATCGGTTGGCTCAGGCGTTGCGCGGAAATACCATTGCTCCAGCCGCGGGTCTGTTCGTCATGTCCGAGGACGATCCGCAAGCCGGCGGCCCGATTGCGAGTCTCCCCCTTGAGTACATCGGCTCCTCCGACCCGCAGGTCGTGAGCTCCCACAAGGCTCACTCTTATGACCCGGCGCGCCTGTTGCGCGACCGGCAAGAGGGCATGTTCGTGGTCAGCTACCCGACCGAGGGCGGCTGGACTGCGATCACAAAGGACGTCCTGACCGGTATGCTGGGGGCCGGACGGGACGTGAGGATCGTCGGCCTGCCAGGCGAGGCCGCGGGGGTGTTGAGGTTGATGTGCCCCAACCTCGTCAGGCCGTGAGGCTCTGGCGGAACGGCTTCCAGGCGCACACCAATCGCTCGAACTGGGCAAGGGGCACCGCCGGACTGAAAAGAAAGCCCTGCGCCTCGTCGCACCCCTGCTCCGCGAGCAGTCTCAGCTGTTCGCGCGTCTCGACCCCTTCGGCAACGACCGTCAATCCGAGGCTCTTCGCAAGTCCCACGATGCCGTGCACGAGTCGCGCGGCCTCCGGGTGCGCAGCCATCTCCCGGACGAATGACTGGTCGATCTTGATCTTCTGGATCGGGAATCGCCTGAGATAGTTGAGGGATGAGTAGCCGGTCCCGAAGTCGTCGATCGATAGACGGATGCCCGCTGCGTGCAGCTTCTTCATCACCTCGACGCTCGCATCCACGTCTCTCATCATCAGGCTCTCGGTGAGCTCGAACTCCAGTTGGGTGGGGTCGATCCCGGAAGCGGCGATGGTTCGCTCCACGCGCTCGATGAAGTCCTTCTCGTGGAACGGCACGCTCGAGATGTTCAGCGCGACGGGCACGCCGCGGAAGCCGCTGCTGCGCCAGGCGGCCAGCTGCCGGACCGCCTCCCCGAACACCCACTCATCAATCGCCCGGATGAGCCCGCGGTCCTCGGCTACCGGAATGAACGCACCCGGCATGAGCAGTCCTTGCTCCGGGTGGTTCCAGCGGATGAGCGCTTCGGCTCCGATGAGCTCGCCCGTCGCAACGCAAAGCTGGGGCTGGTAGTGGAGCACGAACTCCCCGCGGTCGAGCGCCCGCCGCAGCGCATTCTCGACGGAGAGCATGTTGAGCGCGCGGCGGTTGAGGGTTGCGGTATAGAAGTGAAAGCGATCACGGCCATCACCCTTCGCCTGATACATTGCCGCGTCCGCATTCCGGAGCAGCTCCTGGGCATCAGAGCCATCGTCCGGGAACATCGAGATGCCGATGCTCGCGGTGACGGTGATCTCATGCCCCTCGAGCTCGACGGGCCGTCGTAATGCCTGCAGCATCGCGCTGACACAGGTGGTGGCGTCCGTCGTGTCGCGCAGCTGCTGGAGGATCACGACGAACTCGTCACCGCCCATCCTCGCGACCGTGTCCTCATCACGGACCGCGGCCGTCAGCCGCCGCGCGAGCTCCTGCAGCAGCTCATCCCCGGCGTTGTGGCCGAGCGAGTCGTTCACTCCCTTGAACCGGTCGAGATCGATGAAGGCAACGCCCACGCGAGCCCCGGCGCGCTGCGCGGATTTGATCGCTTGCTCCAGGCGGTCGGTGAGGAGCGCGCGGTTCGGCAGCTCGGTGAGCGCGTCGAACCGAGCCAGGCGCGCGACGCGCTCCTCGGCCGTCTTGCGCTCGGTGATGTCGGAGAAGATCCCGACGAAGTTGGCGATGGAATGGTCCTCGTTGTATACGATGCTGATCGAGAGCCACTCCAGGTAGAGCTCCCCGCCCCTGCGGCGGTTCCAGATCTCCCCGCTCCAGGTACCTTGCGCGAGAAGGGTTTGCCACATCGTGGAGTAGAACTGAGGGTCCTGGCGACCCGAGTGCAGCAGGCGCGGCGTCTTGCCGATCACCTGGTCGGCACTGTAGCCGGTAATGCGCTCGAAGGCTGAATTCACGTTCAGAATTCGTTGCTCGGGGTCGCAGATGAAGATCCCCTCGACACTGTACGAGAGCACGTTCGACCACAGCCGCAGCTGCTGCTCGGCCCGCAGCCGCGCGGTGACATCCTGCGCCATTGCAAGCACGCGCGTGACCTCACCGCTCGGGCCGCGCATCGGTGAGTTGAACCACTCGCACCAGATCGTTCGACCGTCCTTCGTCAGGATCTGATTCACCACGCGGATCGTCTCGTCAGTTGCGCCCCAGTCGATGGCGCCGCGAACGTGCGAACGGACCTCCGCCGGGATGAGAAAGTCATACGGCGAGCGGCCGAGGACCTCGTCCGATCGGTAGCCAAAGATCCGTTCCGCAGCAGGATTCCACGAGCGTATCGTAAGCTCGGGTGTCGCATCCGAGACGATGAGCGCCATGGGCATGCGCTCGCACTGCAGGTGCAGCTCGCTTTGCAGCCGATCGCGCTCGCTCGTCGCACGCTCGCGGCCGATCTCGGCGCGCACCCGGGCGGTGATGTCGCTGAAGGACATGACGCGCTCGCCACTTGCGAGCGTCGTGCGAACTTCCACCACACGTTCCGCACCATCTTTGCGACGGATGCGGCCCACGCCCCCGGTGACTGGGGCGCCCTCGGGTGCGACTGCCAGAGTCTCACGCCAGCGGCGCATCATCTCGTCGCGATAGGCGGGATCTGGAAAGTACCGCTCGAAGGCCTGGGCGAGCGTCGGGACTTCCTCGCGTGTGTATCCGAACAGGCTCACATATGCGGAATTGACAGCGACGAGGTTGTCCGCGTTGTCCACGATGCACATGGCGGCGGGTGCCGTCGAGAGTACTTGCCGGAGCCGCTCCTGGAGCCTCTGGCTCTCCTCGCGGGCACGCCTGAGGGCCGTGCTCTCGATGAAGTAGCCGCGCGCCTCGATCGCGCCACCGCACACCTCGAACGATGCGTGACCCTCGACCCAGCGCACGTCCTGACCGTGCTTCACGGGGAACTCGTGTGTCCACTGCCTGCCCGCTGTGGCGGCGGCACGAAAGCTTTGCCACAGCGCCTTCTGCGGCTTCTCCGGCACACAAGCAAAGCCGGCAGCGCAATCGGCCCTCACCACCTGTGGATCGACACCGAACAGCCGTCGGCAGCCCGCGCTCAGGTACCGGAAGCGGGGCAGCGCGCTTCCCGGTGTGAAATGCGCCACGAACGCCGCACATGGGAGCGAGGCCTCCAGGCCCTGCCATGATGATGCAGCCGCGCCCTCGCCGAGCTCGTAGGGGATCACAGTCCCAGGTCCGGAGTGCAAGATCGTCTCCTGCTTGCAGTCCGCGATATATAGAGGAGATCTTCGCGCCGGGACGTGACTTGCGTCGTTCGTGGGCGAGACCCTTAGTCGCATCGCGGAAAGTACGTAGGGTCTTCGGGCGTGCGCATCTCACAGCCACACTCTGATCCCGGCCGTGAATTCGGCACCGCCCGTACGTTCTGCGCTGGTGCGCGCGAAATCCGCGGTGTCGCCGCAGAGACGTTGCCAGACCACCCCGACATAGGGGGCGATCTCGCGTCGGAATTCGTATCGCAGACGCAGTCCTGCCTCGAGATCGGAGAGCCCTGAGCCCAGATGCCGCGCCGGATCCGCCTTGCCGTACAGGTTGGCCTCGAGCTCCGGCTGCAGAATCAGCCGCTGCGTGATGAGCACGTCATACGTGGACCAGAGCCGCGCGGCCGTGCGCCCCGACTCACCCGCGTAGAGTGTGGCTTCCACGTGGAGCCATTCGGGCGCCAGGCCCTCGAGACCGACACCGACCCAGGTGCGAGAGGGCCCGCCACTCACGTCCTCGCGCGCCCCGACCTGTACGCTCCACCAGCGGGTAACGATGCGGTCCCAGAAGGCCTCGATCCGCGCATCCTCGGTGGCGTCGCCCTCCTCGCCCTCCGTTCGCACCCCGAGCTTGTCGTAATCCCCGCCGTACCAGCCCTCCCCCTCCCACGCCGCTGTTGCACCGGGGCTCGTGTCGCGCCACTCGAGCTGGTCCAGCAGCAGCATGCCGGTCATCTGGGTGTCGTCCATCTCCATGAGGTGCGCCATCTTCTCGTAGGACATCTCAGGTATCGATTGGCTCGGTGCGGGCGCTGCGACCGGCGCCTGGGCATGACTGAGCGCCGGCCCGAGACAGGCAAACGCCATGAGTGCCCAACGGATGCTCGATCGATGCGGGGCCCGAATGAGACCGGCACTCCCGCGCGTCATCGCTCGGCCTCTCGCTCGGACCGCGCGACGATGACCTCCCGGAACATGCCCGCCTGCATGTGATAGAGCAGATGACAGTGATAGGCCCACCGACCCAGCGCATCGGCCGTGACGCCGTAGGCGATGCGTTGACCGGGTTGAACGGTGATGGTGTGCTTGCGCACGAGAAAGTCGCCGTCCTCGTCCTCGAGCTCGCTCCACATGCCGTGCAGATGGATCGGGTGATTCATCATCGTGTCGTTGACGAGCACGATGCGGAGCCGCTCCCCGTGGCGAAAGCGCAAGGGCTCGGCCTCGGAGAACTTCGCACCGTCGAATGACCAGATGAACCGCTGCATGTGCCCGGTCAGGTGCAGCTCGAGGTCGCGACCTGGCTCGCGCGAATCGATCGGCCCCCCGATGGTATGCAAGTCGGAGTAGGTGAGAACGCGGCGGCCGTTATTCCGCAGCCCCGCACCCGGGTCGTCCAGCCGGCTTTCCGGCCGCAGGGCAACGGCATCCACGGTGGGACCGTACTGCGGCGAGGCGTGGTGGGTCGGTTCCATCCCCGGCATCGTTGTAGTCATTCCAGCAGCGTGTCCCCCGGCCATGGCCATGTCCGCCATCGACAGAAGCGGGTGCGGATCGAGCGCGGGGACCGGGGCCTCAAGCCCGATGTGCGGGGCCAGCGTCCCGCGCGCATATCCCGAGCGGTCGATCGACTGGGCGAATATCGTGTACGCCCGCTCTTCCTGCGGCGTGACGATCACATCGAGCACCTCCGCGACGCCGATACGGAACTCATCGACGCTCACCGGATCGACATCCTGACCATCCGCGGCAATCACGTTGAGCTTCAAGTCCGGAATGCGAATATCGAAGAAGCTCATCGAGGAGCCGTTGATGAAGCGCAGGCGCACTCGCTCACCGCGGCTGAAGACACCCGTCCAGTTAGCCGCAGGTGTCGCGCCATTCATCAGATAGGTATAGGCATAACCGGAGACGTCCGCCAGGTCCGTGGGGTCCATGCGCATCGCGCCCCACATCAGCCGGTCATCGAGCGTACGGCGCAAACCCTGCTGGCGCGCGTCGTGGAAGAAGGTCCCGAGAGTGCGCTCGTGGAAGTTGAAATAGCTGCTGTCGCGCTTGAGAGTCGCATAGATGTGCTCGGGATTCAGGTCGGTCCAGTCCGACAGCAGCACGACGTAGTCGCGGTCCGCGCGATGCCGCTCCGCGCCGCGCGGCTCGATCACGATCGGACCATAAAGACCCGTCTGCTCCTGGAAGCGGGAGTGACTGTGATACCAGTACGTTCCCGACTGATTCACTCGAAAGCGATAGGCATAGGTCTCACCCGGAGCAATGCCCCGGAAGGAAATCCCCGGTACCCCGTCCATGTCCGCCGGGACGATGAGGCCGTGCCAGTGGATCGAGCTCGGCACGCGCAGCCGATTGGTCACCCGAAGCGTCACGGTATCGCCCTGGCGCCAGCGCAGCTGCGGTGCGGGGAGCTGCCCATTGACGAGGGTCGCCGGGCGACGCCGTCCCGTCAGGTCCATCTCGCGCGCGCCGATCTCGAGATCGAATTCGGTCCCGGACAGCACCGAGGAGCTGGGCGCAGCTGTACCCGCTCTCCAACGGCCCACGCTCGAAAGCGCAAGCGTGCTGCCACCCAATCCTTGAACGAAGCGCCGCCGCGACCACACGAGCGCGCCTGACGAGGCACCTCGATATCTTTTCATTGCCGACTCCCAGATGAGCCCCTGGGCCGCTCTTGCGGCCCGAAGCGAAAGGTTCGGCACGGCTGAACCGTGCGCTCAACGGATCTAGCCGATGGGAGGTCTCAGAGGCTCGTCGATGGGCGCCCGCGCAGGTGCCACATCCGGCGCCGCGGGCAGGTAGGTGAACAGTGCGAGGGATGTGGTCAGGGTGGCCTGGTACACCGGCGGAAAGTACGTGAGGCAGCAGTGACACCCGGGCGTATGGCAGCACCCTGGGCCGTGGGATGAGTGGTGCCCCGAGCGGGCCGCGGGGTGATCCGGACAGTCGTCGAGGGCCGCTTGGGCTTGCGAGGGAACGGCATCCGCGGCCCGCACGAGCGGACAGGACATCCCTGAGGCCAGCTGGAAAATCAGCACGGCACAGGTCACCAGGCGAGTGGAGCGCGAGAGCACCCCGGGAGTGTATCTCATCCCCAGCCCCCGATAGACTGCTTCCAGCTGAGCCTCGCCTGTTCATGGGATGCTGTTCGTGGGTAACCGGATTCTCGTTCTGTACGGCTCGTACCGCATCGATCGCAAGGGAATCCGCCTGGCACAGTTTGCGATGCACCGGCTGCGGGCACGCGGTGAGGATCCCGAGCTGATCGACGCTCAGGCCATCGGCCTGCCGATGCTGGACCGCATGCTCAAGGAATATGCTCCGGGCACAGCGCCCGACGCGCTGCAGAGCCTGGGTGCAAAGATCCGCGCAGCCGATGCCTTCGTGTTCGTGGTAGGCGAGTACAACTGGGGAGTGCAGCCGGGGCTCAAGAACCTCACCGATCACTTCCTCGAGGAGTGGTTCTGGCGGCCCGCCGCAATCGCGAGCTATTCGGGCGGACGCCTGGCGGGTGCTCGATCGAGCTACGCCTGGCACAACACGCTCTGCGAGATGGGCATGGTCGTCGTCTCGAGCACGCTTTCGGTCGGTCCGATCGCACAGACGCTGGATGAGTCCGGGGAGCCTATCGGGGAGGCGGGAGCCGCGCTCGAGCGCGCGTTCCCGCGCTTCGCTGACGATCTCCTGTGGTGGACCGAGGCAGCCAAAGCCCAGAGGGCCAGGCGGATGACCCCCTACTGAGCGAGGCAGGCCCGAGGGTCGCCCCACGCTTGAGCTGCGCGTTCTCCGGCGCGCCGCGCCCGCTGCGATTACCGCTCGTCGCTGACGACCCGATCGCTCTGGGAGATCTTCAGAGCACGGCCACCCGCTGCGGTGCAACGGGGCAGCACCAGCGTGAAGACCGATCCGCGGCCCACCTTCGAGCGAACCCGAACCTCATGCCCGAGCAAACGAGCGGCGCGCTGGACGATGCTCAGTCCGAGACCGTGTCCTGCCCGCTCGCGGGTGGCACCCGCCTGAAAGAACTCGTCGAAGATCCTGGGCAGCAACTCTGCCGGGATTCCGATGCCGGTATCGAGAACCTTGACGCGCAAGCCCCGGTCATCGCCGGAACAGCGCAGGACCACGCATCCGGCGGGCGTGTAGCGAATGGCATTGGCTAGAAGATTGCGCAGGATCTGACCGACGAGTACGCGGTCGCTTCGCACCGATCCTGCGCATGCCTCCAGTCGCAAATCAAGTCCCTTATCGGCCGCCATGACCGCAAACTCCGCATGCAGCTCACTCAAGAGCCCCGAGAGATCGAACTCGCTGATCCTCGGCTGCACGACCCCGGATTCGAGCTTGCATAGGTCGAGGAGCGTGCCGAGCAGCTCCGAGGCGTTCGAGATTACCTGATCCTGCTGCGCGATGACGCGCAGGACCGTATCGTCCGTTGCAATGCGCGACAGTGCGCCGTTGAGCAAAGCAAGCGCATGAAGAGGCTGGCGAATCTCGTGACTTGCAGTCGCAAGCACACGGGCCTTCGACCGGCAGGCGCGCTCGGCGGCCTCGCGCGCGCTGCGCAGACGCTCCCTTTCGTAGCAATGCGAAATCGCGTGACCTGCAAGTCGCAGGTAGGCGTCGATGAGGTCGATCTGGCGCTCATCGGCGCGGCCGGACGCGCGCATGAAGAACGTGAGCACTCCCTGAACACCGTCACTGCGCACCATGACCGGAGCACACTCGACCGCGCAGAATCCGGCCTTCCGGGCGAGCGAGCACAGGGGATCCAGAACAGGATCGGAGGATTCGCCTCGCCTTGAGAAGTACTCACCTGTGAAGATCCGCCCGCACTGCTCGATCAGGTCGCAGGATACCCCTCGATGGCTCAGTGCGATCGGCGCGCCGCGACGATCATGCAGCTGAATCACCCCGTGACTGGTTCCACGCAGCGACATCACGGCATCGAGAATCCGCTCCGTGAGTTGCCAGAGGTCCGCGGCATCGAGCAGCGCCACACTCAGATCCACCAGCTGATCCAGATCCGTCAGGCTGCTCGCGCAATCGAGCCTCTGGCGCCCGGCCCGACGCGGCGCCGGCTCCTCCCCCGCCCTGCCGTTACCTGCTTGCTGGACCTCTCTAGGCGACAACCCTACCTCCAGGAGGTATCTCACATCCGCGAGCCATGCCTTGGACAACTGGCCCGGCAGCGTGCTCGCGAACCACGAAGCGCTCACGCGAAGTCGGCCCGGCACCGCGCCAGCACCTCGATGAGGTTGTCGATGGAACGGAGGATGGTGACGGAGGTGTCCATTGAATGGCTCCTCGCGGTGATCGCGCCCCCCACGATGCGCTCGAGCTCGGCAGCGTTCGTGCTGATGGAGGCGTCGCCAAAGATGGCCGCCGCTCCCCTGATCCGGTGTGCGATCGCCGCGATGTCGTTCTCGAAACCTGTGGCCGCGCTCGGCTGTGGTTCGTTGCCGGAAACCAGTGCGTACTGCCTCGCCAGCTCACCGAGCCTCCGGACATCGGGTCCGATGTTCTGATAGAAGGATCTCCGCAGCGACTCGAACTGCCGCTCGAGCAGCTCTGGATCATGGTCTGGGAGACCTCCGTCAGTTGAGCTCATGGCTTTGGTACGATGTGCGGTCGAGCAACGTGCGCGCACACAGGGGTGAGGCGCAGGTCACCCGGTCCCTGCCCGCGCTCTTGCTGGCATAGAGACACTGATCCGCTGCGCGCAGCAGCTCCATGGCCGAGGCTTTGGCGAGTTCCTGCTCCGTCTCGGCTGCGGTCGCTCCAACGCTCACCGTGACGCTCAGGGGCCCTGCGCACGTCGCCACCGGACAACTGGAGAGCTCCCTCCGCAGCCGCTCCGCAGCGCTCGATGCCCCGGAGAGTCCCGTTTCCGGCAGAACGGCGATGAACTCCTCGCCCCCGGCACGCGCGATCCAGTCCACCGACTCGCGCAGGGTGAGCGAGGCTCGCTCCACGAAGCTGCGCAGCACGTCATCTCCGGCTTCGTGCCCGAACCGGTCGTTGATCGACTTGAACCTGTCCAGGTCGCAGCTGAGGACGGCAATCGGGCGCTGGTACCGGCGCGAGCGCTCGAGCTCCTTGGGCAGATGCTTCATGAGGAAGCGCCTGTTGTAGGCGTTCGTCAACGCATCGGTCACGGAGAGGCGCCGGTTCTCCTGGCCGCTGAGGCGCAACGCGCGCTCGAGCCGGGTGATCCGTCGACCCACCCCTACCCTGGCCAGCAGCTCCGCGGGCGAGGGCCCCTTGATCAGATAGTCATCCGCGCCCGCGTTGAGCGCCTGCAGAGCATCTCCTTGACCACTGCGCACGCTGTAGATCAGCACGTAGGTATATCGATCGGCATCGCGCGAGCGTAGTGCTCGACACAGAGCCAGCCCGTCGATGTCGGGCATCTCCCAGTCCGTCACCACGATCTCGCATGGCTCGACATCCAGCTTGCGAAGCGCTTCGCGGCCGCTCGCCGCCTGGCACACCACATAATCGGCCAGGCGCAGCAGTGAGCAAACGTAGCTGCGGGTCAGCTCGTCGTCGTCGACCACGAGAACCTGGCAGCTGTCCGGAAGCGCCAGTTTCCGGGTGATCGTGGTGTCTGCCGTGCTGGTGGTGTCGGAGACCTCCATGCGGGGTGGCTCAACTGCCGATGGAGGGATCTGCCAAGCGCGGCGACCGAGGCTTCTGCTGGATTCGGCGCTGGCGGGTACCGTCTACTGTATGCAGATGCCACCGCTGCACGAGCGAACCATCGGAGCGTGGCGATTCGCGGCGCACTCGCGCGATTCGGTCGATGTCCTTGCGCACGACCATTCAGCTGCCTCGCGATGACAAAGGCACGCGCTGCCCCCCGGCTACCGATTGCATATCAACAGATTGTTTGAGTCGCAGCTGTCAGGAAAACCAGACACTTTGGGGTACGACCCGGATGAACGGTCACCTCGGAACGAGCCCGTGCTCCATGGCAAAGCGCACCAGAGCGGAGTGGTCTGACAGGCACAGCTTGTCCATGACCCTCCTCCGGTACGTATCCACGGTCTTTGGTGACAAGAACAACTTCCGCGCGATCTCGGCACTGGTCCAGCCCATGACGGCGAGCTGGAGCACCTCGCGCTCCCGCGCGCTCAGCCTCTCGAGCGGACTGCGCCGCGTTAGGTCCAGATCGGCGGGCTCGAGGCTCTGCGCGATCTGCGCGCTGAGAAACCGGCGCCCCACCACCGCGGCAAGCACCGCCTCGATCAGCTCCGCGGCGTCCGCCTGCTTCACGACATAGCCGATTGCCCCCGCGCGCAGCGCCTGAAATACGTGCTCGGAGGTGAAGATCCCGGAAAGGATGACGACCTGAGTTTCCGGCAGCGCCGCCCGGATGCGGCGCGTTGCATCGATGCCGCTGAGCTCTGGCAGCGCGAGATCCATCACCACCACGTCGGGTCGCAGCTCGCGCGCGAGTGTAACCGCTTCCGTCCCCGTGGCAGCACCGGCAAGAACCTTGAGGCGCACGTCCCTCTCGAGAAGGATTCGAAGACCTTCTCTGACCATCTCATGGTCGTCCGCCACCAGGATCGTCGCAACGCGTCTCGGAGCGTCCATTGTAGCCACTCCGCTCTTGTGCGCGGCCATCCTACAGTCGAGCGCCCGCCGGGGGAAGTGGTCGATCAAAGTTTGAAATGCTCTGAAATACCCTCCTTGGGGCCGCAAAGCCCACGCCGTCGTTTCGGTTATCCCTTATTGTGGCCCACTTCCTGTCTCGGTAATTCCCTATTGTCAGGAACATTCTGCACGAACAGCAGAAGAGCGCGCTGTGCGGGGCCGGGAGGCCCGCGTGGATCATGGGGAGCGCCATTGGCAGCCTGTTCTCCTCCGACGGCTTCATGCCGCATGGCATCTGCTATCTGTGGCGCCCCGGCGTGCTGGTTCTGCATATCACCTCCGATGCGCTCATCACGCTCGCCTACTTCTCGATCCCCTTCACTCTTGTGTACTTCGTTCGGCGGCGCAAAGACCTGGAGTTCAACTGGATGTTCGTGTGCTTCGCCACGTTCATCGTCGCTTGCGGCACGACGCATCTGCTCGAGATATGGACGATCTGGCAGCCCGTGTACTGGCTCTCCGGGGCCGTCAAGGCCGTCACGGCAGCCACCTCCGTCGCCACGGCGATTCTGCTGGTGCGACTTATTCCACAAGCGTTGCATCTGCCCAGCCCGGCTGCGCTGCGGCTCGCGAACGCCGAGCTTGCACGTCAGATTGGCGAGCGCCAGCGAGCCGAGCAGGAAGTGCGCCGCATGAATTCCGAGCTCGAGATCCGAATTGCCGAGCGCACGGATCGGCTCGCGGAGAGCAATCGGGCGCTCAGTGCGGAGATCGCGCAGCGGAAGCAGGCCGAGCGCAACCTGCGCACGAACCAGCAGCTCATGCAGGCGGTGCTCGAGAATTCCCCGACCGTGATCTACGCGAAGGACCTGGACCTGAGGTACCTGCTCGTCAGTCGCCGGTTCGAGGAGATCTTCAACCGCAGACGTGAGGAGATCCTAGGGCACGACGATTACGATCTCTTCGGCCACGAGTCTGCTCAGGCGATCCGCGGCGCCGACGAGCGTGTTCTTGCAGCCGGGGAGGCGGTCACGGCCGAGGAGAGCGTCCCTCACGGGGACGGGGTGCATACGTACATCTCGGTGAAGGCACCGCTGCGCGAAGATGCGGCTGGTGTCTGGGGCGTGTGTGGTGTATCGACCGATATCACGGAGCAGAAGAGATTCGAGCAACGCCTCCGCGACCACATCGCCCGCATGTCGCTGCTCGATCGCACCACGCGGGCCATCGCCGAGCGTCAGGACCTGGCCAGCATCTTCCAGGTCGTCATTCGCAGCCTCGAGGATCACCTGCCGGTGGACTTCGGTTGCATCGCGCTCTTCGAGCCCAGCAGCCAGAGCTTCGTGATCAGCTCCGTGGGGGTGAAGAGCCGCACCCTGGCGCTGAGGCTCGCGCTTACCGAGCAAGCCCGCCTGGACATCCAGCAGAATGAGCTCGGACGCTGCATACGCGGGGAGCTGGTCTATGAGTTCGATTTCGGCTCCTCCCACCTGCCGTTCTTCGCCGCGCTCGCGGCCGCCGGTCTAGGTGCGCTCGTGATCGCGCCGTTGATGGTGGAGGGCAAGGTATTTGCGGCGATGATCGTCGCTCGTCGCGCACCCTCCGGTTTTGCGAGCACAGATTGCGAGTTCCTGCGCCAGCTGAGCGAGCATCTCGCCCTGGCAGCGCGCCAGGCGAAGCTCTATTCGGCTCTTCAGCAGGCCTACGATGATCTCCGCCAGACGCAGCAGACGGTCATGCAGCATGAGCGTCTGCGCGCGCTGGGTCAGATGGCCGGCGGCATTGCGCACGACATCAATAACGCGCTGTCCCCGGCGGCGCTCTACGCCCAGACCCTGCTCGAGTACGAGGGCGCCCTGAGCACCGAGGCACGCGAGCGGCTCGCCGTGATTCAGCGGGCCATCGACGATGTCGGGCGCACGGTGCAGCGGATGCGGATGTTCTATCGTCCACGAGAGCTCGAGGTGAGCCTCACGGCGCTCGATCTCAACGTCACGTTGCAACAGGTCGCCGAGCTCACGCGGGCGCGTTGGAACGACATGCCCCAGGAGCGGGGTATCGTCATCGCCTTGAAGATGGACCTCACCCCGCACCCCCCGGCCGTGATGGGCGCCGAGAACGAGGTGCGCGATGCGCTGACCAACCTCGTTCTAAACGCGGTGGATGCGATGCCCGACGGCGGCACGCTCACGTTGCGCTCCAGCGCGACGGGTACGGTGGACGCAAGCGGGAGATCCGCTCGGATGAGCGTGGAGGTTGCCGATACGGGCCTCGGGATGAGCGAGGCCGTTCGCGAGCGCTGTCTCGAGCCATTCTTCACGACCAAGGGCGAGCGCGGCACCGGCCTGGGGCTCGCGATGGTCTACGGCATGGTCGAGCGTCACGATGCCGCCCTCGAGATCCAGAGCGCGCCCGGGCGTGGGACCACCATGCGCATCACCTTCCCCGTGGCGAGCGCATTGCCGGGCAGTCGAGACTCGGCAACGAAGCAACCCACCAGGCGCCTGCGCATTCTGCTCATCGACGATGATCCCCTGCTTCTGAAGTCATTGCGTGAAGTGCTCGAGGCAGACGGGCACACGGTCGTTGCCGTGGATGGCGGCCAGCGCGGAATAGACGAATTCCAGGCCGCGGGCCGCAGCGGCGCGACATTCGACGTGGTGATCAGTGACCTCGGGATGCCCAAGGTGGACGGGCGTGTCGTGACGTCGACGATCCGCGCCATGAGCGCGGCAACACCGATCGTCCTGCTCACCGGATGGGGCCAGCGGCAACGCGCGGAGCACGACCTGGCGAGGTCCGTCGATAGAGTCCTGAGCAAGCCGCCCAGGATCGAGGAGCTGCGCGAAACGCTGGCGGAGCTGACTCAGTGAGATCGGCAACGCAGGCCGCCTCCCGGCAGTGAACATCCCGCCCCTTCACATCCTGGTTGTCGACGATGATCCACTGGTCGCGGCTGCTGTTCGCCTGCGGCTCGAGTCGGCGGGGCACCGCGCAAGTGCCGCTGCAGGCGGTCAGCTCGGTATCGACGCCTTCATGGCGGCCCCGGCCCAGGGCGATCCGTTCCACGTGGTTATGACCGATTTGAGCATGCCCCGGGTGAATGGCGAGCAGGTCGCAGCGGCCGTCAAGGCAGCCTGCCCCGCAACGATCGTGATCGTCTTGACCGGGCTGGATGAGCCGCTTCGGTCCGAGGTGGGGTCTCGCCGGAATGTCGACTGGGTGATGAGCAAACCGCCGACGCTCGAGGGGATACACCTGGCTCTGTCGCAGCTCCTGCACCCAGGCGCCCCGAGCTGAGCTCGTGAATCAGGCTTGTGCGGGCGCGAGTGTCAATGCCGGACGCCCGAGAAAGTAGCCCTGCAGAAGCTCCGCCCCGAGCCGCTTCACGGTCGCAGACTCCTCCTCAGTCTCGATACCTTCGACGACCAGCCGGCTGCGTGTCACCTTCGCAAAGCGCGACAGGAGTCCGACCAGGCGCTGCTTGCGAACCTCGCGATCGATGTTACGCACGATACTCATGTCGATCTTCAGGAAGGCCGGCTGCAATTCGGCCAGGATCGACAGGGAGTTGTAGCCCGAGCCCAGGTCGTCCACCGCGATGCGGAACCCGGCAGTCGTCAGATAGTCGAGGGTGTCGTTCCAGCCTGGGATCTGCAGCACCTGGCTTCGCTCGGTGATCTCCACCACGATACGCTCGCTCCAGGGCCGCAGCGGCTCGAAGCGCCGCGCGACATCCTCCCGGTGAGCCAGCTCCTGCGGATGAACGTTGAAGAACAGCAGCTTGTCCGGGGGCAGCAGCGGCAGCCACCTCGCGACGCACTGAGCCACGCGATCGCCGATGAGGTCGAGCATATGGTGTGTTTCGGCCGCTGCGATGATGGCGAGGGGGGTGCTGAATGAAGGATGCCGGCTGCGCAGCAACGCCTCGTATCCCACGACGCTGCCACGGCTCGCATCCACGATCGGCTGCAGCGCGAGTGCGAGCGTTTCGTCGTTCAGGCACTCCTGCAGGTCGCGCCGCTCGGCAGCGAAGCTATCGCTGCGCGCACCGACACAGAGCTCCTCGAAACGCGCGCGCGCCGACACCACCTCGTCCAGCGTCGTGAGGAGACGAGAGCCGGCGAATGGCTTCACGAGCACTCGCGTGATCTCTCCGCGATTGACCGCGGTGATGATGGCGGACAGGTCGAGCGCGCCGGACATCAGCATTCGAAGGCACCGCGGCTGTAGATTCCTTAATTGACCCAGTACCTCGAGCCCGTCGGGCGGTGGCAGCTGGTAGTCGACAATCGCAGCATCGTAGCTGCAGCGACTCGCGCTCTGCAGCGCTTCGACCCCGGTTTGGGCCTCGTCTACGTCGTAGCCGCCGCGCTCGAGCACAAAGCGCAGCGCTTTGCGGAGTTCATCATTGTCGTCGACGAGCAGCACGCGCATGGCAAGTCAGAGTGTGCTTGCGAGCTTGCCTCGCAGCTTGCGCGCACACACGCCAATTGTCACGTCCCGCTGTTTGATGAGATGGTTGACATAAGCCGTGCGCGGGCGTGCGGCATTGACCGGCTGCGACCCAGCGGACCCGATCCGCCTTCGGCGTGGGCTATGACGTGAAGGGCATCGCCGTGCGTTTTAGCAAGTGACGGGGGTAGCCGTCATCCCTCGACCCATGTGGAGCGTGCGGCATTGTCACGCGGTGTGCCACCACGATATGCGCCAGCGTTGAATGATGGGCCGCCACGACGACCTGCTGCGGGATGAGCACCGCCGCGATCAGCCCTGCGGCGATCATCAAGCCCCATGAGGCTGCACGCATCCAGCCCATCCGCCGTGCCACGTATCCCCGCGCCATGCTGCATCTCCTCTTCTCGATCCGACCAGTCATCACTCGTTCGTGCCTGCGGGATTAAGCGGCCGACCCGTCGCATCGACAACGCGTACAAGCTGTCGTCGAGTAGGTAGTGCTCGCAGATTATCTGTGCACGGCTCACAAAGATGAGCGACGACGACGCGTGTCTCCTCCTCGAGGTTGCCTGCGGCAAGTACGAATGTAGCCGGCGGTCCGGCTGCCTATATTAGAAAGCGTACGAATCGCAAACCCATCGAAAGGTGGGGACGCAAAGCCTCCGGTCTAAGGGCACACGCCTATGACAGCGGGGTTGCCGGGGCCGCAGTGGCTGCCTCGTTAGAATCAAGGCTCGCTGGAGAGCCTCCCGGCAATTCTTTGTGCATCGGTCCCCGACTCCGGAGCTGACATGACCGGATCGGAGTCGCCATGCACAACACACGTCTGTACTGCCTGCTCGCCTGGATCATGCTCGCTGCCGTGGTGCTCACCGGCTGCGGCTCCGGCGATGAGCCCTCCGCGACAAGCTCACTCAGCCACCCCACCCAGGAGCCAGCGACTCAGTCTGCGCCCGCCACGCAGCGCGTACCGACGACCCCGCCGGCCGCTGCAGCTGCGTCGGCATCGCCCGTACCCACGCCCGTGAAGCCAGTACAGCCGACAGCGCCACCGGCACCAGCGGCCTCGAGCATCACTCTGCAGTGGAGCGCGCCAACGGAGAACACCAACGGCACGGCACTGACCGATCTGGGCGGATACAAGATCTACTACGGGACGAGCCGATATCAGCTCGATTCGATCGTCACGCTCACCAATCCCGGCCTGCTCACGTATGTGATCGATGGGCTCACGGTGGGAATTCAGTACTACTTTGCCGTGACGGCGCTGGCCACCGACGGCACCGAGAGTCCACAGTCGGAAGTGGTCGCCGCGGTTATCAGTTGAACGTCACCGGGGAACTCTCATGCATTACGCGCCCGACGTCGCCACATACTCGAACCCCGCCCAGCGGGCCGCGGAGTCGCAGGAGCCGGAGCGGTACGCGGTGCAGCTGCGCCTGTCGAGCGATCCGCTGGATGCTGCGCAGGTTCCGCAGCTCGACATCTTCGACCTGTACCACCTCTACAGCGATATGACTGTCGAGCACAACCAGCTCCGGCACGCGCTGCGCCTGGGATTCTTCAAGCACGTGCACACCGCCCGCGCCGTTGCGAGATACCTCGAGCCCTATTTCGGACCGACCACCATCGTGCAGATCGAGTCGGCGGAGGTCGTTCGCTCGCTGCAGCACCACGTGGCCCCCCGCAAGGATGTGGGTGCTTCGGGGCTGTACGCGTCGATCGAGCTGACCGCCCCACCGGAGCGGCTGGGCGCCTCGATCTCACCGCGCCAGCGCACGTCGGGCGACAAGACCTCGCACGGCTCACTGTGGTCGTGGCTCTTTGGTCAACGATAGAAGCGCCTCCTCATCAGAGACGCATGGACGCGGGGACAGGGCTCCCCCTGCGCGCTCACCCCGAGCTTTCGTTCGCCGCTTGACTCACTGGCGGGCCCGCCATGGCGGATTCCAGCGCCGACAGGTCGACGGGCTTGACGAGGTGGTCATCGAAACCGGCGGCGCGCGTGCGATGCCGGTCCTCCATCTGTCCATAGCCGGTCAGGGCAACAATTCGGATCCCGCGTAGCTGGGGAGCGACACGCAGCTGTCCCGCAAGCTCGTAGCCGTCCATGCCGGGGAGCCCCAGATCGAGTAGCGCCACATCAGGCAGGAAAGATGCGATTCGATCGAGCGCCTGTCTGCCGCTGAAGGCGACCTGCGCGTCGTGACCCTGGAGGCTGAGCAAGGCGGCCAGCGAGTTTGCCGCATCTTCGTTGTCGTCAACGATGAGCACACGCCGCCCAGGGACCTTGATCGCGGCGCTCTCGGCGCTCGATGCCTGCGGCCGTGCCACGCGCGGCAGCCTGATCTCGACGGTCATTCCTGCTCCAATCCCGAGGCTGCGCGCGCTCGCTCGGCCTTCGTGCATCTCGACCAGGCGCCTGACGACGGCCAATCCCACGCCGAGGCCCCCCTCGGAGCGGTCGAGAGTGCGATCGCCCTGCACGAACAGGTCGAAGACCTTCGGCAGCAGCTCCGGGGCAATTCCCACGCCCGTGTCGGTGATCTCGATCACGGCACTCTCGGCCTCTGCACGGGTGTGGATACGGATCTCACCCCGTGGGTCGGTGTACTTGATGGAGTTCGCGAGGACGTTGCCGATACATTGCACGAGCCGGGCGTGATCGCCGTGCACGTACAACGGATCGTAGCTGCCCGTCAGGATGGAGAGCCTGTGTTGCTTGGTGCGCAGTTGCGGCGTGACCGTTTCGACCGCCTGGTTGATGATGCTCGCAACCTCGATGGGGCGGCGGCGCAGCTGGATCCTGCCCTGCGTGATACGCGAGACGTCCAGTAGATCGTCCACCAGCCGCGTGAGTTGCATCGTCTGGCGCTTGATCGTGTCCACAGCGGATTGCGTGCGGCTGTCCGCACCGATCGTGCGCGACAGCAGCTCTCCGGCGGTGGAAATGGGTGAGAGTGGATTCCTGAGCTCGTGCGCCAGCATCGCCAGGAATTCGTCCTTGCGCCTGTCGGCATCGCTCAAAGCCTCCTCCGTGCGCTTGCGAGCCGAGATGTCGATCGCCGTTCCGATCACCCGCACGCAGCGGCCGCTCGAATCGAAGATTCCGCGTCCCTTCGCGGCGACCCAGCGGATGACTCCGTCCTCCTTGCCGACCGTTCGGTACTCGACGTCGTACAGGGCGCGCAGCTGGGGATCGAGCGCCGCCGCGAATGCCGCGGTGATACGCTCGCGATCGCTCGGGTGCAAACCTGCGTAGAAGTCGGCCATCGATACCGGTACGTCCGGGGAGATGCCGAACATCGCCTTGACACGCGGCGGCCAGAACAGCGTGTCGGTAATCAGGTCAACGTCCCATAGCCCGACCTCTGCCGCCTCGGTGGCCAGCCGCAGCTGCTCTTCCCGCTCTTGAAGTGCCCGCTCGGTCTCCTTGCGCTCCGTGACATCGCTCGCGGCACCGAACCACTCGATGATGTCGCCGCTCTCATCCTTCAGCGGGATGGCGCGGGAGAAGACCCAGCCGAGCGTGCCGTCCACGCGGCGCACGCGGTGCTCGAGCTGAAAGATGCTCTTGGCGCGAATGGCATCGCGCACGGCGTCCATCACACGCGCTTGGTCGTCGGGATGAATGTACCGTTCGAGCCAGCCGCGGCTCGGATCCTCGGTATCGGCTATGAAGTCTCGGCCCTTGAGGTACTGCATCTCGGCCCAATCGCCGCTCATGCGATAGATCGCATCCGACGTCGCACTCACGAAGGCGTGAAAGCGCTTCTCGTTCTCGCGACGCATCCGCGTGAGCTCCAGCCGCGCGCCAATGCGGCCCAAGAGCTCGCGGGCCGAGAAAGGCTTCACCAGATAGTCATCCGCACCTGCATCGAGACCTTCGACGCGGGCCTCCTCGCCCGCGCGCGCCGAGAGCAGAATGACCGGCACATCGCGCAGTGACTCGTCGGCGCGCAGAAGACCGAGCAGGGCCAGGCCGTCGAGCCGGGGCATCATGATGTCCGAGACGACCAGGTCGGGCCGGTCACGACGTGCGGCCTGCAGTGCCTGCTCACCGTCCGCCACCGCTTCGACCGCGTAGGTGGGTGACAGCAGGTCGTGAAGGTAGCCACGCATGTCCGCGTTGTCGTCGGCCAACAGGATGCGGGCACCGGCGACCTTCGCGAATTGTCGATTCGCCACCGGCTCCTCTGTGAGCGCTCGCAGTCGCGCGGAGCTTTCTCCCGGATTGGCACTGATCCAGCGCAACGCCTCCTGCACGAAGGCCTGCGCACCGGCGGCCGTGGTGGCGAGCGTGCGCGGGGCCTCGATCCGCTCGGCCGGAAGATGCCCCGTTCCGAAAGGCAGGCTCACCCGGAAGGTCGTGCCGCGACCGAGCTCGCTCAGCGCACAGATCGTGCCCCCGTGGAGCTTCACGAGCTCCTGCACGAGCGCCAGACCAATGCCGGAGCCCTCCTGGGTGCGCCCGACCGTGCCCTCTACCCGATAGAATCGCTCGAAGATGCGCGACAGCTCATGGCTCGGCACCCCTACACCCGTATCGGCGATTTCCAGCACCGCCACCATCCCCACCCGCTGCAAGCGCAGCGCGACGTTTCCGTGGAGCGTGAACTTGAATGCGTTCGAGAGCAGGTTGAGAACGATCTTCTCCCACATCTCCCGATCGACGTACACAGCCTCCCCGAGCTCATCGCACTGCACGCTGAAGGCAAGTCCGGCACGCTCCATCGCCGAGCGAAACGTGCTCGCGAGGTCGCTCGTGAGCTGCGCCAGGTCGGTCGGCTCGTAGGAAGCCTGCACGCGGCCCGCTTCGATTCGCGAGAAGTCGAGCAGACTGTTGACGAGCTTGAGCAGGCGCAGGCTGTTGCGATGTGCCAGCTCGAGCTGGCCGCGCACCGCCGGCGGCGTCCCCGGATGCACCGCCGCCTCCTCGACCGGTCCCAGAATGAGCGTGAGGGGCGTGCGGAACTCGTGGCTGACATTCGAGAAGAACGCCGTTTTCGCCCGATCGATCTCGGCGAGCGCTGCCGCTCGCCGCCGGTCAGCCTCGGTCGCTTGCGCGTCGGTGATCGCCGCGGCGATCTGTCCAGCGACCAGCTCGAAGAATGCGCGGTAACGCTCATCGTCCCGCTCCCGAGGACTCATGCCGGCGAGGAGGATGCCCGCCGGCCGATCACTCCCCGATCCCTTGAGCGGCAACAACATCACCTGGCGCACGAGATCCGGCCACGGGCTCGCGGCCACCTCGATGCCGGCCTGTGGCAGGTCCGAGACCTGCTGCGCGGCCTCGGTGGATAACAGCCGCGCGAGCGGCCACGCGTGCGTGGATTCGTCCAGAACCTCGGGCAGCACGTGCTCGGGCGTTGCGCCCGTCCTGGCGATGAGACGTGCGGTGTGCGATTCGCGGTCGAGCAGGTAGACACCGGCGAACGGTATGCTGAAGGGGTACTGCGCCAGCACTTCGCAGGCGCCTCGGCAGCATTCCTCGACACTCGAGCTCCCCACGGCGCGCGTGGCGAGGTCCTTCAAAATGCGAAGATGTCTCTCGCCGACCACCCGCTCGGTTACTTCCGTGACGACGCAAAGCATGCCCGCGATGCGACTGTCATCGTCATAGACAGGACTGTACGAGAAGGTATGGTAGGTCTCTTCGGTGAACCCGCTGCGCTCGAGGAAGAGCAGCAATGCCTCATCCCAGGTGGCACGGCCCTGCTCGAGCACCTGCGCGATTCGCGGCCCGATGTCGGGCCAGATCTCCTCCCATACCATGTCCGAGCGGGCACCGAGCGCCCAGTCGCGCTTCACGCCGAGCGTGGGTGCGTAGGCATCGTTGCAAAAGAAGGTGAGCTCGGGGCCCCAGAGCATCCACATCGCATACCGCGAGTCGAGCATCACCCGCACGATGGTTCTCAGCGACTGCGGCCACCCTGTGGGTGGGCCCAGAGGGGTCTTGCTCCAGTCGAGCGCACGCATTCGTGCGCCCATCTCCCCGCCCCCGGCGAGGAATTCGAGCTCGGCCAGAATCCCGCGCATGAGCAGCATGATACCCGGACGCAATTCCTCTGAAGAGGTCACGGCAAGGCGCGCCCCTGCGAAACCAATGTGTGAAGATTATTAGCTATATATTTCAAACACTTACATTAATAACATTTGTTACTCTAGAGGTACGAATCCGCTGCCTGATGAGCCGGCCTCCGGCACGAGCGCACCCCGCAATGGCGCTCGTGAGAGAGGCCGCATGGTTTGGCCGAGCACGTCGAGAACTGTGTCACGACGGGCCATTCCGCCTCTGGAAGATGTGGGCCATTTGCCGCAAATTTGGCCGCGAAAGCCCGGCTCGCTGCGGGCCCCGCGTGCACGTGATTGCCCGCAGCAGCTGCGCCACACAGATAGCAAATCGTGAATACGCTGGTATTACCTGCTCGATCGCCCGGGGCGGGGGTCGTGCCACGCTGGGTGGACCGGCTCCTCATCGGCTTTGCGATCTACGTCATCGCCGGCACGGCGTGGATGCTGATCGGCCTCGGCGGACGCCACGTCACCTTCTACGTCGGACTGTTCTACAAGCTGCCGGCCGAGCTCGTAGCGGTCCTCGTTAGCGCGACCACGATGCGGCGCATGCCGGCGGGCGCCCTGCGCCTGGCGTGGCGATCGCTCACCGTTGCGCTGGTGCTGTATCTCATCGCTGACTGCATCTCACCGGTCTTCTGGCTCGAGGGCCGCGATCCCTTTCCGAGCCCGACGGACATTCTCTATCTCGCCTTTTATTTGCCGCTCGCCGCCGCCGCTCTGTGGCTGATTCGCGCAGCGGCAGTGCGGGTGCCGTGGGTCCAGCTGTCATTCGATGCCGCGATTTTCGTGGTCGGGTTCGGCGCGTTCTTCTGGTTTCTGGTGGTCCACCCGGCGGCCATGCACACGCAGCTCGGCTTGCTCAAGGGAGCGCTGAGCGAGGCGTACCTGGCGCTCGACTGCGCGTGCATGCTGTTGCTCGGGGTTCTGCTGCTCACCGGGGCGGGCGGCGTCGGTGGCAGGCGCATCTCCCTGCTGCTGCTCGCCGGCTTTGCCACCATGTTTCTCGCCGACATTCTCTGGTCGCTCGCAAAGGTGCGCGGCTACTACCTTCCCGGCGAGTTTTCGGATGTGCTGTACCTCGCCTGTTACTGGCCGGTCGCTGCGGCCGGCCGCGAGCAGATCCGCGCGGTCACGACGCCCACGCACGAGGCGTCCGGGACGTCCGACGCATTGGCCCGCTCGCTCCCCTACGCAGCGATGGCAGCGGCATGCCTGGTGCTCGTGTATCTCAGCCGCGGAGATCTGGGGCGACCCGCCGCCGTGATGACCGGCATCGTGTTCGGGCTGACCGTGCTGTTGATGTTTCGTCAGGGCGTGATGCTGCGCATGATGGAGGATCACTACGCATCGCTGGTGGCCAACGCCGCCGACGTGATCATGATCGTCGGTGTCGATGGGGTGGTGCGCTTCGCCTCGTCGGCGGCGGAGCGCACGCTCGGGTTGAAGCCCGAGGACATCACCGGCCGGACTCTTCCGGAGCTTTGGGGCGGTGACGACGGCGAGCGGGTGCGGCGATTCCTCGATGACGTCGCCCGCAGCGCCTCCGGAATCGTCGGTCCCGTCGAGCTACGCATCGAGCGGGGCTCGACGCGATGCGTGGTCGAGGGCGTCGGCAGCAATCTGGGCCAAGATCCCGCGGTGCGAGGTCTGGCACTCAACTTCCGCGACATCAGCGAGCGCAAGGCACTCGAAGAGCAGCTTCGCCAGCTCGCTCTGCACGATCCGCTCACGTTGCTGGCCAATCGCAATCTGTTCCGCGACCGCGTTCAGCATGCCCTGGCGCTTGCCCAGCGCGGCGAGGGACGCGTGGCCGTCATGTTCCTCGATGTGGACAATTTCAAGAACATCAACGATTCGCTCGGCCATGACGTCGGCGACCGGCTGCTGCAGGCGGTCGCACAGCGAATCGTCCAGACGAGCCGCTCGTCCGACACGGCTGCGCGGCTCGGGGGCGACGAGTTCGCGCTGCTGCTCGAAGGTGTCGGTGCAGTCGCAGAGGTGCACCGACTGGCCGAGACGCTCATCGAGGCGCTCGGCGCGCAATTCTCTCTCGAGGGCCGCACGGTACGCGTGACGGCAAGCATCGGGGTGGCCCTGTCGGGCGCCGACACGAGCGCCGAGGTGCTGCTCAGCAACGCCGACCTTGCGATGTATCACGCCAAGGCAGCCGGCAAGAATCGATACGTCACCTTCCAGCCACAGATGCAAACGCTGCTGCAGGAGCGGATGCAGCTCGAGGCCGATATCGGCCGAGCGCTCGCGCACGAGGAGTTCTTTCTCGAGTACCAGCCCATTGTGGATCTCGGCACGAGAAGCCTGCTCGGCGTCGAGGCGCTCGTGCGCTGGCGGCATCCCGAGGCGGGCGTGCTGATGCCCGCGCGGTTCATCCATGTGCTGGAGGAGTGCGGCCAGATCGCAAGCTTCGGGCGCTGGGTTCTCAAGCGAGCCTGCCGCGATGTGTGTGCCTGGCGCCGATCGATTGCCGGCGCCTCGCAACTGCGGCTCGCGGTCAATATCTCGGCCGGTCACCTGCAGCACGGTGATCTGGTGAAGGACGTGTTGCAAGCGCTGGAGGAGTCCGAATTCGAGCCTGACAACCTCGTCATCGAGCTGACCGAGAGCACCATGATGTACAACACCGAGGCGAATCTCGAGCGCTTTCACCGCCTGAAAACACTCGGCGTGAAGCTGGCCATCGACGATTTCGGCATCGGTTACTCCTCGCTCTCCTACCTGCATCGGTTCCCCATCGACATCCTGAAGATCGATCGCTCCTTCGTGAGTCGCCTCACCAGCTCCGACGATGGTCCCGACCTCGCGCGGGCGGTCATCACGCTCGGCGATACCCTCAGTCTCGACACCGTCGCAGAGGGCATCGAGCTCGAGCCACAGGTCTCAGCGCTGCTCGCACTGGGCTGCGTCGCGGGGCAGGGCTATCTGTTCGCGCGGCCGGGCTCCCTGGAGCAGCTCTCGAGGAGCCCCTTCGTCGCGCGCCGCAACGCGCTCATGGGATTGCAGGCCTCCCAGAAGGAGTCGGAGACGAGCGGTCGGTTCAAGGCGCTGGGCGCGACCCGACCGCGAGCGGGCGCGGCCTAGGCGGTAGCCGCCGACCCCCTGGTCTCCATTGCGCGCCGCACCTTCGCGAGCAGCGTATCGCGATCAAAGGGCTTGACCAGAAAATCGACAGCGCCGAACTCGCGAGTCGTACGCACACTCTCGCGGTCCGCGCTGCCGGTCATGACGATGACGGGCAAGTTGCTCCCGCCGGGGGAGCTGCGCAACCTGCGCAGCACCTCGACCCCGTCCATGGCGGGCATATTGAGATCGAGCAGCACGAGCTGCGGGGCGAATTGTGCAATCGACTGCAACGCCTCGGCGCCCCCGCTCGCGAACCGCGGCTCCACCTCGGTTCGCTCGAGAAGCCGGCCGATCAGCCTGAGCTGCGTGGTCTCGTCATCGACGATCAGCATCCGGATGCGCTCGGCGCCAGGGGTACGCAGCGCTGTTGCGTCGTCTTGCGCGCTCTGCTCGGGGTGCTCGCGTGCGCCTGCGGCCCGGTCCGGGGCCCCGCTCAGCCTGCTCACCGGATTCTCCAATGCACCTCCCTCGGATTCGAGCCGCCGAATGATCGTGTGCACCGCCATCGCGAGCCGGGTGGCATCCCTGCTTGCCGGCCAGTACACCACGTAGTCATCGAACAGCCCGCGGCGGCACAGACGGTAGGCATCGCGTGCCTCATCCCAGGTGCACAGCACGATCGAGCCGTGTCTGCGCACCTCGCCCGCCGCCGCGTTCCGGTAGAAACCCAGATAGAACTCCTCGGCCGCGGAGAGCTTCCTGAATGCCAGCACCAGCACATCCGCGGCACGCGCCTGGCGCTGCTGCGCGGACTGATCCCGCTCCGAGAGCAGGGATATGCCCTTGAACTCCTCGTCGAGCAGCTCCAGGATGAGCTCTGCCTCATGCGGGTCCTCGGAAACCACGAGCACTGAGACCTGGCGAGCCATGACCGGCTAGGCGGGGGAGGAATTCTGGCCGGCTGCCTGCCGGTGCGCTTCGAGGCCGCGATTCGACCCGGCGAGCCAGTCAATCAGCTCGCCCGCGGGCATCGGTTTCGCAATGAGATATCCCTGACCGAACGTACAGCCGCGCTGTTTCAGGAATTCGAGATCCGCTGCATCCTCGATGCCCTCGGCCACGGTATCGAGCTCGAGCGCGCGCGCCATGTGCAATCCCGCAGCGCAGATCGCGCGGCGTCGCCCATCCCGCGCGGCCCCATGGACGAAGCCCCGATCGAGCTTGATCTCATCGAAGGGAAGCTGCCGCAGCTGAGAGAGCGAGGAGTGGCCGGTGCCGAAGTCGTCCATCGACAGGCGGAAGCGCTTCAGCCGCAATCGGCTGAGCACATCGAGCGTCGGGTTGAGCGCCTCCATGGCCTGGCTCTCGGTGATCTCGAGCGTGATGTCGGCCGGAGAGATCCCATGCTCGCGGGCGAGCCCCTCCGCTTCGTCCGGAAAGTGCAGGCAGCTGATGTCATCCATCGTGACGTTGATCGATGGCCGCACCCGATGGCCCGCGCTGCGCCACTCCCGAGCGTGCTTCATGGCGTTCGTCATCACCACTTTCGTGAGCGCGCCGAGGAGTCCACATTGCTCGGCCGAGCGCAGGAACTGATCCGGATACACGCAGCCATCGGTCGGATGCAGCCAGCGCACGAGAGTCTCGACGCGCTCCACGTGACCCGTTGCGAGCTCGAGGATCGGCTGGTAATGGTTCACGAGCTCGCCGCGCTTCAAGGCGTCCCGCAGCGCGTCGGCCCCGTAGTGCAGCCGCTGTCGCGCGTCGCGCTCGGCTTCCCGCACACCCGGGGTGTATTTCCAGAGCAGTTGCTGGACATCCCGGCGCGAGAAAGGCTTGGGCAAGCATCCGAGGCTGTCGAGCTCTGCCGAGGCCACCAGGCGATCGACGCTATCGATCAGACGCTCGCTCTCGCCGCTCATGACGACGATGCTGCCCCGAAACCCGCAACCGGCCAGCTGCCGGATGAACTCCACCCCGTCGAGGTGCGGCATGTTGATGTCCAGGAACAGCAGGTCCACGGCGTTGGCGCGGATGTGACCGAGCGCCTGCTCGCTGTTCGTGAAGGAGGCCACACGGGAATAGCCGAGGCGCGTCAGCATACGCACCAGCATCTGGAGCACGAAGCGATCGTCATCGACCAGTGCTACTCGCGTGGCCTTGGAATCGAAGCCCATTCCTTCCCCGGATCCCCCAAGCATTGGATCGCATGAACATGACAGATTCTGCCCACGCAATTCTTGAAGCACCTCACCCCCGGACCCCGGCATATCATGCGGCACGTCACACTCCGCGGTGCTGTCCGATTCTCCCTACAGCCTCTGGCGCGGTTCCCGCCGCGGTATCATGATCCGCCCCGCGCTTCGCGCGGGAGATCATGCGGGCGCTAGTGCAGGTGTGAGTCGAGCCAGCCGAGCACGACGTGATACCACTGGATCGAGTTCGCCGGCTTCAACACCCAGTGATTCTCATCGGGGAAATACAGCAGCCGGCTCTCGATCCCGCGGCGCTGCAGCGCCGTGAACGCCCCGAGGCCCTGCGATAGCGGCACGCGAAAATCCTGGCCGCTGTGGATCACGAGCATTGGCGTGCGCCACTGCGTGACGTAGTCGGCGGGATTGAAACGCTCGTAGTTCTGCGGCTTCTCGTAATACGCACCGCCGTTCTCCCATTCCGGAAACCACAGCTCCTCGGTGGAGTAGTACATGCTGCGCTGATCGAACACGCCGTCGTGGCTGACCAGGCAGCGAAAGCGCGCCGGCCAGCGTCCGGCGATCCAGTCGATCATGAAGCCACCGTAGGATGCACCGAGCGCACAGGTGCGCTCGCCATCGAGCCAGGGATAGCGCTCGAGCGCGGCGGCGAGCCCCTTCTGCAGATCCTCGAGCGGTTTGCCCCCCCAGTCCTGATTGATGGAATCGGTGAAGGCTTGTCCGTAGCCGGGGGACCCGTGAAAGTCGATGAAGACGACCCCGTAACCCGCACCCGCGAAGACCTGTGGGTTCCAGCGGTAGCTCCACTCATTACCCATGCTCGACTGCGGGCCGCCGTGGATCACGAAGGCTACTGGATAGCGCGCACCGGCTTGGAAGCCATGGGGTTTGACCACGTAGCCGTATACCCGCTCACCGTGCCAACCCGCAAAGCTGAACTGCTCGAACGGGCTCAGGGAGCGCGCCGCAAGCAGCTCCGCGTTCATCTGCGTGAGCCGCTGCAGCCCACCACCCCCGAGCGGCACTCTGTACAGGTCTGGGGGCGCGCCGAGCGATGCCCAGGCGACCACCAGCTCGCGTCCGCCGGAGCTGAACGCCGTAACCTGTCCGGTGCCGACGAGCCGGCGTACCCGGCCGCTACGCGGGTCCACCGCATAAAGAGCCTGCTGGCCCAGCTCATCGACGCTGGCCAGGAGCTCATGTCCACTGGCGGTACGCTCGAGGTGCGCCACGGAGCGATCCCATCCGGCGGTGAGCGGCCGCGTGGCACCGGTACGCGAGTCGCGGATCATGATGTGGAAGCGATCCGACTCGTAGCCTGGGCGATCCTGCGCCAGCCACGTGAGGTCGCCGTTCGGCAGGAACTTCGGGCTGCCATCCCAGGCGGGATGATCGGCGGTGAGGTTGCGAGGCGCGGCGCTTCCGTCCGCGGGGACCTCGTACAGGTCGAAGTTGGTCGACCGTGCCTCCTCGCTCCCCCCCAGGCGTGCGCTGAACACGATTCTTCGGCCATCCGGGCTGAAGTCGTAATCGGCCTCGTCGCCGAAGGGCTTCGAGGGCACATCGGCATCCAGACGACTCACATCGACCGGCTCCTCGGCCGTCCCATCCTCGCGAACGCGGGCGGTGAACAGGTGCGACCGCGAGCGGCTCCAGGTGTCCCAATGACGTACGAAGAGCTGATCGAAGAGCATGCCGGAGGCCTGGCCGCCGGTAGGCGCAGCTAGCCGGTCATGAGAGCACTGCAGGTCCTTGCAGCCCGCCACCACCTCCATGCTGAAGGCAATGCGCTCGCCGAGCGGGGCGACCTCGAGCGAGGTCACATCGAGTGGCACGTGCGTGACCTGCTGTGCCTCTCCGCCCTGCAGCGCGATGCGCCACACCTGCGTGCTGCCCGAGCGCGTGGAGAGAAAGTACAGCACACGACCATCGCCGGACCAATGAGGATCGAAATCATTGCTGCCTGCGCCAGTGAGTTGCCGCGGGGTCGCATTTGGCGCGCCGAGATCGAGCACCCACAGGTGGGCTCGACGCCGGTTTGCCTCGAGCTGCGTCTCGCGCACGACGAAGGCGACGAGGCGTCCGTCCCCGGAGACGACCGGCTGCTCGACGCGTCGCACTCGCACCAGATCCTCGATCGTGAAGGCCGGCAGGGTGGCGGCAGCTGCAGTCGATGCGGCGAGGCCGAGCAGGCCGAGCGCAAGGTGCGCGAGTACGCGGTCCGAGATCATTCGAAGTCCCCCAAGCTTTGCAGATGCTCATTATAGCGACGCCCACCCCTCCTAGTTCGGAACACTGCAGCCCGCGTGCGTGTTGTTGGCTCATGGCTAGCGCGTCAATCATTGGCAAGGAGGTCGTCATGCCGAACGCTCAGGCGAAGGAGCTGCTGCTGCAGTCGTTGGAGCACGAGCGCGGCGGGGTGAAGGTGTACGAAGCCGCCCTGCAGTGCGCTGCGAACAAGGAGCTGCGCGCGGAATGGGACCGGTATCTGGCGCAGACCAAGCACCACGTTCAGGTTCTCATGGAGGTCTGCACCGCATTGGGACTCGACCCCAACGAGAAGACTGCCGGCAGCAAGATCGTGCACGACACCGGTGCCGCCTTGGTCAACGCCATTCACCAGGCCCGTGGCAGCGGCAACTCGCAAGCGGCGCAGATTGTGGCTTGTGAGTGCGTGGTTCTGGCCGAAACCAAGGACCACCTCGACTGGGAGCTGATCGGAGCACTGGCCGAGCATTCCAAGGGTGCGGAGGCGAAGGCGCTCAAGGATGCGTACAACGAAGTGGAGGATCAGGAGGACGAGCACCTCTATCACACTCGAGGCTGGTGCCGCGAGCTGTGGCTCGAGTCATTGGGGCTGAAGGCCGTGCTCCCGCCCCCGGAGGAGCGCAAGCACGTGAAGAGCGCCATCGGCGCGGCACGTGCAGAGCAGGCGCGCGAGCACATGCGATAGCGCGCCAAGCGCACCGAGGCAAGCGTCCCGGGGTCACGAGCTGGCCGACAGGGCCACGCGGGGTCCAGCGTGACGTAACCGGAGGCGAGAGCGAGCCGGTTCGGAACACGCCTTCCTGGGAGCCAGAACGGTCGCTACGCGTTAAGGTCTCATGGTCGGACAGGCCCTTCCAGCACCATCGCGTTTCCGGTGATTCCGTGAGGAGCCCCCGGCCCCGCACCGTCATTGTCACCGGAGGCACCGCGGGTGTCGGTCGCGCGATCGTGGAACGCTTTGCGCGCGCCGGCGATCGTGTAGGGGTGCTCGCGCGCGATCCGCTCGCGCTCGAGGAGCTGCGCCAGGAGCTGCTGCGAGCCGGAGCGCAGGTTGCCGTCGAGCCCGTTGACGTCTCGAATGCCGAGGCGGTCTTCGAGGCGGCACTGCGCCTGGAGCAAAGCCTGGGCAAGATCGACATCTGGGTGAACGATGCAATGCTGACGGTCTTCTCGCCGCTCGGCGAGCTCACGGCCGAAGAGTTCCGCCGCGTGACCGAGGTGACCTATCTCGGCTGCGTGCACGGAACGATGGCCGCCCTGAGATTCATGCGGCCCCGCCGGCGCGGTCGCATCATTCAGATCGGCTCCGCCCTCGCCTATCACGGCATACCGTTGCAGTCGGCCTATTGCGGCGCGAAGCACGCGATTCGCGGCTTCACCGAAGCGGTGCGAGGGGAGCTCCTGCACGATGGCTCGGGCGTGCAGATCAGCATCGTGGAGCTGCCGGCGGTCAACACACCGCAATTCGATTGGGCACGCGTGCACACCAGGCACGCACCGCGTCCGATGGGGCACCCCGTGCAACCCGAGGTGGCGGCCGATGCGGTCTTTCGCGCTGCCGAGGGCCCATGGCGCGAGTACTGGCTCGGCTTGCCAACGGTCCTGCTGATCCTCGCCAATACGATCGTACCGGCGTTCCTGACGCGGTATCTGGCGTGGACGGCAGTCTCCCAGCAGCAGACACCCGAGCCCGTCGAGCCCGGCCGACAAGACAATCTCGAGCGGCCCGTCACTGCGCTACATCGCACGCGCGGCTCGTTCAGCGCAGAAGCCCGCCAACGCGCACCGCTCGTGCCGGGAGACCTCGCTCGCCTAGCCACTTTCGCTCTGGGCGCGTTGCTGTGCGTTGCCCTGGGTGCGGGCCTTGGCCGGCGCCTCCGTGCGCACCGCTAAAGCTCTCCTCGAGCTGCGAGGGTCTTGATTCGATCTGCCGTACGGCAGGCGATCGCCTGAATCGTGAGCGACGGATTCACGCCTCCGACGGTCGGAAAGACCGAGCCGTCGCAAATCCAAAGGTTCGGAATGTCCCAGGATCGGCAGTCAGCATCGACGACGCTGCTGCGAGGATCATCACCCATGCGCGCAGTGCCGTTCAAATGGCAGGTATCGTCCGTCTCGTCCCAGAGATCCCGCGCTCCGGCGGCTGCGAGCGCCTTGCGCATGAACCCCAGAGCGTGGTCAATCAAGCGCCGGTCATTGTCGCAATACGAGTAGGTCACGCGAGGTATCGGCAGCCCGTACTGGTCGCGCTCGCCCGTCAGGGTCACGCAGTTGCGTTCCTGCGGCAAGCACTCGCCTACGATCTTCAGGCCGACCTGATGATTGTATTTCTCCATCTCCTGAAGCAAGCGATGCCCCCACAGGCCGCGCTTGGTCTGCGCCCCCGCCCACACGATCGGCAGAGGTCCCTGGCTCATGTAGCTGTACCCACCGAAGAAATCCTTGCCCTCGTCGGTGTAGTTCCAGTGCTCTGTGATGGCGAGCGAAGGAGGGGCTTTGTACGCGCGCACCTCCTCGCGCAGGGTGCCCCAGACGGCCTGGTTCGATTGCACCATCAGATTCTTACCGACGAGACCCGAGGAGTTCGCAAGGCCCTCGGGAAATCTCGCGCTCGCCGAGCTCAGGAGCAGCCGCGGTGTCTCGATCGCATACCCCGCGACGACGACGTTGCGCGCGCGCTGAAAATGCCAGCTCCCCTGCCGCTCATAATGGACTCCGGATGCGCGGCCGCGCTCATCGTGCTCCACACGTCCCACCATCGCCAAATCGCGGATCTCGGCGCCGGCGGCCAATGCGCGCGGCAGCCAGGTGACGAGCACACTCTGCTTGGCATTGGTCGAGCAGCCAATGACGCACATGCCTCGATACACGCAAGGATGCGCGCGACCGCGCGGCGCAGACAGCGTCGCAAGGGGGGTGGGAACCCACTGGATGCCGAGAGCTTCCGCGCCCCGCGCCAGGGCCAGTGCCGCGGCATTCAGCTCATGGGGCCGATACGGATAGCGTGGGCGCTTGGGTCCCCAGGGGTAACGAAGGGGGCCGGAGATCTTCAGCGTCTGCTCCACCTGCCGGTAGTACCCCCACATCTCCCGCCAGTCGAGCGGCCAGTCCGCGCCGTACCCGAGCGCGGAGCGCGCCTTGAACCATTCGGGGCGGAAGCGCAGGGAGACCATCGCGAAGTGCACCGTCGAGCCGCCGACGGATTTTCCGGAGTTGTTGGCGCCGAGCTGCAGCGGGTTCTCCCCGTCCACGATGCGCTCATCCCTCCAGTAGAGCTTCGCTTGATGCATCTCGTCGGAGGCAAAATCCTCGAGTGGCCGCCAATACGGCCCCGCATCGAGCGCCACCACGCTGAAGCCGAGCTCGGCCAGGCGGCACGCGAGTGTGCCGCCACCCGCCCCCGTGCCGACGATCGCAAAATCGACGACCTCATCGTTGGAGTATTGCCGCATTGGGACCCAGCCGCCGGTGCGAAAGACATCCGGCGCCCGGCCGTTCAGGGCCCGCGGCGCGGCTTGTGCGTCTTGCACCTCATCCGACACGCGCGTTCTCCCGCCGCGCTGTGTCTTCGCGCCCCGGACGCGCCTCGGATGCTTCCCACGGATCGCGACGATCGAAGCCCAGTCGAACATATCCGCGCGGGCTCGCGGGTCCGCCGAAGCCAATCTCGCTCCACGCTGTCGGGTGAGCGTAGTACGCGCTGAGGATGTCGTGCAGCAGACGCTTGGCGAAGAACACCTCCGCTGGCATATCGCCCCACGCGGCCGCTTGCGTGCGTCCTGCCTGCGCGAGCTCCAGCAGTGCATTCTGCCGAGGCACGTCGATCTCCGGAAAGCGCCCGGAATACCTGAGCGTTGCTTCCTCATCGAAGGCGCGCAGGGCCCGCTGCCAGGCCTCTCTGATCGGAGGCAGGCGCGCATCGCGGTACCCGTCTCGCACGTCGTCCATCAGCTTCCGATCGAGCATTGCGGCGAGGGGCACCGGTTGAGCTCGGTCGGGAGGTTGCGGGATGATGCAGTGGCAGATCGCGCGGGCGGTGGTCCACTCGGCGTCCGTGAGAAACCGATGCTCGCTCGGGTCGATCCGCAGACGCTCCTCGACAACCTTGCGCGTGATCGCGTTCCAAGAGGGTGAGTCGCGCTTGGCGAGCACGTCGTAACCGGGATAGCGATCGCTCACCGTCGGTCTTCCTCCAGCAACCCAAGCGAGGCAAGACCCGCCAGGGCGATCCCCGTGAAGCTCGGCGGCGCGGGCAATGGAGGACCTCCGAGCAGGTTCTGACTCCAGTTCTTGAAGCCACCCATGCTGCGCGCCACCCCGTACGCATGAAATCCGACACCGGCAAAACCCAGAGCTGCCGTGAGCCGCAGCCACCCGCGTGCGAGTCGTCGTATCCGCGGTCGGCGGCAGCGCACGCTAGCCCCGAGCAGTGCCGCGGCCACGGGGGGCAGCGCAACTGGAAGCACCATCGCTGGATTCTGGTAAGCGCCGCGAAAGTGCAGCAGCGCCGCCTCACCCACCGTGCCTGCGAGTCCCGCAATGCCCACCGCTGCGAGAGCCTTCCCGGCCGGCACGCCGAGCAGCGTGGGCGCCACGCCGGGGCGAGCGCGGCGCACCTGCTCCGCGCTCAGGCCGAGGATGCCCGCGAGGGTCAGGGCCAGCGGGGCACCGATCGGCGCGGCATAAAAGAGATTCAGCCACGACCACCCGGCGGGTCGCTTGCCGATGTTGTAGGCGTGGAAGCCCAGTCCGGCGACACCGGTGGCTCCCGCGAGCGCGTAAGCGGCGCTGCGCAAGCGCCGTGGCGGCCTCGAGTCGATCATTCCCGTCAGGCTCGCACCGAGCGTCAACGCAGCAACCCCGAGCGACACGTACATCGCCCGATTGCGGAAAGACCCGCGGTAGTGCTCGGTCCCGCTATCCGCCAGCACCGAGAACGCCAGCGTCGCGGCGCTGAGGCTGAGCCGGCGTACCGCGAGCCGCCGTGAGGCGCTGCGGCTCATCGTACCTCCCATCGCGCTGCATCCTGCTCCTTGAACTCGAGCCCATGGCCGGGCGTTCCAAGATCCGGGGCGATCATTCCGCCGCGCGGCGTCGGGGCTCCTTCGAATAGCATCTGCTCGATGCGCACATGGTCGTGAAACCATTCGATGTGCCGCAATCGCTCGACCGCACACGCGACGTGCCGGTGAAGCGCCGGCGCACAGTGCGCCGAGAGATCGCGATGATGCGCTTTGGCAAGCGCCGCAACCCCGAGAAAGCCGCTGATCCCACCGCAGCGGGTGACATCCAGCTGCAGCACATCCACTGCATCTGCGGCGAGCAGCGTGCGTGCATCGTCCAGCGTGTAGATGTACTCGCCCGCAGCGATATCCATCCCAGCCGGCGCGTGCCGCCGCACGTCTCGCAGTCCGGTGGGATCGTCGGAGGTAACGGGCTCCTCGAACCAGGTAATGCCAGCGTCGCGACAGCGGGCGGCGAAACCCACGGCCTGGCGCACGGAGAACGCACCGTTCGCATCGACGAACAGCTCCGTGTCTCCGATCACCCCTCGCACGACCGCCGCGCGCCGCGGGTCGTCTCCGGGGTCGCTGCCGATCTTGATCTTGACGTGTCCACATCCGTCGCGTCGCACCCAGGCTAGCGCCTGATTCCGAAGTTGCTCATCGGAATAATTCGTGAAGCCGCCGCTGCCGTAGATCGGGACTTTGCCACGGCGCAGCCCGAGTAAGCGCGCGAGCGGCACCTCGAGCAGCCGCGCTTTCAAATCCCAGAGCGCCGTGTCGACCGCCGAGATCGCGCAGGCCGCAAGGCCCGAGCGACCCACGTTGCGCACCGCACGCTGCATGCTCGCCCACGAGGCCGGGATGTCGAATGCGTCGCATTGACGGATGGCAGCGGCCAGCATTCCGCGGATGAGCGTGACTGCCCCCGCATCGGCGTAGGTGTAGCCCAGCCCGCACGCACCGCCGGCCCGGATGCGCACGAGCACCAGCGTCGTCGCATCCCATTCGAGCGTGCCGTCTGCCTCGGGCCCTTCTGTTGGGATGCGATACGCAGCAGCCTCCAGGCCGGCGAGCGCAACGCCGGCACGCTCAGTCATGCTCGTGATGTCGTCCGGGCAGGATCGACGAGAGCGCCTGCCTCACCGTCCCCCTGATCAGACCTGCCTCGTTCGGATCGCCCTTCAAGAGCACCTCCGAGAGATGCTTTGCCTGCTGCAAGGTGATGTGCGGCGGCAACGGCGGAACTTCCGGATCGGTCTTCACCTCCAGCACCACCGGTCGTTGGGCCGCGAGTGCTTCCTCCCATGCTGGCCTCAGTGCCTCGGGCCGATCGACGTAGATCCCCTTGATGCCGATCGATTCGGCGAAGCGGTGATACGGAACGTTCGGGATGTCCTGGGACGCCTGGAACTTCGGATCCCCCTCCATCACCCGCTGCTCCCAGGTCACTTGGTTGAGGTCCTCGTTGTTGAAGACGCACACGATCCAGCAGGGATTCGCCCACTGTCGCCAGTACTTGGCGACCGTGATGAGCTCGGCCATGTTGTTCATCTGCATCGCGCCGTCGCCGACCAGGGCGATGACGGGCCGGTCCGGCTGCGCGAATTTCGCCGCAATGGCATAAGGGACAGCGGCGCCCATAGACGCAAGCCCCCCCGAGAGGGACCCCATCATGCCGCGCCGCATCTTCAGGTCCCGCGCATACCAGTTGGCGCACGAGCCGGAATCGCTGGTCAGGATGACGCGCTCCGGCAAGAGCGGCGAGAGCTCCCACGCGACCCGCTGCGGGTTCACCGGAGCGGCGGGCTGCATTGCCCGCTCCTCGAGTGTCTTCCACCACTTGGCGAGATTCTTCGCGATGCGTTCGCGCCATGCCCCGTCCTGCTTGGGACGCAACAGCGGGAGCAGCGCTCGCAGCGTCTCTGCAGCGTCGCCCACCAGGTTCACTTCCATCGGATAGCGCAGCGAGAGCATGTCCGGCGCGAGGTCGATCTGTACCGCGCGAACCTTGCCCTCCGGCGGCAGGAACTCCGCGTAGGGAAAGCCCGAGCCTACGACCAGGAGCGTGTCGCACTCCATCATCAGGTCATAGCTGGGCTGGGATCCGAGCAGACCGATGGGACCGGTCACCCACGGCAGATCATCCGGGAGCGCGGCCTTACCGAGCAGTGCCTTGGCGGCGCCCGCACCCAGTTGGTCCGCCACGGCGATCACCTCGTCCGTGGCATCGAGTGCACCGGCGCCCACGAGCATCGCCACCCGCTTCCCACTATTCAAGATGTCTGCCGCGCGCTGCAGGTCGGATTCGTGCGGGACGACGCGCGGCGGCGAATAGCCGATGCCCGAATGAACGGTGCCGTGCATGCGCGCAGGCTCTTCATAGGCCGCCTCTTGCAAATCATTCGGCAGAATCACCGCCGTCACACGGCGCTCGGCAATCGCGATGCGGACGGCGCGATCGAGAAGGTGGCGCACCTGAGGCGCAGTCGATGCCTGATGGACGAACGAACCGGCCACGTCTTTGAACAGGCTCGGAAGATCCACTTCCTGCTGATAGTGGCCACCGAGCGCATTGCGTGATTGCTGGCCGGCGATGGCAAGAACGGGCATATGATCGAGCCGCGCATCATACAAACCCGTGAGGAGGTGCGAGGCTCCGGGGCCGGAGGTCGCGATGCAAACGCCGAGCTCACCGCTGAACTTGGCATAGGCCGAGGCCATGAACGCGGCCATCTCCTCGTGGCGAGCCTGGACGAAGCGAATCTTTCCACCGGCTCGATTGAGGGCGCCGAACACGCCATTGATACCATCTCCGGGGTAGCCGAAGATGATCCGCACGCCCCAGGCATGAAGCCTGTCAACCAAGAAGTCGCCCACGGTTTGGGTCACGGCGTAGCCTCCGACAGTCGCGATGACACTGCTCAAGAACCCCCTGCTCCGACCGGAGGTTCCCGCAGGAACCCGCACCCATTGCGGCCCGTTGCTGACACGGGCGGCACGCGCGGGCCTTGCGCTTGACGTGCGCGTCAGCGTCGTCTTCTGCGCCGGGAGGATACCGAGATGAGAGCCACGACCATTGTGATGGTAATGGGTGTCGTCGCATGCCTGCCGCTCGTCGCATGCGAATCGACGCAGACCCGGGTCCAGAACAAGGAGGACCTCCTCGCGGCGGCTGGCTTCGACGTGCACCCCGCGAGCACACCCCAGCGCGTCGCGGAGCTCAAGTCGCTCCCGCCCGATAAGTTCGTCACACGCGCGAAGGGCGACCACGTCGAGTACCTGTATGCAGACCCGCTGGTGTGCAACTGTCTCTACACCGGCGATCAGCAGGCGTTCAACAACTACAAGCACGAGGTCTTCCAGCGTCAGCTTGCCGATGAGCAGCAGATGACTGCCGAGATGTACCAGGAGCCGGCGGGCTGGTGGGGCGGATGGAGCTGGGGCCCATGGGGATGGCCCGGCCCGGCCTGGTGGTAGGAGACATCGCCGATCGCGAGGTGCGCTCCTAGGTCGCCATGGCTACTTAGGTCGAGCTGAAACGGGCGGCGCCGGGTGGCGGAATCGGCCCCAGCGTAGCCTCGAGTGTCAACCCCAGACTGAGAAGGGCACGATCGGATCCAGAGGGTCCGTCGAATTCCAGCGCAACCGGTAAGCCGGTCGATGTCAGGCCCGCTGGAAGCACCAGGCCAGGCAGTCCCGTCGTGCTGCCCGGGGCGATGTTGCGGCTCATCGCCACATCGAGCGGCATCCTCCTTCCCCGCACGACGACCTCCATGCTCTCCTCGCCGATCGGCGGGGCGGGCAGGATCGTCGCGGGGAACACGATTGCCGCCACGCCGCTGCGCGCGAAATAGTCTCGATACAGGGCGCGAAGCGCCGGCCAATGCACCTTGACGATCTCCGCATAGCGCGCGTCGGTGACGAAGTCGCGTGCGCCTGGAGTGATCGCCGGGTCGATCATCGCCCGCACATCCGGGCTCATCTGCGCCAGGAGCTCATCGAACGTGATGCCGGTGTGATACCGCGCGAGATACCGGGTGAGGGACGGCTTCACGTCGTGATTCTGGATGGGGTCCGTGACCAGCGCGATCAGCCGCGGCAGGTCCGGCAGGTCGCCTTCGACCAGCTCGGCGCCCGCATTCTGCAGCCTCGCGAGCGCGGCATTCGCGATGCGCTCCACCTCCTGGTCGAGCCCGGAATAGAAGAAGGGACGAATGACCCCCAGACGCACGCCCTTCAACGAGGCTCGACGCGCCGGTAGGACCGGTGCGCGCGTTCCGACCACGACGGTATCGAAGAGCAGCAGATCGGAAACCGCGCGGGCATGTGGGCCGAGCTGGTCGAACAGCGGTGTGATCGGCACGCAGCCCGTGGTGGGATAGCGGCCGGTCGTCGGGCGAAAGCCCGCGATCCCGCACAGCGCCGCGGGTACTCGAATCGAGCCTTCGGTGTCCTCCGCGATCCCCAGCGGAGCCATTCGATAGGCGATCGCCGCCCCGGTTCCTCCGCTGCTGCCGCCCGGAATGTGGCCCGCGTCGTACGGGTTGTGGACCGCACCGAACGCATGATTGTTGCTCGTATACCCGTAGGACAGCTCGTGCAGGTTCGTCTTCCCGAGAACGATGGCGCCCGCGGACCGCAGCGTGCGCACGAGCGGCGCATCCTCGGCCGGCTGGAAGTGGCGCAGCCCCGGAGTGCCGGCAGTGGTCGGCAGATCGCGAGTGTTCACGCTATCTTTGATCGGGATCGGCAGTCCGTGCAGAGGCCCGACATGCGCGCCCGCTCGCCGCCTGCGGTCACATTCGCGCGCAGCCTCGAGGACCTGCTCGGGACGCAGCGTAATGAAGGCATTCAGAGCCGCGCCCGCCTGGCACCTGCGCAGCAACGCGGCTGCGTAGCGCTCTGCGGTGAAATCGCCGCGCCGCAGCCCGGCAAGGGCTTCAGTCGCCGTCAGCGCGCTGAGATCCTCGGGCTCCTTCGCGCGCAGCCCCGCGCTCAGCGCGGCCAGCCACCCGGCCATGAACCCCCGCCGCGAAAGCGCGTTGCTCATTCCCCCGTCTCCTGAGTTGTGAGAGTCTCGTATTGCCAAGCCTCTCACGTAAGACGGCGTTGCTACAACATCGCACGCATCGCGACCGCAGTGGTCGGTGAGGCCCTGCGCCGCCCGGCAGCCTAGGGCTCGACATCAATCTTGTTGATCACGTCAACGACGCCCTTGACATGCTTGGCATCCCTTTCCGCGCGGTCCTTGGCATCATTGGAGTCGACGCGCCCGGTCAGAGCCACCACGCCGTCCTTGGTCTTCACGCTGATGTGACTCGCCCGCGTGCCGAAGTCGCCCACGAGCTCCGACTTGACCTTGGTCGTGATATAGGAATCCTTGATAGGATGCTGATCCTCCGCAAGTGCGCTGGCGATGGAGAGGCCGCACAGAACTGCGCTCATGAACAATAGACGGTTGCGATACATGTGACTCCTCCAGTCGAGCTGCGAGCAAGGGTGCGATCGCAATCTGCGTGCCCAAGACCGACGAGCATCAACCCATGACTGTCGACCCGAGGACGAGGAAAGCTGTTGACGGATCTGCCACGGCGCTCATGGTCGTTCTGTGCCTGGTGTGGGGGCTGCAGCAGGTGGCAATCAAGGTGGTCGCCGCCGACATCGCCCCCGTCCTGCAGGTTGCACTGCGCTCCGGAGCGTCGGCCTTGTTGGTCTGGCTCTTCTCGCGGCTGATCGCAGGCGACGCCTGGCTCTCAGGCATCGGCCTTGCGCCGAAACTGCTGGTGGCCACGCTGTTTGCGGCCGAGTTCGTGTTCGTGACCGAGGGTCTGCGCTGGACCACGGCCTCGCACATGGCAGTGTTTCTCTACACCGCGCCGATATTCGCCGCGATCGGTTTGCACCTCAAGTTGCCCGACGAGCGGCTCGCCTCGCCGCAGTGGATCGGCATCTCCCTGGCATTCGCCGGGATCGTGATCACTTTCCTCGCGCCACACGGGCGCGCAGTCGTCGTCGATCCGGCCTCACCCGACTGGCTGCTGGGCGATCTCATGGGACTGTGCGGCGGGCTTGCCTGGGGACTGACGACCGTTGCGATTCGCTTGAGTCGCCTGAACGACGCACCGGCGACGCAGACGCTGTTCTATCAGCTGATCGGCGCCTTCGCCCTGCTGTTGCCGTTCTCGCTCGCGACCGGCCAGGGCGCATTTCATGGGACGGCGCTCGCCTGGGCGAGCCTTGGATTCCAGACTCTCGCTGTTTCCTTCGCGAGCTATCTCGCGTGGTTCTGGTTGCTGCGTCGCTATCTGGCCGCCCGGCTCGGTGTGCTTTCTTTCATGAGCCCGCTGTTCGGGGTGTCGTTCGGTGCGATCCTGCTGCGCGAGCGCCTGGACACGGCCTTTCTGGCGGGCTCGGCGCTGGTGCTCCTCGGGCTGGTCGTCGTCAATGGGCACGGATGGCTGCGCCAGATTCTCGTACCCACGCTCGATTAGCTTTTTGCGGCTCTCGCACCCTCCGGCTCCGCGAGGCACGCTACCGCGCGCGCCTCTGCCTCGCTCCAAGTGAAGGGCGCCCAGAGTCCGTTCAGATAGGCGGGGCCCACCGTCGTGCCGCGTGGCGGTGCGATGCGGAAGACATCACCATCATCGGTGCCGCATAGAGCGATCGAAACGGCTAGAGCCGAAAGCACGTCGAACTTGGCCGAGCGCGCACGCTCTGGCGCGTGATGATGCGCAACTGCGTCGATAACACCGTAGGGCAGTCCCCACAGTCCAAGGAGGTAGGCCCCGACCTCCGCATGCGAGGCGCCGATCACACGCGCCTCCCCCACATGAATCGGGACGCTCTCTCGCACCGCCACCTCAAGTGCCTGGGCGAGCTCACCCGGACATTCCTGGACCAGCACCCAGTATCCGATGTCGTGCAGCAGGGCCGCGAGCACCGCATCGTCCCTCCAGACCGTCCCCGCCGTCAGTGCCGCGGTGATCGCGGCGGTGCGCTGTGCGTGCTGCTGCACGAGCTCCAGATCGACGGCTGCGCTAGCGAGCTTGCCCGGCCAGCGCGCAAACACCTCGGTGCACATGATGAGATTGCGCACCCCGGTGAAACCCATGTACTGCACGGCTTGCTCGATGTTGGAGATGCGGCGCGCCGGGCGGAAAAACGATGAATTGACGATCTGGAGCACCTTGGCAGTGATGACGGCGTCGGTGCTGATGATCTTTCCGAGCGCCTGCGGCGTCACTGCGTCGTTCGCCGTGGTCACCTGCAGCTTCGTCGACACGCGCGGCTGAGTGGGAAGCCGCCGTATTCGGCCGATCAGACGGCGCAGCGACGGCTCGCCAAGCACATTCTGGAGTTTCAGGCAGCGCTCGATGACTTGTTCGAGCTGTTCAGGTGGGCACGGCTTCTTCAGGTACTGGTGGGCGATCGGCACGAGCGCGATGGCATCCGTCAGATCGGCAGCCCCGGTCAGTGCGATGCGGACGGCGTCTGGCCAATGCTCGCTTGCCCTGCGCAAGAGCTCCGTGCCCGCCAATCCGGGCATACGGACGTCACTCACGATGACGTCGCAGGGTGAGCGTTCCAGCTCCTGCAGCGCCTGCTCGGCGCTTGCCACGAAGATCATCTCCCAGTCGGGTGAGTGGGCAGACAGTCGTCGGCGCAGACCATCTAGCAGCTGGGGATCATCGTCGACGAAGAGAATGCGCTTCTTTGCTCGAGAACCGACCATGGTGCCTCCTCGGCTGGTGCACATCACCTCTCGCGACTCGCAACGATCACCTTGTGCCAGCACCGGTCGGTTGCAAACGGTGCGACAACCAGATCGAGTGGCAGCGAGATCATCGTGGCGAGCGCCAACACGGCAACGCGGATGAAGGCCGGCAGCCGTCGGTAGTGCGGCAGCAACCAGACTTTGAGCGGTACCGGGTCCACGCCTCGTGTTGCCACGACGCGCAGCCCTGCTGAGCGCAGTGCGGTCAAATACCAATCGGCCGGTCGCGCCGTGAACACCTTGCTGTCGCACCGTGTGCACTCGCGGGAGGGCGCAGCCTCGAGCAGCACGAGCCTGCCACCGGGTGCAACGTGCGCCGCCAGTGCGCCGATGGCCTGACGCGCGGCGCACGGGTCGAGAATGTGCTGCAGCACGGTGACACACAGGACCACATCGAAGCGCCGTCCGAGTTGCAGCTGGGCCGCGTCCGCCGTAATGAATTCGCAGTCCACATTCAGTGCCGCCGCGCGTTCCTGCGCTCGCTCGATCATGTTGGAGCTGAGATCGACGCCCATCACGTGATAACCGTGGCGGGCGAGCTCGACGCTCCACCGACCCACGCCGCAGCCGACATCGAGAGCCGTGGCGCGCGGCCCCGCCCCCGAGCGCCTGCCCGCTCCCCTGAGCCATGGCATGAGCGCACGACGCTGCGTGAAGGCGATCGCGCGATTGTAAAAGGCAGGCATACCGTAGGAGCAGACGGCCGCGAGCCCCGCTCCCTGACCGGCAAATCGTTGCGCACGCATCTGCCAGTAGCGAACGACCTCGGACCCTTCGAGCGGCGCCACGGAGCCGGCTTGCTCCCGTGCGATCACGCCGTCTGTCCTTCCAGGCATGCCGCTGAGCCGCCGGCCTCAATCGACGGCGGCTCCGCGCGACGCGCTTTGCGGGCAACGCGAGGAGCTGCTTTGTCCTCCAGACAGCTCATGATGGACTGCCGTCCCGGCACGTCCTCGCCGGCCGCCGCAAGCACCGGCTGGCAGGCGGCGAGCCAGAGGATCGAGCGCACCCGCGAGGGCATGTGAGCCATTGCCTCGAGATGCGAGCGGCGCAACCGATCGAACCGCGCCTCGATCGCCAGAATGGCGTCGCGAGTGCGCCCGTCAGCCGGCAGGATCTTTGCAGCGTGCTGCCAGCGCAGCGCCGTCCCCGGGACCGTCACGGTCTCGTAAACCGTCTGCGGCTCGAGGCTCGCGTCGCGCGCAATGGCCGCGCCCGAGAAGGGAATCACATATGGATAGATGCCGATCTCGCAGCCGAGCCGCAGCCACCGGAATGCCTGCCGGAGGTTGGTGGCGAGGTCTGCAAGGGTGCTCCGCGGAGAGGTGAGGATGAGATCGAGAAAGGGAGTGATCCCGAGCCTCAGCGCCTCTCGCAACACGCTCTCGATGCGGAGATGAATTTGTCCCTTGTTGAATTCCCGCAGCACGCTTGCGGAGAAGTTCTCCACGCCGAAACCGAGCACCCGGAAGCCCGCGCGTCGCATGGCCGCCAGCCGCTCGGGAGTCATCGCATCGATGCGATTGGTGCTGATGAACTGCAGGTTTCGAGGCAATTCGCCGCGAGCCTTGGCGGCGACGATACCGTCACAGAGCGCCAGTACGCGGCGATCCTGGGTAAAGACGAAGATGTCGTCCTGGAAGATGATGGTGCGCGCCCGCGGCTGTGCCCGAATCAATCTCGTGATCATCTCGAGGCATTCCGGCGCCTCGAGGCGCGCGATCCGGGCAACACTACCCTGCGCCTCGTGTAGGAAGTTGGTCGAGGAGCAGAAGCTGCAAGCCATCGGGCAGTAGTTGAGCGTGATGAGCCGCAGGGCACGGATCTCGGCCAATCGAGCCTCGCGCGCCGCCTTGTAGGGCAAAGCGCCCACCCGATAGGCCCGCTCCAGGCGGCTCCAGTAGGTGCCATACGGCATCCGCTCGTACGGTGTCGACCGGATGGCCGCGCCCAGCTCGCCGCGCGTCATTGCCGGCTGCGGGAAGCGCGCGACCGTGGCTCCCGCGGGTAGCGCTGTTCCTGCGATCCCCTCGAGGCCCGCGCCGCCTTGCAGCCGTTGCAAGATCTCGAGCATCGGCTTCTCGCCCTCGCCCAGCACGACCAGGTCAAACCCGGGTCCGAGCTCGAATAGGCGAGCCGGATTGAAGGTCGCCTCCATGCCGCCGGCGACGATGCGGGCAGCGGGACAGACGCGCCTCGCCTGGTGCGCCAGTGCAAGGTCGTACCGCAACGTCATCGCGGTTGTCGAGATTCCAATGAGATCCCACGGGCGGGAGCGAAGTGCTTCCTCGAACTCCTCGTCTACATTCTCACCGCCACAGTTCGGATCGAATACCTCGCTATGAAAGCCCTGTTCCCGCAACGTGCCGGCCAGACGCCACACGCCCAGTGGGGGCGCGAGAAAGGTGTACTCTCCGCAATGCGGATCGTACGGTCCCACCAGCAAGCAACTCAGCGTCCTGCGCACGCTCCACCCTCGATGCGGCGCTCTTTGCAATACGAGCGCGAGCAGCGTGACACCAAAAACGTGCACGCGAGGGATTCATTTCTCAAAATGACCGGACAGAATCTTGCCCTGATTGAAGTGTGAAATCCGATGCAGCGCACTTCACAATCAAGCCACGAGCCCGTGAAGCTCTTTCAGCCGCCTCAGGGCGGCGCTCGCCTTGGCGGCCTCAGCGGCGATCCGTGGTAGAGCAGCTTCGGTGGTTCCTTCCGAGCGCATGATCTCGACGGCCCCCGCGGTAGCTTCGTAGTAGTCTGCCCACAGCCGCCGTACCTCGGCGGCCTCCGCTGGCGTCATCGCCCTACCCACGGGACATCCCCCGGCCGTCCGCAGGTGCGCTCTGCGCCAACGCGCGCGATTCCGAACGACCGCGCTCTTTAGCCGTCAGCCACACGACGTAGCAGGCGACGACGGCAAGGCAGATCAGGCGAAACATCTGCCCCGGGGAGTCGGGGAGCGTAGCTCCGCGCTGCAGATAATCCAAAGTGAGCGCGGCCACCCCGTAACCGACCATCACCCGCCGCGTGCTAACCCATGATGAACCGAACCTCGTCATCCTGACCGTCCAAAGAGGGACAAACCGGCACCCAGAGCCCAAGCCGGCCGCTCCGCCGTGCATTGGGGCCAGCGATACTTCGAGTCTATGCCTTATCTGGCGCAACGCGCCACAAGGCGCGAGTTTCTGCCCCGTCAAAGGTCGGGCAGCCGCCGTTGGCATCGGATCAACGCCCTTCCGGACTGTGAAGTTCGGTAGACGAGATCTCACAATTCATTGAGTCGAGCCTCGGGTAGGACGGATTATGAGAAATCCTGCCCGGAATCCGCGGTCTGCGACGCTCAGTGTGACGTGGCATTCGGTGCAGGTGAGCCATGCAGGCGCCGACAGGGTCCGCTTCACTCTTCCCCTCGCTTGCGGGCGTCAGCGCCCTAGTGCTGGCGCTCGTGTGGACCGTCGTGCGGCTGCTCCGTCAGCGTCATCGCCTGCAGAGGCATGTTCGGACTCTGACGAGATATCGCAGCGGGGTTGCGCGCATGCGGCACGCGCAGCGCCTGACCCAGGTCAGCGCTGCGGAGGAATACTGGGCTCGGGTGCGGAACGCCGCCGCGCCGGTGCTGGTGACGACCCCAGATGGCGTCATTGTCGCAGCCTCCAGGGGCGTTGCGGAGATGTTCGGCTATTCAGGCGAAGAGGAGCTCCAGCGTGTTCCCGTGACCGAGCTTTACGTCAATCCCGCGGACCGGACGCAGTACGTCAGCCCCACGCTGCAAAATGAGGGTCAGATGCGCAGCGCCGAGTTTCGCATGAGACGGCGCGACAACAGCGAGATTCGCGTCCTCACCAACGTCCGGGTGATATCGATGTCCGACGGCCCGGGCTATTACGAGGGGGTCCTGACCGACATCACCGCGCTTCGCGAGGCGGTCGAGCAACGTCAGCAACTCGAGGCGCAGCTGCACCTCGCTCGCAAGCTCGAGTTGGTCGGCCAGCTGGCCTCCGGGATCGCCCATGAGATCAACACTCCCCTGCAGTTCATCGGAGACAACGCAGTATTCCTCAAGTCTGCCTTCGAGAAGCTCACGGGATGCCTGGACTCGGGTGCGCGCGGCAGTCGCGGCGCAAGTGCATCGGCTCTCGCGGACCTGCAGGGTGTGCTCAAGGACGTCTCGGACGCGTTCAGGGACACTTTCGAGGGCGTTCAGCGCGTCCGTGAGACGGTCCAAGCCATGAAGGAGTTCGCCCATCCCGGCGACCTCGAGATCACATCGACCGACCTCAATCAGGCGATTCGGACGACGCTCATCGTCGCGCGCAATGAGTACAAGCATGCCGCCGACGTGAAGACGCTCTTCGGCGACATACCGCCCGTGGACTGCCGGCGAGCCGAAATCAACAAGGTACTGCTCAATCTCATCGTCAACGCGGCGCATGCGATCGAGGCGGCTGGGAAGCCCGGCCGCGGCACGATCACGATCACGAGCACCACCGAGGGATCGGATGTACGGATCGACATCGCCGACACCGGCTGCGGCATTCCTGCGGCTGTGATGCCGCGCATCTTCGACCCCTTCTTCACCACCAAGGCGGTCGGTAAGGGCTCGGGACAGGGGCTTGCGATCGCTCGAAGCATCGTCGAAGCGCATCGCGGCGCGCTCACGGTGTCGAGCACCGCGGGTCAAGGTGCGACATTCACGATCAAGTTGCCCGCCACCGCGATCGTAGGCGATGCGCCAGCGGCCGTAGATGCCCCAAATGTCGACGCACTAATCGGTTGAGGAGACTCCCATGAGCGAATCCAGGTTCAAGGTCCTCTGCGTTGATGACGAGCCGCGCGTCCTTGACGCCCTCAGGAGGCACTTGCAGGAGCGCTACGAGGTACTGACGGCCGTGAGCGGCGCCGACGGACTCGACGTCCTCAAGCAGCACCCCGAGCTGGCGGTCGTGGTCTCCGACATGCGCATGCCCGAGATGGACGGTGCCACCTTCCTGCGGCACACACGTGCGGTACGGCCCTCGGCCGTGCGGCTGCTGTTAACCGGGCAGGCGGACATGGCGGCTGCCATCAAGGCGATCAACGAGGGCCAGATCTTCCGCTTCCTCACCAAGCCGTGTGCCCCCGATGAGTTCATGAGCATGGTCGGCGAAGCCATTCGCCAGTACGAGCTGGTAACAGCCGAGCGCCTTCTGCTACAGCGCACACTGGTCGGGGCGATCAAAGCCCTCACGGACATCATGACCCTGGTGAGTCCGGCAGTCGTCGGTCGCGCGCAGCGTCTGAAGCGGCGCGTATCCGCACTGGCAGCAGAGCTGCACCTGGAGAACCGGTGGCAGGTAGAGACCGCCGCGCTTCTTTCGCATCTGGGGGAGGTCTCCCTGCCCGACTCACTCACTTCCAAGATCTCCCAGGGTCAGGAGCTCAGCCACGACGAGGCGCAGCGCTTTCGCGAGGTCACGCATGCGGCCAATCGCCTCATCAACCACGTGCCGCGCCTGGAAGCCGTCAGCGCCATCCTCAACGCGCTCGCAGAGCCCGATGTCGGCCCCGATCCGTGCATCGGGGCGCCCACGGACCCCAACCATGTCGAGGTGCTGCGGCTCGCGATGGAGACGGAGCGGCTCGAGGCACAGGGACTGCGGGGCGAGGCGATCCCGGAGACTCTGGAGGTGTCCGGGGACTACCCACCTGCACTGCTGTCGGCGCTACGCGCCATTCAGTCCGGCGAGAGTGCATTGCTGGTGCGCTCGCAGGTGCACATCTCGTCGTTGACCGTCGGGATGGTTCTCGACGAGGACGTGATGACCACAAAGCGGGTGCTGATCGCGCCGCGGGGATGCGAGCTGACTCCAAGCTTCATCGAGCATCTACGCGCTTTCAGCAAGCAGCTCTCGAAACCTGCGATCGCCGTGCTCTGCAGTTCGGACGGCAGTGCGGCGAATGAGCAGACCGCTCCGGTCGCCCGGAAGGCGCAAACCTCGTGAGGAGTTCCCTCCCGAGGGTGCTCGAACGCGGGCTTCCACTGCCCGCGGACGCGCGTGGTGATCTGCATCGCGCGGTGATCGTGGCGGCCGTGGTACTCGCGGCTCTCGCGAGCTGGACGGTGGCCGCTGCCCATGGACTGCTCTCGGATGCCTCCCGGATTACAATCTATCTGCTTGCCAACCTCATCCTCGCCTTCGACGCGATCGACCTCATCGTGCGCATGTGGCTCAGGCGGCTGCATGGTGCCGGCTCACCGGGACCGTCCTTCGGCCTCGCCCTTCCCGAGATCTCCAATGTCGAACGCACGATGTCGATGCGACCGTACGCCATTGTCGCCTCACTTCACAACGAAGCAGACGAGCTCGATCGGTTCATTGCGACGCTCGAGCCGTTCAAGGACTGTACCTGGCTGATCGATGATGCTTCTGCCGACAGCACGGTCCTCAGATTGCGTCGAATGGGATTCAACTGCGTCCGCGGGACGGTCAACCGCAACAAGCCTGGAGCGCTTCGCGAGTTGCTGCGGGTGCTGCCGCCCGAGATCGAAACCGTCGTCGTCCTGGACCCCGACGTGCGCTGGGCCGCGCCGCGCGGAACCGAGCGAGCGGCGCTCGAGCGCGTCATCAGCGATCTGCAGCGCAGCGGCGCCGCGGCCTTCACGCCACGAGTGCAAGTTCCGCCCGGCAGTTGGTGGAGTGATTGTCAGGCCCTCGAATACGAGCTCTCGTGCGGCATCGGGCGCAAGAGTCTGCGGGACCTGAGCTCCAACTCGGGAGCCTCCGTCTATCGCCGCACGGTGCTCGAGGAGGCCTTGGCTCGCCACAGCTTGTCGATCTATGCCGAGGATCTGGAGAACTCACTATTGATCCTTGCCTCGGGGGAACAGATCTACTACGACGACCGCTTGATCATCGAGACCACCGCCAAGGGCACCTGGCGATCCCTCTTCTCGCAGCGGGTGGGTTGGGCCTTCGGTTGCGCTCGACTGTTCGCCGAGCGCTGGCCGACGCTGCTCGCCGTGGCTCGCCGCAGCCCCCTAGGTGCCTATCAGTATCTGTTCTATCTCGGCCTGAACGGAATCGTCCTCTTGCCCCTGAAGCTGCTCTCCATCGCGATTCTCGCGACCAGCATGCTCAGGGCGCTCGGCGATCTCTTGATGCTGAACCTGCTGAACGCCCACCCCTGGAACGAGCCGCTGCTGTTCGTCCTGTGGTATTGCAAGTCCATGCTCGTCCTGGTCTGTGCGTGCCTGGTCGCGCTGCCGCGCGGCGAGCGCGCCCGTCATCTTGGAGCGTTGCCGTTCTACGGGGTGTACGCGCTGTTGCAGTACGCGCCCGTGACCGTCGGGTATCTGAATTTCTTTGCATTGAGGACATTCGGCCGCCGCTTGTACACCGACCACTATCGCGACCATTGCCCGGCCCCAGAGCGTTCGGCGCAAGCGCTCGCCGGGCAAGAAAGCTGACGGTCAGGAACGTGGACCGGGTGAAGCAAAGTCGCGGAGCCGTTCTGGCCGTGCCGGTAGCCTGCGGACTGGTCATCCTCGCAGCAGCATTCGGGCTCCGCAACCAGGGGACCGACGCCGTAGTCGCGCGGAACGGAGCCGTCGAGCTGGTGGTGCTCAGCGCACGCGACGCAGGTCCAGGGACACTCCGCGATGCGATTCTCGCAGCCGATCGGCTCTCAGTGCGCGCACACATCGTGATCAAGGCCAAACGCATCGCCGTCGAGTCGAGGTTACCCGCGCTCATCAATCCGCACGGCGTTCAGATCGATGCGGCACCGGGTGCCGGCATCATCGATGCCCAACACCAGGCTGCCGGACCCGCACTCGAGATCGATGGAGCCCGTTCCAATTTGCGGGGCCTGACCATCACCAACGCACGCACATGCGCAGTCATGGTCAACGCGCCCGGAACGCAACTCGAATCCCTCACCGTGAAGGACTCGAAAGTTGGGATCATGGTCAATGCCACCGCTCCCGGCACCAGCATCCGCACCTCCCTGCTCGAAGGTGACGAGACGGGGCTGGTGGCCGAGGCCGGAGCTCGGGACGTATCGGTCGTGGGCGACATCTTTCGGCTCAACAGCCGCGCCGGGTTCTGGTTCGTGGGCGCTGCCGACCCCAAGGGCGAGGCCTCCGAGCGCGACCCACGCGCCAATGCGCGGATCCGGGTCGTGAACGGGGTATTCGAAAAGAACGCCACGGGCGCCGTACTGGCCAATCGTCTGACCATCTTCGAGAAGGATCGCTTCATTGCCAATCGAGAAGCCGCGGTGACGATCCTGGGCGGCGCTGCGCGAGTGGAGAACAGCGAGATCCGAGGCACCGTCGGGACAGCAATCTTCGTCACGTCCGGCCGCTCCGTGGTGCTCGCTCGCAACGTCCTCATCGACAATGCGGCGGCGGCCCTCATGATCCGTGACAGCGAGATTCTCATCGAGGGTAACACCTTCAGGCACAACGGTCTGGGCATCGTGTCGATCGGCAGCCCGGCCTCGATCATGCCCATCATCAAGGACAACCTGATCACGCAGACGAGCGCCGATGCCATCACGCTCATCGGCGGCGCGGCGCTACTGCAGCACAACCAGATCGTGCAGAACCGAGGGGCCGGCCTTCGCCCGCTCGACTTGGTGCAGGGACGCGTGCGGCTCAAGGTGGACCCGCGCCTGGATGCCAACGTGTTCCGTGGAAACGGTGCGGACGTGGTGCAGACCAGCGTCTACAGACTGTCGGGCGCTCTGTGAGCACGCCCCGCGGCGGTCACGACGATCCGGGCGCGCTCGATGACCTGCGCCGCCACAAGCTGATGCTCGACAACACCTGGACACTCGCGACCCTGCTGGCTGCCGCCCTCGCGGTATCGTGCTGGTACTTCGGCATCGCGCAGCTCAACATCGGACCCGTCATCGGGGCTCTCGCGGCGCTCGCAATCCTCCAGTCGGGGCTCAACTTACTCACGCGCCGTCCGCGATCGGTCACGGGCCTGCGGCGCCTTGCGCTGGCGTCGCAGTTGCTCGGTACGCTGTTCATGGCGACCGCCTGGCACCTTTTCGGAGGCATTCAGCAGCCACTGTTTCCGCTGCTTATCATTCTGCCCCTCCTGACCGGGACGCTCGTGCTGGGGTTCTGGCAGCAGCAGATCGCCATCTCCGCCGTTCTCGCGGTGCTGGCCTCCGGCGTATTTCTATCCGCAGATACCAACTCCTTCATCCAGGAGCAATACGGGATCAGCATCGTCGCGGCGCATGCGCTACCCACTTGGGTCCCGCGAAGCCGCGTGCTGTTCCCCGACATGAGCACTTCGCCTGCTTATGACCTATGGCTCACCGTGATGGTCGGGGTGGTTTGCGTCGCCGTCTGCACGACGGCACGCGGACTCATCGCCCACTGTCGGCGCGATGCCGCGTGTGTTGCCGCTCTTCAGGATGAGGTCGGTCGGCTGCAGCAGGCGGCTGCGAAGTTCGTACTGCACGCCCCCACCGCAATGCTGGCCGCCGCCTCCAGCACCGGGCGCATCATGTATGCCAGCAATCGCCTCACGAAGGCCTTCGAGCTCGACGACGCCCCCGGACTGTTTCTCCTGGATGCCATCGAATTCAAGCACCCGGACGTGATCAAGAGGGTCATAACCGACGGCGGCGAGGAGATCCAGTCCGCAAAACTCCGGGGCCGCGACTGCATTCTGCGTGTTCAGGCAGAGGTGATCGAGTTCGGCACCTCGACCGTGACTCTGTTGAGCATCGAGAGTTGCGAGGATCTGTGCTGGAGATGTGAAGTAGATGCGGTGGAGGCGCCCGTATTCGCCATCGGTCCGAACGGCCGCCTGATGTACTTGAACCGGGCCGCACTGGCGTTGTTCGGCGCCGATGCCGAGGGGGCCGTCGCGAGAGCCTTGTTCGACAGCGGCCCCTCCGCCTGGTGGGAAATCGCGCCATTGGAAAGTGCCCGACGCATCCTGAGCTACCGTGGCCGCAGCTACCTCGCGAGCATTCGGCGCGCTCGGGTCGCGCCCACCCTGGCGGAGTTGTCGTTCGTGCACCTGAACGAGCGCAGTCAGGCCGATGCAGCTTCCGCCGCCTGAGCCGTTCACGCAAGCGATGCCACGAGTGGTTCAGCCAGCGATGCGCGCTCAGCTCCAGGGGTCACTGCCACTCACCCTCGTCGCTCTCGTCGCCCTGACTCTCGGAGGGCTGCTCGTGCGGGTTCGCTACCAGCTGGAAGTGGTGCGCGAGAAGCAGCACCTGCATGAGTTGCTGGACTCTCTGAGCGCCGAGATCGGCGCCCAGCTTTATTCGGGTGAAGAGGCGCTCGCGTCTGAGCCACCCCGGGCGGTCGGAGGATGGCATCCTTGGCATCTGAGCGCCGCAGACTATCGCGGGGAAGAGGGTCGCGCCTTACCCATCGTCAAGACCGCTTTGCAACGCGCCCTGGCCGGGGCTGCGGCGAGCAGTCGAGCGATCGTTCTGGGGCCCTTCTCAACGGACGACGCGCGCAATGCCCTCGTCCTCGCGAGAGCCGTGCCGCGCAGCAGGACTCAACCCCAGTGGGTGGGCGAGTGGCAATACCTCGATGACATCATGTCACCGCAGCGTCTCGCGAAGGTGGTCACCCACGGATATTGGATCCAGCTCTATGATGCCTCTCAGGCGACCGTCCTCTACCAGAGCGATGAGGGTGACCTCGATGCGCCCGCGGTCGCAGTGCAAATCGCCGGATCGTCGCTGCAGCTTCGCGCCGCCCCTCGCTCCGGCTGGACCGTGCCGCTCAGGGTCTTGAGCCCCTCCTTCCTCGTGCTGCTCGCAATCACGCTGTGGTTGTCCTACGAGGTGCGGCGCAGCGGAGCACTGCATCGCGCCGCTGCCCGGCTCCAGGCCGCCGAGGGCCGGCACAAACACCTCAGTGCCCAGTACGGGAGCGCCCTGGAAAGCCTTGCAGCGCTCGAGTCGCGCTTGCAGCTGATCACGATGTACGACACCGCGACCGGGCTTGCCAATCGCAGCGCGCTCGTCCGTAGGATCGAGGCAACGCTCGGCTCCATACGCCAGTCGCAGCACGGCACGCTGTGGGTGATGGCCATTGGATTCGATCACATGCACCACATCGCAAGCTCCTTCGGCGCCGAGTTCGCATCCCGCGCCCTGATCATCGCCGCTGAGCGCATGGAGTTTCTCCTGCCGTCGAAGGATCTGCTGTTTCGCACCGGAGATTTCCGGCTGGCGGTCGCTCTGTCCGACGTGGCTCGGCCAGAGGTTGAATCGCTCACGCAGAGGCTCCTCGATGAGGTGGACTCTCCCATCGCGGTTGGAAGCCACACGTTCTTGCTCCATCCGCGCATCGGTATCGCGCAGACATCCTCTGGCTACGACTATGCCGACACGCTGCTCGATCACGCTAACGCCGCGCTCGATGCAGTCACTCGCGAAGTGACTTCTCGATGGAGCTTGTACGATTCCACGACCCCCACGGACTCGATCGACCGGCTGCAGCTCGAGGCCGATCTGGAGCGCGCCTTCGCGGAGAACCAGTTCGTGCTCGAGTACGAGCCTTTCATCATTGCCGCGGACAACCAGGTTGCCGGGTTCGAGGCCCTCGTCCGCTGGGATCATCCCACCGAGGGCCGCCTGTTACCCGGACGCTTCCTCTCGATCGCATTGCAAGCGCGAATGTCCCACCGGCTCAATGCCTGGGTGTTGCACGAGGCTGCAAGACAGGTCTCGCTGTGGCGACGCGCCGGTCATCGCGACCTGTTCGTGAACTTCAACCTCACAGCCGACGCCTTCTTGCAGCCCGAGCTCGCAGACCAAATCGGCGCCGCGCTCGCAGAGTTCGACCTGCCCGGAAATCAACTGGTCATCGAGCTCACCGAGGCCACCCTCGTTCAGGATATTCGCGCGACTACCCGCACGCTGCAACGGCTGTCCGAGCTCGGGGTGAATGTTTGGCTCGACGACTTCGGCACCGGGTATTCCTCCCTCAGCCATCTGCGCACCCTGCCGCTCAAGGGCGTGAAGATCGATCGCTCGTTCATCGAGCGCATCGAGATCGACTCCCGCGACTTCGGATTCGTCAAGGCCCTGATCGACCTCATCAGCTACCTGGGAATGCAATCCATTGCCGAGGGCATCGAGACCTTTGCGCAATATGAGCTGCTGAACCTGACCAGTTGCGAGCTCTATCAGGGATATTTCTTCGCGCGCAGCATGCCGGCAGAGGCCGCAGAACGCTGGATGCGAGAGCGCGTCGGCCACGCACAGCAGGCGGTACGCGCATGAGCGAGCGCACTGCGCAAAACCTCCGGCACGAGTGCAAGACCGGAAGTGCCGCACCGTTCCCCGAGGGCAAGACGGCCGCGGTGTGCTTCAGCGTCGATGATATTCATCCCGCGACCTCGGAGGACGGCTACGAGGCGGGTGGAGATCTGGCCGCAGGAGCTCTAGGGCGTCTTTCGAGGCTTCAGGAGCGTCATCCCTATCTCAAGGCTACACTCTGCGTCACGCCCGATTGGCGGTTGAACTCGCTCGTGCCCGATGGCCGACTCCTGCGTCACTTGCCGTGGGCTCGGCGGCGTGCGCACTGGACTCGATTGCGACCCACCGGGCATTTCCGTATCGATCGCTATCCGGAGTTCGTCTCCTATCTGAACAGTCTCGAGCGCTGCGAAGTCGTGCTGCACGGTCTTTCCCATGCACACGCAGGCCCACAGATCGCCGTCGAATTTCAGGATGAATCCGAGGAGCAATGCATCGCCATCGTCCAGCGCGGTCTGGAGATCTTCGATGCCGCCAAGATCAGGTTCGTCCCTGGATTCGTGCCCCCGGCATGGAATGCCCCCGCACCACTGATCCGCGCCCTCGGTCGGCTGGGATTTCAGTTTCTGGCCTCGGCGCGCGATGTTCGCACTCCGGTGTCCGCACACGCCCTCACGAGCATGAGCGGACTGCAGGCCGTGTCGCTCATCCATCCACAGATGGTTGGCACTCACGAGCTCGTGCACTTGAGTTGCAACTTCCAGGCCACCTGCCCCGTCGACCGTGCGATTCAGATCGTCAGTCTGGGAGGTGTTCTTCATGTGAAAGCGCACATCTTCAAATCAGCAGGCGGCCACATCGTGCTCGATGGGCTGGACGAGCTGTACTGCAACTATCTGGATCTGCTGTTCACGCATCTGCACAGACGCTTCGGCTCACGTCTGTGGTGGGCGCATCTGTCGGAGGTCGCCATGCGCACGCGTGGTGGTGTCATTCGTCCGTGAGCGCAACCCACCCGTCTGCAGAGGTGAACCCGCACTGGCTCGACCCTGCAGCCCATCTCGGGTTGCTGAATCAGGCCTTCCCGGGACAATGGACCCGCGCTGCGTATGACTGGTATATCGCGCGACCCTTTGCAGGCGTCGCCAGCGACATTGTGGCGCTCACCGAGGGCAGGCACGTTCTGGCCGGAATGGCGCTCTGTCATCGCGAGGTGATCATCGGCCTGGCCGATCGAATTCGTGTCCGTGTGATCTGTGCTGCGGCGACGCTCCCCGATGAGCGGGGTCGAGGGCACTATGGTCGGCTGCTGGGCGCCGCGCGCCAGCATTGCATCGAGCAGGGGTACGCGGCCCTCCTCGCCTTCGTCACCCGCGACAACATCAGCGCCCGCGGGCTCCTGAGCCGCGGCGCACACGCCATTCCGAGCTTCTACATCACCTCGACGCGCCACGCGAGACTCCGGAAGCCGGTTCGCGGGGTGCGCGCGAAGGTCCACGCAACGTTCCGGCGCCCCGCAGCGAGGCCGGTGCGAATCGGGGCCGACTTGCTCGCGCGCGCGGCAGAGAACGGTGCCTCGCCCAGCGCATCTCGCGCCCCGGTCGCCCACTTCTACTACGGGTGCACGGAGGACTGGAAGCGCCAGTTCCTTTGTCGAACCCACGACGTGCAGGTGATTCGTCTCGCCCATGACTGCACTGCCCTGCTCGAGACCGTTGGCTCCACGGACAGGCTTCAATGGCTCGCCTGTCCGCACGGCAAGGCGAGTCGCTGCGTGGCCGCGCTCGCCAAGGCGAGCGCGGCCGCGGGTCAGGAGTTCTTCATGTACACCCTCGACCCGGTGCTAGCCGGGGCTGCCAGAAGGGCACGACTCACGATCCGCCCCGGCTATTTCATCCTCTGGGCAACTGGGCAACGGCCGAGCGAATGGCACACCCTTGTCAACGCATCCTGGTGCCTGCAATCCGGCGACCGCGTCTAACAGAAGACCCTTGCGTTTGACACCTCGGTGCGTCCGAGGCAGACGACTCTGCGGTAAAGGCTGTTATGTAAGATCTCCGTTGGCGTTTTGAGCGCGGCGCTGCAGAATCATCTCGCTTGCTGGCTCTGGAACACCTCATCGGCACGGAGTAGTCACGCCATGTACAACCAGTCCAATCGCGTCGTGCGCCTTGACCCAGTGAGCGGCTCTCTCGGCCTGCCCGAGGTGACGAACGATGAGCTCAGGGCTGCCGGGTGGCGCGCGCTGCCGAAAGTATTGTTCGTTGACGACGAATGGGAAGTCGTCAGCGCCCTTCGACGCGCCTTCCTGCCGTGCCCGTACCGCATTCACACCACGACATCGCCCGAGCTGGCGCTGCGGATGTTCCGCGACGAGCCCTTCGATGTGATCGTTGCGGATGAGTTGATGCCGGACATGCTCGGGTCGGAGCTCCTGAGCATCATCGCAAAGGAGGCGCCGGCAACGGGGCGCATTCTGCTCACCGGCCATGGCACGGTGGAGGCTGCAGCAAGAGCGGTGAACGAGGCGGCCGTCGTTCGCTTCCTCCTGAAGCCATGCCCAGTGGAGCAGCTGCGCGAGGCGATCGAGACAGCGCTGATATTCAGGCCGTTGAGCCCGTGTGCACGGTCGCACAAGCGACGCGCCTTCCTCGTCAGCCATTCGTCCGCCGCGCCTGCGGGTAGGCAGTCGCGCAATGCCATCGCCGCGTCGGAGGCGACATCACACGCCTTGCTCGCCCCTGAAGAAGCCGCTGCCTGTCCAGATCGTGGAGCCACGGCGTCCCGCGCCAATGAGCTCGTGCTGCAGGCACAAAAGGTCGTCGGCCTTCAGGACGAGACTCCCCTCGGTTATGAGATCTCGGTACGCCTGCAGGCGCCCGGCGGCAAGGTGCATACGATTGGGAACTTCATCTCATCGGCGCAGCACGCCGTGCCGCTCGCCTCGGTCGATCGCTGGGTGATCCGGCACGTGGTGGAAACGATCCAAAGCCATCAGCAGATCCTGACGCAGCGCGGCCTGACCATGTCGCTCAATGTCGCCGCTGGATCTTTCCGGGATCCAGACTTCGTGCGTTTTTTGAACACGGAGCTGACCACGGGACGACTGTCGGCGCGCTTTTTCGTGGAGATCAGGGAATCAGCCTTGCTCAAGGGGCTCGACGGCGAAGGTCTTCTCGCCCGCCTGTGCGAGATGAGCTGCTTTACCAGTGGAGCCCGGCTGTGTATCGATGGAGTGGGCGGATCGCTCTGGAGACTGGCACCCTTCAATGAACTGCCGATCGCCATGGCAAAGATCGACAGCAGATTCATCTGCGACCTCCTCACGAACCGCCGATCCGAGACACTCGTTCGCGCCGCGGTCGAATGGGGCGAACGCTCGGGTGCACAGGTGGTCGCGACGGGCATCGATAGTGTTGCGATCGCTGAACGGCTATGCAACCTTGGCGTCCGATATGGCCAGGGGACCGCGCTTGGGCGTGCTGAATCTCTCGTCTCGACGCTCGAGGGACTGTATTACTGACCTTTCGCGGCCTCGACGAAGAGGTCCGGCTGCAATGCCGCGCCTGCCACGACGCTGTAGTGGGCGAGATCGGTGACGCCCTCGGCAGCCAGGACATCCTCGTCAATCAGAAACCGCCCGGTGAGCTCGCGGGACGGCTTCGTGACGATGGCATGCACGGCGTCGGCGACGATCTCGGGCTTGCGCGAGCGTTGCAGCATCGCAGGGCCGCCGAGCGCAAACTCGATCGCGGCGGTCGCGATGGTCGTACGTGGCCACAGCGTGTTGCATGCGATCCCATCGGCACGAAACTCCTCCGACATGCCGAGCATCACCATCGACATCCCGTACTTGGAGAGGGTATAGGCGAGGTGCTGCGCGAACCACGCCGGACGCATGTCAAGGGGTGGGGACAGGGCCAGGATGTGGGGATTGGCGCTCTTACGCAGATACGGCACGCACGCCCGCGAGGTCACGAAGGTTGCGCGCGCGTTGATCTGCTGCATCAGATCGAAGCGCTTCATGTCGATGCCCGTGGAGCTCGACAGGTCGATGGCGGATGCGTTGTTGATGCAAATGTCTATCCCGCCGAAGTGCTGGGCGGTCTGCTCGACCGCGCGGCTGACGGCCTCTGCATCACGCACATCCACCGCAAGCGGCAGGGCTTTGCCTCCTGCTTGCTCGATCTCGCGCGCCGCGGAATGGATGGTTCCGGGCAGCTTGGGATGAGGCACGGCGGTCTTGGCGGCAATGGCGATGTTGGCGCCGTCACGCGCCGCGCGGATCGCGATGGCAAGACCGATGCCGCGGCTGCCGCCCGTGATGAATAATGTCTTGCCGCCAAGTCCCATGTAGCGACCTCCCCGTGCCGGCGCTCGCGCGCCACTGCCGACCCTTGCTAGAGCAGCTTTTCCCACAGCCGCCAGAAGCGGCCCTTCAGGCGCTCGAGCCTACTCTCCTTTCGAACCCACTGCCGATCGACGCGCTGGGCGTGCGCAACGCTGCCCTCGATCACCTTTCGCAGCTGGCTCGCGGTGGTGTTTCCGAGCATGACGGCATCCACCTCATCGTTGAATAGAATGCTGCGTTGGTCGAAATTGGAGGATCCGACCAGCGACCACACGTCATCGACGATCATGTCCTTCGAATGAACGATGCCGTCGCTGCGCTCGTAAACCTTGATACCCGCTCGCAACAGCTGTGGGTAATAGGAGCGTTGCACGGGGATCATGAAGCTCACATCGCTGTGCGATGGCAGCACGATGCGCACGTCGACGCCGCGGCGGGCGGCTGCTTCGAGACTTCTCAGCTCCTGGCGCGTCGGCACGAAGTAGGCGGCGGTGAGCCAGACGCTGCTCTGCGCGGTGCGGATGGCGGTGAGGACTGCTGCATAATAGCGCGTCGCGAGCTTGCGCGGGCTGCTGCCCAGGATGCGGACGATCTCCCTCCCCTGAGCCTGCGCGTTCGCGGGCGGGGGCATCTCATCCAGGGGCGGGCCGTGTTGCTCGCGCCAGTGCGCGCGAAACAGCGCGGATAGATCCCGAACGACCGGGCCGCGAATCTCCACGTCGATGTCGTGCCAAACCTGCTGACCGCTCGACTTGCGGTCGTCATCTCCGAGCGACGGTCCACTTTCGTAGTCGGCACTGAGATTCACACCGCCGACGATCGCCACCGCATCGTCCGCGACGAGTATCTTGCGATGGTCGCGCATGTTCGGCGAAAAATGGCCGAACGCCTTCAGCGGGTTGACCGGGTTGTACTGCACGAGCTGTACACCCGCCGCGCGCAAGCGGTCGAAGAACGCAGCAGGCGTATCGAGCGAGCCGACGGCATCGTAGATCACCCGCACCTGCACGCCCGCACGGCTGCGCTCCACCAGCAGATCGCCCAGGCGGCGACCGCCGCTCTCCACATCCTCGAAGATGTAATACTCGAGATCGAGGAAGTGGCGCGCGGCGGCGATCGCATCGAACATGGCGGGGAAGGCCTGCACCCCATCACGCAGGACCCTCACGCTGTTGCCGGTATAGAGCGGCGTGTCGGCAATGATCTGGTCCACTGCGAGATGCCGCAGCAACGCATCGGCGTTGGGCGCCTCCGCGGCGACGCGGGCGAGAACCGTGCGGGACTGGCGTGCGCTGAGCGGGCCGTGTGCCCCATACACCTGAATCTGCTGCGTGCCTTCGGCTTCCTTGAGCAGCTGCGTCTCGTCGACCACGGGGATGTGGGCGCAGCCGGTGAGCGCCAGCGCAGCCACGAGCAGGCACGAGGCAGCACGGCACGCGAGCGCCCGGCCGCGCGCGAGCTCAATGCACGGTAGGATCATGCGAGTTCGGGAATCAAGGAGCGTTCCCGGGTCGCCCCGGCTCGGCCCCCTTGCTACTTCATCGACAACGAACGTACCAGATCCGCCCTCTCCTCCGTCGAGACCTGCCAGTGCTCGTCACAGCTGGCGCAGTACGCCTCGATCTCGGAACCCGCGCGGAGGAGCTCGATCAGCTCGTCCGCCTCGTATGCCGTCTGCATGCGATCTTTGCCGCACCGGGGACACTCCGAGGAGAAGGTCGCTGGGGGGCTCATGGAAGACACTTCGGCGATGTCGTCGTCGAGGCCGCCACGGCCTCGTCCGAGGCACACTCCTGGTAAAAGCCAAGCTTGCGCTGCACGGGCGCATCGTCCACGACGAAGACGAACGCGGGCTTCGTGGAGGATGCATTCGCGAGCTGCACTCGCGCGTGAGGGGGCACGGCGAGGCAGTCGGCCACCTCCAGACGGAAGGAGCGCCCATTGACCAGCACGTCGAGCACGCCCTCGATCGTATGTAGGACTGCCGAGGCGGATCGACTCTTGGGCGCAAGCAGCTGCGCCGGATGCAGCATCAGGGCCGAGAAGCCGAGGGTGGGCAGACACTCCCGCCCGCTCTCGGGATTCACATATGCCATGTGGACGGCCTCCTCCCGAGGGGTCACGTGCGAAAGATCATCGAGCGTTGCACGCACGCGAGACCACGGGAATCGCATGAGCGGGTAAGCGGATGATCCGCGGTCGAGCGCTCGGTAGGGAACGAGTCCACCCTGCGCATAGCGCCTGACGGATGAGTTGGCCGGATCGGAGAGAGGCTGGCTCGGGCCCTCGATCGCGTAAGAGGCCTCGAGACTGGTGAGGAGAGGCACATCCAGCGCGTCGAGCCAGACGACCGAGTCCTGGCCTTCATGTCCGTGCTCGTGCCACAGCCCCGAGGGTGTGAGGATCAGGTCTCCCAGCTCCATCGGTAGCTTCTCGCCACTGACGATCGTATAACCCCCCTCGCCCTCGATGACCAGACGAATCGCCGAGGGTGTATGCCGGTGGGTCGGGGCGAGCTCCCCGGGCTTGATCAGTTGCATTCCGAGATAGATCGTCGCCGTCGCACGCAGCGTCTCGAGGCCGAGCCCGGGGTTGCACAGGGCGAGCACGCGACGCTCTGCCTTCTCGATCGGAGTGAGCTCACCGGCCTCGAGCAGCAGGGGTCGAATATCCGCATATCGCCAGAGCGTCGGGAGGGTTCTGGTGCCAGGTTGCCCGTGGGGCACCAGGGAGCGCAACTGAGGCCAAAGCGGTGCCAGATGCGCCGCGGCCACCCTCGAGAGATAGCCCGGCGGCAACTCCTCGAGCCTTCCCAGTTGCACAGCCACCGCGATGCTCCCCAAGCGCAAGACGTCCTGGTGGTGGATCTTGCGTTGCGCAGCCCGCCTCGGCTAGTCCCCCTGCCTGCGCCCTCGGCCCGCACGCCGATCCGTCCCGCTGTGCGGCATTCGACGGCCGGTCTCATCCGCACCGCGCCTCGGACCTCCACGCCGATCGACGTGATGGCGATAGATGCACGCGCACGTTTCGGCGAGCGTGCACTCCCGCAGTGGCAACCGCGGAGCCTCCTCCGAGAGGAGGCGTCGCTCCATCAGCTCGAGCACCCTGGGGCAAGCGTCGCCACGCGGCTGAATGCTCACGGCATGCCAGCGCTTCTTTCGCGCTCTACGTGTACCGTCGGCCATACTTGTGGGAGGCACTTTCGATCGCCGGAGCTCCCCGTGTCCGTGAACGCGCTCACTGCGCCGGAGCGCTTGGGACGGTGGGGCGCTCATCTCGGGAAATCGCTGCGCCGCAAGATGCATACTGCAATGCATCATCACACCCAGCGCTGCGCTGCAAAACGCGCTCAGGTCGCGGCAGGTCCGGTGAATTTAACCTGTATCGAGCCGTGGCGCTCGAGGAATTTCCACTCCCCCCGCTCCCGCACGAATCGATCCTTGAACTCGCCGAAGTAGATGGGCCCGCCTGAGAGGAAGGGTGGCTGGTCCATGGCCTGAGGCGTGGCTGCAATCATGGTGAGATAGGAGATGCCATGCGCCGCATCGCGAGCGTCCACCTCGATCGTGACGTTGGTCGCGAGATGGCGGGTGATGAGGGTTTTTGGCCGACCGAGCAGGGCAACGCGGATGCGCTCGCGTCCCTCGATGAGCTGATCGGGTGCCATGGGCCGACGCATCGAGCCGTTCTCGGCGAAGAAATCCGCCGCGCCGCTCAGATCTCCCAGATCGAGCGCTCGCGAGTACGCGTACACGAGTCGCTCGCAGGCCCGCTCGATCTCCGTCCGCTCTACCATGCTCAGACTCTCGGCCATGGCCCTCGCCCTCACGCCTGGGGGAGCGGCAGTCTACAGGGTGCACGGCCGAGGATCATGTCCGATGCCTTCTCCGCCACCATGACGACGGCTGCGTTGGTGTTGCCGCCGATGATGGACGGGAAGATCGAGGCGTCCGCCACGCGCAGACCATCCACCCCCGAGACTCGGAGCTGGGGGTCGACCACCGCAAGCTCATCGACGCCCATGCGGCAAGTGCTCACCGGATGATGCACCGTGTATGACTCGGCGCGCACGTAGGCTTCGAGCTCCGCGTCGCTCTGCGCGGCGCCTCCCGGGGCCACCTCGGTTGCGCGATATGGGGCGAAGGCCTGCGCCGCGAAGATGCGGCGCGCGAGCCGAATCCCGCGAAGCTGTGGTTCCAAGTCCTCGGGCGCGGAGAGCAGATTCGGATCGATGCGCGGCGCGGCCAGGGGGTCGGCGCTCGCAAGCGTCAGGCGACCGCGGCTGATCGGATAGAGCCCGACCGGGCTCAGCGCGAATCCGTGGCCGAGGGGAAATGGAAAGGAAGGCCGTGGCCGCTTCGCGGGCTGAAAGACCAGCTGCAAGTCGGGCTTCTCCAGCCCGGGACCGCTTCTGACAAATGCCGCCGATTCGAAGATATTGTTCGCGAGGGGCCCGCGCCTCGCGAGCAGGTACTGGACGATGCATCTCAGGTCAAACGGCAGCGCGCGCATCGAGATGCCGTAGGAAGCCGGATGTCGAGTGCTCATGTGCACGGGACTTGCGAGGTGGTCGTGCAGATTGCGTCCGACGCCCGGCAGATGGTGCCGCACCGGGATGCCGAGGGATGCCAGATGCTGTGCGTCGCCGACTCCGGAGAGCAGCAGCAGCTGGGGCGACTGAATGCTCCCGGCGGCGAGCACGACCTCACGATGCGCCGCGACTGCGACCTTGCCTTGGCGGGTGAGCGCCTCCACTCCTCGGGCGCGCCGCTCCTCCACCACGATGCGAGTGGCGCGTGTGTCGGTGAGCACGGTGAGGTTGGCTCTGCGCAGCGCAGGGCGGAGCATTGCGCTCGCAGTGGTCTCCCGCCGCCCGTCGCGCACACAGAGCTGCCGCAGCGCCACCCCCTCGGAGTCGGGGCCGTTCAGATCGGCACGCAGGGGTATTCCGAGGTCCGCGAGCGCATCGAAAAAGGCGAAGTTGAGGGGATTGGGATGCGTCACGGTGCGAACGTTCATCGGTCCATCGCGCCCGTGGATCGGAGGCCCCAGGTTCTCGTTGTGCTCGCTCTTGCAGAAATAGGGGAGCACGTCGCGGTAACTCCAGCCCGCGCAACCGACTCGTGCCCAGTGATCGTAATCGCCGGGGTGACCTCGAAAGTAAACCATACCGTTGATGAGCGCCGAGCCTCCGAGGCCCCGACCGCGAGGCACCGGAATCCTTCGTTCCTGCAGCTCGCGCTGCGGCTCGGTCGAGAAGCGCCAGTTGATCGACTCCGAACGCTGCGCCATGACGACGGCCGCCGGGATATCCACCGCCGCGCCCGTGCCGCGGCCGCCGGCCTCGATGAGACACACCGAGTTTCGAGGGTCCTCCGACAGGCGCGCCGCGAGCACGCATCCTGCCGTGCCCGCCCCGACGACCACGAAATCGAAACCGCCGTCGAGATTCGCCACTGCGGCCGATCCCAAGCGCGTGCGTCAGTTCTGCGGCGCGCTGAATGCACCGGCCGGCGCCGTCGGCTCGTCCGGCGCCCTTGGGGCTCCCAGGGGCACATACAGTGTGCTCGGGTGCGCGGCGTCGTGATACAGCGTGACGCTGACCGGACGGGCGTCCGCCATCGATTCGCTCGCGACCGCCCCATCCGAGTTGTAATTCTTCTCCTGGTAGATGGAGTTGATGGGGGACAGCACGAGCCGCAACCGGCTACCCTTCTTCACCTGCTGCGACACGAAGGTGAAGTGCTCGAAGTCGTACCGCAGTGGCGCCCGGGTGCGGATGAGCTGCGGCTGACGCGCGCTCTCGCGATAGCGCGCGCGAATGATGTCGCTCGTCAGAGGGATGCTGCTGCCATCCTCGCGGATCTCGTAGATGCCGACGCTGAAGTCCGTGTCCGGCTGATCGATCGCGATCCACGCCGAGAGCTTGAAGAAGCCGCTGATCTCCGTGTCCTTCCCGAACGGCTCGCTGTGATAGACGAGCTGCTTGCCATGCAGCGCATAGATCATGCGCTGGTCGACCAGGCTGTCCGGATCGATCGTGAATTCGAGCGCCGCCGAGCTCACATCGCGCGGATCGTAAATGTAGTGATCGGGCTTGCCGCGCGCTGTGCCTTCACTCAGCTGGCCCGATGACAGCACGTCGTTGGCATTTGCGCTCGAATCCAGATGCAGCTCGAGGTTGCGCGCGGTGATCGCCGCGAGCGAGTCCGCATAACGCCAGGTGTCCGCGTACATCACATAGTAGGCCACCGGCTTGCGCAGAAACTCGGGCTTCGGCCCCCCTTGCATCGTCCACGCATACCACTCGAGGTGCAGCTTGGGCAGGTCCACCAGGCTCGCCTTGCCGAACGTGAGGCCTCCGAACTGGGCGCTCGGCGTTCGCGTGCCGGCATGATCCCACGGACCGATGATGAGGTAGTGACGCGCCCGTCCCGCGGGAGATGCGTTGCGCATGTACTCGCGATAGTGCGTGAGCGCGCCCGGCTGGTCGCCATCGTGACTGCCGGTGATGGTGAGAATCGGAATCGAGAGTCTTGCGTACTGCTCGGCCGTCGGATTGTACGTATCCCAGTGAGCGTCCGCGTGCGGATGCGCGATCCATTCCTGGAAGATGGGAGATGGGTTGCCGAGCATCGTATCGAAGGTCGCGAATGGACGGCCCGACTCGAACCACGCACGATATTTTGCCGCCCAGAAGGCCTTGTCCTCGAAGATGGCGTCCTGGCCCGTGTGACCGCTCGTGTAGGTGAGCCACTGCATGTCGTAGGGGTAGAAAACATTCCTGAGCATCGGGAAATCGACGCTGGCGTAGGGCGCGGCGACCGGCACGATGGTTGCCAGATGCGGGGGAAATTCCTTGGCGGTCGCCCACTGGTCGTAACCTGCATACGATCCGCCCCACATGCTCACCTTGCCATTGCAATACGGCTGACGTGCCAACCACTCCACCACGTCATAGCCGTCCTTGGCCTCCTGAATGAACGGATGGAACTCCCCCTCGGAGTTGCCACGCCCGCGCACGTCTACGGTCAGAAATGGAAGTCCGTGCGCGGCGAAATACACACCGCGCGCGTGATAGCTCTGCGCAATGTACGGAGTCAAGGTGAAGATGCACGGTGCCGGCGCCTTCTGGTCCCGCGGGGTGTAAAGCGTCGCATTCAGATGCACCCCGTCACGCAGCGGAATCCGCACACTCCACGTGAATTGCACCTTCGCCGCATCCGCCAGCGCCTCCGGTGCTTCCTGGGCCCCGGAAGCGCGAGCACCGAGCCCCAAGAGCAAGAGCCCGGCGATGAAGCTCAGGCCGACCGTTGCAAGCACCCTGTTCATGTTGCCCCCTGGACGTCCGCGAATTTTTTCTAGCTTGACGTACCAGGCGAGCCCCTGCAATCGGCGCCCTCTATTGCATGCACCACCCGTGGCTGACCACGACCGACTGGCCCGTGAGCGCGTTCGACTCGAAGGAAGCCAGAAACAGCGCCACTCGAGCCACATCCTCGACGGTAGTGAACTCTCCATCGACGGTCTCACGCAGCATGACATCGCGTATGACGGCCTCCTCGGAGATCCCGAGCGCCCGCGCCTGCTCGGGGACTTGACGCTCGACCAGCTGCGTGCGCACGAACCCTGGACAGATCACGTTGGCGCGCACGCCATATGCTGCGCCCTCCTTGGCCACGACCCGTGCCAGGCCGAGAAGACCGTGCTTCGCGGTGACATAGGGCGCCTTGAGCACCGAGGCTTCCTTCGAGTGCACGGAGCCCATGTAGATGATGCTGCCGCGGCGCTGGAGATACATCTGCCGCAAGGTGGCGCGCGTGGCGAGAAAGGCGCCGTCCAGATGGGTTGCGAGCACGCGCCTCCAGTGCGCGAAGTCGAGCTGCTCGATGGGCGACACGACCTGGATGCCCGCGTTGTTGACCAGCACATCGATGCGGCTGAATGCCTGGAGCACCGCGGCGATGCCGGCCTCGACCTGCTCCTCGATGGCCACATCCATCGCAACGCCGAGCGCGCGGATGCCCAGGCGCTGGAGCTCCCCAGCCGCACGATTCGCGGCCGCGGCATCGATGTCGGCAATGGCGATGCAGGCACCCTCGCGACCGAAGGTGCTTGCGATCGCTCGGCCGATGCCGCTTGCCGCGCCGGTGATGACTGCGACCTGATCCTTGAGGCGCATGCTGGCTACCTTCGTTGTGCTAGGACTCGCGACCGTGGCGCGCGAGAAAGGCATCGATCGCAGCGACACACTCCGGCTCGTCGAGCAACGGAGCGTGACCGCGATTGGGGACCGTGAGTTGCACCAGGTCGGGCTTCTCGCGTGCCATGCGCGACAGTGTCCCGGCGCTGAGAATGTCCGACAGCGCTCCGCGTATCGCCAGGACGGGCACATCCGTCAGCTGCGAGTACAGCGGCCACAGGTCGGGTGGCGCGCCTGTCGGGCGTTGCAGCGCCTCCGCGATCCTCGGATCGACATCGGGGACGGGAACACCCGCGGTACCCTCGCGATAGCCGCGGCGAGTGTAATCGAGCCACTGCGCGTCCGACAGATCCGGCAATGCCGCACCGTAGACGCTCTTCGCCTGCGCCACGGCCTCTGCCCAGCTCGTAACTGGCGGTAACCGGCCCGCGTAGCCTGCGATGCGCTTTGCGCCCGCTGGATCGATCTCCGGACCCGCATCGTTGAGAATGAGCCCCGCGATTCGATCCTTGCGCAGCGCCCCCATGATCATGCCCATCAGTGCCCCGAGCGAGGTGCCGACGACCGCGACGCGAGGGATTCCACGGGAATCCAGCAACGACCAGACGTCCTGTACGTAGGTGAGCGGCTGGTAGTGCGAGGGGTCTGGATCCCAGGCCGAAAGCCCCCGGCCCCGCAGGTCGGGTGCCAGCACCTCGTATTGCGGCTGCAGGTGCCGCGCGAGCCAGGCGAAGTCGCGACTGTTGCGCGTGAGACCCGGCAAGCACAGCACGGGAACCCGGCCCGCATGCCGGGCACCATACACTGCGCAGTACAGACGCAGCCCATCGGAGCTATTGAAGTAATGGTCGGTTGCTGGATCGTCCATCGAGCTCACGAATGTCCTCCTCCGGCGTGGATATTGCCGTACTGGCGCCGCAGCTCGCGCTTGAGAACCTTGCCATTCGCATTGCGGGGCAGGCTCTCGACCCACACCACCGTGCTCACCCGTTGCTGCTTGCCGAGGCGCTCATTGGTCCACTTTACGAGCTCTGGCGCCTCGAGTGTGGTCCCCGGCTGAAGCACCACGACCGCCATGGGCGTTTCTCCCCAGGCATCGCTCGGGACCCCGATGACAGCGACGTCCGCAACGGCCGGGTGCGTGCGCATCACGGTCTCGATATCGCAGGGATAGATGTTCTGCCCGCCGGAGATGATCATGTCCTTCTTCCGATCGACGAGGTATAGGAAGCCGTCCTCGTCCAGCCGCCCGATGTCCCCCGTTCGCAGCCATTGCCCCCCCGAGGGATCCACCCACGTGGCCTCCTCGTTGGCGCGCTGCGAGGCATGATAGCCGGCCATCACAAGCCGGCCTCGCCCCACGATCTCGCCCGTGTGCTGCGCCGGCACCTCCCGGTCGTCGGCGCCCAGGATGCGAATGTCGGATCCGAACAGCGGCTTGCCCACCGAGTGCAGCTTGCGCTCGAGGTCTTCTGGCTGAAGAACGGTGATGAGCCCCTCGGTGAGTCCGTAAAGCTCGATCAGCTCGCAGCCGAACTCGCGCGGGAACGCTCTCTTGGTCTGCGGACGCAGCGCCGAGCCGCAGCACATCAGCGTCCGGAGGCTGCCGCTCGAGTACTCGCTGCGCTCTGGACAGGCCAGCAGCCGCTCGATCTGCAGAGGCACGAACGCTCCATGTGTGATGCGCTCGGACTCGATCAGCGCAAGCGCCACGTGGGCGCTGAAGGTGCGCAGGAGAACGCTCGTTCCGCCGACCAGCATCGTCGCGAGCATCGTCACCCAGCTGATATTGGAGAACAGCCCCAGGGAGAAGAGCGTCCGGCAACCCGCGCGATAGCGAAGCGCCAGCGCCGCATCGTGCGCCCAGTTCATGCGGCAGGCGTGGGTATGGACGATGCCCTTCGGGAGCGCCGTGGTACCGGAGCTGTAGATGATGTTGCACTCATCATCAGGATGGACCCTCACATCGGGCGCCGCCGTCGGCTCTGCGCGCATGAGTTGCTGCAGGTCGTGCCAGCCCGGATGCCTTCGCTCGCACGCAATGAAGTGCCGTGCTTCGAGGGCGCCGGACCGTCGCAGCGCATCGATGCGCTCGCAATGGGCACCCGATGCGAAGACGGCGACACACGCTGCATCCGCGCACATCGCCCCGACCGCGGTGTCGGTGATCGAGACATTCAGAGGCACGGCCACGGCGCCTGCGCGCACGATCCCCCACATCGCGAGCACGGTCTCCAGCCGGGTGTCGATCAATAGCGCGACCCGCTCGTGGGGCCCGATGCCGAGTGAGCCCAGCGCACGGGCCACCTGGGCGGTCGCATCGGCAAACGCCGCCCAGCTCAGCACGGTCCCTCCCTCCACCAGCGCCGGCTGTGCCCCGAGCCAGCGCCCGTTCTGCTCGATCAGGTCAGGAACCAACGGTACGGCGGCTTGGAACCACGGCATGGCCGCCTCGCATCCTAGTGTGCTGCGCGCGGGCCGAGCTCAGTAGCGATACGAGATCGTCGCAGAAACGGTGCGCGGAGGTCCGTAGTAGCCGATCTCGCTCACACCGCCCGTGAACGTATAGGTGGGCGCGGCCGCGAGTGGCGGCGGTCCGAAGTCGTAGCCCGCTACCCGATAGTATTTGTTGGTGAGATTCCTTCCATCGATGGAAAAGCGCCAGGCTTTGTTCTCGCTCGTGTACGCGAGTCCCGCATCCAGCAGTCCGTAGCCAGGCTGATCGGTTGCGGTCCATGCTGCAAGCGTCACTCCCGTCTTGGCATAGGTGCGATAGTCGTACGCCAGGCGCGCGGTCATCTGGCCCGCGGGGAGTTGCCACGAGTAGCTCTGGTACTCCGAAAACGTCCAGTGCGGCGCGTTCATCGGGTAGTTGTAGGCCGCCTCGTTCACCGAGTTGATCCCCGGTGCGCAACCCGGCGTCAATGTCGGGGTGAGTGGGAACACGTTGCAGGGCACGACGAAGTCTTCGTAGTAGGAATCCAGATAGCCCACGTTCGCACCGAAGGTCAGCGCGTGCGTGGCCTTCCAAGCGGCCTGGGCCTCCGCGCCTCTGTTGATCTGCTTGCCGGCATTGTCGGTGTAGGTGACGTTGGAGACCGAGCCTGCGTAGAGCGTGGTGAGCGCAAGCTCCACTTGGGCATTGGTATAGGGGTCGTAGAACACGTCCGCATTGAGCAGCAGTCGATCCTCGAACAGGGTGGTCTTCACGCCGATCTCGAAATTGTTCGCGACCTCGGAGTTGTAGCCGTTCTTGGTGCTGGGATTGAGCAACGCGTTGCCGCGCATGTCGAATCCGCCGCTCTTGAAGCCGCGACTGTAGAGAATGTAGGCCATCACGTTCTTCGTGAAGTGGTAGTCGAAGCCCAGCCGTGGATCGAGGTCGACGAAGGCTCGCTGCCCCGTGTAGTCGGTGACCACGCCGGGGTCCGGGATGAGTCCGGGAGGCGCCGCCGAAGGGGTGGTATAGGCATAGCCGGGCGGCAACGGCGCGCCGACGTAGTCCTCCTGGAACACCGGGGCGGTCACCTTGTCCTCGTTCCAGCGCAGCCCTGCATCGAGATTGAGGTTGCTCGTGAGCTTCCACGAAGTGTCGCCGTACACGGCGTAGCTGTCGGTGCGATCGCACCCCCCGACGAACTCGTTGACGTAGAAATCGAGCGCCGGGATCCCGAGCAGCGGCAGCGTCCCGATGTCCGCGTCGTAATTGCCGCACGCGTGACTGTCCATGTAGAACAACCCGCCGACGCCATTGACCAGGTCGGTGTTGAAGGTGAGCTGCGCTTCGCCCGAGGACTGCTGGTCGTGATAGAAGCCATCCACGTCGAACAGGTTGTTGGCAGTCCCGGAGAAGTTGATGAACTGCTGGCCGTGACCCTCGTAATACGCGCCGATGAGCTTCAGCGTGAGATCGCTCGTCAGGCCTTGCGTGTACGTCGCGGACAGCCCCTGTCGATGGAAGAAGTCCTCATTCGCAGGCAAGTTGTCGTACATGTCGAACGGATTGCGCAGCGGGGGCGCATCCGGGGTGACGAATGGCAGCACCGGTGCACCCAGCGCCGCCAGCGACAAGGTCTGTACCCCACCATCGAAATAGTCGTTCAGCCGCTGACCGCCCGAGGCGTTCGAGTTGTCCAGGATGTCATCGGCGATCAGCTTCAGCTTGGAGCTCTCACCCCAGGTGACCGTCAGATTGGCGCGCCCGACGAACACGCCCTTGTTGGAGAGGGCAACGCCGAGTGGACTTGCGGAATCTTGCGCCGTTCCAGGCTGAGCGACCACGTCCCCGTAGCCGTCGTGCCGCAACTCGGCGACGGCCACCCCGAGATAGACATGATCGGGGATCACCGGTGTCGAGCCCGCGAGCCTGGCGTCGAACTCCCCGTAGTTGCCGCCCGTGACCGAGGCGTCGAGCATCGACGGTCCGGCGATGTCGCGCGTGTCGTATTTGATGGCCCCGGCGATCGTGTTCTTCCCGTAGAGCGTGCCCTGCGGTCCACTCAGCACCTCGATATCGGTCACATCGAGCACATCGAGGAGCGCTGCCTGGGGTCGCGCGAGGTATACATCGTCGATGTATACCCCCACGCCCGGCTGAAAGCCCCACAGGGGATCGCTTTGGCCAACGCCGCGGATATAAATGTTGATCGTGCTGCTGGTCGCGCGGTCCTGCGAGATCTTCATGTTCGGGACGAGGCTCTGCAGGTCCGACAGATTGGAGATGTCATCGGCCTGCAGCGTATTGGAATCGAACGCCGTGATCGTGAGCGGCACGTTTTGCAATTGCTCCGAGCGCCGCCGCGCCGTGACCACCACCTCGGAGACCTCGCTCGGGGCCTCCGTGGAGCTCGCGCCGCTGGGCGCGCCCGCGGACTGCATGCCGGACCCTGAGTCCGTGCCGGATACGTCCGCCCCCGAAGCGGCCCCCGCGGCGCCTGCCGCAACCAGGCCGCACGCGATCCACGCAGTTGCATACCCGCCGAACATGCTCAGCCCCCCTCGAGATCTGATCGGCCCGTCCCGCCTGCTTATTGAACGGTCGTTGAAGATTAGTTCATCGTCCGTTGAATAGCAACTCGGGGGCTGCAGTCGGCGCTCCGGGGCCGGTTCCCGGCGGCCCGCACCCGGACAGCGCGCGGGGAAGGTGCAATGTTAGAATCCTTCCTTTCCATAGGACCTCGATGCCGCGCGCCAAACGCACCACCAGGGACAAGCTGATGGATGCCGCCGAGAAGCTATTCGCGCGGCGGGGATTCCACGGCACCTCCCTGCGCGACATCACGGGAGCGGCCGGTGTCGACCTGGCGCTGGTGAACTATCACTTTGGCGGCAAGAAGCAGTTGTTCACCGAGGTGCTCCAGCGGCGCGGAGCAGTGCTCAATGAGGAGCGGCTGCGCCGTTTGGCCGAGGTGCGTCAGCGAGCAGGAGCGCACGCTCCGAGCACCGAGGCCGTCGTTGCCGCATTTCTCGATCCCATTCTCGATCGCCTGGCACACGCGGGACCCGGCTGGCACAGCTACTTCGCGCTCATCGCGTACGTCAACAACTCCCCGGAATGGGGCCGCACACTCATGGGCAAGACCTTCGACAGCACGGTGCGCCAGTTCATACAGGCGGTGATCGAATCGCTCCCGGAAGCGGCGCCCGAGGACATCTACTGGGGCTACAACTTCCTGACGGGGGCCTTGACGCTGTCGCTTGCGGAGACCGGCCGCCTGGATGCGCTGTCCGATGGGCTCTGCCGATCGAGTGACGTCGCGGCACTCAAGGCGCGGCTCGGTCGGTACGTCTCCGCCGGCCTGCGGGGGCTCGCCGCGCCCGCGGAGCAGCCCTAGGCAGACGCCGCGAGAAGCAGATCGGAGGCCTTCTCTGCAATCATGATCGTCGGCGCGTTGGTATTGCCGCCGATCAAGCGCGGCATGATCGAGGCATCCACCACCCGCACTCCGGCCACACCTCGCACGCGCAGCTCGCCATCCACCACGGCCGCCTCGTCCTGACCCATGCGACATGTCCCCGCGGGGTGATAGATGGTCTCGGCCTTGCGCCGCACGATCTCGATGAGCTCCGCCCGCGCGCGTGTGCGCTCGCCCGGAAAGATCTCCGGCCCCCGAAAATCTGCAAACGGTGCTGCCCCGATGATCTCCCGCGAGAGCTCTATCCCCTCGAGCAGCACCTCCAGGTCCTGGGGCTCGCCCAGGTAGCCCGCACGAATGAGAGGCCGCTCCTCGGGACGAGCCGAGCGCAGTTGCAACCGGCCGCGGCTACGCGGACGCAGCACACAGGCGTGCACCGTAAAGCCGTGGCCGGGGAGACGATTGCGCCCATGATCGTCGAGCTGCGCGGGCACGAAGTGCAGCTGCACGTCCGGACGTTCGTCCTCGGCGAGACGCGTGCGCACGAAGCCACCCGCCTCGGCCACATTGCTCACGCCCGGGCCGGAGCGCGTGAGCAGATAGCGTAGCGCAACGGCAATCTCCTGCGAGCGCGTGAAGTCGTACGTCACCGGCTGCGTGCACTTGTTGAGCGTGCAGAAATCGAGGTGGTCCTGCAGGTTGGCCCCCACCTCGGGCAGATCGACGACCACGGGTATATCGAGCCGGCGCAACTCCGAGCCCGGTCCGACCCCCGAGAGCAGCAGCAGCTGCGGCGAGCCGATGCTGCCGGCCGCCAGCAGGACCTCGCGCTCCACACTCGCGCGCTGCAGCGTTCGGCCGTTGCGGTATTCGACCGCTTGCACGCGCCCGGATGCGAAGATCAAACGCGTGGCGAGGCAGCCGGTGGCGATCTGCAGGTTGGGTCGGGAGCGGACCGGATGCAGGTAGGCTCGCGCGCTGCTGCAGCGACGGCCCGCGCGCTGAGTGACCTGGTAGAAGCCGATTCCCTCTTGGGACGCCCCGTTGAAATCGTCGTTGCGAGCAAGGCCGCATGCGACCCCTGCCTCGACGAACACGGTGCTCAGCGGATTGCGAAACCGCAGATCCTCGACGTGCAGCGGCCCGCCCTGTCCGTGGAAGAGGCTCGGCCCCCGCGCCTGATCCTCCGCCTTGCGAAAGTATGCGAGCACGTTGTCGTACCGCCAGGCCGCACCGCAGGTCTGCGACCACTCGTCATAGTCGCGCGCGTGCCCACGCGTATAGCACATCGCGTTGATCGAGCTGCTGCCGCCGAGCACGCGTCCTCGCGGCCAGTACAGCCGTCGGTTCTCGAGCTCGGGCTCCGGCTCGGTGTAATAGCGCCAATCGATGCGCCCGTCATCGACCAGCCGTGCGATGCCGGCCGGCATATGGATGAATGGATTGCTGTCGCGGCCACCGGCCTCGAGCAGCAGGATCCGAGCATCGCCGCGCGCCGACAGGCGGTTCGCGAGCACGCATCCCGCAGAGCCCGCTCCGACGATCACGTAGTCGTAGCTGTCCATGGACGTTGCCCTTACATGCGGGAGTCGAGCGGGCGGGGGTCGCCCCGAAGCAGAGCTTGCATCAGCTGCATCTCGCGGCTGCGAATGGTGTCGAGCAGGCTCGCGGCACCTTTCATCTCGCGAAAGGCATCGTAGCCGCGCTCGAAGAAGCTCTGCAGGGCACCGAAGCCGGTTGCGTAAGCAGGAACCCGTGCCGCGACCAGCGCGAGGCCGGTGAGCGGGTGGGCCACCGCCCGATCGAGCATGCTTCCGATCCCGACAATCAGCTCGATCTGGCGCGCACGCTGGGCGGGATGGCCCACGGCATGGTATGCAGCGGCATAGGACTCCTGCGTGACCGGACCCGGCGCAAGCTCGGCCACCATGGCGTGATCGAGCTCGGCAGTGAGCCCCTGCAGCTCGACGGTATCGGCGAGCGCGCTCAGCACGATGCGCGGCAGCGTCCGCCGGAGACGCTCCCAGGCGCGGTCGAACAGCCGATCGCGTGTGCCAAAATCGTGGGGGCCGTACAGATCGGTGAGAAAGAACTCGACCGCAGCCCGATAACGCGGCTCGCGGCGCAGGTCCTCGTAAGTACGCGCGAGTCGCGCCGCCTGCCAGGCGCGCAGCTCGCGCAGGCGCGCCGCAAGCTGCGCGTCTGCAAGCTCCCGTGCATCGAGCGCGCGCTTGCGCTCCCACAGTCGTTCGAGATACTCGAGCGACTCCACGGCGTCCTCAGTCGGCAGCGAGCGCCCGGAGGATCCGCTCGATGGAGCCTCGCGCACGCAGCAATCCGAAATGCCCGAGCCCGCTCAGCTCCTGGCAGCTCGCCCCCGCGAGCGCCGCGCTTCGCGCAGGGGCAATGAGGGCATCATCCACGGAGTAGATGCTGGTCACCGGAACCGCAAAGCGTCCTTCCTGTGCCGCATTGAGCCCCTGCAGCCAGTCGGATCCGGGACGCATCTGCCGCACCGGCCGCAGCTTCACGCGCGGCGCAAACCACGTTCCGTGGTGTGGACAGGCGATCGTCACGATGCGACGGATGACATTCGATCCCGCACCACGCAGGGCTGCACGCGCAATGAGACCTCCCATGCTGTGAGTGATGATCGTGACGCGCTCCCCGCCGCATTGGCCTTGCAGCGCGCGGAGCTCCAGCTCGATGCGCTGCGCATGCGAATCGAGATCGGCCATCAGCGGCTCGAGGCTGACGGCACGTACCGGACCCCATCCCGCCCGCCCGAGGCGCTTGCACAGCGTACGCCAAAGGGCGCGGTTGCAGAGCAGTCCATGGATCAGCAGGACCGGCCGGCCGGCGCCGCAGCCCTCGGAAGTGCCGGCGGGAGCATGGCAAGGCCACTGCGCACTCATGGACAGGGCGGAGAGCGTGACATGGGCAGGCTCCAGCGAGCAAAGCCTCCGCAATGAGCCGGCTCGTTGCGCATTCGAGGGCCGCCAGATCGCAAGAGCGATTCCTGCAAGGATCCACGGGGAGAGCGCCAGGAGCACGGGTAGCAATGCGAGCGCGGCGGCGCCGGATAGCGCGAACGCGGTGCGGGCGAGGAGGTCCATGACGACCGCAAGCAGGATCTCGACTCCGAGCACCCCTTGCCAGAAGCACGCCGCCACGCAACGCCGCCTAGCGCGAAGCGGCCGCTCGCATCGAGCGTCTGCTCACGCGGATATGCCGCTGCCCTTCGAGCCTGCGCGTGAGCACCGACTCCAGTCGTTGCAGCGTGCTGTCCAGGCGCCGCGCGGTGTGCCGTACATGCTGCCTGCGCTCGCGAGCGGCTGTCTGGAAGCTGCGCTTCCTCGCCCGGAGCAATCTTTCGTTCAGCTGCAAGCCATGCGCTTCGAGGATGGCGGACAGTCCGCTCGCCTGCGCGAGCAGGTCATGCCGGGTGCGCTGATAAGCGTGATCCACCACTCGATGTCTGCCTGCATAGCGAAACACATTCGTGAAGAAGAGCTGCTCGTCGTGACGATCCGGCTGCAGCAGGATCGTGTCGGCCCGCGGAAAGCGCGCTCGATAGCTCGCCATGCCCACGTTCATTCGCGAATGAATGAGTGCACGAAACGTCTGGCTGAGAATCGTATCCAGTCCCTCGTGTGCGAGCTTGCGCGGGCGCCGAGGCGCGTGCGATGCATCGAAGGGCACGAGCGGATTGATGCAGATGACGAGGTCGCAGCCTGCCTCGAGCGCCAGCGAGGCATGCATCGTGCGAACGAGCGCGCCGTCCACGAAGTGCTTCCCGGCGATCTCGACCGGGGCGTAAAGACCCGGCAACGCGGTGCTTGCGGCGATCGCGCGCGAGATGGGGACGCGCCGGTGCTGCGCATCGCCAAAGGCAACGGACTCGCCCGTGTCGAGGTTCGTGGCCACCACGTACAGCTGCGCCGCGAGCTTGCGAAAGTCATCGGTGTGACCCTCGCTCCTGAACAGCGTATGCAGGTAGCGCTCCAGGGGCTCATTGTCGAACAGCGCCGTCGGCAGAAGTCCGGCAAGAGAGCGGACGGCAACGGGCCAGGCGCTCTGAAGCGGCGCGCGCGCGTACTGCTGGGCAATGGCATTCAGCGCCCGGGGCCACTGGCCGACCCGCTGCAGATATCCGCCGAGTGCAGGCTGCAGGAACATCCCGGGCGAGAACGGGGTGAACGTCGCCTCGTCGCGAATGAACATCGAGCCCATCTCGGTGGTGTCGAATCCGTTCGCGAGCCCTGCTGCGACCAGCGACCCGGAGCTCACGCCGACGTAGATATCGAAGGCCGTGAGCGCGCGTCCCACGATCGCCTCGCTGAGCGCATGCAAGGCCCCGAGCTCGTAGAAGGCGCCAAGCGGCCCACCCCCTGCAAGCGCAATCCCCAGCTTGCATTCACGGCCCGCACTGCGTCGCAGTGCGGGCTCGAGCGTGAGCATCTCCCTCAGGCAGCCGGTGGCTGGGCCGCCGGAGAATGCGCTGCGCGAGTGCGCCCCCTCGAGGCGCGATGCACACGCTGACGCGCGAGCTTATCGACGTTGGCATTGAGCGCATCGACGCGCTTGCTGAGCGCCGTGACCGCCTCGGCGCTCGGCACTCCCAGCTGCGTGAGCGCGCGATGAACACGTGTGCGGAAGATCGTCTCCAGATTGTCCATGGCATCAGCCGCCTGTCCGCGCACCTGGCTCACACGCGCATCGACTCCGGCCTGAACGTCGCTCAGCAAGCCTCGCACGGCCTTGCGAGCGGCGCCGCGCGCCTGTGCATCCACTCGTGCACCTTCGCTGATCAGCTGGTCCAGCAGTTGCGGTGCGCCCTGCTGTGCCTTGGAAACCGCACCGAGCCCTGCCAGCCACACCTGGTGAAGCGTCTGCAGCATGCGTGCCTGGGCGGTCGCGCCGACGGACGCATTTCGAGATTTTCTCTTGGCAGCCATGAAATTCCCCTTGAGCGGCCCGCGCCGCGTATGCGTAGTTGCCCCCATTGGCAACACTGCGTGGGCAGATACTGTATGGCCGGAGCCGGCCCGATTGGATGCGTACTTGCCGCATGAGGTCCCCATGAGTCAAAGAGCCGAATCCGGCCGCGCTGCGCGGCCACCTCGCCGGGCGGCGCGAACCAAGCAGGTGCAAACCGAGCCGCATCTCGAGGCTCGATGGAGCCGCCTGCACGTGGGAGACTGCGAGCCCTGGCCCGAGGAGGCGGCCATTGCCGCGCTCGCCAACAAGGCGAGCGGCTTGGCCGCGTGGCTGCAGGCGCACGGTGACCCCGCTGCGCTGGCTGTTGGCTTGAGGCGCGCATGGCTCGAGTTCCACGCGGGTCACTTCCGCAAGGCCATCGAGCTTGGCAGCAAGCTTGGGCCCCTCGGGGCCTGCGTCGCGAACAAGGCGGCCGCGGTCGACACCCTCTACGCGCGGGAAACACCGCAAGTGCTCGCATTGCTCACCGCAGCCATCGAGCGGGGAGAGAAGGCGGTCGAGGCGCTCCCGCATCACCCGAATACTCACTACACGCTCGCCCTGGCTCTCGGGCGCTACAGCCAGCGCATCTCGATTCTGAAGGCGCTTGCGGCGGGTCTTGCGGGACGCGTCCGCACACACCTGGAACAGGCGCTCGCGATCGAGAGCCGGCACGCGGAGGCTCACGTCGCGCTGGGGCTGTATCACGCGGAGATCGTCAGCAAGCTCGGCGCATTCGCGGCCGCCCTGACCTACGGAGTCTCGGCCGAGAAGGCGCAGGAGCATTTCCGACGGGCGCTGCGGCTTGCACCTTTGGAACCGATCGTGCACCTCGAGTACGCGAACGGCCTGCTCCTCCTCGATGCCGATCGCTATCGGACCCAGGCCTCCGAGCTCTACGAGCGCGCCGCAGCTTGCGAGCCCGCCGATGCGATGGAGCGGGCGGACGTGGAACGTGCCAGGCGCGGGCTGACCTGAGGCGCAACGGCGCCCTGCCCTACATCAGGCGCCGAGCGAGCCGCCCCCCAGCAGCACCACGTAGACCAGACGCTCGAACTCGATCGCAACTCGCTCGACGAGGTCCGCGGGCTCGGGGACCAGCTGACGATCGGCGATCACCCCGTACTGGATGCATCCGGTGTAGCTGAACATGCTCACGCCGAGGCCGATGCTCCCCGCCTGCGGGACCCAGAAGAGGATCTCGCTGATGCGGGCACCGGCGAGATGCAGCGGCTCGGCCGGTCCCGGCAGATTCGAGGCGACGAGGCTCGCCTTGGAGGTGAAGAGCTCGACCGCGGGAGGCTCGATCGGCGCAGGGAGGCTGCCCACGACAGACAGCAGCCCGAGAACCACTGCAGCCTGCGGGGAGTGCTTCAGGCCCTGCATGGCCGTGTGAACGGTGTACAGCCGCTCGAGAGGATGGCGCATGCCCACGGGCAGCTCGACGAAGACGAGCCCGAACTGATTGCCCAGTGGCGGGGCGCCCGGCGTACGCAGATTCACCGGAATGGCAGCCCTCACGATCAATCCATCCGTGTCCTCGCCCTGCGCGCGCAAGTAGCTCCCCACGGCACCCGCGAGGGTGGATACGAGAACGTCATTGACCGTGCATCCAAGCACATGGCCGACTGTGGCCACCTCCATCAGGGAGAGTGGCTCGGCCCACGCCACGCGCCGTATTCCCGAGAGCGGCTGCTTCAGTCGCGTGGCGGGCTCGGAGGGCAGCATTGCGAGCCGCGCGAGCGCGGCGCCAAGCCCGAGTGCCTCGAAGGCTGCGGCGGTCGCCGCACGCGGATGCAGCGCGTAGTGAACCCCTTTTCCAAGCAGATGCGCACCCTGCTGCAGCGCATCCGGCAGCCAAGCGGTCAATGAATTGCTGAATCCCGCGGGCTCGGGCCCTGAAGGTCCGGGCGCAGCTGCTCGAGCCGCATCCGTCGCATCCGTCGCATCCGCCAGCCCGAGCAGCACGCGCACGAGTGCGATGCCGTCGGCATAGCAATGATGAATCCTGATGATGATCGCGCTGCCGCTCCGGTAGCGCTCGATGAGATGAAACGTCCACAGCGGCCGCCCCGGCTTCAAGGGCGTGCTCGCCAGCTCGCCCGCGAGCTCTTCCAGCTCCTCCCTTCCCGCGGGCTCCGGGAGCGCCACGCGCAGGACATGATCGTCCACGTCGAATCCGCCCGCGAGCTCCCAGTGAGCGCTCGCCGGCTCCAGAACCGGGGCGCATCGCAAGCGCTCGTGGGCCAGGAATCGCTGGGTGATGAGCGCGCGCAAGGCCGCCAGGCGCACCGGCGTTGCGAGGACCAGCAGCCCGATGATCACCATCGGATTGGTCGGGCGATCCATCAACAGCCACGCGCGGTCCGCACCCGAGAGAGGCTGAGCAACCGGGGAGCGTTCCTCGTCAATTGTCATCGTCGGAGCACTTGCTGAGTGAGCGATCAGTTTCGCTCCGGATGGCTTCGTTGTGAGCTTCGGTTTGTCCCGATATGCACTGCGGGTCACATCCACTACCGTTTGAGTCGGATCGCCGTTGTGAGGGCTCATGGCCTACTTCATCACTGGCGCCACCGGATTCATAGGGCGCCGCCTGCTCGCACACCTTTGCGAGCGCGGCGAGCGTATCTACGCGCTCGTGCGTCCGGGCTCGCGCGCGCGCCTCGACAGCCTCGTGCAAGGCTTGGGCGAGCCGGGCCGGTGGGTCACTCCGCTCGAAGGCGATCTGTCGGCCGAGCTGCTCGGCTTGTCCGCCGAGGATCGTGCCCGGATGCGCGGGCCGGCCCTGCATTTCGTCCACCTCGGGGCGCTCTACGATCTGGCTGCAGATGCGTCCGAGCTCGAGCGAGCCAATGTCACCGGAACCCGCAATGCATTGCAGCTCGCTCACGATCTGCGAGCGGGTTGCTTCCATTTCATGAGCTCGATCGCCGTTGCGGGGCTTTATCCCGGAACGTTCACCGAGGAGATGTTCAGCGAGGCCGGTCCGCTCGAGCACCCGTACTTCCGGACCAAGCACGCCGCCGAAGAGCTGGTGCGCGCCGCCTGCCGCATCCCCTGGCGCATCTACAGACCCTCGATGGTGGTCGGCGACTCCCGTTCGGGTCTCATGGACAAGGTGGATGGGCCCTACTACCTCTTCAAGGTGATTCAGAAGCTCAGAGACGTTCTGCCCCGCTGGGTACCTCTCATCGGCTTCGAGGGGGGATATGTCAATCTCGTCCCCGTGGATTTCGTCGCAAGCGCCCTCGCCCATCTCATGCACCTTCCCGGGCAGGACGGTCGCTGCTTTCATTTGACGGATCCGCTCGACCGGCGAGTGGGAGAGGTGCTGAACCTGTTCGCCAGCGTCGCCCATGCTCCAACCATGAGTCTGCGCCTGGAGCCGGCCCTGCTCACTTCGGTGAGCTCCGCGGTTCGCATTCCCGGCGAGGCACTGCGCGTCTTGTCGCGCGTGGGCCGGCGGCTCCTCCAGGAGCTCGGCATTCCCAGCACCGCTGTCGAGCTGCTCGACTATCCCACGCGATTCGATGCACGGCACGCCCAGGCCCTCCTCACGAGCGCGGGCATCCATGTGCCGCCGCTCGAGCACTACGCCTGGCGCTTGTGGGACTACTGGGAACGGGAGCTCGAGCCGCGAGCCGGCGGGCGCCCCGACCTCGCGGGCGCAGTGCGCGGCCGCACCATTCTCATCACCGGCGGATCCTCGGGCATCGGCCGCGCAACCGCGCTGCGCCTGGCCGGCGCGGGGGCGCGCGTGCTCGTCCTGGCACGCGATCCACACAAGCTCGCGAGCGTGCGCGCCGACATCGTCGCACGCGGGGGCGAGGCTCACACCTACAGCTGCGATATCACGGATGAGGAAAGTTGCAACCGCGCGCTCGCCCAGATACTCGCCGAGCATCAGCACGTCGATGTGCTGATCAACAATGCGGGGCGTTCCATTCGCCGCAGCATCGACCGCACCTACGATCGATTCCACGACTATGAGCGGCTCATGCGCCTCAACTACTTCGCGGCCGTGCGCGTGACGCTTGCGCTGCTGCCCTCGATGGTTGCACAGGGGGAAGGACACGTCATCAACGTCTCCTCCATCGGGGTGCTCTCCAGTGCGACCCGATTTGCGGGCTACAACGCCTCGAAGGCCGCCCTCGAGGCATTCTCGCGATGCGCGGCGGGGGAGTATGCGGCCCGCAACGTGCATTTCACCGTGATCAATCTGCCCCTCGTGCGCACTCCAATGGTCGCGCCGACCAAGCTCTACGAGGCCTTCCCCCTCATCGAGCCCGAGGCGGCAGCCGAGAAGATCTGCACGGCGATCATTCACCGACCGGACCGGGTGAGCACCCCGCTCGGGTCGCTGGCACAGCTGGTCGAGCTGCTCGCACCGGCCCTCAACAGGGCCTTCATGAGCGAGAGTTTCAACATGTTCCCGGATTCCGAGGCGGCGGGCGGCGCACCAACCGAGCAGAAGGGGTGCGCGGCGGAAATGCGTGCGCTCGCGTCCCTCATGCGAGGGATTCACTGCTAGAGTGCGGCGTCGTGATGCCGGCAATCGCAACGCTCCTGGCGGCGCAACGCGCGGCGTTCCTGGCCGAGGGTAGCCCGGATGCCGCCACGCGCCGCGACCGTCTCGATCGTGCGCTCGAGCTCCTCGTCGCAAACCAGGAGGCGCTGTGCGCAGCCGCAGCCCAGGACTTTGTCCAGCGTCCGGCACCCGTCACGCGGCTCATGGATATCTTCCCGGCCGTGCATGCGCTCAGGTTCGCGCGCCGCAACGTGGGACGCTGGATGCGGCCTCGAAGACGCCGCCTGGGGCTGCCCCTCGGTGTGCCCGGCGCGCGAGGCCAAGTGCTCTTTCAGCCATTGGGGGTCGTGGGACTCATCAGCCCATGGAACTTCCCCGTGACCTTGAGCTTCGGTCCCCTGGCGGGAATCCTGGCTGCGGGCAATCGCGCCTTGCTCAAGCCGTCCGAGCTCACGCCCCGTGTCGCGGAGGTTCTCCGGGCTCTCGTGGAGCGCTACTTCGACGCGCGCGAGCTCGCGGTGGTCACCGGCGGCGTGCAGGTGGCGCAGGAGTTCTCGAGCCTGCCCTTCGATCATCTGCTGTTCACCGGCTCGAGCGCCGTGGGCGCAAGTGTCATGACGGCCGCAGCACACAATCTGGTCCCCGTCACACTGGAGCTGGGGGGAAAGTGCCCCGTCATCATCGGACGCTCGGCGAACCTCGCCCAGGCGGTCGATCGCATCCTGATCGGCAAGCTCGCCAATGCCGGCCAGATGTGCCTCGCGCCGGACATCGTTCATCTGCCGCGCGAGCTCCGAGAGCCGTTCGTCTCGGCCGCCCGCGGCTGGATCTCGCGTGCCTATCCCGGTCTTCCCGAGAATCCCGACTACACGGCGATCGTGAGCAGCCGTCATGCCGAGCGCGTGCTGGAGCTGCTTGCGGACGCACGGGCGAAGGGTGCGACGGTGATCCACCTCGGTCCGGAGCCCGGCGCCGGGAAGCCTCCGAGCCCGCTGATCGCACCGGCGCTGATTCTCGATGCAACGGCCGACATGCGAGTCATGCGGGAGGAGATCTTTGCGCCACTGCTTCCGCTATGCGCGTACGATCGCTTCGAGGGAGTCATCGCGGAGCTCGGGAGCGGCCCGCGGCCGCTCGCGCTCTACTATTTCGGCCGTGACCGCGCCGAGGAGCATCAGATCCTCACGCGGACTCGCTCGGGTGCGGTGACCGTGAACGATGTGGCCGTACATTTCCTCGCCGAAGAGCTGCCCTTCGGCGGGGTCGGCGAAAGCGGGATCGGTGGCTATCATGGCGAATACGGATTCCAGCGCTTCAGCCACGCGCGCACGGTCTTTCATCAAAGCCGGCTCGACCTGGCGGGTCTCACCGGCTTGCGTCCGCCCTACGGCAGAAGACTGCAGCGCGCGTTGCGCCTGCTCATTCGCCGCTGAGCCTCGCGCGCGCCGGTGTGGTAATTTGCCGCTCCCCATGCCCGCCGACGACATCAAGCGCTTTCAGGCGAATCTGCGCGACGAGCTCGACGGCGCGGCCCTGTACACGCAGGTCGCCGCAGCCGAGCCCGATCCCATCCGCAAGGACCTGTTCCTGCAGCTTGCGCAGGCGGAGGCAACCCACGCCGAGTTGTGGCGCAAGAAGCTGGCAGCGGCGGGGGTCAAGGAGCGGCCGTACGTGCCGGGCTTCCGCACCCGCCTGCTCGGAAAGCTCGCACGGCGCTTCGGACCGGCCTTCGTGATGCCCACCATCGCCGCAGCGGAGTTCTCCGACCGTAACAAGTACGCCAATCAGGTGGACGCGCGCTCCATCTCGGCCGAAGAGCAAGGTCACGCGGCGGTGGTGCAGGAGATCGCACGCACCTCGGGGCGCGGCGCTGTCAGCGGCGCCGATATTGCTCGCGCCGAGCCCTGGCATCGTGGCGCTTCCGGCAACAACCTGCGCGCCGCGGTGCTGGGCGCCAACGATGGGCTGGTCTCGAACTTCTGCCTGATCATGGGTGTTGCAGGTGCGGGGACGTCCAATCGAACGATCCTCCTCACGGGTGTGGCGGGTCTTGCGGCCGGCGCCTGCTCCATGGCGCTCGGCGAGTGGCTGTCGGTGACCAACGCGCGGGAGCTCGCGCGCACCCAGATCGCCAAGGAAGCCGAGGAGGTCGAGCGCACGCCCGAGGCCGAGGAGCACGAGCTGGCGCTCATCTATCAGGCCAAGGGGCTCAACAAAGCCGATGCCCAGCGCGTGGCCGCCGAGCTGATGAGCGACAAGAAAGCGGCCCTCGACACGCTGGCCCGCGAGGAGCTCGGAATCGACCCCACGGAGCTCGGCGGAAATCCCTGGAGCGCCGCTGCGACCTCGTTCGCTCTTTTCTCCATGGGCGCGATCTTCCCCGCATTCCCCTTCCTCTGGCTGCACGGCAATGCAGCCATGGCCACGAGTATCGGCGCCAGCTCCGCGGCGCTCTGCGCCATCGGATTGCTCACCTCGCTCTTCAATGGTCGCAGCCCGTGGTTCTCGGCCGCGCGTCAAGTGCTCTTCGGCTGCGCAGCCGCTGCGCTCACCTACGGACTCGGCCTGCTCCTGGGCGTAACACTGTCCTAGCGCGCGCAGCCCTCCGCGGATGGCCACGACCGATCGCACGGACGTGCAAGCGCCGCCGCTCTGCGCGTCGTACGATGGACATAGATGCGTCCCGGAGAAGTACCCGCGTGCAACCCACCTCCATCAAGCATTATCTGCTCGCCTCGGACTTCGACCAGACCCTGAGTTTCGCGGACTCCGGTAAGGTCCTTGCCGATCTCATGGGTATCGCCGGTTTCGAAGAGCGCGTGGCCGGGTTGGCCCGGAGCAATCTCGTGCAGCAGGGGGGCGAGCTCGCGTATCTCATCCGTCACGATCCGGAGTTTCGGGGCGTGCGCCGGGAGCATCTCACCGAGGTGGGGCGCCGCATTCGCCTGAAAGGGGCCATCCCCGCGCTGGTGGATTTTCTCGGGCGCGGCACGCAGGAGCAGCGCTTCTCGTTCTTCGTCCTGTCGGCTGCGCCGCGCGAGATCGTCGTTTCGGCCCTTCAGGGCATCGTGCCCGCCGAGCACATCCATGGCACGGAACTCGAGTTCGACGCCGACCGGGGTGAGGTTCGTGCCATTCGGCGGGTGCCGGCCGGTTACGGCAAGGTCGCGGTGCTCGACGAGCTCGAGCATCGCCTGCAGATCGCGCCGGACCGGACGATCTACGTGGGCGATGGCAGCTCGGATGTGCACGTCATGCTTCACGTGAACAATCACGAGGGGTTCACCATCGCTGTGTCGGCGAACCGCCAGCTCGCGCGCATTGCCAAGACCACCGTGCTCAGCGACAACGCCTTCAGCATCATGGTGCCGATCCTGGATCAGCTTCTGCACTGGGAGGTCCCGCGCATCCGCGAGCTGTTCGAATCCTACGGCCTGACGCTGGAGGGTTGGGAGCGGGACAGGACCGATCGTGTCCGTGTGGGGCAGCTTCGCGGGCAGCCCTCGGGCGCGCAGGCGGCGAGTGCATGATCCACGCCTGGACCGAAACGCTCGGTTGGGTCGCCACCGCCACTTTCGTAGCTTCGTACTTCTTCTCGCGGGCCTCCTGGCTCAGAGTCGCGCAGATGCTCGGATCGCTTCTGTGGATCAGCTACGGCGTGCTGATTGGTGCGCGTCCCGTCATGGTCGCAAATGTCCTGGTGTTTGCGGCCGCCGCCTGGACGTTCTGGCGCCGCCCCGCACCGCAGCCTCCGAAGGCAGACACCACCTCGCCAGTGGGCACCTCTCCTCCCTGATTCACGTGCGGCACTGGAAGCTCGCGGCATCGTTCGGATTGCCGGTGCCCTTGTAGTGCGCATGCTCGGGCCAGGCGCACAGCGGGCGGCTGCGCCCCGGCAAGCTCACGCCGGTTGCAACCACCGCATCGGGCGCGTGGCCGTGCTCCACCCACTCGATGAGCGGGGTGAGAAGGTCGAAGTGATCGAGTGTGGCTGCACCGCCCTGGCAATGGCCCATGCCTGGAACCAAAAAGAGCCGCGCGAATTCGCGAGTCTTCTCGAGGCCGCCGCTGTCGCGCGCCACGCGCTCGTAGTAGTCGAGCGTATCGAAGGCGGAAAACCATGGATCGCTCATGCCGTGAAAGAAGAGCTGCTTGCCGCCGCGCGCGGCAAAGGTGCTGAGGTTGGTCCAGCGGGCCGTGTCGGTCAGCTGCTGCTGAGCATTGTTCACCACATCCTGCACTTCCCTCGCGAGATCGATGGCGAGGGGCAGCGCAGCTCCTGCAACCGGGCCCGCCGTCGAATTGAGCAGGAACCCGGGAAGGGCTGGGCCTTGAGCTGCGATCCCGGTGTCATAGGGATGTGCCACATAGACGTGCCAGCCTTGGGTCGTGACGGGTCCGGAGAACGCGGTGTGAAGCGCATCTACCTGCGAGGAGCTCAGGCAACCCTCGCGCTTGGCTCCCGCGCACTGAAGCACGGCGGGGTCGAAGTGACAGGCTTTGACATTGAAGATCATCCCGTCCTTGAGCCCATCGAGCGCATCGCAGGCCTGCAGCAGCCCATTGACGATCAGCTGGCGGTCGGAGGGCGAGAAGGCCCCGCCCGGGACCGGTGCGCCGGTCCTCGGGTCCTTTGGCGCGATACGGTTGAACGCGACCGCGGCCCACTTCAGAGCCACATTCGAATAGCCGGTGCGCATGGCCGGGGCGCCCGTGATCACACCGTCGAACAGGGCGGGATAACGCTCCACCGCCTCCATGCCCTCTCTACCTCCCGTCGAGCAACCGGCGAAGTACGCATGCGCCGCGGGGCGGCCATAGTGGGCCGCAACGACTTGCTTGGCGACCGTTGCGACCGTTGGCACCGCTTTGAACGCAAAGTCGAGGCTCGCCTCCTGGTCCACGGCGAAGGAGGCATCGAACACGGCGCCGCGGTGTCCTCCGTCCGTCGACACCACTGCAAATCCGCGTGCGAGCGCCGGACGATCCCCTGCGGCCACGACGCCGAACGGGGGATGGAGCGTCCCATTCAAACCGCCACCTCCCTGAAACAGTAAGCGCCCATTCCAGGCGCGGGGCAGCGCCACCGCGAAAGCCAGTCCGTAGCGCTTGCCATCGGGTCCCACATGCTCATCGATGACGCCCTGGACCCGGCAGTAGCCGGGCAGCGCGACTGCGATCTTGCCGGAACCAGGTCCCGCATCGACCGTCCCGGCCGGCGCAGGCGCTATCGACTCGGCCTGCGTGATCGTCACGGTCGCGCCAGGCAGCCGCAAGCTCCCCGCAGCGGAGCACGATTGAGATTGAGCGTGGCTTGGGTGCACGATGCCGCTCGCGAGGCATCCTGTTGCAATCGCTACCACGGCGGTGCGCGTCGATCTCGAGACCATATCGCTCCCCTCAAAGTCCACGCGTTCAGTTTATATCACCCGCCGCGCCGGCTCACGCGGACTCCGGGTCGAGCGCAAGCAATGCGAAGCTTGCCAGCCAGTGCTCCCCCAGATAGTCCCCCGCCACGTGATCCAGTGCGCTTGCGAGATGCTCATCGATCACGCTCTGCACGCGCTCGCCAAGCGGATCCGAGGGCGGGAGCACCGCGACGATCCTGCGCCAGCACCACGCGCGCGAGAGATTGAGGCCATCGAGATGGACGATCTTGCCATCGGTGCGGTCGCTGACGGTCGCGGGCGAGAAGAGCTGCGGCGGTGAGCCCCGCGCGGCCTCCGGCAGGAAGGCCCCGAGCCATGCGCGGAACTCCTGTGCCGGGAGCACATCGCGCATCAGAGCAGCCTCGATCAGCGCGGGAGAGAGGAAATCATCCTGCGAGGGCTCCCAGGCCGCACAGCCCACATCCGAGCGGTACCACCGGCGCGCGGTCTGCGCGCACAGCGATGCAAACCCGGACTCCCCGGAGGCGACCGCGTAATCGTGCGCCAGCAGCAGGGCGAATGCGCTGTTCGAATGCACGCCGGCGCGCACGGGATAGCTCGCAAGTGGCAGGTAGTCCTCCAGGCGCCGCTGGAACTCCGCAGCGAGCGGCGCGAGGGCATCCGACCAGCGCCGGCCCTCCGCAGTCCGGTGGCGCAGCAGCTCCCCCTGGAGCATCAGCGCCCAGGCCCAGCCATAGGGCCGCTCGAAGCCTCGGCTGGAAGGCCGCAGCAGGTACGCAAGCTCGCCTGCGACCTTCTCGGCCGTGAACTGAGCATCGAGCAAGCCGCGGATGTCCGCGGCAATCGGAAGGCCCGGGAAACGCCGCTGGATTCGCGCGAGCAGCCAGTGCCCGTGAACGCAGGAATGCCAGTCGAAGCTGCCGAAGAAGATCGGATGCAGCTCGCGCGGTGCCTGCACGTCCTCGGGGCCGCTCACGATGTGATCGAGCTTGTTGGGATACTCTCGCGTGAGGTGACCCAGCGCGATGCGCGCGAAGCTGGATGCGAGCTCGGCCGACAATGAGATGGTCACCGGCCCTCCTCAGAACCGAAACGCCAAGAGATACATCAGCAGGAGGTTGCAGGCCAGTAGCGGTATCGCTGTCGGTATCTGCACGCGGATCACGGCATTGCCGGGCAGCTCGAGGAGCACGGCAGGCACGATGTTGAAGTTCGCCGCCATGGGCGTGGTCAGGGTGCCGCAGAATCCGGCCAGCATCCCCAGCGCCCCGACGATGGCCGGATCACCCCCGAACTTGCGAATGATGAGCGGCACTCCGACGGCAGCCGTCATGACCGGGAATGCGGCGAACGCGTTACCCATCACTGCCGTGAAGAGCGCCATGCCGATGCAGTAGGCGGCGACCGCCGCAAAGGGATGATCGAGGGGCAGCCAGCTCGTGGCGAGCGCGCCCACGGCCGTACCGACACCCGAGAACGCAAACACGGCCCCGAGGGCAGCAAGCAGCTGAGGAAGAATGGCCGCCCAGCCGATCGTGTCGGCCAGCCGCCGCCCCTCCTCGAGCGATGCGAGAAGCGGTGGTCTGAGCTCGGCCATTGCAACCCCGAGTGCAATCAGCGTGCCGAGCGCGAGCGAGACGATCGTCACCTGGTTGGGATCGACCCAGTGCACACCCCGCAGCGGGATGCCGAGCAGGAGCGTGCCGCCAATCGCGACGGCGGGGATCGTCAGCGCCGGCAGGAACAGCAGGTTGCCGCACGAGGCCGCGCGCGCCGCACGCTGCTCGGCGGATGTCGTGCTGGGCGCGCCGCGTCCCATGCGGCCCGTTCCGCCGAGCAGGATCAGCGCGATCACCAGAACGCCGTTGGCGAGGTCTCCGAGCCTCGATCCAAAGATGAAGCTGATCGCGAGCAGGCCCCAGAAGCCTGCGTTGCCGATGCGGTTGCGATTGGTGCGGTCGCGCAGGCTGAGCCAGGCGAAGGCCCCGAACATGAGCCCGCCGAGCGCATACACCTGCGACAGGCCGATCACTGATGCTCCTCGATGGCCATCCGCCGAAGCCGGGCATCCAGTCGCCACAGGCGCACTCCATGCACGGCCAATGCGAGCAGGGCCGTAGGCATGGCCCACAGCGAGAGTTGCAAGGGCGCGATTCGAAAGCCCGCCTGCTCGAGCGCGGCCTTGATGAGCAGGATCGAGCCTATCGCGATGAAGATATCCTCACCGAAGAACACCCCGACGTTGTCGGCGCTGGCCGCGTAGGCCCGGATGAGGTGCCGCATGCGCTCGGATAGCCGGCCGTGCCTCACCTCGGCGGCTCCCTCCGCCATGGGTGCGATGAGCGGGCGCACCATCTGCGCATGTCCTCCGAGCGAGGTCAGTCCGAGCGCCGCGGTGATCTGCCGCAGGACCAGATAGGCGATCAGAAGACGCCCGGCCGTCGCAGCGCCCACGCGTGCGATCAGGATGCGCGCTCGCTCCTGCAATCCCTCCCTCTCGAGCAGCCCGATGACCGGCAGGACCAGCCACACCAGGGAGACATAGCGGCTGTCGTTGAACGCCTTGCCGAGTACCGCAACGATCTTGAGGGGCGGGATCCCCCCGGCAAGTCCACTCACCAGCGCCGCGCCGAGCACGACGATGAGCGGATTGAGCCGCGCGGCGAATCCCAGAGCGAGGACTGCGATTCCGAGAAGGGGCAGCATGCGGCGGTGAATCTACTGCATGGGCTCACGGGTGTGTAAACTGCTCGGCTCAGGGGGCCAGAACGGATCCGTGATGCACGTTTCATTCCTCGGTCGCAGCCTTGCGAGCGCCTCCGGCGTATTGCTCGGCCTTGCCATGATGGGCGCCGCGCTCGCCGCCCCGCACGCGCCTTCCGCCTCGAGCAGCGATGGCCAATGGAGCATGCCGGGTGCTGACTATGGCTCGACGCGCTACAGCGCGCTTGTCGAGATCAACGCCCGGAACGCTCCGCGGCTTCACCCGGTATGGACCTTCTCGACCGGGGTGCTCGGTGGACACGAAGGCCAGCCGCTCGTCGTGAACGACACCATGTACGTCGTGACGCCCTGGCCCAACGTGCTCTATGCGTTCGACCTCACGCAGGAGGGCTATCCGCTGCGCTGGAAGTTTCGGCCTCCCGTGAGCCCCAACGCCCTCGGCATCGCCTGCTGCGATTCGGTCAATCGTGGGGCGTTCTTTGCTGGCGGCCGCATCTTCTACAACCTGCTCGACGGCCACACGGTGGCGGTGGATGCCGCCTCGGGGCGACAGCTCTGGAGCACCCAGGTCGCGGATCTGTCCTCTGGAGAGACCACGACCATGGCTCCGCTCGTCGTGAAGGACCGCGTGATCGTCGGCGCCTCGGGCGGGGAGTTCGGCATCTACGGCTGGCTCAAAGGCCTCGACCTCAAGACCGGCGCAATCGTGTGGACGGCGCACAATCTCGGTCCGGATACGGACATGCTGGCGCGGCCGGGCACGTTCAAGCCGCCTTACGACAGTGGGACGGATCTGGGCGTGCGCACCTGGTCCGGCGAGAGCTGGAAGACCGGAGGGGGCCCGGTGTGGGGCTCGATCTCCTACGATCCCGATCTCGACCTGA